>Ga0209056_10000240_pt1 | contig 61123 bp, 58 predicted proteins | sample GraSoiAngelo_114_FD_185876 | JGI IMG/M metagenome (GOLD analysis project Ga0209056, IMG submission 185876) | Grasslands soil microbial communities from the Angelo Coastal Reserve, California, USA - 14_0903_13_40cm (SPAdes) (version 2) | ecosystem: Environmental > Terrestrial > Soil > Grasslands...
CCCATTGCCGGGAAGCTGGCTTCGGCTTGGCGCTGAGGTAGACGTAGACGTCTTGGAATAGTCTGCGTTGCAGTTCGCGGGCGCGCACCAGCAGACGCAGGGTATTGTGCACGCGCAGAAGGAGCACGTCCTGGAGTTCCTCATGGGTCTGACCGGCGGGTGAGGTTTCCACCAAATGGACCAGGGTGGCGCGTAAGGTGCGCTGCGAGGAGAAGCCGATCTGGCGATAATGCCAAAGGCCTCGTGGGTCAAACTGCGGGATCCGTTTCAGCGTGTAATAGCGGCCGGCGTGGCTATAGCTGGCGAGATAGCCCACGGAACTGAGCACGCGGAAGACGGTTGTTCGCGAGGGCGTCTGCAAAGCTTTACGAAGGTCGCTGAGAAGAGCCACAGGTCGGGTCCGGAACAGCTTGTGGAGAGCGGGAAGGTAGTGAGATTGGGCTGCCATATATCCTTTCTGGAACAATCGGTACTTCTGCTTTTATAATAGTACTCATTGTTCCGTATTCCAATTCCTTTCCAATTATCGACCCCACCCGTTTTCTCACAAGGGGACACTGGTATTCAGGCTGAAGCCCGAGTCAACAAGCCCTCGGTCGCTTTGACGTTGCCGCTGCCACAGGAATTTTTCCTCTTCTGCCGGTTGAAATCTTTCTAGAAAACTTTGCGGGTGATTTGGAGTATAACCCTCGGCGCGCTGTTGTATATTTGATTCTAGCCGTCGCGGCCTTTTGCTTTTGGATTTTCTCACCTTCTGAACTGCAATTTACAACTGTTCCCCTCGTTTTCACGCTTGGCAGCCTTGCTCTGCTAATAAAGGGTATCTTTCTGATGCGCAAATCGTCTGAGGGTCTCGGGCTATCGGACCAAGAACTCGCTAGGCTCTCCGACCCATCCAATCGCAAAAGCCTTCCATCAATCGTTGCGCAAGCCAGCCAAGTCGTTCAGGACTTCGGTACTGGCTCGTTTCTTCTCTGGCCTCTTCTCAACATTGGCAAGGATATCGACAAATCATGGAGTGACCCTCCGCGGTTCCGTGTATTTCTAACTGGAGCAATTCTTTTATTGCTTGGCTGGGCCTTGCGCCGCGTTGCTTCTTCCAAAAGATTGCCAACTCCTTATTAGTCGCATTATCGGCCAAGTCCCGTCCAGGACTTCACTTTTCCGATTACCGCGCTCACCAGATGATATATGATTGAGCAGGAGAAGCGAAGTGACGCTCCGTAAAGACAAGTCGAGAGGGGGCGTGGTCCTCGTCGGGCTAAGTGTCATTGGTCTCCTATTCTTTGGGATGCGGAGAGAGAGTGTCCGGGTAAGTCAGCGAGCGCGTGAAGCTGTTCTCCTAAGGGACCTGCGGACTATACGGGACGCGATCGATAACTACACGTTGGACAAAGAGCGGCGTCCAAAATCTCTGCAGGATCTTGTGGATGCCGGTTATCTTCGCGCTATTCCGGTAGATCCGATGACAGGAAAAACAGATTGGGTGCCGGACTTCGAGGGTCCTGTTCTCGGGGACCCCGTTGTGAGCCCAGACCTGAAAGCGCGGGGGTGGTCTTTACGACGTACATTCAAACTCTAGTAGAGTTGCCACGGGAGATTTCCTTCTCGGTCTTGAGCCAGTGCTGAATATACCCACGGCAAAAGTCCGTGCCTTCGAGGCCAAGCGTTTCGCAACAAATCAGCGCAACGGACTCGGCTTCAACTTCGCGGATGTGCCGTGCGGTCTGTTCGCTGTCCACGAGCCTTTCCGATGTGCTGTGCCTGAGCAGACAGCGTTACCGTCCATCAAGTGGAATTCCAAAAACCCACATCTCCGATTGCGCGATTATGAGGAGTTGGCACGCGCATTCACCCAATCCGCGCCTGAGAAATCCTGAGAGACCAAAACATAGGCGTCTGGCGCAATTCTCACTTTCCACTTGCCGTCTTGAAGCTTCGCTTGCAACATAGAGGACCACGAGCACAGCCCACCGCAATATCGGGCACCCCCCACTCGAACTTCCTTATGGTTTAGCCAGTAAATCGAAGTCAGAGAAATCATCCAAGCTGGTTTTCCCGATTGCTTGTCTCTGACTGCGCTAAACAAATCTTTCGGCTTGTTAATGATTTCGCAATTTGAAGACTTGCGGATAGTGCGGTGCATTCGAGGAAAACGCTTCAAAAGCGCCTCTGACGGGTCATCGCCGCTGGTGAGTCCGCTGGAATTAACGGCCAAGCAATAGATAGAGTAATCCGGATTGGGTCCGGTTCCAATTTCCAATAGGAAGAGGAATGCCGCCTCGCGAATATCCTCTTCTTGAGTTGTTCGCGAATCTGGAATTGATGGCTGGTTCTGCGCTAGTACAGCGGCGGGAAGAAAACACACTCCTAAGGCCAAAACTGCAGTCCCCGCGCAGAAATGGCGCAAGCAAATGCGAAGGAGGTCTTTAACCATCGGACCTATCCAACGAGTTGAGTATACTCCGGTTACTGCTGCTTCAAACAGGCACGAACGGGTGCTATCTGACTAGACAAATGTTAGTGCCATCTGATAAACAGCGTTCTCCTAGACTTGAATTTCGTCGCGGCCCTGGGGCCGGTCAAATGGACGTGAACGCCACTTATCGGGAGCTATTGTATATCTGTTTTCGGAGTTCTCGTCGATTTTGGGACACGCGCCTAAAGAACTCTCGTATGCGCCCGGAGCCGAAAGTAATCCAATAGCGGTCGCCTTCAAAGTGAATGTGAACAATCTGCTTTCCAGCAATGGGGTTGAACACAACAAGTGCGGCGCTCCATGCATCCTTTGCAGCAACGGTGTAACGATTCACCGACACATAGTCTCCTAAGCGCGCGTAGCAGCGGCTCTCTGTATAGCGGAGTTCGAGTTTTCCGAAGAAGTGTCGCAACTTCACTTTCTTACTCGCGGGAATGTCGCGTCGTGCCGCAATCTCCTTCGCAGTTTTCCGCCCGTCGGACTTCCACGTGCCAATGAGCCGAGAATCTTTCATTTCGGTTCTTGCGCTCCAATCTCACGGTCTTTAGACGCGCACCACCAAGCGATATTCATAACCACGAACAAGACACCTCCTACTCCCAAACGCGCAAATAAAACCAGTCGGCGGTTCTTAGCATGCTCACGCGCAAGCACCACTCCATTTTGCAGTGTTGGATTTTTGACATAGGTGTTCACTGCTGCCGCGTAGTCTCGCCTATCGATGAAAGGCGGAACAAGAGACGTAATGAGGGCGGCAAGCGCAAGTGTTATGGCTAGTCGAACCGGCGCGATTTTCATTCTCCATCATGCTAGAGTTATTGAACGCCCTTTGGTAAATCACGGTGAACCGCGGGTCATAAGCGGTAACCTGTTCGCGGGAACAGGCGAATGTAGGCTTAGGTCCTGAATAACAGCGATCCCGTCCACAAGTCGCCCAAGTTGTCACATTCTCATGGGCCAGCCGTCGGGAGGCGGCCAACCATGAGGAGCAAAAGCAAGAAACGGAAACAGGTTCGGCGGAAAACCAAGCTCGGCCTTCCGGATCTGGATCATGCCAAAGCCGCCGTCCTTGCTAGCTTACACTCGCCGGAATCGCAGCGCAGCTATCGGCATGCGATTGACGAGTTTGTTGGATGGTATTGTTCAGAGCCTCGCTTGTCCTTCAACAAGACGGTTGTCACCCGTTACCGGATTCACCTCGAAGATCGCCAGCTGGCGCCGGGAACTACGAATGTGAGACTCGCGGCCGTGCGCAGGCTGGCCGACGAGGCGGCTGAAGCCGGCTTGCTGAGCCCAGAACTTGCGGCCGGTATTCGCAGGGTAAAGGGATCCAAGAGATTGGGTGTTCGCTTAGGGAATTGGTTAACCGCAGAACAGGCCCGCTCCCTCTGGCAGCCCCCAAACGCAGGACGCCAAAAAGCAAGCGGGATCGAGCGATTCTGGCCGTTTTACTTGGCTGCGGGCTTCGTCGTCGAGAACTGTCCGACCTTACGCTCGACCATCTCCAGCGTCGCGAAGAGCACTGGGCCATCATTGATCTGGTCGGAAAGGGGCGTCACATTCGGACCGTCCCCGTTCCTGATTGGGTGAAGCGAACAATCGACGATTGGCTAACAGAAGCTGGTGTCACGAACGGCAGACTGTTCCGGCGTGTTTGCCGAGCTGGCACCGTTTGGGGCGAGGGAATAACCGAAAAAGTAGTCTGGCATGTCGTGAAGGAGTACGCCGCGAAGATTGGAGTGTCGAAACTCGCACCACATGATCTGAGGAGGTCGTGTGCCCGGCTCTGCCATGAGGCGGGTGGAGAGTTAGAACAAATTCAGTTTCTACTGGGGCATGTGTCCGTGCAGACTACTGAAAAATATCTTGGCTGCAAACAGCGGCTCCGCGGAGCAATGAACGACCGGATAGGGATTGAGCCAGACTCCTGAAATCCAGTTATCACTCCCAGCCAGACCATTTTCTGATTGGTCTGTCGATTTCCACGATCTGACCGTATCATCGGCATGCCATGAACAACTCGCAGCGCTATGACAAACTCCGGGGCCGGGCGACAGAGGAAAAGCCAATAGACACGTCCATGATGTACGGTACAGGCCAGCACTTCTCCGCGAACGCGACTTCACGGGACTTGGCCCGAATGTTTAGGTTGTACCTGCCCACCCTTCGTATTCCGGACACCAAACAAGCAGTCAATCTCCGGCAAAAGTCATCGGGTCTATAATTGCCGAACCGTGCAGACCACCGTGATTTTTCGGCACAAAGTGAAAACCAGCCGACGTTTCGTCTTCGAGAACATAATGGATCTCGATCACGTTTGCACTCTGCATAAGCGATGGTTTCGAAATTTGCGAATCGTTGCCCAGAAGCCAGACTACGTCGAATACCATTTGACTAGCCTCTTTTATGGCTTGAAACAAGAGACTACAGCCCGTGGCGGACCCATTGATGAAAACAGGTATTGGTACGAATTCGTCACCCCGTTAGCCAAAATGCGCGTCGATGGCCTAATGGAAGGCCAAGACGGAGATCTGACGCAAACGGAGACCATTACCTTCAAATTCCATTGGTTCCTGGCGCCTTTGTTTTGGGTGCTGCGGCCGCTCTTCAAAAAGCAGAAAGAAGACATCTTGCGCGATGACTCCGCGCTCTTGGAGCGTGTATATGAGTTGGATGGAATTGGCTTCAAACGATTAGAGCCAGCTCTTCCGAGAGTCGTGGTATATGGCGGCGACGGTTTCTTTGGGCACCTAGTGGTCGAGGACCTTCTGAAATACTCGTCTGCAGAAATCATTATCGCCTCGCGGCATCCAAAGGCTACAACCTTCCACCCGTTCGAAACACGGGTACACAAGGTCGAATCAGATATAAACGATTACGCTTCGGTGCTCTCGACCATTGAAGGTGCAGCGGTTGTAGTCTCCTGCATCGGCCCTTACCAAGGGCAGTCCTTGAACCTGCTTCGGGCCTGTACTGAACGACACATCGCCTACGTTGACGTCGCCGACGATAGGGACTTCGTGGTGCGTTGCCATCAGTTTTCTTCCGTAGTCCAAGAGGCGGGCATTACCGCATTTGTCGGGTGTTCGGTAGTGCCTGGCATGTCTTCGTTGTTGACGAAGTATTGTCAGGAGGAAATCCCTTTGATTGAGCGAACGAGGATCTTCATTAGCCCTGGCACTCAGCATCCGAGGGGTCGAGGTTCTTTTCTCTGTTTGCTCTCTACTGTCGGGAATGAATTTCTGATACCGAGCGGCGGCGGTCGACAGACCGTGCGCGGTTGGACAGGGCGTGAACGAGTGTGTTTTCCGCCTCCCATGGGAAATCGCTGGGTCTATTTCGTCGTCGATATCGCTGACTATTTCCTCCAGCCGATCTATTTCGGCGTCAAGACTGTGGAGTTCAAGATCGGCTCAGAACTGGACATATTGAATCGCACCTTATCGGCCGTGCGCCAATTCAAGAGAGTCTTAAATTCGAAGAATGCGGATTGGCTGTTGCCAATGTCCAAGGCCTTGATCTACGCAGCATCCTTGTTTGGCACTTCGCAGGGTGGCGTGATGGTTGAGGTTTCCGGCCAGACTCACGCGGGGGCCAGGAAAATGTGGCTGAGTGTATTCGCTGGAGAAAATGGGGAAGTGATCCCAGCTCTTTTGCCGTCCGTTGCCACCCAAATGCTCCTCCGAGGAGAAGTAACCTGTCGAGGAATCGTTCCTTTGCCAGACTGGCTCCCACGCGAGAGATTCTTGGAGGAATTGACCAAGCGCCGGCTGAGAATGGGAGCGAAAAGCGATGGAACTTGGCTGGCTCTTAATTGTGTGCCCACGCCACCCGCTTGACTTCATCAGGTCTCGAGAAACCGCGTTCTCGTAGACTTGAATTCCGTCGCGGCCCTGGCCGGTCAAATGGACGAGAACCCCACTTTACGGTGTTCATACCTAGAACTAGCCTGTTCCCGGTATCCGGTAAGCTCATACCACGACATTTTCGCGGGAAATTGTGCAGGTGCTGTCTTACGGCCTTGCGGTGACCGCGGCTTTTCTTCGCCGTTCCCGCTCGACTTGCATTTCTTGGATGCTTCTCTTGACCAGCGGCGAATAGAGGGCTTTGACCCAACCCAGGTTCTCCCACTCCGGCTGGCGGCTGGTCGCCGCCTCGAAGTCACGCAACGCGATATCGGGCTGCTGTGCCTGCCACCGCGCCACGGCCTCAGCCATAACTTGCTCCGGCCGCAAGGTACTCTCCTGGGGCGCAGTATTGAGCGTCCGGAAGGCATCGGCCAAGCGCCGTAGTTCGATCTGTGTCCAGGCTAGCCGCAGCAGCATCTGAATATTGCCAGGACGCCTTTGCACCGCCTCTTGCAGCAGATCCGCCGCCATCGCGTAGTCTCCAGCCATGTACCACCACCCGCCCAGGTCAGAAAGCTTGCCCGGTGCTGAAGGATCCTCGAGACTGGCGCGGATTTCCCCCTGCAGCTTGCGGGCTGGCGCCGTGTCGTCAGCCAGAAGCAGGAGACCATCCAACGGCGTTTGCAGTTCCCGTGTATCCGCTTTGGCCAGCGTCATCCATTTCCGGAATTCGCTCGCTGCGCCTGGACGATCCGCCGCAGCTAGCGACAGAGCGTAAGAATTGGCCAAGTCGACTCTCCACCCGTGCACTTCGAGAATCTTGCGATAGGAAGCCGCCGCGCCTGCAAAATCGGCCTGCGCGAATTGCGCCTGCGCCAGTACCATCAGCGCTTTCTCCAGATTCTGACGCATTTGTAGACACCGCGTCGCAAGTTGCTGTGCCTGAAGGTACTTGCCGGCGTCCAATGCATTCTGCGCCCGTGCCATCCAGAAGATATACGCTACCGTCAGGTCATGCTCCGCGCGGGGAGCCCAGCGTTCGCTCGCGATCATTTTGTTTACCTGTGCAATTCGCTCTGCGGGCAGCGGATGCGATCGGAAATATCCTTCCAGCGCATCGATCGCCACCTGTGACAATTCATCCGCCGGAGTCTTCGCGCGTGTGTGATGTTCCTCGTAAAGTCGCTGGAACGTCTCAAACATCCGGATCGCACCATTCGCCGAATATCCCGCCTCGACAGCCAGCCGCGTCCCTTCGCGGTCCGCTTCCAGCTCCTGGTCCTTACTATAACCAGCCTGAAAAATCTCGATCGGCAGAACAAACAACTCGGCCAACGGAATCTTTCGCAAGGCATGTTCCTGCTGGACGCGCTCGGCGCAATGGTAGTGATCAATATGCTCGATCTCGTGCCCGAGCACCGCAGCGAGTTGGTCTTCACTATCCATCAGCGCCAGCAAGCCCTCGCCGATATAAACGTGCCCACCCGGCAGGGCGAAGGCGTTAACGAAGTACTTCTCTGGGATGTAATGGAAAGTGTAAGGCAACTTGCGGTGGGCATGCGCCGCCACGTGCGACCCTACCTGCGTGACGTATGCCTGAATCTCCGTGACTTCCGCATCGGATTTGTCAGTTCGCGCTGCGGAATAGCTTTTTGCGATTTCATTGCCGACGCGCACTTCGTCCTGGTCAGACATGCGCGTGAACCTTACAGGCATGCGCGTCAGTTCTTGCTCGGTATCGGCAATTAGGTACAACAGAGCCGCCGGACTTGCAGGCGCATCCACTTTGCGCCGCTCGCTGACCACTACCGCAGCCACGCCCATCATCAAAATCCCCGCTAATGTCAGCCCACGCTTCATAGGTATTGCCGCAGCGTGTCACGATTCCGCGTATAGAGGTAAGAAACTAGCAACAGCGCGATGCCCAGCACGATGAACGTCACATAGCGGTCGCGCGGATTTAGGCGCCACACGTCCACGGCGATGATCTTGCCGACACAAAGCAGCAGCAAGCCGAGCCCCGAAAGCCGGAAGCTGCGCTCGCTCAACCACAACGCCAGCAGAAAAACCGCCACACCCTCTACGCCCCAAGAAAGCGTCACCATGCCGTGCCGCATTTCCAGGGCAAGAAGGACCGTGAGCAGAGTCAGCGCGATGAAAAAGAAGACCTGTTCTGGCCGTCGGCTTAACACGATGAGCACACGAAAGAGAATTCCCTCCGGCAATTCCGCCATGCCTTTACGTCGCAATTGAAACAAAATCGGCAAGGAAAGAAACAGCAACGCCACCGCCGTTCCCACGCACAGCCATCTGCTCTCCAGGACTGGCGCAGGGAAATAACTCCGCTCGTAGAAATTATGCAGCACCGTGCGCATCAGGACTCCTGCTCCGACGAGCAGCGCCTGGTGGAGAAAGAGGCGCCGCCCGCTCCTCCATGCCACTGCGAGTAACGCCAGTGCCAGGGCTGCCCAAGCCGTCGCAACCCAATCTGCCGGCAGTTCGAAGCGCATGAGCGCGGCGAGCGTAATCGTACCCAGCCAGCAGCAGAAGTCTGCGGCCCGGTACTTGCGCTCGAGCTCCCGAAGATGGTCGCCGGCCTCGTGAAGCCTCCAATACGCATAGAAGAAAGCCAGCGTCAGAGGCACGAGGGTATAAAAGCGTGGGCTGATTTCCCCAGGGCTACCTGAAGCATTCAGGTTCACAAACCAAATGCGCAAGAAGCTGGCTGCGAACGCGGCGTAACCCTGGAGCCGCAATTGCAGAGATTTGCGGCTCAGCCCTGCTTCCAGCAAAATCAGCCCGCCCACCATCCAAGCTACCGCCACGCCCACAGGCCGCAGTTCGTACCACGTCACCAGAGCAAGCAAGAATGACGCAGTCCACGTATAGGCGCCGCCAACCACGTGCCGCGCAGAAAACAGATGCGTGCCAAATGTCAGGCCTCTGTCGTCCTCAGCGGCCCAACTCCAGCGCGAGGTGATGTACAGCAGTGCGGTCACTAGCACGATCGAAATCAGCCTTTGCGTGACCCCGTGAAATTTGGTGGCCGCGTTCAGGTTTATGGACAGCGCTCGCACTACGGTTCCTGCTGCAAGGAGGTTCGCTTGATATCCCAGATCGGCGAGCGTCCAGCGACCTCTCGCCAGTGCTAGCCCCAAGCCCAGCGCAGCCCATGCCACTGCGCTCCACGCCTCGGGCAAGAAGATCCACGCTCCAGTAAATGCCATGAACGCGCCCGCGTACGACAATCGCGCCATCAGTCGACGGTCAAATTCATGTTCGAAGAGACCACTCCACCGCCGAGACACCCAGTGGGCGTTGGTGTAGAACACGATCGCCGCCACCGCGAAGAGGATCGCCACTCGCGGATGGCTGCGCAGATCAGCATCATCCATCCGCATTCCGTAAACGCGCGCAGCATCCACGCTAATCATGTGGCCAGCCGCAAAAAGAGTTGCTACCGCCCCCAAGCGGCGGAACACGATTTCGCGCGTCCAAACGCCGATCAGCAGCAGCGCTTCGGCTTCGAGCAGCCAGAACACCGAAAGCCGCATTCCGGAATAACGGAACGGGAAGGCAGCAACGAGAAGAATCGTACCCACCGTGCTCAGAACGATTACGGCGCTGCGCCGCCGCCGCGTGACCGGCAACTGCCCCAGCGCAGTTTCGATTGCGCCAATTGTCAGCAGCGCCCAGAACGCCCACTCCGGATGCACCGACTGATACTTGAACAGCAGCAGAAGCAGAATCGTATTGAGCAACGCCGCGACAGTAGAGATGCGCTCTTGCCGCCCACCCTGCGGTTGCCGCAAGAGATAGGAAACGCGAAAGACCAACCAATAGAGCACCAGGATCCCCGCGCTTGCAGCAAACTCCGGAAACGGATGCCGATGGCCACCCATGGACTCGATGATCGGCCGCAGCCAAAGGTAGTGATTCAAATAACTCGCCAGGATGCCAAAGATTTCCATCTCGAACCACTGCATACGGCCAACGATCACCACCAGACCGGCAGCCAGCAGCGCGCCTGCCGACAGGCTGTAAACGTTGGAGTGGCTGACCGTCACGGTCAGAAAAGCCAGCAGAAAGGCCAATCCCGTAACCACTTGCGAGCGATAGCGCAACGTGTGCCATACCATCACAGTGGCTACCGCGAGCATCAGCACCAGGTCCGTGAGTTGCGACGTAAGCACCTGCGCCGCGGGTACGTGATACATCGCATAGGTCGTGAAGAACAGCAGCGCCCATCCTCCGCCCACGCCCGCACGCGCCAGGACTCGGTAGCGGTCGTGCCGCTCGAACCACACTCCCGCGCCCAGCAGCAGTCCGCCGACTGCATATCCCACCAGGACCTTGCCCGCAGGTCCGAGTGTCTTGAGCTGGTAAGCGAGAAAGAAGGCCACTCCGAGCACCAGAATCGCGATGCCCAGCTTGTTCAGCCAGTTGGTGCCAAGAGTTTCTTCGAGATCAAGCGAAGACTTGACGTGCTGTGCCAGGGAGGGCGGGAGCTGGCTGGTGGTCCGAGACGAGGGCGGTCGAATGGAAGCCGCACCGGAAGAGGAAATCAGCGGCGGCGGGGTCGTCGGCTGCTGAACCGGATTTGGACTGAGCGGGGGCCCGGCTGCTAGCTGCGCTGGACCCTCCGGAGCAGCAGGTGGGGGCGTAGGCAGCTCCGGAACCGGCGCTTCTTTTGTGACTGGGTTTGGCCTGAGGGGCGGGGCAGCACGACCTCGGAGCTCCTTCAACCCCAGCTCCAGCGCGAGTACGCGATTTGTCAATTCGCGCAAACGCGATTGATCTTCCTCACGGTTCTGCTTGCGCCCTCGATTCATGCGCCAAACCAGAATCCACGGGCCAAACAGGACAAACAACAACAGTCCGGCGTAAAAGACGATTTCCATCACACCACATCGTGACAGCGAGCCGACGCTGCGCCGGATTCTACTACCTCGTCTAAAGAATGGCCACGTAGCGTCACAGAAAAGGGGGGAAGGTCCTGGTAAACAGCGATCTCGGAGACTTGAAATCCGTCGCTGAGTGCTCCCGGTCACTAAGCAAGCTGTCTTAGACAACCTAAATCGGCGGCAGCGAATCTCTACTGACAACAAGCGTTCGAGCATGTCTATCTTTCACTTCACAATACGCGCAGCTCTGTTGTTGTTTCCTTTGTTTTGCGCGGAGCCATTCCTCGCGCAGGAGAAGTCGCCTCATGCCTGCTTTGAACAACCGAATGGCGCAAAGGAGGCGATTCGTCGACTTCCGGAGAGTGCTCGTTATTGGCTGGCAGAAGATGCCATTTACATCATTACGCCACAGGAACGTTGCGCGTTTTTGCACCTGAATACCGACGAAGAGAGAGAGCAGTTCATTGAGCAGTTTTGGTTTCGCCGCTCCGTCGATCCCATTTCGCTGGATTATGACTACAAAACTGAGTTCTACCGCCGCGTTGTCTTCGCCAATGAAAAGTATGGCAGCAAACTACTCGCCGGACGGAACACGGACCGTGGAAGACTCTATGTGATCTTCGGGCCACCCGACTCTGTGGATGAAAACTCTGATCCAGCTGCCCCGCATTCAATGCAGACGTGGCACTACCACTACATCAAAGGGATCGGCGAAAATGTACAAATCCACTTTGAGTACGTCACCCGCTATGGCGACTACGTTCTCCAAGACGCTGATCGAGATTTGGTTGGTCAGGCCGAGTCGAATCCCGACCTGCGCATCGGCCCTGAACGGCCTCCCAAGATAAGGTTCAAGGATCTGGAAGCGCTCGTGGTTGCCCGCATAGTCCGCGATCAAGTGAAATTCAGCAATCGAATCGAGTTCGCCGCAGCGACGCATGCGACCACGTTGGTGCGAATCGAAATTAAAATTCCTTGCGACACTTGTACCCAAACCGCTGCCGAATACCCTCTGTTTGTCCGCCTTAGCAAGCCGTTGGGTTGGGTTGTCGCAACCTCGGAGCTGGTCGCGGGCGTTGCTATGCACGATAAGTCCGATTCCGAGCTCGCCCTGACTGCTCATCTGGATGTTCCCGTTGCACCGGGTACGTATCAGCTTGCGATCGCGACCAAGAATGCGACCACAGGCGATGCAGGCGTACACCGTACCCAGATTAATGTTCCCACCTATGAATCGCTGGGAACGAAAAACTGAGAAATCGTGTACCCGATTCAGTCAGATCCCAAACAGCGTTCCCGTCCACATGGAATCCGCCGCGAAAGGGAGCCTCGTCAAATGGACGGGAACGCCACTTACCAGGCCAGTGCAACTCTCTCGAGCGGGTTGAAGCCATCTTGACGAGCTATCTTGGCTGGCTACCTGTAGCGCCCATGTCACTGGAGCAGGAGGCTATGACTTGTGACAACTCCCAAACAGCCACGTCAGTTAGTTGATTGGAAGGAGCCGCCGCCAGCCAGTGGTTGTCTGGGCTGATTGCCATCGCGTAGTAACCGTTTCCGGGTTTGAGACAGCGCAATCGGCCTGTCGCGTCCCAAATCGCAAAACCACGGCTGGTGTAAGTGAATACCAGCGACCCAGTGTTGCTTATTGCCGCGAAATTCGTAGCATCCCCGACAGTGCCAAGTTGTGCTCCAGTCGTTAACCTCAGCAGACGGGCCGACTTCGACCCCCCGACGACTTCGATATCGTGCGCCGGGTCAGCGGCTATCGTCGTCACGTAGCCAGGGCCAGCGTTAGGCAGGTCCCGCACAACTTCCCAATTCACCGCATTCCAAGTCATCAGGTGGCGGTAGTCACCGCCGATGACCATAGCTCCGTCTGGTGAAAATGTGCCTCGTCTCGTATTTGTAAGCGTGGCTAAAAGGGCCCCACTGGTCACATCAAACACCTTGAGGTCTTGCCCGTTCGAGGCCACTAATAACTGGGTATTGTTCGGATTCATGGTCACACTTTGGATTGTGTGGTCTTCGGAACCCATGCCGCTAGACCATGGAATTGTTCTTTTTACAGCACCCGACGGCAGGTCGATGATTTCGATGCCATTCCCGTCCTTTTCCAGCATTCGTCCATCGGAAGATAATGCGACGGCGGTCGTGTGGTCAAAAAACTCGAACGGCTTGAAATGGCGTGGCTTAGGATTTTGCACAGGCTCCCTGTTCGAATGGGCTTTTCCGACCGGGAAACTGCGCCTACAATCTCGCTTTCACGAAGTTATAGATTACAGGGGAATCCAAGATGCTTTGGGCGCGCCTGCTCGCCTATGTCACCGAAACAGTCAATCAAGAACTCCTGTTGCGAAACGAATATCTGGCGGCGGAGAACCGGATCCTGAGAGGGCAGATCAAGGGCCGGCTGCTGCTTTCAGAAGGAGAAAAGGCGACACTGGCCGAGATCGCGCACCGCCTGGGTCGCATGACACTGGAGGACGTGGCGGCAACGGCCAGGCCCGATACGATTCTGGGTTGGTATCGGAAGTTGGGTCGAAATTCCGTCGAAGTGTAGGGCGCCCAAAAGTAGATCAGGAAGCAGAACGCCTGGTCTTGCAGATGGCGAGGGAAAATCCGAGCTGGGGCTACGATCGGATCGTAGGTGCCTTGGCCAATCTAGGCCATCGTCTATCGGATCAGACGGTGGGCAACGTCCTCCGTCGCCACGGCATTTCTCCCGTGCCGAAGCGAAAGCAATCGGTCTCATGGAAGAACTTTATCCGCGCACACCTTGACGTTTTGGTGGGAATGGACTTCTTCACGACGGAAGTCCAAACGCTCAAAGGGTTGACGACCTACTATGTGCTGTTCTTCATCCACTTGGAGACTCGGCGGGTGAATCTGGCAGGATTCACGCCGCACCCGGATCAGGAGTGGATGGAGCAGCAGGCGCGAAACGTGACGATGGAGGAGTGGGGATGCCTGAGAGGCTGTCGCTATCTGCTGCATGACCGAGATGCGAAGTTCTGCCAATCATTTCGAGAACTGATCAAGACGGGAAGCGTGAATCCGCTTCGATTGCCAGCTAGAAGCCCGAATCTGAACTCGTACGCGGAACGCTGGGTGAGGTCGGTCAAAGAAGAATGTCTGTCGAGGCTGATCCTGTTTGGAGAATCGTCGCTGCGGCGAGCGTTGCAGCAATATATCGTACATTACCACGAGGAGCGCAACCATCAGGGCAAAGGCAATCGGATCTTGTTTCCTTCGCAGACGGAGGCAAGAAGGAACATGGGAGCAGTGCGGTGTCGAGAACGACTGGGCGGCCTGCTGAAGTATTACGAGAGGGAAGCGGCATAAAAGTTGACGAGACAGCGGGCCGTGGCTCCCAATCAGCACATATTAAGGATGCCGGGGAACTCTTCTGGCAAAAGACCTCCCGGGCCTGATTTATCAGCAACGTGCACAGAGCAATGATTTCTGGCTCATGGCAGCGACCAGGACGAGTTTTTTGACCAAACGGGAGCACGCCCCCGAGATGCACCGGCTACGGACAAAGGACATCCCGACGCGGAAACGGACATAAGTTCTTGCCATCTTTTTCGCCGGACCGGTGTACGCGCCCCTCCATTTCTGCATCCCACCAGAGGTTATGGGCCACAATGAGCCGGGTAAGATGGGAGCTGCGGGAGAAACTTGCAATCCTTTTCTTTCAGGAGTAAATTCCCCTGAGTCCAGGGACTCGAGAGGGAGTTCGGTCCTGCTTTTCTTGGTGAAACGAAGGGCGGGGTCTCCAATGGACGTGTTGCGTCTTTTTCATCGCCGATTTCCGCGTGGTTCTTAAGCCACCCGAGGACCAGAAGTTTGGTCTGTGCCCGCGACTCGAGAGCATTCCTCACGGTCGCGAACTCTTCGACAAAATGCAATGTTGGGAGTGCTACGGGACGGAAGGACGCGAAGACGGTCCGTCAACCCAGACCCTCACGGACAGCAGAGGCAATCCGATACGCCCTATGGCTTTACTACCGGCGAGCGCTTTAGGTGCGGCGTCTCGAGCCGTACCCGATTTCATGACTTGGCCTGAATGGGACGCCATGCCTTCCTTAGCCGACAACATCAAGCCAAGCCAAGGGCGGGGTTTTACGGCGCGAAGGATAAGGGAGAGCTCAAGCCCATCGAGCAGCCGCCGGATTGACTTTTACTGATTGCTTAAGGAGTTTGCGTCATGCGGTTGAAATACGTTGTACTTCCGGTCGTCGTTGTTCTTGCGGTCTCGGTATTGGCTAGTCTGGCCGGGCCGCCCGCGGACACCGGCACCATCGAAGGGAAAGTGACCTATACAGGTACGCCCCCGAAGATGAAGCCGATTGACATGTCTAAGGAGCCCATCTGTGCTAAGGAGCACAACCCGCCCGAGCTGGCCCAAAATGTCGTCACTGGTCCAGGCAACGCGCTTCAAGATGTGGTTGTCTACATCTCAGCTGGCGAGCCGCCTTCTCCGGCTCCCAGCCAAGCCGTCCGATATGATCAAAAAGGATGTATGTATATCCCGCATGTCCTTCCCATGCAGGTCGATCAGCCTCTTCAGATCTATACCGATGATCCGTTCTCACATAATATCCACCCGGTTCCGAAACTGAATCCGGAGTGGAATAAATCGCAGCTGCCGGGGAGTCCGCCGATCCAGACCAAGTGGAGCGAGGCGGAGTTCATCCAGGTAAAGTGCAACATCCATCCGTGGATGCACGGGTACTTCGCCGTCCTCAAGACTTCTCACTACGCGGTGACAGACAACAACGGCTCGTTTAGCTTAAAGGACCTCACGCCGGGCAAATACACGGTGACCAGTTGGCAAGAACAGTATGGCACGAAGAGTCAGGAGGTTACCCTCGCGGCGGGCGAGACGAAATCGATCACTTTCACCTACAAGGCTACTCCTTATCTGTATTAAACGGCCAATCACTGCACGTATCGGGACGAAGCACAAAGGCCAAGGGTCATGGGCAAATTATTCGCAGTGGTTCTGACGATCATTACCCTGGTATCGGCCGGGCTTATTGCCGCGCACGTCTGGTGGCTGCCGGTCGATATCTCTACCATCGGACCGAGGATCGACCGCCAGATGGATGAGACCATGGTCGCCACCGGCGTCCTTTTCCTCTCTTCACAGTTGATTCTGGCCTGCTTTGTCTGGAAATTCGGCGACAAGCGGGACGGAGGAAAGATCAAATACTTCCCGGGAGGCTCCGGCCCTCTGATCGGGTTCGCCATCGCTTTAGTGGGAATCGAAATCCTAGTTCTTTCCTTTGGGGGCTCCAAGGTCTGGGCGGCAGTCTATATGACGCCCCCCGAGCCGGACGCCCTGCATGTTGATGTAGCCGCTGAACAATTTGCCTTCTATTTCCGTTATGCAGGCCCAGATGGTCGGTTCGGTGTCATCCATCCGGAAAGGGTCAGGGACGGAAACGGGAACTACTTTGGCCTTGACCCTGCGAATGACGTCGCGGCGCGGGATGATGTCATCGTGGGCACCTTGACCGTGCCGGTCGATCGGCCCATCCTCCTCACCATGCACAGCAAGGACATGATTCACTCGTTTTATGTTCCTGAATTGCGCATGCAGCAGGACATCCTGCCAGGCCTGACCATTCCGCTCCATTTCACGGCAACACAAGCGGGCAAGTACGAGATCGTTTGTACTCAGTTGTGTGGTCTCGGCCACTACAGCATGAGGTCCTTTCTTGAGGTGCTGCCGCCAGATCAGTTCGATCAGTGGCTGAAAAGCCAGTCCGGCGATTAGGGGATCGGCTTAAGCCCTGGAGCCAGACACAAGTTGGTTTTCGAGGTACGCACATGGATAGTTCATCGCAAGCAGTGGTTCGTCACCATGCGCCACCGCAGGGGTTCATTCGAAAATATCTATTCAGCGTGGACCACAAGGTTATCGGAAAACAGTATTACGGCTTGGCTCTTTTGGCTGCTTGCATAGGGATGGTTTTGTCCTGGCTGATGCGCATCCACCTGGGCTGGGCCACGGCGCACATTCCGCTGCTTGAAAAACTCTCGCCGGCCGGAGCGCCGGGAAACGTCGTGACTCCGGAATATTACCTGTCTTTGATGACCATGCATGCCACCCTCATGGTCTTTTTTGTCTTGACTACCGCGCCCTTTGCAGGTTTCGGAAACTATTTTCTGCCTATTCAGGTGGGCGCCGAAGACATGGCCTTCCCGCGAATCAACATGATGTCGTTTTGGGTCACTTTTGCAGCGTTCGTCGTGCTGATTCTGTCCTTCTTTATCGGGGACGGTCCGGCGCTTGCCGGGTGGACGTCTTACGCGCCGCTTAGCTCCGTAGGCGCTGTGGCTGGGCCCGGACAAGGAACCGGTCAGACCCTTTGGGCGCTATCCATCGCTATTTTTTGTGTTGGCCAGTTGCTGGGCTCGCTGAACTTCATCACCACAACCCTAGACCTGCGCACGAGAGGGATGTCCTTGGCACGGATGCCGCTTTCCACCTGGGCCTGGTTTGTGACCTCGGTCATCGGTTTGCTGGCGTTTGCGGTTTTGTTGCCGGCTTGCGGGTTGCTGGTCCTGGATCGGGTAGCAGGAACGAGCTTCTTCAATCCCGCCGGTCTGGTGGTGAATGATCAGGCGCTGCCGCATTCCGGTGGGTCGCCCCTTCTATGGCAACACCTGTTTTGGTTCTTCGGACATCCCGAGGTATACATCGCCATCCTTCCGGGCTTCGGCATTATTTCCACGATTCTTCCCGTTTTCGCACGCAAGCGTCTTCTTGGCTCGCGCGCGGTCATCGGCTGTATGGTCGCCATCGGGTTCCTCAGTTATATGGTATGGGGACATCACATGTTTGTGAGCGGGATGAACCCGTTTTCGGCGCTGCTGTTCTCCGTGCCCACCTTGATCATCACCATTCCTGCGACGATTGTGGTGCTGCTCTGGCTCGGAACCCTCTATGGCGCTCGCATGCGCCTGTCCACGCCCGCGCTTTTCTGCGTCGGGTTCATTTCCGTCTTCATCACCGGTGGGCTTAGCGGGTTCTTTCTTGCCCAGCCGTCGCTGGACACGTATTTGCACGCCACCTATTTCGTTGTGGCGCACTTCCACTTCGTGATGGCGGTTGCAGCCATGTTCGGAATTTTCGCCGGCACCTATTTTTGGTTTCCCAAAATGTTCGGCCGCATGATGAATGAGACCCTGGGCAAGTGGCACTTCTGGCTGACCTTCGTGGGTGTTTATGCCATCTTCATGCCCATGCATTATTTGGGCCTGGCCGGAAACGTGCGCCGCTATGCCGCATTTACGGACAATTACTTGGCTCCGCTGATTCCCGTGCATAAGTTCATCACCATTGCCGCCCTGTTTACAGGGGCCGCCCAGCTCCTCTTTCTCTGCAATGTGATTTGGAGCCGCTTCCGCGGCCCGAAAGCCACTGACAATCCCTGGGAAGCGACCACGCTAGAGTGGTCTACGAGTTCGCCGCCTCCATTTGACAATTTCGGCGGGAGACATCTTGTGGTCCATCATGGCCCGGAGGAATACGGTGTGGAAAGTTCCAGCGGCGATTACGTAATGCAGGTCTCGCCCGAAAAAGTTGCGGCAAGCTGAACGGTTAGAGCGAGGGGGTGAAACTATGGCATCAACGACCTCGGCCCCGCCACCTGGCACCGAAAGCGATTGGGGTGCCACCGGAGGAGGAGGCGGGGGTCTCCAGCATGGCCGGCCGGCGCCCGTTTCCACTTTTCCCGCCGCTGTTAGACCTTCACAAACCGGTATTGGGGTGGCGCTCGCGGCCATTTCGATGATGTTTGCCGCCCTTACGAGCGCCATGGTTGTTCGCCAGGGTGCAGCCAGAGATTGGGGACATTTCGAGCTGCCTGGAATTCTGTACTTCAACACGCTGATTCTGCTGCTTAGCAGTTTCTCGCTCGAACTGGCGCGCCGCCGGTTCGCCCAAGACCCCGGCCTCGGGCGAGAAGAGTCGCACGGGAATGCGGGACAATCGGCTCAGGTCTTGTACTGGCTCTATGCCACGATGGGGCTTGGACTCCTCTTCGTCTTCGGGCAGTTAGTCGCGTGGCGCGAACTCGCGGCGCAAGGGCTGTTTCTTGCCACCACTCCCAGCACTTCGTTCTTTTATGTTTTAACCGCGGTCCACGGCTTGCATTTGCTCGGTGGCATCACCGGTCTAGCTTATGCCCTCCACCGGATGAGCAGGAGCACTGGTTCACGGCCAAATACGGCACTTGGAGTCGCCGTGGTGTACTGGCACTTTATGGACGGGCTGTGGGTGTATTTGCTTCTCTTGATGATCACGCGGATGAACGTGACCTAGGAGGTGCCGTGAGCGAATCCGAGATGGAGATGGCGGGCCACGAGGCTGTAAGAGAGGAGTCCCCCTACGGAATTCAGCACAAAAAGCTGGGGATTTGGCTGTTCATTCTATCTGACGCCGTCACCTTCGCCTCCGTTCTTTTCGCTTACGGATACGTGCGCGTCGGAAGCCCGGATTGGACTAGGCCATTTGAGTTCTCACCCACCATCGCTAACGGAATGGTTATGACGCTGGCGCTCCTCACCAGCAGTCTCACGATGCTCGGAGCGCTCGAAGCTGCCAAACACGACAACAAGTCGCGATGCCTTGCTTGGCTGGGCGCGACCATGCTGCTTGGAACGCTCTTCGCGGCCTTGCACATTCGCGAGTGGCTCAAAATGATGGAGGACGGCTGGCGGCTCTTCCAGAATCCTGTGGGAGGGCCGGCCCTGTTTGGAGCCACCTTCTTTAGCATCACTGGTCTGCACCTGACGCATGTTGTTGCCGGTGTCGTGGCCCTCGCTGCCGTGGCCGGCAAATTCCATCGGAGTCGCATGAATGCTGGCCATGTGGAGACCGTTGGTCTTTACTGGCATTTCGTGGATATCGTTTGGATGTTCGTCTTTCCGCTTGTGTATCTAATGAACGCAAAATAGGACGACGCAGCAGAGAGGGGAGGCGAGATGGGCGCTCTAAAGACAAAAGACGGCATGAGCATGGGATCCTTCGTGGCCATCTGGGCCGGTTTGCTGTGCATCGTAGGCATCGAGGTCTTCCTGACCTACCGGCATTTCTCCTCGCAGAAGCTACTCTTGTTCCTGCTCATTTTCGCGTGCATCGAAGCGAGCATCGCCGTGATGTTCTTCATGCACTTGAAGTACGAACGCCCTAGCCTTTTTTGGAGCCTAGTCCCGGCGCTGCTTTTCGTGCTGTTCATGATGGATCATTTCTGGCCAGATGCGCTCCGGCTCGAGCATCTGCGGGTTGTGCATTGGTGACCGGTAGTTGTTATCTAGCAGTCACCTGCTAAGCGGCAGCGGAATGCGATATACTCCTTTCCGCAACGAATCGGCTCGGATCGAGCCGTTGGGTCAAGAGTCCCGCCAGCGTGCGTATCGTTGCGCAACACGCTTCGGTGGCAGTCCCAAGAAGCCGCCCGCATTTATGTGGCGGAGTCGTCACTGTAATTTCCTAAGGCATGCGAAAGCGGCAGTCCCCTGCGGTAAGAAATTATGGAAATGGAGCAATCAAGATGCATCGCGGGTCAAAAGCTAGACATCCGCTTCTGAAGCGCGGCCTGACTGCGCTCGCCATGCTTGCAAGTCCATCGGCCCTGTACGCGCAGAGCTGCGCATTGTGCTATCAGAGCGCTGCCCATTCAGGTGCGCATTTTATTCAGGCTCTCAAGCACGGCATCCTGATCCTGCTCTTCCCTCCGTTGTGCATCGGCACAGGCATCGCCATCATGGCCTATCGCAAGCGCAACCAGCATGCCGAAGGTTGGCGATATGAGGACGCAGCACACGAGATTTTGTGCCCTACGGCAGTTAACGTTTCGGTGGACCCTCCGCAAACCTTGAACGGATTTTCAGCCAGTTCTACACGCGTTTCCGTGTTTCCTCGAAGCTCCCGAGAATCCAGCGTTTCGCAGTAGCCGGAGGAGCGGATGAGGAGCTACGGTTCGTGGTTGCCTAACTCGTCTCTCTTTTCGTTTTCCTCCTCGGCCAGGCTCCGCAGGAACGTCCGGACCGCAAAGTGGGACGCGACAAAAACCATCAGAACCAAAAGAGTCGCCAGCCAGGAGCGGCGTTCGGGTACCTGAACAACAATAAAATGAGGAAGGAGACAGATATTCGCGCAAGGAGAGCCTTTTCTATCCAGCCTGCGTCGGGCTCTTACCGCCGCTCGGCATTACGCGAGGCCACGGCTTCCCTGTAGCCGTTTTCGTAACCGGCGCGGAAAGAAGCGCGATCCTTGTCGGAATTCCAGCGGCCAACGGCTGGCTGCATCTCTCTTCCTTGCCGGCCATCCAGCTTGCCCAAAAAAAGCCCATCGCGGTAGGCAGCGTCTGCCTGCTGTTCCGCGCTGACGCCATTTGTTGCGCGGGGTGCCCTTGCGCGCGTAGCCAATCCGACAGCAGTGGCGATTCCCAAGGGCATGGCAACGGTAGCGAAGTACACTGACAACAGCTTTCTGACTTTCCTAGTCATATAAACCTCCGTAGACCGGTACCCGGCGAATGGGTTTGTGAATTCTTGCCTGCAGGGGAAAGAATCGTCGAACGGAACGGCCTGCTTTAGACACCGCGGCCCGCAGGTCAACAGTGAAGGGAGTTATGATCACTACAGGGCTCCTCGTTGGGCTCAATGGCGCGCAGAAAGCTGCGTGCCATCCCTCGGAGGAGAAGGCTGGGGTAAGCGCTCTCTGCAAAGTGCGCCTTGCTTCCTATCCGGCGCGTAGCGCGACTACGCCACGGATCACTCTTCGTCTTCCACAGGACCTATGTCAGCTTCACTTCAATGTCTGACAAGTTCCTTCCTGTATTCGGGAACACTCGGAGGCAATAAACGCTTACGCCAGCGAGTGTATCGGGACCAAAACCGAACAATCTATGCTCTCGAGCAAAGAGGCCGTGGTTAAAACGCGAATTTACAAGGACTTTACAATTAGGCAGAGAGGCTTGTCTGAAACACCGGGCAGAGGCGATCTGCGGATATCAACTACTCGATTTCAGGAACTGCTTGCCGGCCCAGTCCCAGGCTGGCATTTAACGATGGTCCCTTTTCTGGGAACCGAAGTAAGGCTCCTCGAAGAAGGCCAGGGGATGACGCTTTTCGCCGGCCCGCTCGCCCGAATCTTTGAAGAAAGGGATACTCCCGGTGACGGTTATGCTCGTTTTTTTACAACCCGGCCGGACAAGCTTTGAATGACAGATCATTTGTGCTCACCTGACGGGTAGCCGTCAGGATATACTCTGTCCACATGATCTGTTCACGAACTCAGGCTGTATTTGTTGTCGTGATTTTGCTTTTCTTTTGTGTTTCCGCCCGCGCTGAAGACTTCAAAGACATCGTCTACAGAGAGGTTCAAGGAATTGCACTCCTAATGGACGCGCACCTTCCCGATGGGGCAGGGCCCTTTCCGGCTGCCGTTCTTGTGCACGGCGGAGGATGGATTGCGGGCGATAAACAGCAATACATAACCTACCTTTTTCAGCCGCTGGCGGAGGCTGGATTTGCGTGGTTCAGCATCAACTACCGCTTGGCGCCAAAGTTTACGTTTCCTGCCGCGGCGGAAGACGTCGAGGCCGCCATCGACTACGTGCAAAAGAACCCGAGCAGATACAGGGTGGATCCGCGGCGTATCGTTTTGATCGGTGAGTCCGCCGGAGGGCAGTTGGTTTCCTACATTGGCGCCCGCAACCAGACGAAATCAAGGATCGCTGCCGTTGTTTCGCTGTATGGAATTCACGATTTTGTCTCGGCGTGTGCGGCGTGGAAGCCGGTCCCCAAGGAAGTCTTCGAGTTGTTCGGAATTCGCTCCATTGATGCCGATACGGTCTCCCTGCTGATCACAGCCTCGCCGGTAATCTACGTGAATCGGGACATGCCACCGTTTTTGTTAATACATGGCACAAAAGATGAAGATGTTCCCTACGAGCAATCAGTGGAGATGTGCGAAAAGGCGAGGACCGCGGGCGGCCACTGTGACTTGATCCCCGTCGATGGCGCGCCGCACGGCATGGACCGTTGGGAAGCGCACGCGGAGTTTCTCTGGTACAAGAAAGCGCTAACCGATTGGCTGAGGAAAACGGTCAAGTAGCGCCTTTTACCTTTTACTGTGGAAGGCCGTTGCCGGCCACGTCGACCCGCAGGGTAACCGTTCCTATCTTCCGGCCGTCCGTTGTGGCCTCCCAAGCAAGCGTCTGCCAACTGTTCTTGTGGGACTCCGACGGCGTAACGGTTAATTGAACCGGATAGGAATCGTGCGGCTCAACCGAGTACACCTCGGTGCCGGGCCTCTCGCTCCAGCCCGCCGGCAGCACAGCGCGTAGCCTAACTTTTTTTGCCGCATCGGTGTCATTGCGGATAAACAGGGGTACCCACAGCGAATCGCCAGGCGCAACTTGTGCCTCCGGCGCGTACAGATCAGCAAGATGCTCGATGTTGTGCGCTCGCCAAAAGTCCTGATAGAAGGCCCAGGGTCCGCCCAGCTCGAGGGTCACTTGTGCCGAGGGTGGCTCATAACCACGAGCCCGGACATACCCAATGGGAGGCGGCGCGATACCTTCGAAGATGTCACTCATGGGCGTTCCGCCAACCAGAGACTTTCCGAAGATAAAACGGACGGGCGCCTCGGTGAATTCTTTGAGCTGGGCGTCGGTAAAATCGTTCTGCGTCTGGTAGTAACTCCAAGCCTCCGCTGCCACTTGCGAATAGGGAATCTTTCGAGAAGGCGAAATCTCGTTGGTGCGATATTCCGGACCTTTGCCCTTGAAGAAATCGAAGTGAATGGTGTCCGAAAAGTAGTAGATCTTCTTTGGTTGCCAGACGCGGAGGCCCTCGCCATAGTTACTGATGTTGAGCCGGTTGCGCGGCGCAGTGACCTGCTCGGGAAAAGCGAGGGGATTGGCGGCAAGATCGAAAGCCTCAGTTGCGAGAACTCCCGCGCCCTGGTGATCTTCGTGGTTTTCGCCAACGACGTAATTGGGAAGCAGGTCAGAATGACTTCGGGGCGCGTGAGTCGTACAAGACGGACGACTTCTTCCAGGGCTTGGCCGTGGCCCCAAGCTTCGAGAGAGTGAAGCACGTCAGCGCCCGGCGTGTCGGAACCATGTAAGAACCAGGCGTGGTTGACGCCGTATGTGGCGAGCGAGCGCCGTGCCTCCATCTCGCGCACATCAGCCAGAACCGTAGATTGTTCATAGCCGATGGCATTGCCGCCTGAATTCCCTCTTGTGGTGTAAACGACCGCGAAGCGTTTGCGTTCCTGCTCGATCATCTTTGCGAGGTAGGCGGCGACCTCGATGTCGTCATCGGGGTGGCCGACTATAACGAGCCCATCCACTTTATAGCGGGCATCAGGTCCGGGGTTTCGAGAGGCTTCTTGCTGTGCGTAAATTCCAGGGTAAAAAAACCAGAGCAGAATGCACCAACCGAGCAGCTTTCGCGTTCTCATCGAGAGTGCTCCTCCGAATCTAGGAGATCGAACCAGCAAGGATGTACACAAAAACTGGCCACAACTCAGATCTTTGCCGCGCGTCTCTGGAATCAACCTAACTCAAAAACGGAAATGCAAGCCGAATTGCATTTGCCGCATGTCGGCGGCCGAGGTGATCTGCCTTGGAACTACCAGAGCTGTCTCCACCGACATTCTGCACTTTCGCGCGCGAGTTCTCGGCGTTTACGGCCAGGGGCTGTTCCATGGGCAGCCTCTGACCCCGGAGACGGTTTCGGCCGTGCCGTCGAGCGACCGCGTGGTCCGGTTCTCCCGGCCGTCGCCTCCAAGACACACGGGCCCGCGGGGCCTGCGTCGCAGGGGACGGTCAGCAGTCGGTGGTCACGCGACTGTGTCGAGTGATGGACACGTCTCGCAGGCCGCCGATCTGTTGGCCTCAGCGCGGGCCCGTCGTGCGGCGGCCGCGCCTGACGTCAGGTCCGCGGGGACCGTATCTCCCGAGCCGAAGTACATCTCGTCCGGCGTCTGCCCGCGAAACGCCGAATGCGGAAGCACGCGGTTGTGTTCGTCGACGTAGAACTCCACGAGTCGACGGACGGTAGTGACGCTGTCGAGCGAGTGGAGGAACAGCCACTGATGTTTGAGCGACCGCCACCACGCCTCGATCATGGAGTTCGAGAACCGCAGCTCCGTAAAGGCCAGCACACGGCGCAGAACACCGGTGATGATCAATTCGTCGACTTGGGCGTTCACGTTCTCAACCCCAGCATCCGCCAATACGACTGGGGCGGTGACGGAGGGGGATGCGGCCCGACCGGCGTCGAGCAGCACGGCCACGCTGTTCACGGGCGCGAACGTCTCGGCGACTCGCCACGCCAAGATCCGTCGCGAGAAGTTGTCGATCACAGCGTGCATATAGGCGCGGGTCCCGTCCAGCAGGCGAATGACGGTGGTGTCGATATGCCACATCTCGTTGGGTCGCGTGGTTCGAAGCCCGATCTTGGGTTTCACGGGGTGCACGCGGAGCCGGGGCCGTCGCCAGGCGAATCTCCGCACGAGGCGGTACCAGGTCGAGGCGGAAGCCCAGACCGTGCCGAGCCGCTGGGCCAGGACCGCCAGCGTCCCGGTGGGCACGTGACGGTACTCGGGCGACGTCACCATGTCCTCGATCCCCCGGACCTCCGATGGCGTCAATCGATGCGGGGAGGTGCGCGGACAGGACGACTGATCGTCGAGTGCACACGCGATGCGCCGGCGTCGCCACGCGTGGAACCGACTCGGCGATAGACGTAGGAGCCGCAGGAGTGCCCGCAACGGGATGCCTGCGCGGGCCTGATCGATGGCACGTAGGATCCGCAGCTTATCGCTACCATCGAGCAGTCGCTCGCCTGACAAGGTGAAGCCCGAGACGCGCAGCAGGACCAGTGCGAGCCGGAGCAGCGCCGCGAGTTTCTGGACGCGTCGTCGGAGTGTGAGGACCTCTTGTCGGAGTTCCAGCTCGGTCAGGTCCGCCACTTCCAGACTGACCACCACGGTCGGCGCGGTGCCGAGCCACCCCCGCGCCGTCGACGGAGGAACGCCGAGATCAGTCGCGATGGTCAGGTCCCCGGTGCGGTGGACAAGCTCGCGCAGCCGGTGGTCGTAGCATTGCTGAGGACGGGCCGTGGTCATAGGACTGATCATCGGCCTTCGGATCACCGCCGATCAACAGCGCCCGGAGCAAACGGGAGGGCCGCCGCTGTGAGACGATCCGGACAGGTGAAAACGACAACTCGCGCGAAAAAATGCAGAATGTTCGTGGAGACAGCTCGGTTGTAAATCGGGAAGTAGGGCACGCCAGCGTTCTTCAGAGTCGTCGGCCACGCGTGCTTGACGCTGCGTATTGGTTTGCCCGGCGAGCGTGGGCTCGGAAATACAAACGGACTCTCCGAACCTCGCTCCTTCTTCCACTCCTTGAGAACGTCGCCAGCCAATCGGCTCAAAGGCAGCGGCTGAGCTGAGCAGCTGAGTCAGCCGTCTTGACACTGCCGCCGAGATGTATGACCCCGTGGGCAAGATCCACTTGGTCCCCTTATAGTCAAGAAAGTCGTGCGTAGGGCTGAACTCCTCAAAGGTCACCGTCAAGGTTGTCGGATGTTCTTGTTTGCTGCTCATGCCGCCTCACGCTCATAGTATTTCAGCAGGCCGCCCAGCCGCTCCCGACACCGCACCTTTTCCTGTTCTCCACGGACTGCTTCTCGGGGACGACCCGAGGATTTGCGAAACTTCGATCCGTCGAACTTGTTGGCGATGAGCTTTCGGTACCAGGCCAGCAGCGTATCCGGTTTCGCGACAGCCGCCAATTCTTCCAAGGCCTTCCGTTGCAGCCGGTGGGCGATTTCGGCCAGCGTAGCTTTTTCGGCATCGGATAACACTTAAATTCGGCGCATTCAGGCACTGTTGAAAGTTAAAAAAGCCTCTATTTATGCGGGCGCGTGACATATATTCGTTGTTGAGGAATTCCTACCGTTTCGTTAGCATTTCCTCGAAATGAAATATATCCCTAGAAATGTAAGACTAGCCTATAAACATGGCGCTTGACACACTTCGGCGGCACATACTTCCTTCACGAATTTATACGAGTGCTGCAATTGCGTGATTACCTTAGTTGGCGCTTGGCCTACCACCGGCGCAACAGCGATTACAGCGTATCCCAGATGCTGCTGGCGTTGATCTATCCCATCATCTTGGGACTGGACCGTATCGAGACCGCGTCACTCTTGAATTCAAACGGAAGCTTTCAATACCTGACGGGCTTGCAGAGTTTTCCCAACCCACAGACTTTGCGGCGATTCTTGTTGAACGCCCCGGATCATCTCCGCAAGCAATTGCATTTTGCCAATGACCGACTTTTGCAAAGATTTATTCACTTGCCGGAGCATCGCTCGCGACTCATCTTCGATCTAGACAGCAGCGTACTTACCGTGTTTGGTCATCAAGAAGGCGCTGAGGTTGGCTACAATCCGCGCTATCGCGGCAAGCGATCCTATGACCCACTGCTCTGTGTGGAAGAGAATTCTTCGTTCCTCTGGGATGTCGAACTGCGGTGCGGCGATGCGGGAACCTGGGCGGGCAGCGAAGGACTCTTGGCCTGTTGTTTTCATTCCACTCCTTCCGACATTCGGGAGATACGAGTACGGGCCGATGCCGGCTTCGGCTACGGGCCCGTCTTGGATATGCTGGAAGCGCGTTTAGCCCAGTATTCCGTGGTTGCGCGCATGGTCCCCTCCCTGAAGCGTGCGCTCAGAGGTTTGCGCTATGAGCCGATGAATCCCCGTTGGGAGATCGCGGAGTTTGAGCACCGTACCCACGGTTGGTCTCACGCGCGGCGTTGCATTGTGGCGCGGAAGTTGATCCAAGAGAGCGATCCGGAGCCGAGCCTGTTTACGATGGGACGTTATGTGTATCGAGCTTGGCACACAGACCTGCCGCTGACACCGGCCGGAGTGTGGCACTTCTACGATGGCCGCGCCGGAATGGAGCGACGCATCCGAGAAATTCGTGCGGACTATGCGCTCACGAAGATTCCGACGCGAGCTTTTGCGGCCAATGCTCTGTATCTGGAAGTGATTCGGCTCGCCTATAACCTAGTCACGGCTTTTCAGCGAACGTGTCTCCCCGAGGTGTCGCCACCCCACTATTGCCACGACGGAGCTTTAATCGCTGATAGTTCCGCCGCAATTCTGGATCGAGTCGCGCGCTGGTCTGCGCGGCTTCGACCAGTAAGCAACGCAGCATACTATTGCCTTGCTTACTGATCGCACCGAGCCGCTGGCGGCCTCCGGTACTCTCTTCACTGGGATTTAGGCCTAGATAACTCACCAGTTTTTTGCTGTTCGGAAAGCGGCTCACCGGTCCGACGGTCAACACGAACGCCAGTGCTGTCACCGGCCCCACTCCGACCTGCTGCATCAAACAGACGGCCGTGGGGCGGCTTTCCGCTTCGCTGATCACCGCCCGGTCCAACTCCCCGATCGAAGGGTCGAGTTGATCGAGTAGCTCGAGCAGCTCCCGCCGGCGACGGCTGGCCCACGGATCGAGGGTCAGGCTTTCCAGTTTCTGACGGCCCACCGTGGTCCAGAGCTTCTTCCTGAGGCAAAGACCTTGCCCCATTGCTAGCGCGTGCAGCTGGTTCATCACCGAGGTTCGGAAGCGCACCAGCTTGTGCCGATGCCGGACCAACTGCCGAACATCACGTTCCGCAGGGGAGGGCACCCAAATCCGCGGAAAACGATTCTGCATCAGCAAGTCGAGGATGTGCAGAGCATCCCGGTCGTCTGTCTTTTGTTTGCGCACCATCGCCGCGCGGATCTCCGCCGCATCACCAATCCACAGTTCATGCCCATAGTGACGGAGCATCTTTTCGAACCACTGCGTGGCGAGGGTGGCTTCTATGCCGACGCGGACGGGAGCCGCCAGTGCAGCATAAAACCTCTCGGCCTCGCCCGTGCCATGCTCCAAGCGGCGCGTTACAAGTTCGCCCGTCGTGGTATCCATCATTGCGATTTTCTGAAACCGTGTGTGAAAATCACATCCTATAATCAACATAGTCGCTCGGCTCCTTTCCTCCGAGCCTTGGTCGAAGAAACCGCTACCAAGTCTACTCGCCCGGAGGGAGCCGACGACGTTATCCAATCAATTAAGTTGGTCGTTCGGCTGTTAACAGAGATCTCTAAATCACATAACTCATTTCTCTGGCGTCAGTTAACAGCTTCGGGACCATCCCCAAACACCTTTTTCTTGTCCCCAAGATGTCCCCAGCATCTGGCAGAACATATTTGGATTCAGCTTGGTTCATGGTTAAGCGTGACAACAAAGCTGGAATTCGGGCAACTACTCAGGGTACCGTGATTGTTATAGTTCCGACCGGGATTGAAAGGGTCCCTGAATTGGCCTGGACCTTCACGTGAATGATCGTAGGTGATCCGCCTCCTCCTCCGCCACCACCACTCCCTCCCCCGCCCGGTCCCCCACCAGCAGAACCGCCGCCACAGGAACTTAACACCAAGCAAGACACTAGGATCAGGCAGAGGACAGCAGCCCGCGGCAGGAATGCGCGAGGTGAGGTCCGTGGTGAGAAAAAGAAGTATAAGACGAAGAGCGCAAGCAATGCTGCGTAGGCAACAGGGCTGCGAAGACTTGAATAACGTGAGTTACCTGAAGGGGGCGAGAGTGGGGGCAGGGGTATATCGGCTTTGGAGGTTAAAGAAACAGCCAACGTGGTGCTGACGGAGCCGTTTGCTGGCAAGGTCACCGGCGAGGGATTTGCCGTGCAAAACATGCTGCCAACATCATTGGTACAGCTGAAAGTGAAACTACCTGTGAATCCGCCTTGCGAGGTCATTGTTATCGTGAAGTTGGACTGAGTACCTACAGAAGCGGTCACTGTGGTTGGGGAGATGGAGGCAACTACATTTCCAACCGTCAGCTGGATGTTCAGCGAGTGCACAAGCGTTCCAACCTGGCCGGTCACCGTGATCGTATACATTCCTGCAGTGGCATTCTGTGTTATGACGTTGACCTGCTCACCCAAGCCAACGCTCAAAGTAGGTCCAGGCAACTGGCATTGGACGGCCGGGTTCGATGTTGTGCACGTAATTGCGATCGGTTGGCTGTTGTTGATGATTGTGGAAGAGCTTAGAAAGAAAGAAGTCGTGGCGGTCGGCAGCGTCGAGAGGGTCAACATTGAAGCGCTAAGAGAAAAGTCTTCTACGCTGAAAGAAGTATCGACTGATTGCGTAAACACGCCATCCGTGGCGACAACCTTGAACGGATACGTACCTACGCCCAAGGATGTGGGGGCAGCCACAGTGAAAAACTGACCAGATTGACCGCCAGCAGGTAGGTCGATCGAAGTCAAGCCCATGTTGCACGATGCCCCTGCTGGCAGTCCCTGACAGGAAAGCAGCAGATCCGAAGCGTAGCCAGCAATACTAGTCAGATCAAGCGTGAACGTGGGGGTAATCCCGCCCGGAAGTGTGTCAGGCGCAAAAGGTAGGTTGACGTAGAGGGCGAACCCCAACGGGAGGGCAGGATTACCGGCGTACCCATAGACAGAATGAATTTCTGATCCGGATTGAACCTGGATCGAAAACACATTATTGACGTTGAATGCATTCCCGATTTGAAAGGGCACATCCTGTGAAGCCTGTCCCGCAGGAATGGTCACTGAACTGGGAATGGTGATCGCTGGATCGCTGGCGGAGAGCTGCAACGTAGTAGTCGTCGAAGCAAGGGCCTGGGTGACGCGAAGGATTCCCTGCCCTCCGATTACGGGATTGGCCACAAGGCGCGCCTGGAAAGAAGGACCGGCCACCGCGGGAATTACGTGATACGAGGAATCCAGACTGTCGAGTTCGATCAGGTCGGCGCGGCCATCCCCGTTGACATCCGCCGCAACTCCCGGTGCGTAGAGCTTCTTCAAAGGAAAAGCCACGTAGCTAGGCGTAAACGTTGCGTCGCCATTGCCCAAGAGGACTTGAAGGTACGTGTTGGGGGAGTTTCGCGCAGCTCTGGGCGTCTGAAATGCGGCGATATCCATTTCTCCGTCGCCATTGAAATCGGCAATCATCGGATGTAAGCCATTGCCCGGCGAAGATGCAAAGAAGAAGTGGGGATCGGGGCTGCCCGCGTACGATTGATAGGTGTTGGATAGTTTGAACGAGCCGTCGGGTTGAGCAATGTAGATGTTGTAGACCAGGGTTGCAGCGAGCCCCCAGTCCACGACGTGTTCTTGTAGCTCCACGATGTCCGGCTGGCCATCGTGATTGAGATCAGCAACAGCAAACGGCTGGATATCAGGGACTACCATTTTCGCGTTTTGGAAGGTGCCATCGCCATTTCCGAGAAGTTCAAAAAGAGGTTCGGGATTATTGGTGACATTCACAAAAATCCAAACGAGCACGTCCAGCTTGCCGTCGCCATTGAAGTCACCCACGACAAGATGCGCCGGCCATCCACCGTTGTTCGGCGGCGGGTAGAAGCTGACGGTGGCCCCCTGGGTGAAAGTGCCGTCCCCGTTTCCAAGAAATGTAGTCAGCGTTTGATAGCGGGAATTCGGAAGCGAGCCCGGTTGCTGCCCAGCAACCACAAAATCCAGCTTGCCGTCATTGTTAAAGTCACCCACGCCTATAATGCCCTGGGCGGCCGGAGCGGCCGTGACCACCGCAGGGGCAAAAGTTCCGTCACCATGGTTTTTGGCGTAAATGAGCGCAGGGGACCCGCCAGAAAATATTGAGCCAATCTCGAGAAAGTCCGGTTTTCCCGTGTTGCGGAAATCAGCCAGTACATAGTCGCCAGGAATCAAACCAAAATCTAATATGTCTATTCCTTGCGCCGCTGCGAAGTGCCCAGTTCCATCGTTCAATAAAGTCGCCAGCCTCCACGGCGCCCCGGTGTTTTGAGGCTGCGCGACGAAAGCAAGGTCGGGATGCCCATCGCCGTTCAAGTCCGACACAAGAAAATCACCCCAAGGCGCGTTGCTTGTTCCCGTGCCACCGGACGTCAAATAACCCACGTAACTGCCCTGCGGCGCACCAAACCCTCCCTTCCCGTCGTTTAAGAAGACGGTGGCCGAGTCACTATCTTGGTTGGCCGTTACAATATCTGGTTTGCCGTCTCCGTTTACATCGGCAACGGCGAACGCAAACACCGAGGTGTCACCTCGATAGACCTGAGGAGGCAACAGTTTGCCGGTGCCATCATTGAGAAGGACAGTCAAAAGATCACCCGCAGGCTTACCAAAAAAGGCATCCGCAACTATGAGGACACCTGTAGTAACCAGGTCGGGGTGCCCATCCCCATTCACATCGACTACTGCGGCATTGAAGGCTGCATCGCCGAGTCCTGTTGTAGTGAAGTTGAGAGTCTTAAAGGTCCCGGAACAGTCGCCATTGTAAATGAAAGCCCCGCCAAAGTTGAACAAGACTAAGGCATCTTGGCAACCATCGGAATTGAGGTCTCCAGCGGCCGTTCCCACGATAAAAACGTCGCCCATGGGGAACCCAAAGATCAGGAGTTGAGAGCGTTTGAAAGTGCCGTCACCCTGATTAATGAAGACCCAGGCTTCCGTATCGCCGCCGGGATCAGCGTATACGATATCTGGGAGACCATCATTATTAAAGTCCGCGACGGCCATGCCAATGACAAACGGAGGATTGAACGGATCATCTAAAGGCGCAGAAATGGGCGCGCTGAAGTTTCCCTTACCATCCCCCAGTAGTGTAATGAATCCGTTTACCTGAGGCGAAGCTACCGTACCCGCGACAATATCTAGATGCCCGTCTTTGTTCAGGTCGGCCACTGCCAAAGTTGTTGGCGGACCGGGAACAAAAAACTGCTTCTCTCTTTGAAACGTGCCATCTCCATTGCCAAAGAAAATGCCAATAGTTCCGCTATCTGCCTCCGCCACGATTAAATCGGAAATTCCAATGCCACGCAGGTCCGCGGCGACAACCGCAACTGGGGCCTGCCCCAGAAGCGGAATAATGGTCGGCAACTGCGAGGTTCCATCGCCTTTTCCGAGATAGAGCCAAAGAGTGTTTGCGCCGCCGTTGGCAACCACCCAATCCATATGGCCGTCACGATTAAAGTCCGCAGTGGCAACGCCTGCAGGGATGAAGCCGGCAGGCAGCGAGTCGCGGAAGGCAAAGCCGGGCAAGGGTGGATTACTGGTCGACTGCGAAGTCATACCGCGACTCGTCGGCGGGGCGTTGGGATTTGCGGAATCGATAGCCTGATGCGCGTAAGGCCGGTTGAAGTATTGCAAGTATTCCGGTCCAAGGCGCGAGGCAAGCTTCCATCCCAAGAAACGAACCGGCTTGTTGGAATGAAAGTTTGTCATTCCCGGCAGAGGTTGGATCCCTCGCTGCATCATGAGGCTGGATTGGCCAGCGGTGCGGGCAGCGATGGGAAAATTTACGGCATTGGATGTTCCACCACCGGGAGCCGGATTAACAACGGTCACGACCGCACTGCCGGCGGTTGCGATGTCGCTGGAGATGATCTGCGCGGTGAGGAGATTTGGGTTTTGAACGAACGTTTGTCGGCCTTGACCGTTCCATTGAACCTGCGCGCCGGGAGAAAAGTTGCTGCCGCTGACCGAGAGGACAAATCCAAAGCCGCCGGCGAGCGCACTGGCGGGACTCAGGGCGGAAATAGTGGGGCCAGGGGCCGTCAGTGTAAATGTAAGTGCGTTCGAAGTTCCCCCGCCTGGAGCGGGGTTGACGACTGCGATAGGAATAGTTCCCGCTCCGTCATAAAGATTGAAGTCTGCCGCATCAATATCCGCGGTCAGTTGCGTAGCGCCAACAAACGTGGCGGCGCGCGCGGCATTGTTCCATAGGATCGACGAGCCAGGAACAAAGTTAGTGCCGGTCAACGTCAGAGTGAAAGATGGTCCGCCGAGTGTCGTGCTGGATGGCGAGAGAGATGACAGCGTGGGGATGGGATTGGGCGCAGGTGTTGGTGGGGGTGTCTGCCAAAGAATCGCTGTATCGTTCTCAACGAGTTGCTGATCAATACTCCACGTGGTGCCAAGACCCGGCGCAACCTGCATCCCCACGGTGGCGGAACCGCCGGCATCAGCGAACGAACAGTTCCCGCCAAATACCGCATTCGCATAATTAAACAGCACGTTTCCAGAACCTTCCTGGAAGACCACCTGGAACTTGATGGTGGCGTTGGGATCGTTTCGGCAGTCGTAATAACGAACGTCGCGCCATTCCACCACTAGTTGCCGGTTGGGTGCTGTGCCCAGAACGGTCCAGAATACGTTTTGACTGGTGCCTTTCACCGGGTACAAATCATCCCAGAAGGGCGCCAGCAGAGTGAGCACGGGCAGATCGCGAGCGGGCGTGACTCCATTCGGAAGGGGGAGCGAGTAGTTCACGTACTCCCCAAATGCATTGGTAAAGCTGAGCAGCCCGTTGCTGCTCACGTACAGCGTTGAAAAACTCCCGCCGCCAAAGGGAATCGCGAAAGGCAGTGAGACGGCAGCGATATCGTCATCACCAAGATTCAGGTTGGTCCCCGTGAATGAAACGTAGTTCGACGAACCTTGCGTGACAAAACCATAGTTCTGCAATACGAAGGCCTGAATGACATCCCCGCTGGGAAACGTCAGCGTGTAATTACCCAGCGCCGGTGGAATCCATGAGGCGGTGTACACGCCGTCGCCCGCCGCAAGATCGGAACCGTTTCCGTCGTCCAGCAACGTGATGGTTTGCGCTCCCGGAGAAATGCTCACCTGCACCGTGCCCGTGGGCTGGCTGCAATTGATGTTGATCGTGCTCAAAGTGATCGGGACTCCCACAGTTCCCGAAATCGAGCTCAGGGTCGGCTGCAAGCGCGCGTAGATGGGCTGGCTCGCGCAGGTCATGGAGCCGTAGGCATTAAGCCGCTTGCCTGTAATCGTTTGCGAAAGCGCCAGCAGTGAATCGCCTCCGGCCAATAAAAGATTCTTTATCGCGCGCCAATCCAATGTGGGGTTTTGGGCCTTGAGCAAGGCGGCTACGCCAGTAACGTGCGGCGTGGCCATGGAAGTTCCGCTCTCGAGGGAATAGGTGTTGTTCGGCGTGGTGCTCAGGATGTCCACGCCTGGCGCTGCGAGATGCACGGTATGGCTGCCAATGTTGGAAAACGCGGCCAGGGAATCCGCGCGATCCGTCGCAGCAACAGCGATCACGTTGGGAAGAGCAATGTCCGCTGGATATGTCGGAAATGAGTCGTTATTTGTGAAGTTGTTTCCTGCGGCAGCGATAAAGAGAATACCATCGGTCAATTGCGCGGAGATAGCATCTTGCAGCGATTGAGAGAAGATGTTTCCGCCCCAACTGTTGTTCGTCGCGATAATGTTGATGCCCGAATCTTTCAGAGATTTGACAACTTCGAGGCACTCAACTGCTGCCCACACTGCGCCGCTGCCGTCTGAGCCCAGGAACTTGCAAGGCAGGATTTGAACCTGCCAGTTTATTCCGGTAACGCCCTGGCCGTTGTTGCCCACGGCGCCAATCGTTCCCGAAACATGCGTGCCGTGGCCGTTGTCGTCCAAGGGATCGCAAAGACCGTAAACTGCGTTGAAACCTCGTGAACCCACAGGGCATGTCAGAGGATTTCCGTTAATATCGAACGCTTGGAATGGCGTGGTCGCCGCCCAGATGTTTTGTGCAAGGTCCGGGTGCGTGTAATCCACACCAGTATCAATGACGGCGACAACGACACTCGCACTTCCTGTAGTGAGGTTCCAAGCCTGCGTGGCATGGATGTCAGCGCCCGGTGTCCCACCCAATTGACCGGTGTTTTGCAAACTCCATTGCGAGGAAAACAATGGATCGTTCGGACTAGTCAGGGCGCGAACGATGTAGTTAGGCTCGGCATAGAGTACGTTGGGATCTTGCCTGTATATCCGGATGGCTTCGCGGACTTTCGTTTTGTCGAAGAGTCGAACGCGCTGGAGACCTTCCACCACTCGAGACGCGCGAATGACTGTCGCGCCTACCTTGGCGTGCAGCGAGTTCATTGCCGCCCGAGCCGCGCCGCGGCGAAATCGCACGAGCACCTCACCGGCAACGTACTTGGCATCGGAACCAGGCTGCCCCGCAAAAGGACTCTGGGGCGGAGACGCGCGGAGAAACGAATTGCCAACTTGCGCTACGGCCGGCAGTGATAAGCTTAGGACGGCCGCAGCGAGAAACCATTTGTGAGGCTGCGGCCAACCTGAGGACACTCGCAAGAATATACGCTCTGCCCGTGAGATGGCCCGAATCATAGCCAGATTGTGGCGAACTAAGCGAGGACCCCAAGGAAGATACTCTCAGGTAACCGTCTGCGTCAAGTTCCTACACGACTAACACGACTAACCCGGAGCCTTAAAAAACAAATGGAATCTCACTCGTTCTCGGCGCGTTTTTCTCGGCATATTATGTTTACAGCGGACAGACCGAATAATGATCGTCAAGTTTAAAAACTCAACTTTCGAAATCATTAGTTGAACGTAGCCAAGCGCGTATCCCGAAAAATGCTCGGGGCTCTTGCAAATATGAAACACCCATCTCCTCATCGCTTTCGGAAATCTTGCTCTTGAGCCCAATGAATTCGCTTTCCGTGATAAGACCTTGCGCTTTCATTCTTGAATCTGTTCCTCAAGTCGAATCGTGTCCCCTATGTCCCCAAAGCCCACGCTTCGAAAGGCTGCGTAATTGCAACAAAAAAGCGATGTTCCCCGGTAGGTCAAGAAGGTGAGCAATCTGTTGGCTACCGAAAGGTCATGGCGCGAATCTGCTTGATGTAATAGAATGAAAGTGGATGAAAATAAAGGCGTTGTCGGATCCCCGGTAGCTCAACGGTAGAGCATTCGGCTGTTAACAGAGAACTTCAAATCCAATAACTCGTTTCTCTGGCGTCAGTTAACAGCTTCCGGGACATCCCCAAACACCCTTTTCTTGCCCCCACCCTTGTCCCCAACACTGTTTCCGTCCGTTCCATCCCACGGCATACGCCAAATCGGGTTCAGAGATTACTTCCGGGTGGCTGCAATCCGGGAGTTATCGCCTGTGGGCTCAAATCGAATGCCGGGGGCGAACACTCCCACGGTTCGCGGGTCATGCATCCCAATAAATTGCCTCCTAAATCTCCTTGTGCCCAAGTATCGCAGTTTTGACGACGTGCATCTCGTTTGACAAAGATTGGATATAGGAGGCTATATCGCGGTCTGATTCTGTACTTCACACAGCTGACCTAAGGTAAATTGAAAGCCAACAGGGCGAAAAGCTGACCGATTTCGCCGTGAAGCTCCCTGGCGATTCCGGTATGTTCACGACTCCATGGCACGGATTTTCCGACGCAACTAGTATTGTTACCAGTATGAGCCGAAGTTCCCTCGTTCTAGCATCGAGTATGACTCAAGCCGACTCCGCTAACAGGCAAACCATCTCGCGCTACCGTGTCCTAGAGGAGCTGGGGAGCGGTGGGATGGGTGTTGTCTACAAAGCCCAGGACAATGAGCTCGGCCGATTTGTAGCTTTAAAGTTCCTGCCTGAGAACCCAGCCCCGGACCCGCATGCCCTGGAACGTTTTCGCCGCGAAGCACGAGGTGCATCTGCGCTCAATCACCCCAATATCTGCACCATCTACGAAATTGGGACTCACGAAGGCCGCGCGTTCATCGCCATGGAGTACCTGGATGGTGTGACGCTGAAATACCTGATAGCCGCAGGCACCCTAGATACGGAGCGCATAATGGAGATTGCCATCGAGGTCACCGATGCGCTCGATGCTGCTCACAGCGAAGGCATCATTCATCGTGACATCAAACCCGCCAACATTTTCGTCACGAAGCGAGGGCGCGTCAAGATTCTCGACTTTGGCCTGGCGAAGAGTATTCTTCCGGAGAGCCTCGCAACGCAGATCGCGGCGCAGGCAACGCTTTCTCTGTCCGATGTCGCCGAAGAAGATCTCACCATCCCGGGGACGGCTCTGGGAACCTTGAACTACATGTCTCCCGAGCAAGTACGGGCCAAGGAGTTAGACACTCGCACGGATCTGTTCTCTTTCGGTATCGTTCTCTACGAGATGGCGACGGGGAGGGTGCCCTTTCGAGGAGGCAGTTCGGGCCTCATCATGGACGCCATCCTCAATCGCACTCCGGTGGCTCCCATACTAGTCAATCCCGACATTCCCCCTGCGCTCCAAGAAGTGATCCGCAGAGCTTTGGAGAAGGACATCAACCTGCGTTATCAGCACGCAGCGGACATGCGGGTTGAGCTGCAACGGCTAAAGCGAGACATCGATTCGGGCCAGAGGGCTGCGGAAGAAGAAACAGGATCGGTCCTGATACCAACTCCAAGTTATCTATACTCGACCGACAAGCGGAGGGCACGGACTCCCTCTGTGGGAACAGCTGCTCTCCGCCAACGGCGCGTCTCCAAGATCATTGACTCGCTTGCAGTCTTGCCCTTCGAAAATGCTAGTGGCGATCCTGAGCGCGAATACCTCAGTGATGGGATCACGGGGAGCCTCATCAATGTCCTGGCGACAGTACCGAAACTGCGCGTGATGGCGCAGAGCACGGCATTTCGTTATAAGGGCCGGGAAATTGACCCTCAAGCTATCGGTCGCGAGCTTAATGTGCGCGCCGTGCTCACGGGAAGAATAGTGCAAGGCGGTGGCTCTTTGCGCATTTGGACCGAACTAGTCGATGTAGCCACTGGTTGTCAACTATGGGGCGCGCAATACAATCGAAAGCCTGGCGACATCTTTGTGGTCCAAGACGAGATCTCCAACGAGATATCGGGAAAATTGCGGTTAAAGTTAAGCCGGGCCGAAAGGAAGCGACTAACAAGACACCACACGCAGAATGCCGAGGCGTACGGGCTTTACCTTATGGGCCGTCATCACTGGAACAGGTGGAGCGAAGAAGGGTTCTACAAGGCGATCGAATACTTTCAGCAGGCAGTCGAGAAAGACCCCAGTTACGCTCTCGCCTACACCGGGTTGGCCGATTCCTACGTGCTCCTGGGATGGAACAGCTATCTGCCGCCAAAGGAAGCGTTCCCTAAAGGCAAAGCTGCGGCGATGACCGCCCTGCAGCTCGACCCGGATCTCGCCGAAGCCCACACGTCTTTGGCGGCCCTGTTGTGGCTTCACGATTGGCAGTGGGAAGAGGCTGAAACAAGATTCAAGCGCAGCCTAGAACTTAGTCCCACATACCCAACTGCCAACCACTGGTACGCCGAGTATGTGATGACCATGGGAAGACAGGGAGAGGCTATAGCCAGGGTGAAGAACGGCCATGAGCTCGATCCGTTGTCGCTAATTATCAACGTCGCAGTCGGATGGGCCTTCTATTTGGCCCGCCGATACGGCGAAGCCATCGAACAGCTCCGGCGAACTATTGAATTGGACCCAAACTACCCCGTCACGTACTGGATTCTCGGCCTAGTGCTCAGGAAAACGAGTTCCTACGAACTGGCCATCACCGAGGGTGAGAGAGGAGTTAAGCTGTCAGGCGGCAGTCCTCTGATGCGCGCGGCACTAGCGCACACTCTTGGCGCTGCTGGTAGAACAAAGGAAGCATTTCAGATGCTCGATGATCTGACGAAACTAGCAAAGCAAAAGTATGTCGCACCCTACTTCTTCGCCGGGGTACACATCGGCTTGGGAGAAAACGACCGCGCTATGGAATACTTGGAGAAATCCTACGCAGAGCACTCCCACTGGCTTATCTATCTTCATATGGATCCGACCATGGACGGCTTGCGGGATAACCCACGCTTCCAAGACCTGTCGCGGCGTGTCGGCCTTCCCGCACTGAAGGCCGCGATCCCCACCTGAAGGAAGCCAAGGCGAAGCTGCGGTAGCCGCCGGTAGCAGAAAACACTCGTTCCACCTCTGCCGCTGTTCACCAATGATTGGCGCAACGGCGGTTCCATGGGTGCTTCCCGACGATTCTCGCTGGCCGGTAATAATGGGCAATCCGGAAGTAATTCTTCAGTTTCCTCAATTTCCAGTTTCCCGACGATTGTGCGGATTTCAAATCTCACCCTGCGGCCGCGTTACCTAGAGCCCTCGGCTCAAACTTAGAAACATTGTCCCTGGAGCTTTCCCTCGCCCGTGCTTGCCAAGGATTTTGTTCGTTGTAGGCGTTCATGCCTTCCATTTGTTTCAGTTCTTGTCCCCAGCGTGCTCACCCTGCCTAACTATCGTAAAATGGGGATGATCCCTGCTAGTCTCATTTCATGTGGTTCCGAAAGGTCATGGCATGAAGCTGTTTCCTGTAATACAATGAAAATAACGGCGTTATGCGGATCCCCGGTAGCTCAACGGTAGAGCATTCGGCTGTTAACTTTGTACTAATTCGTTGATTCTGCACCGTTTAGGAAAACAACTGCGTTGCGCAGTTCCCCGGTAGCTCAACGGTAGAGCATTCCCTGTTAGCAAACCTCAAAACCGTTGAATCGGCACCGCTTATACCGAAAAAACGCCGGTTTAGCGGCCCTTCGTTGGAACCAAGTTGGAACCAGATTACAGCCAACGAGCTTCCTGCATTGCCGACGCAGCGGCGTGTCAACCTCTGGCGGTGCATTGTTAATGTACCGGCACGCCCGATCTGCTGCTGACTTTGAAAGTGTGGATGGCCGAACCCACCTAGAACAAGTGAAGCCGGTGTGGGCCGCCAAGAAGCCGGTCTTTATTGACAAACCGCTGGCCGCCAGCTACAAGGACGCAACGGAGATCGCACGATTGGCCAAACAGACTGGCGTACCTTGGTTCAGCTCCTCCTCCATGCGTTTTTGGAAGGAAACCCAGCGGTTGAAGAGTCCTGCAGATGTGGTGGGGCATATCGTCGGGTACAGCGTTTACGGTCCTTCTCCGACCGAACCACACCACCCTGATTTGATGTGGTATGGCATTCATGGCGTGGAGATGCTTTTCACGCTCATGGGTCGGGGATGCGAGTCAGTAAGTCGAGCCAGCACGGCGAACGAGGACGTTGTAGTAGGCAAGTGGAAAGACGGTCGCTTGGGGGTGATGCGAGGGTTCCGAAATGGATTAAGAGATTACGGGATAACCTTATTTAGCGACAAAAACGTTCTCCAGTCTGAACCTCGTCCCAATCTCCATGGTCCGTTACTTGTGGAAATCGCCAAGTTCTTCCGGACTGGAATACCTCCGGTCAATCCGGAGGAAACTCAGGAAATGATGGCCTTCATAGAAGCGGCCGACATCAGCAAAGCTCGAGGCGGAGCATCCGTGCCAATTAGCGAAGTGACCAGGTGAAGGGTTTTTGATGGAGGGTGGTCGTCCGTGCGAGCCGAGATATGGCCGAGGCCTCTTCTATCGCGAAGCCTTCTTGGACTCTGGAGGCGGCTCGAGTGCGCCTTCCGTTCGCCACACAAACTATTTCGCCGCTGCCGGAGTTTGCGCTAAATTTACGATCCCCGGGAGCCTGCCCTTTGAGATCTATTAATTGTTCCTCTCGTCCTGTTTCCGAATATACGCATGTAGGCGGGGGGGTAATCTCCAGATGAGGCTCACTTGATGAACTCCGCTATGAACATGTTTTCTTGCTCATCTTTGAGATCCGTAGTGTCGCCGATCACATAGCGATAGTGGTAGGCTGGACCAGCAGCAACGGTCCTCCCCATCCAATTCGTCGGATCCGTCCATAAGATCGGCCGGTTCCCCATGGCCTTCCTAAGATCACCCACATCCCAATGGAGCGCAAAGCTGGGAATCACGGCATCAAACAAGTCGGTGTTCATCGAGTTTTCCAGAGCAGCCCGTAGGCTGTAAGGTGTTCGATCCAGCCAGACCTTTCCTATGCGGGGGTCGATTGCTGCCGCTAACAAAAGCCAGATTCCCCTCACACCCCGGGCGGCACCGCGAATGGAGGACGAGTCCACGTCGCTGCGAGCGGCGAGAACATCCACACCTCGTAAAATATCATGGGCGCGCATCGCCGGCAGACAGCGCCCGATCTGGTCCGCCCGTGAGTTGGTCAGCCAATTCCCGACATACGGCCGCGCACTTTCTCCGGGAGAGTCACGGGGTTCGAGTTCCAGCACAACTCGTCCCGTGGTAGAGATTCTTTCCGCCAACGTACCCGTCGATAAGATCCAGTAGCTGCTCATCCCATCCGCCACGAGCAGTACGGCTGGTTTTCGGGCAGGGGAAGGCGGAATGTACAGCCTTCCCTCAATCTCGACTCCCGGTTCACTCGCAAATTGAATGTGCTGCCGCTGACCCTGCGGGCCGCTCGACTCATCCAGAACCTTCACGGCCGGAGAGGAGCGGTCCGTGGGGACTTGCAGCTTGTGCAGTTCCGCTTGAAGCTCTGGTATTGTTCCCTGCCTTTGTTTCGAATGAAAATCGTCCAAAATCAATTGGTAGACCTTCCGACTTCCGGGCTCATCCTCCACGTGGCCGCTTTGTGTCACCAGAAGTTCATGATTGGCATAGAGGTGCACCGGCTGTTCGTGAAAATCGCCCTGGCCGTCCTTAAGCCAGCGGATCAACCACTTATTGACAGCCTCTCGACTTTCGAGAGGAGTGCCGTGGGGTCCTGGACCAAGGAAGAAGCCCACCTGGTCTTCAGCGCCGTAGAGTCCAAACCAACGTCGCGCTTCGTCGTAGACCAGCTTTGCCCCGGGAGGCGTAAAATAATCATTTTCGGTTGCTTGAATTAACCAGGGCGTTGGGGCAGACAATTCCACAAAATCCACCGTGTCCAGCCCGTGCGCAAGCAATTCGGGAAAACTCATTTCGGAATCGGGATCTGGCCCCGCAAATAAGAGCCGATATGAATTGGGAAAGCAGGCAGGGACAATCGCTTTGAGCCTCGAGTCGAGAGCCCCAAGGAACATAGTCAATGCTCCGCCGCCCGAGCAACCCACAGCTCCCACGCGTGCAGCATCCACTTCAGGCCGGCTAAGCAGGTAGTCGAGAGCTCGTTTCGCGTCCCAAATGAAGTAGCGGGCCACGCTCTCGCCAACGAGGATGCTCTGGGCTCCCGCGTGTATATGCTCGTTGACTGACCAACCGGCCGCAGGCGCCTTGAGTTGGGGGTCGTAGGTCTGCTCCCTTTCGCCTTGTCCCATAGGGTCGAAACACAGCACCACGAAACCCTTTAATGCCAGGTTGGCTGCCGCCCTCTGCGGCTCGGGCTTCCCCTCTTGGGTGTGGCCGGACTGAAATAGAACCGCGGGATAGCGACCCGGTTGATTGGGCCGGTAAAGATTGGCGGTGACAAAAAAGCCCGGCAGGCTCTCGAAAATAATCTTTTCGATGGCATAACCCTCAGCCTGGATGCGGCCCGTAATTCTCGCATGGAGCGGCCCGTTGTAATCCGGCAGACCGCCCAAAATCTGGAGTATTTTCTCGCGCACCACTTGCTTCCGGCGTTCCGCGTCGGACACCGTGCGAATTTGGGCGATGGCGTTCTCTCGCGCCTGAAGTTCCTGTTGTGCGATCTTGTTCATCCATCGGAGAAGCGGGTCGTCGACCGGTTGCTGCTGCACACTTTGGTCCTTCCACCGGCTAAGGCCGTCTTCGGGAGACCCTTGAGCGCAAACAGACGAGAGAGTAAGAAAAGTGGCAACCAGCGTCATCAGTTTCATAGGGATTTATGGGCATAGCCTTCGCGACCCGTAGGCGCAAGGAGTAGCCGTGCGTTTTCCTCGAAGAGAGCATTTTTCTGCGTTTCGGTTAGGCCCGATTCCTGCATCTTTAGGAGGGCCGACTCGAAATAAAACAAGGGATAATTGGAGCCAAACAAGACTCGCTCGAGAGAGACCTGCTCGACCAGGCGAGCGACTCCTCCTACTCCTTCAACCGTGGAGATATCAAAATAGACGTGTCCCGTGGACGACGACAGCGTCTGCAATTGCCCTGACCGGAGTCCTGGAGTCCAATTTAGGACCACCAGCCACAATCCAGGTTGATTCTTGAACAGATCGGCCAGCGGCGCAGCATCGACCGGCGGTACGCGCATGAGCGGATGCTGAGTACGCACGTCTTCCATGCTTAGGACAAGCTGTACGATCATCCGGCGGGTCACGGCCAACTTTAATAATTCCGCAAATACCGGATCATTTAGAGTATATCCGTGATAATTAGGATGCAGCCGGATTCCCGGCATGTGGTGCTCTTCCTGGCAGCGCCGAACATCTTCTTGCCAGTCCGGAAGCTTGGGATTTATCGATCCGAAGGGCACGAGCATGCCCTGACCGAAGGTGCGACAGTCCTTCACGAGCCTGGTATTTACGCTGGCGATGTCCTTATGGAGAATCCCATCGAAACTCCCTGCCCAAGCTTGCCCGACGTTTTGCTTCCGCAGCCTGGCAACCAGCTCGGCAGGCTCGTCCGCTACCAAACGCCGAAAGGGCCAACGGGAGAGACTCACGTTCGTGTCGACTATCACAACCGGTATCCCTTCATTTGCAGGATGGGTGTTAATAGGCGGCGGATGTTTCCGCCCAGAATCAATCTTTTCGCCGATTCAGGGATGTCGGCTCCCATGACCTTTCCGAGCTGTGAGGCAAAACTCCGGCCTCCGACGTCGCTGCCATAAATCACTCTTTCCGCACCAAGTTCGCGCACAGCCATCTCCACGGTCCCGGAGGTAGGGTCAAATCCGGCCATTTCGGCCGACACATTTCTCGCGCGGCGGATAATGCGGATCCCTTGTTCCCAGTCTCCTCCCGTGTGGGCGCATATAAAGGACGCTTGGGGATGTCGCTCAGCGAGTTCGACCAAGTCATAAGGAGTGGACTCGCCAGGCTCATTGCCGCCGACTTTGAGCCAGGTGTGTTGCAGGATAGGCGCCTTCATAGAGACCGCTTGCTCGACGATAGGATCCAGTTCGGGAGCGTTGCAGCGCTTATCAGCCTCCAGCTCTCCAACGCTGATCATGGGGCCGTCTCGCACACAGCGATCGAACTCCTCTAGACTGAAGTCGAGATAGCTTGGGCTCAAATACACGGAGCCATAAGCGCGGTTGGGAAAACGTCGCGCGGCCCGCATGACGCGATCGTTTTCCTCACGGAGTTGCGCCGGATTGGGATGGAGGTCGGCGGAGTAACCCTGCGAAAGGAGGAGCCGCTCGATGCCAAGGCGGTCGGCAAACTGAATCAAAGCCGTCATACGTTCTTCGGGAGTGTTGCCCGGCACGGAATGAAGATGACTGTGCACGTCCCAGATTCGGAAGTGCTCCGACAATTCCGAGGCGCTGTACGACAGGCAGATCAACGGAGCAAATGCTAAGGGCCAACTTCCGCAAAAACGGCTAAGAAACATTCTCCGATTGAGCACTCGGGGTACCTCCAATCAATGCCCGACGCTGTGACAGCGGTCGCAGGAAACAGAAGCCCTTTCGTAGCCTGTGGCAATTAACACAGGCGCCCATGAAAATGTCTTTTTCCCGCCGCAAGGCATCCCGCTCCTGACCGGACCGTTGCAGGAAAGGGGCTGCTTTGCGTTTTTTTCATCAGCCTGCTGCTGCTGTGAAAATACTCGATCTTATGCTGCTTTCTGTTGTAAGGTGACGCTCGAGCCTAAACGTTCGAAGGGACGAACCAGGTTTCGCGTGAGCCGGTATCTGTTGCATTTCTCTAGGTAAGCATTTCCCAATTCCTTGGTAGCAAACTTGGTGGGAAAGCGGGTAGATAGGCTTGCGATACACTCCCGTGCTCTCCATGGCGTCACACCTCCTCCAGCGGAGGCGATTGCTGCGCCTCAGGACTGTTCGAGGCACTGCTCGGCGTCCTTCCCGTTTTTCCGGGTGCCACAAAACGTGGTACCTTTACCGGCGCGCGTCAGTCTGCTAAGCAGGATCTGTGCCGTCACAGGGTATCTCGATCGCCTCCAGCGAGGCTTGTACCACAGACTGACCGAACTCCTCCTCCATTTTCATGGCGCGCGGAGCCGAAGGCGCACGGGGTCTGCGGTCAAAATTTGGGCGATGTTTGTTTGGCAAGCGCTATGGTAATGAGGAACACCTGATGGCCCGTCTGGTTTGCAATTTGGCATGGTTTTTCCTGGCGTGCGGCTTTGCCTTCGGGCAAGCTTCGCCGGGGTCGGTCGATCACGAGTGGCGGTCTTATGGACACGATCCCGGAGGCATGAGATTTTCTCGGCTCAGCCAGATTGACCGAGCGAACGTCCAGAAGCTTCAAAGAATATGGACTTATCACACCGGAGAAACGAATTGGAGTTCATTCAGCGGTCCCCAACATATCCAAGCATTTGAAACCACTCCTTTGATGGTGGATGGAGTGGTCTATTTCACGACACCCGCCAGCCGGGCTATCGCGCTGGACGCAGAAACGGGGAAGGAGATATGGATATTCGATCCCTTTTCCGGCGCCTCCGGCAAGCGCCGCTCTTTGCAGAATCGGGGTGTGGCCTACTGGGAGGGAAACTCGCCCGCCGCTTGCGGTGGGGAAAGGGGCAAGCTGGACAAACGCATTTTCTTCGTCGCTCTCAATGGTCGCCTCTTCGCTCTGGACCCTCTGTCCGGCAAGCCTTGTAAAGGGTTCGGCAACAAGGGCGCCGTGAATCTTCGTGAAGGCGTAGCGGATAGGCCTGAAGCAAGGTACGAGGTCACCTCGCCTCCCGCGATTTACAAAGACCTTGTGATTCTAGGTGCGGGGCTTCAGGAGATTCCCTCGAAAGGACCCAGCGGAGCAATTCGCGCCTTCGACGTGCAGACAGGAAAGCTCGTGTGGAGATTTGACACCGTCCCCCAGCCAGGCCAAGTCGGTCACGACACCTGGGAAGGAGAGGGATGGAAAGATCGATCCGGTACTAATGTGTGGACCATCATGAGTGTGGATGTCGAGCGCGGAATGATATTCCTGCCCCTCGGGTCGCCTTCCTACGATTTTTACGGCGCGGACCGGAAAGGTCAAAATCTGTTTGGAAACTCGCTGGTGGCGCTGGACGCGGCAACCGGCAAGCTGCTTTGGTACTACCAGATGGTTCACCACGATTTGTGGGATTATGACGTGCCGGCGCCGCCGAATTTGGTAACTGTGCGCCGGGAAGGGCGCGAAATTCCGGCCGTGGCGCAAGTGACTAAGATGGGGTTTGTGTTTGTGTTCGATCGTCTGACCGGCAAGCCATTGTTTCCGATTGAGGAGCGCCCTGTCAGGCAAAGTCAGCTTCCTGGGGAGGCGAGCTGGCCCACTCAACCCTTTCCCATCAAGCCGCCGCCACTAGTCAGAACCTCGGTGACTCGGGAGGACATTACAACGGTTACTCCGGAGTCTCGGCAATACTGCCTGGAGACCTTCGGCTCGATCCTGCCGGGAGGGATCTTTAATCCCTGGGGTTTGGAGCTTAGCCTGGAAATGCCCGGCACCCTCGGAGGCGCAACGTGGTCGGGGACTTCCTTTGATCCATCGCTAGGCTATCTCTTTGTGAATGCGAACGAAGTAGGCGCGGTAGGTGCCATGAAACCGCAGCCTGCGGGCTCGGCCGAGGCATATGTGTGGGGCAGCCAGTGGGGAACGTATGCGCGTTTTTGGGATGAGAACCATTACCCATGCCAAAAGCCACCTTGGGGGACTTTGAATGCCGTGGATTTGAATACCGGGGAGATTGCCTGGAAGGTCCCTCTCGGCGTTGTAGATGAACTGGAAGCGAAGGGCATTCCCAGGACGGGCGTGCCGAGCCTGGGAGGATCGATTGCCACGGCGGGCGGGCTGAATTTCATTGCCGGTACTAATGACAGTCGCTTCCGGGCTTTCGATTCCGAGACAGGGAAGGAACTCTGGGTGACTCGGCTCGAAGCCAATGGGCATGCCACGCCCATGACGTTTTGGGGAAAGAAGAGTCATAAACAGTTCGTGGTGATTGCCGCCGGAGGCAGCGGATTGTTCGGTACCGAGGATAAGCCTGAAAAGGCTTCCGATGCCCTGGACGCATTCGCCTTGCCTGACAAGTAAGGCGATGGAGAATTGCATCCTACGAGATCAAGGCTGCCCAGGCGCAAAACGCAAGATAGTGAAATGAAAGTGTGCTGGGTGCGATCAAACAACTTTCTAAAAATGACTACCCTAGCGCTGCTATTGCAACTCTTTGCGCCTCCTCCCCAGGGAGCCCTTAGTCGATAGAAGGAGCAAAGTGTGCAGCAACAGCTCGCCGATAACCGAGTTCGATGGGTGAACCAGCAAGAACTCCATCGTCCAGATTCGCGCCGTCGCTCACGCAGGACGCCGGAAGCAAGCAGGTCGCGAGAAAACCCTCGAGATTTTGGGCAGCCTGCCCGATTGCAATGGGCCGCCGAATGCGAGAATTACCCCGGCGGCTGGGCGAGGAGCAAGGCTGATCATCTCGGCGACATTCAGTTTGCTTCCGAAACTGCAAAGTTCCGCGGCGAGAGCATCGAGTTTCCTAGTCAAACTCGGTGTGACGCAGCCCCGTTGCGTAACGGGTCGGACACAGAGTGAGTCTATTTCTGTGAACTTCAGCAGGTTTGCGGATTTTCAAGTCAGATTGGAGAAGCCACATGCCTGGTCAATCTGAGTATGACGTGATTGTGGTCGGGTCGGGAGCCGCGGGGGGGATCGCGGCTTACGTCCTCGCGACGAAAGGGTTAAACGTCCTGTGCCTCGAGGCCGGGCGGATGCTTCATACGGGAAAGGACTTCTACCCGCACAAGTTTGCGTACGAGTGGCCGTATCGAGGGCAAGGAAAACCTGGGCAGTACGGAAAGCTTCCGCAAGGCATGGAATGGAAAATCGAGGAGTGGACCGACCACCTTTACACTATTCCCGAGGAGGACCCCTACGCGGTCGCCCCTGGCTCAGCATTCACGTGGACGCGCCTGCGCGCCGTGGGCGGCCGCACGAACCTTTGGGGTCGCGGCTGTGATCGCTTCGGCCCGCTTGACTTCAAGGCGAAGAGCATGCAGGACGGCTGGGGAGAGGATTGGCCGCTCACTTATGAGGAACTCGCTCCTTACTATGACAAAAGCGAAGCGTTGATCGGCGTTGCCGGGGGCTCCGAGGATGTCTACAACACACCAACAGGCAAACACCTTTTGCCGCCGTTCAATGCGCGTTGCGGCGAAATGCTCATCAAGAAAGGCGCGACCAAGCTGGGTATCAAGGCGTTGGCCAAGCCACTTGCCGTCCTCAGTAAGCCATACGATGGCCGGCCGGCCTGCCACTACTGTGGCGCCTGCGGTCATGGTTGTGACACCCGCTCGCGTTATTGCTCTGCCGAGGTGCTGATCCCCAAGCTTCAGGCCATGCGCAACTTCACGCTACGGACCAACGCCGCCGTGCACACCGTCTTGATGGATGCCCACACCGGTAAAGCCCGTGGTGTGACTTATATCGACACCCAGAACAAGCTTGATTACGCAGTGCGTAGCAAGGCCGTCGTTCTCGCGGCGTCGATGGTCGAGTCTATCCGAATCCTCTTCAATTCCAAAAACCAAGAATATCCGCAGGGTCTCGCCAATTCCAGCGGGACGCTGGGGAAATATTTGATGGAACATGTGGCGTTCAACGACATCGGAGGGTACTTCCCTCAACTCGCCGGGCGACCGAGCACCAACGAAGATGGCCCCGGCGAATCGTGTCTCTACATCCCACGCTATAATTACGGCCACAAAGACAAGAAGAAATACCTGCGCGGCTGGCGGATTGATTTTTTCACTGGTTGCGGCTCGGGGCCGGGTCCGGGGGCAGGGATGGCGGGCTTTGGCAGCGCCTACAAGAAGAAGATCAAGGAATTGTACCCCACAGGAGTTTCCATCGGGGGTTACGGAGAAGGCCTTGCATTTGATTGGAATTATGTGGAGATCGATCCAAACGGGCTCACTGATCGCTTAGGCATCCCCCAAGTCCGATTCCATACGAACGCCGAATACGACCATGCCTTCGCGATCCGGGACGAGATTTATGGGGTGATGGAAGAAATCCTTCGGGCGTCGGGCGCCGAAATCATTCCCTACCAGAAAAGCAATCCCTATCCGTTGGGCAGCGTGACACATGAAGCGGGCGGGTGCCGAATGGGCGACGATCCGAAAACCGCGGTCCTCGATAGATGGAATCGTTGTCACGACATTAAGAACTTGTTGGTGGTAGACGCCAGTTGCTTCGTCACGCACCCGGAAAAACAGATCACGCACACAATCTTCGCCCTTTCTTACAGGGCATGTGATCACTTGGCGCAAGAATTCCGCCTAGGGAATGTCTAGACGCAGGCGCCGCTGGTCACCGAGAGCCGCGATCTTTCTAGAGGAAGGTGGCTGATGGCAGATCAACTGATTGGACGAAGAACGGCATTGAAGTATTTTGGGATGCTCGCCACGCTCCCCGCTGCTCAGGAGTTCCTGAAAAAATGGCTCGCCAAAGCCTCGGCCACCTCGAATCCTCCGTCAGGGCACGGATTGCACGCAGTGCTCGCGGCCGGTTCGGATGCGTCCAGTTCCTACGTCCCACAATTCTTTAAGCCGCATGAATTTGAAACGATTGAAAAGCTCACGGAGATGATTATTCCCACGGACTCCGAACCTGGGGCAAAAGAAGCAAGGGTGGCGGACTATATTGATTTTGTAGTGTTCTCTGCGAGGGAGTTTGAACCAGGGTTGCAGAAACAGTGGACTGACGGCCTTTCATGGCTAAACCAGGAGAGTGTCCAGAGACGTGGCCGCCCGTTTCGGGAGATATCTCCCGCAGAGCGGGAAACATTGTTAACCGAAATGAGCTCGCCGGAGCGCGACCCTAGTGCACAACATCCGGGCTTTGCGTTTTATCGCTTGATTAAAAGCATGACCGTGGAAGGGTTTTACACTTCACGAGTCGGGCTAATTGACGTGCTAGGTTACAAGGGGCTCGACGCCCTCCCAGAATTCCCGGGATGCACGCACCCGGAACATCAGACCTAAAGCGCTGCTTCACAGAGAAGGGCAAAGCCCTGAGGTCCTGCGGCGATGGAGGTTTGGCTTGTGGCTTGGACTCGGTTGCACTCCTACCAGCCGTATGAACTGTTGTAAACAACTTTTCCGTCAACCACCGTACGCAGCGCCTCAATTTCTTTAATTTCATCGACAGCGCAAGATAAGAAATCCTTCGAGATCACTACGAAATCCGCTAGTTTTCCAGGCTCGATCGAGCCTTTGGTGTTTTCCTCGAAAGAGAGGTAAGCAGCATTGAGGGTCCACATGCGGAGCGCTTCTTCGCGACTGATTTTTTGCTCTGGTTCCATATCCGTTCCCTCAATGGTCTGGCGCGTGATGGCCATCCACATGCCCAAAAACGGATGATAAGGGTTGATGGCCTTGCGTGCGTCGAAGCCGATCATGTGATCCGATCCCCCGCCACCACCACCCCGGCATCAAAAAGCGACCTGAAAGGCTGAAAGTCCCTCATTCGTAAAGGTCCAAGAACCTCTTTCACAGCCGGTCCGTCGAAATAGTGCCAGGCAGGTTGACAGTCGAAGACAACTCCCAATCTCTTCGCCCGGGCGATTGCTTGCGGGTTTGGAAATTTCCGTGCGTTACGGTAAAGCGCCGATCTCGAATTGATTTTTCCTTGTCTGCGGCTTCATAGGCGTCTAGTAGCACGTCCAAGGAGCCGCCGCCTGTGACGTGCGCTGTCATCTGCCAGCCCAATTCGCCGGCTAGTCTGGCCATCTCGAAAATGTTCTCCTTTGGCGCCCCAAGCACTCCGCGATAGGTGGGATCCTCGTACCCGTAGACTTCGGTATTCGATCCATAAGGCTCGCGCAGATATGCTGTCCCAACCAGAATTCCGCCGTCGAGAAAAGCTTTGAGCGATCCCACGCGCAACCAGTTGTCTCCCCAACCGGTGAGAAGCGGGATCGCCTCGATTCGTTCGCGGACCTGCTGGGGACTGCCCTGGAGGTTGACTACCCAGGTTACATAGGTTCGAACCGTTAATTCGCGCCTCTGATGCAGAAACTCGTAGGCCCGAAATCCTTCAGCCCCTTCGCTGCGGTCGATGACGCTGGTCAGGCCCACTTGGTTGTAATGCTTCTGCATGCTCTTCAAGGCCCACAGCCGCTCGTCGAAGGTATGCGGCGTGGTGTTCCGCACGGTCGCCAGCAGCCCTGGGGCGCCGAGAATGAGGCCGGTCGGCTCTCCGCGATGGTCCTTGATAATCTTGCCGTCGGACGGTTGGGAGGTGTCGCGAGTGATCGCCAGTCGAGCTAGCAGCGCGCTGTCAAGCACCGCAGCGTATCCGTTGTCGGCAACCGCGGGCCGGTTGCCGGCAGCCGCATCGAGCTCGTAGCGCGTAGGATATCTGCGTTCCTTCAGGCGTGTGGAATAGACCTTGGGAATGAAGATGATCTGCTCGGGCGGCAAACTTGCGGCCTGCTTCCGGATATAGGCTTGGAGGTCGGCAATCGAATGAATCGCCGGCAACGGCCCATCCTTTTCTGCGAGGGCAGATTCCATCGGATGAGTGTGCGAATCGATCAACCCAGGCGTCACGCCGTGTCCGTGCAGATCCACTTTCTTTGTGGCCGGACCCGCTGCTTGCATCACCTCGTCATTCGAACCGACCTTGAGAAAACGGCTGCCGCGAATGGCGAAAGCTTCGACAATAGGATGATCTTTCCACATGGTGACGACCCGGCCGTTGTAATAGATGGTATCTGCCGTCTGCGCAGCCGCCAGCGTGCCTCCGAGCACGATGAGGATAAAAGGGCCGAGAAGGCGAGTCATAATCGGCGCCTCCAAAGTGTAGGTCAATAGGTTCCGAATCTTCTGTCCCGGTTCCACCAATATGGAATAGAGCGACCTTCCCAACTTACCGAAAGTGCGTCAACAGTTCAGCCAGGGCCCGCAAGTATAAGGTTTAGTCATTTTTGTATCAACCTGGCTCAAACCATCATTCATCGGTGCTCTGTGAAGTTAAAGCTGATGCTCATGTTCGCAGGGACCCGCGACACGCGCAAGCGGCGAATGCGGTCAGGGACGCACTTTTAAGCCAAGACTACCCGAGCCCAAAGCAATCATTGCAGAGATTGCAGCAGATCACCGAGGACGAAGTTCTGCGCACGGAAGTAACCCGTTGTGCGCGATCAGATTTCCGGTGCGCCCGGGAGCCATTGCTTGAAGGTCTGGAACATGCAGATGTACTACTCTCCATTGCTGTTGGCCGAGCTGTTGCTGAATACCTTGCGCTGTATTGGCGAGAATGAAATATTTTTCTTCCTCGACGAGTGCGGACCGATACAAGTCAGGAAGCGTGGCGCTTCTTTCATGCTCAAACACGAGTCCAGCGCCAAGTAGTTTTATCAGACTCGTCGGGCTCATCCCACGGATACCGGAAATTCTTGAAATCGATCCGTCTGATATCGTTCACGTTCGTGCCGCTGGTTGCGCACACGAAGATTGAAAGAAAGGCGAAGGAAAAAAACAAAAAAATCTTGTCGTCATATGGCCCGAATATATCATTGCGGAAACCCGAAACACTCAACGGCGATTGTGATGACCCCACTAACATAAGTTATTATTGGCCGTACGGCAGTCTGCGAAAGCTGTTAAAGTTCGCGTTGAAGCTGATCTGGTGATGGACGGGCTCGACGGTTTGAGGGCCAAGTCAGGAGAGGAAAAATCAAGAAACGATTGTCACGTCGCGGATTTCTCGGCGCTGCGAGCGGGGCGGCCGTCATGTCGGGTGCCCGCAGCGCCATGGAACTGTCGCCGTTCGGACGCCTCTTTCCTAGTGAGAGAGCGCCCGGCGCAGACAAGCCCACCGGTCGCATTGTCGACATGCATGTGCATTTTGATGAGAAAAATCCAGGATTTCTCGACGATTTGCTGAAGTTGGCCAACCGGATGAACCTGACGGCCTGTCTCCTGACCCCTTTTGCTCACCGACGGGTTGTCACCGAAGCGGCCAAGCAGCATCCCCGGCAAATCGTTCCCTTCGGCTTCGTCGATTTGGACGCGCCGGATGTGGTCCCACAAGTGGAGGAGCTGCACTCGCTCGGTTTCCGGGGCCTCGGTGAGCTGGAATTCGTGAAGAAGCCGTACAACGACCCGTCTTACTTTCCTGTGTACGAGCTGGCGAATCGCTATGGCTGGCTTGTCCTTTTTCACACCGGCATCGTCCTGCGAAAACATTTCGACGAGCCCGAGGATGTAGCATCGGGCCGAATGCGACCGATCCACTTGGAGGAGATTGCGCGGCGCTTTCCGAAAATCACCCTGGTCGGTGCCCATTGTGGCAATCCCGAGTATGAATGGGCGGCGGAGATTGCGCGCTGGAACCCGAACGTCTTTTTCGACCTCAGCGGCTCGACGCTTACGAAAATGCACGGCCGTCTCGCGGAATTCCAACGGATTTTCTGGTGGTCGGCCATCGACTGGTCTGTAAAGACGCCGGATAACGATCCCAGTGCGTTTATCAAGCTGGTATTCGGCTCAGACTCTGATCTGGCTGGGGTGGAGTCCGTCGCCAATCAATACCGGGCCATGTTCGACGCTTGTGACTTCCCGGAACGCACTCGCAAGATGATCATGGGCGGGACACTTGCCAAGTTGCTCGGGCTGCCCGAGTAGTGGAACAGCACCGTCTGGCAAGAAGACCTCCTGGGACTCGAAGACAGAATCGGTTGTGGATCATGCCGTGGCGTGACGGAGCCCGAGGTCGAAAGCCGTCGATCCTATTCTGGGGCAGTGAGTTGCCCGCGGCGGGATCGTCATGCTGCGCTTTCGGTCTCTATGTGCCCGCCGGTGGCTTCGGGATGAGGTCGAGAAAGGAGCGATGCCCGTGTGGCAAACACTTACTCGACGCGAGCTCTTTCGAGGGCTGAGCGTGCTGGCTGTCGCAGCGGGGCGGGCTGAAAGCGCGCAGCCTTCAAATTTCTTCCCGCCATTGCAAGCCGGAACTGCGGCTGACGAAGCCAAGCTCTGGAAGGGCTCAGCGCTCGGGAACCTATACCCCTTTATCAAAGGCAAACACGATCAGAAACCCGCGTTCGGTCCGGGTAATGTTGAACAGTCGGCTCATCGCTGGTCCGAAACCGGTGAGATACTCCTCCATCATGTGGATCTCGAGTGCTGCCACGGTCAGGAGGAAGCACGGCAGAATGATTTCGGGCGATGTTGGTCTCTTCAAATAGGTGGCTGACCAAGCGAGGAGACCGATCAAACCGGATCCGCCAACGATTATTAGGGGCGGTAAACCTATGTATCTGTAACCGAGCGCCGCCGCAAGTACAATAAACGCAAAAGCAAAAGCAATGTTTCCAATTTCCGTTAAGGTGTCGTTGGGTTTCATGGAATCCCCTTTGACGCGAAATAGATAAGCCTCACCGAGATGCCAGGTCTGCCCTCGGAGCCGACAACGCAAGCCCTCTGCTGGGGATAAGGAAGGATGAAATCAGTCCAAGAATGACGGATCCACCGACGATGCCTAGTGATTCCCCCCATCCCGGTTTTGTATTCATAAGCAGAACGGCCGCGAACAGGAGCGCGATTCGGAGGCTAAGGGAGGTTTTCAGGACGGGATCCCGCAAACGCCTTAGGCATTCGGACTCATTTGTCTTTTCAGCGGCACAAATTCTTCGCAGCGCGCTCATCCGCTTGCTGGTAATCGCGCCCAAAATACCGGTCAGAATCAGCGCGGCAAGAGCTACTCGTGGCCAAGCGAGGGACCATGCGGACATTCGGTCCGTCAGGTATCCTCCTGAAAGGAGCAGGAGAAGGCCCGAGCTGCCAGCTATCCGAGGGACTGCCGACCACAGATTCAGCCAAGGGTGTGCCGCGGTGGAAGTCGTGGCTCGATGCAATTGAAACAGTATCAGGGCATCGATGCTTAGGGCTGAGGCGAGTGCCAGAGCAGCCGCTACGTGCAAGAACAGAACGAGCGAATAAAGCGTCATGTTTGCCTCATTTCTTGTGAGTCGCGGACCATTACAATCCCAGTTAGGACATTCTGATTGGCGAACCCCTTAGTGAGACACGCCAAAAATCTTGCGCCTTGCGAAATGATTCTCAACGGACTTGACCATGAAGTCGGCCACATCTGCGCGCGAAATCTTGAAGCCGAAACGAGGCAAGTGGCCTTCCCGCACCCGATACTTCCCGGTGTAGGGCTTGTCGGTCAGTTGCGGCGGGCGGACCATCGTCCAGTCGAGCTGGCTTCCCGCGAAGACCTGCTCCATCGCCGATGCATCCGCCACGATGCCAGGAAAAAACAAGCGGCCGAAAACGTATGTTGGCGGCACGATGGAATCTTTGAACAGGAAAGCTACTGATTCAACCACGACGCGGCTGACTCCGGCATGGGCCATAGCTTCCGTCAGGGCGACAGCAAATCGCTCAAGAAGGTTCGCGTCAGTCTTTGATATAGGAACCCGCGGACCGAATGCGGACAGAACCGCGTCCTGGCCTTTAATAGCCCCTTCAAGCTGGCGACTGTCCAACAAATCGCCGCGCTTGATCGTGATGCGGTCCCAAAACGGCTTGAGGCGGTCCGGCGAGCGAACGAGGGCTTTCACCGAATGGCGGCGTTCAATTGCTTGTCTTACAATCTCCAGCCCCGTGCCTCCAGTGGCACCCAATATCACGAGTTTCATGCTGCCTCCGTTCCAGAACGCCGAGCCCCTTCCGGCCGAGTGTCGGCGACTTCCAATTCGGTCAGCCACTTGTGAAGATTGGAGCTGATAGCTTCAGGATGGTCCTCTTGGACGTAGTGGAGCCCAGGACCAAGGTGGACAACCCTGCAGTTCTTCAGCCCGCTAGCAAAGCTCTTGGCGAAGGCGGGTGAGACTAGCGCTCCGGGATCTCCGGCGAAAAGCAGTTTCGGGTAAGACGACTCCGCCAACGCACGGTGTGCCAGCTTCATCGCCAAGTACACATCCGCTGGTTCTCCCGCGATCGGCAGTTCGTTCGGGAAGCGCCACGTAGGCCGACGTGACTCGGGAGTGGTAAATGGCGCACGATAGACAGCCATCTCGTCTTCGGTCAGCTTCCGGACAATGTTCCGAGGAAGCACTCCTTCCACGAATGCGTTGCCATCGAGAATCATCCTCTCGCCCACCCCTGGCGTTCTGAACTTCTTGAAGGTCTCGACTGCATCAGCGTGAAAGTCATCCCAGGTTGGCATAGGACGGATGAACTCCATGAAGGCCAGACCCCGGACGAACTCCGGCCTGCGCGCGGCCAAATGAAACGCCAGCGCCGATCCCCAGTCATGCGCCACAACGTACGCGGACGAGGTACCCGCCTTATCGAGAAACGCGTCGAGGTAGCGAACGTGGTCGAAAAACCGATATTCGATATCGGGTTTCCCCGATTGACCGAACCCGATGAGATCCGGCGCGATGCAATGCGCCACAGGCGCAACCAGCGGAATGATGTTCCGCCAGATGTACGACGAGGTCGGGTTTCCGTGCAGAAAGAGCAGTGTGGGTGAATTGGGACTCCCCGCCTCCCGGTAGGCCATGGTTGAATCCAAGACAGCGACCTTAGTTAGAGCAACGTCAGCGCGTGTAATCATTTTCTCCTCCTTGCTTTCGGCACATTAACTATAGATTACTCTAATGAATAAAAGTTGCTATAATTCTGCGATGCCACAAAAAAGAGAAAAGCGTCCTTATAAATCGGCGGTTCGTCAACGCCAGGCGAGCGACACCCGCCGCCGCATCATGGAAGCCGCCGGAGAGCTCTTGCAGCGTGAAGGATATGCAGGAATGACTATCGAAGCGATCGCGCAGTGGGCCGAGGTATCTGCCCAAAGCGTGTATGCGATCTTCAAGTCGAAGACGGGAATTCTGATCGCGCTTCTTGATCAATCCATGTTTGGGCCCGATTACGAGGAGGTCGTCCAGCAGGCACTAAGCGCGAGTGATCCCGAAACCCGTTTGCGGCGTGCGGCCAGCGTTGCCAGGCAGATCCGCGGTGCGCAAAGTGCGGCGTTCGATCTGCTTCGGGGTGCCGGTGTGGTGGCCCCCGAACTGGCAAAACTGGAACGACAGCGCGAGCGTCTACGCTACGAGAAGGAGGAAGGAATGATCATCTTCCTTCGCGACGCAGGAAGGCTGCGACCGGGGCTTAACCACAAGACCGCGCGGGATATCTTCTGGATGCTTACTGGTGGGGATGTGTACCGGATGCTGGTGCGCGAGCGTGGGTGGTCACCTCAGAAATACCAAGATTGGCTGGCCGACACTTTGGTGCTTTCCTTGCTGAGTTCGGGAAGAGCAACCCGTTCGAAGTCGGGCAACGCAACGTGATTCATTGCTGGGGCAGGTCTGAAGGCCTTAGATCCTTTATCCACTAAAGTCTTCTACTCCAGTTGAAGTCGCAGCAGATTTTGCGAGCGCTGTAGAATGGACCGCTTCTCGCCCGTCATACGGTTAGGCGCCGGTAAAGCCAACGAGAGTTGCGCCAAAGGAAAAAACCGATGCAGTTTGCTCTGATGATCTACCATGCACCGGAAGAGTTTGCGATGCGGAAGAACGACTATAGCGATCCTCATCTCGGCGCTTGGCGGGCTTACTACAAGGCGCTCGTCGAGGCCGGCGTCTACGTCGGCGCCAATGCTCTTGAAGTGCCGGAGACGGGAACGACCGTACGTCTTAAGGAGGGAAAGCGCCGCGTGCAGGATGGGCCCTATGCGGAGACGAAGGAGCAACTGGCAGGATTCATCATCCTGGAACTCCCTTCCCTTGACGCCGCGCTCGAATGGGCTGCGCGATGCCCGGGTGCATCGATCGGCGCAGTGGAAGTCCGGCCGCTGGCGCCTGAAGCCATGCGCCGGGGGTTCACAGGATGAATAAAGGCAGTCAGGAGGACATCCAGAGCGCCGTAGGGCGGACCATAGAGCGCGTGGCCCGAGAATCCTACGGCCGTCTGGTGGCGTATCTTTCCGTCCACACGCACGACGTGGCGAGCGCTGAGGATGCCCTCAGCGAAGCGCTCGTTTCCGCACTCAAGGCCTGGCCACGAGACGGCCTGCCGCAAAACCCCGAAGCCTGGCTGCTCACAACAGCACGCCATTCACTCATTGATGTTATTCGTCACCAGCGCGTGGTCTTAGCGAGCGAGCCGGCGCTCGCACTCCTGAAGGAAAACTCCCCGGAGGCGAATTTGTCCACAGAATTTCCAGATGAACGGCTGAAATTGCTCTTCGTGTGCGCTCACCCGGCGATCGATCCCGCCATGCACACGCCGCTTATGCTGCAGACGGTTCTGGGTTTGGATGCGGATCGTATTGCTCATGCCTTCCTTGTCCCACCGAAGACTATGGGCCAGCGGCTCTTCCGCGCGAAGACAAAAATCCGCGATGGTGGTATCCAGTTTGAAATTCCGCAACAGCGCGATTTGCCGGAGCGGCTCGATGCCGTGCTGGAAGCTATCTACGCTGCCTTCGGAATCAGCTGGGACGACATGTTTGGCATTGACCCGCGTCGCCGCGATCTTGCAGAGGAAGCCATCTGGCTTGCGCGGGTTCTTCTGCAGCTCATGCCCAGCGAGGCTGAGGTTCAAGGCCTGCTGGCTCTCATGCTGCACAGTGAATCACGGCGCTCGGCACGCAGGGCACTTGATGGCCGATACGTTCCTCTTTCAGAGCAGGACCCGAAGCAATGGTCACTTCCTCTAATCGAAGAGGCGGAACGTCATCTCGCCGAGGGTTTCAAGCGCGGGCGCTCCGGCAGGTTTCAGCTCGAAGCTGCAATTCAGTCGGTACATGCTGAGCGTGCACATACTGGCCGGACCGACTGGGCGGCGATAGCATTGTTTTACGAACAGCTGGTCCGCATATCGCCCGCGCTCGGCACACGAGTTGGATACGCCGCCGCAGTTGCGGAAGCGGAGGCACCAGAAACAGGACTCGCCGTTTTGGACCCGATTGCCCCAGACGCTGTGTCGCACTATCAACCGTACTGGGCTGTTCGCGCTCACCTCCTGCAGCGTCTTGGGAAAAAACGTGAGGCCGCATACGCCTACGACCGAGCGATCGGTCTAGCGGAAGATCCGGCAGTGAGAGAGTTCCTGCTCCAGAAGCGTGGCTGAGTCTTCCGGCTTTCTCGCCGCAGCTGAAACCCAAGTCTGAACATAAACCCTGTATTATCAGTAGCCTCCTAAGCTTCGGATTCCTTCCGCCGCCTGATGTAGAAATCGCCCCACCTTGCCCGTCATCCATACAGAGGCGGCTTAGCGGTCACGCTTCGCCGCCTGAATGAGAGGTGATGCGATGTGCCCATTCTGTATAGCAAGCATGGCGCTGATCGTCGCCAGCACGACTTCCGCCGGAGGGCTGACGGCATTGGCCGTGAAGCTGTCTCAAAAGAAAAAGCCGGGACACGAAGTCACTCCCAACTCAAGTGAAAGTAGCCCGACAGGCCAAGACCGCCGAGACGGCCTGGCAGGAATCGGAAGCGAGCAGGCTAATGCCAGCTAGTAAGGCCTAGGTACACAGGGTTTCCAGTAAGGGAAATGGATTTTCAGCTTGAGTTTTTGAGGTTCTGAATTCAAAAGGTGAGTCAACAAAGGAGAATGTCATGAATATTTCAAATAAGTCAGTCTTGATCACGGGCGCCAACCGTGGTATCGGCCGGGCCCTTCTCGATGAGGGGCTTCGACGCGGAGCAAAAAAAGTATATGCGGGAACGCGCGGCGCTTTACAACATCCTGATAAACGCGTGACGCCCCTGACGCTCGACGTGACCAACGGTTCGCAGATCCAGCGGGCAGTCGATGAGGTCGACACACTCGATGTCCTCATTAACAATGCGGGCATCGCCATCTACGACGATCTGAGCAATCTCGACGTGCTCGAACAGACCTTCGCGGTCAATTTCCTCGGTTTGCTCAAAGTGACCAACGCGTTCTTGCCGCTGCTGAAACGCTCCAAAGGGGCCA
>Ga0209056_10000243_pt1 | contig 60877 bp, 61 predicted proteins | sample GraSoiAngelo_114_FD_185876 | JGI IMG/M metagenome (GOLD analysis project Ga0209056, IMG submission 185876) | Grasslands soil microbial communities from the Angelo Coastal Reserve, California, USA - 14_0903_13_40cm (SPAdes) (version 2) | ecosystem: Environmental > Terrestrial > Soil > Grasslands...
GGGAGCGTGCGTCCAAGTATGGTTATCTAGCGTGTTTGTGATTGGTGGTTTTGGTGTATACTTTGTCTTTGGCGATGCAGTGCGAGAGCTGCGGTCGGCCGCTCGCCTCAAGAGAGGAGCATGGCGCGCAGAATCTCGATAATCCGTACTGTATTCATTGCACTGATATGAAGGGTAAGCTGTTGCCGTTTGAAAAGTTGTATGATGACATGGTCGCGTCTGCTACGCAGACTCGCTGGATGAACAAGGAGCAGGCGGAAAAGTATGCCCTCGAGGAGATGGGTCGCTGGCCCGCCTGGAAGGATCGAGTCGACAAGATGCTAAAGCGCTAAAGGCTCAGAATTCTCCCTCACCCCTCACGAGATCACGTGTGACTTTCCCCCTCGAATGATCGGGGAACAGGTAGCTTTTTCGAAACATGATTTGATTTTTCGAGAGTCGGCAAAGTCGCTTTCCATATACTTCATGATCAGTCTCGGTCGTTCTTTGTCGACAAGAGTCGCCTAAGGTTAATTAGCAATGTCACGGGGCGAAACGCGCAAGCCCCGGTGGCTCAGCCTGGTAGATGCCTACCCAGCCTAGAGCATTGCCTTGGTAACCTTTCAAACAGGCAAGGGTCACGAGTTCAAATCTCGTCCGGGGCTCCACAATATCTCTCCGGGTTCCTCACTTCGAGTAAGATTCGCTGCCGGGGGGCAGGATGCGACTGTCCATGGTGGTCGTGAGAATCACGCATACGCGCGGCCAGCTCGTCAAAAGTTGACTGGGTCAATCGACAGGGGTGCTGGACGACTATTCTTCTTAGCCCATGGGGATGGTTTGAATAAGCAGCTTGACCCCATTCGTAACCCGGTCTGCATGAGTGGCGAATCAGAGAAGGTCCTTGGAGAGATCCCGGTGATAGCTCGGTTGGCTCTAGGTGGCGAGCGATTAGCCTTGTTTGTCACTGAGACCAGAATCATCGTTGCCCACATCGGGAAGAGGGGCACCGGGAATCTGGTCGCGCCTTCTCTGTTGGGAAGATTGGGAGGGGGACTTGAAGATCTCTTGAAAAGCGGAAAGGAGTCGCGGGATAACCGGGCACTACAACATTCGATCCCCGAGAAGATTCTTGCAGCCGACAAGGACAATTTCGACATAGGATATGACGAAATTGTAAGCGCGCGAGCGTTCGAGACACCGTTTGCGAGGAGCATAACTCTGGTGACTAGAGACGACAAGTTCGACTTTCGAACCAATCTCACTTTAGAAAGCATCGCTGTGTTATTAGAAAAGAATCTAGGGGCGAAGCTGACTGTTGAAACGCTCTAGGAATAGAGTAGATGCTAGGATTGGGAAAGACGATTGTCGCTCGGGACTAGGTGCGGTTCAGTAAGTCAGCGATAACCCCATATTCCCACAGCTTCGTTTATCTGACGCGAGTGACAAATTAATACCAGGGGTTTGGCTCTTCTGAGGCGGCCGTTTGTCCTAGCTCTCATGTTCGTTTTTCTATCCCCACTTATAGCCCATATTCCAACGGCAAGGGCATATACTCAAGCCTTCTCAAGCATATATCTCAACCCCGTCTGGTCAGATTATGGGAATGGATCATCTTTTGTCGTCAATGTAATGCTCAATCTCACTTCCGGCGAGAGTCTCACGGGCTTCGACGTGCGACTAAACTATACCAATCCAGTTCAGACTCCCACTGTCATGGCATACGATCTTAATTTTTCCGGCAATATTTTCGGGAACGACCCAGGAAACTCTGTATTGACGGAGTGTGTACCTCAGGGTGACATCACCAACATACAGTGCGTCGAATATCCGGATTTCATTCTTGGCTGGGTTCATTTCTCACAATTATCCGGCACAGTCCTACACGGCCCGGTCACCGCAGGGCTCCTTTTCTCAGTCCGATTCCATGTTTACGGCAAGGGGTCAAGTTTGATTCATCTGGAGACTGCGAATCTCCTAAACCCGGAGTTAGTTCCAACCACTGCGCAGGACGGAATCTTTGGCAACTTGGGAGTAAATGCCTTCTTCAACTATCTTCCTCTAGACACCCCTACGGTAGTTGCAGGGCATGTCAATGGTTTCGATGCAAGTGGAAGCTTCAATGCAAACAATACGTCTATTGGCATAAAGAGCTATTCATGGGACTTTGGGGATGGAACAAAGAACAATACGCCGATCCCGCTGATTCAGCACGTCTTTCTTTCTCAGGGCCAGTATAACGTTAGCCTTGCAGTCGTGGATTCCAGCGGGCATACAGCTTCGACCCACCGAATTATCGCAGTCGGACCGGCGGTCGGCTCCCTGCATCTGAGTGTGTACGATGCATCTGGATCTGGGAATCCTGAAGCTGGCGTGACTGTCCACATTTTCAACCAAACATCTTCGTCTCCTTTTGCGAACCAGACAACAGATGCAGGCGGCTCAGTTCTATTCCAAAATCTCGTGCCCGCGGTCTACACCCTAATCTTCTCCGGACAATACGTGGAGAACAGTTCTGCGACGGTGAAGATCATCGCTGGATGGACAACCCAAGACTATGTGAGCGTGAAGGTCGACAGGCCGCTGTCCCCCCCTTCATCGCCAATACCTTGGTACGGTGACACTGTCTTTCTGGCGAGTCTCGGCGGTGCTCTAGCAATATTCGGCTTCGGGTTCGTCATCAAGCGGAGGAATATACGAAAGAAATATCGTGATAGTCGGACGCAGTCCAAGAAAAGACTGTGAGAGGCTCAGCTCTCGGGGAAGGTCAGTCTTGCCTAAGTTCAACCGTCGATGATTATCGAATTGTGGACTCTTTTGGACGGCGGCGGAGTAGCATTACGGATAGCACCACGGCTATTGCGGCAGCGATAGCGGTGGTAATCCATGGAATGACGTCAAGATTGATTGCGGCAGGCGATGGAGGTGGCGCATTTAGTGCTACGCTGCCCGCGCTAGCAGCTTGGTTAATTGAACTGGTCTGTGCCCCGATGACTCTGGCGTAGATGTGGTAGTTTCCCGAGGACCACTGGGTAGTGTTCCATGACAGGATGATAATTTGGGCCGCCTCCCCAGCGCTCAAGATGACCATCTTCTGTGCAACTGTTATGTTGATTCCCCCGCCGACGCTCACATCCATAGTGACCGTTACATTTACCGGCAAACTTCCTGTGTTGCTTACTGAGACGGTCATATCTACGGACTTACCGGCGGTTACGGAGAGGGTGGAGAGGCTAGCGGCAACAAGCTGGATCGATGGTAGAGATGAGGTAACGACAAGCATGACAGTGGCGTAGCGGAAAATGCCATTCGATGTTGATGTGATATTGATCGCGTAGGTTCCAGGTGGACTCGTTGCGAGCGTAGAGATGGTTAGCGTGGATGCTACGGGGCCGCTAGACGCGGTAATAGTCACGGAAGTGGGGGATAAGCTTGATGAAATTCCCAGCGTGGCCGAACTGTTAGCTGATAGGCTTATGGTGCCTACAAAGCCGTTCAGACCTGTGAAGGTTATGATGGAAGTGCCATTTGTGGCTCCTTTGACAGAGAGAGAAGTAGGGGCAGCGCTGGCTCTGAAATCTGGAGGCGGTACAGTGATTGTGATATTGAAATTGTGTGACAAAGCACCGCTGGTTCCAATGACTTTGATGGTGTAAGTTCCAGGAGCGGTTCCGGACTGGACGATTACGTAAAGTGACGATGTGTTAGTCTTACCAGCCGCGGTCAACTTCACACTGGACGGGGTAGGAAATCCTAGAACGCTGCTCGATAGTGTCGTACTGGCTGATAAGCTGACCGTACCGTTGAAGCTCGACAAACTAGTCAGAGTGACGTTGGAGAGTCCATTGCCACCCTGAGGGACTGATAGAGACGACGGGCTTGATGAGAGCGAAAAATCCGGCGCGGTTACCGTCACACTTACAATTACGGAGTGGCGGAGTGCTCCGCTAACACCCGTTACGTTGACGCTGTAGCTGCCTATCGGGGTTGTTGTGGTGCTAGAAACGGTTAGCCTTGAGGCATTGGTCTTGCCAGAGGAGACGATTACTGTCGTCCGGTTCGTTACAGCCGTAGGACCATTGACGACCAGAGGAGAGACTTGGGCGGTGAGGACAACTGTCCCGCTGAAAGTATTGAGGCTTGATAGCGTGATTGTCGAATTCTTGTTTGTGCCTCGAAGTATCGCAAGGCTGCTGGGCATGGCCGAGATTCCGAAGTCTGGTGCGACGACCGTGATAGTCAACCCATCCTTAACTGAGCTTTTCAAGGGGGTGCTGTCTACGACTTCAAGGGTTGGCTGGTAGTTTCCAGCGGTGGCGTAGATGTGGCTAGTCGTCGGTCCTGTTGTAATGTTCTGGGGAGGACTTCCGTCTCCGAATGCCCAGTTGTACTGGATTACGGTGCGTCCGGGAGTCGCGACACTGAGAGACCCATCAAAGTTCACTGTTAAAGGCGCGAGGCCAAATTTTTGGCTGACCGCAAAGTTTGCCGCAGGGGCAACGTTTGTGAAGTCAGCGATTTCTACAGTCTCTGCCTGGACGTTCCCAAGGTTGTCCAGTACAAGGACACACGTGGACGTCCCACCGACGCTACTCGGAAAACAGCCCCCCGACGAGGGATATGAGATCTGTGTGCTCCCAGTCCCAACTACGTCATAGGTTATGTTGAAGGCCATGCCTGAACAGGGAGGTATGCTCAAGCATTCATTGTTCCCAGAGGCGTCACTCGTTGCCACCTCGACCACACCGGGACCATTAGCAGTCCCAGGCGTACACGTACCAGTAACAGTCGCACCATCAATACAGATGGTCGTACCACTCGGACTAGCTATGAGGTTACCCAGAACAACCTTTGCTGGATTTAGAATCGCATTATCAACTTGGACGTAGATGTCGAAAGAGGACATCGGATCAGAGTTATTGACGAAGACGCCCACGGTAAAATTCGAGGGCGGAGTTGTTTTGGCCACGTTCCCGAACGTGAAAGGAGTTTGAGGACAATTATTGTCGTTGGCGGGAGTTATGCATACAACGCCGGTCAGCTGTGCATGTGCCGGGCGTGGGGAAATTGGAACCAAAATTAGTGACCCGATAATTAGTATGAGGGCGAGTCTTTTCATCGAATCTCACACTTGGTCTTACTTAACGGTCCTGGTTATGGCTTTATCGAAAAAGAATGGGCTTGAGGTTCGGCGGACGGTCGCACTGAAGCAGTACCTCTGAAAAAACAGGGTAGACTTCCGGAGGCTTCCCAACTTCATCATGGAATCGTTTCCCCTAGTTATTACTTCCAGGATTAAGTCGATATATGGATTAGGATGGGTTAGAAATTGTCCATTTGGTCGGGGGTGTTGGAATCCGATGCAGAGTTAATGCGAAAATTAACGACGCGGGGTCTGGCTTGCTGGTCATTTTGGCATCGGAGATCGGAACGCGACATTTGGAGGGGGGGACACACACTCGCTCACGTTGGAGAATATGATATTTTTTGTTGTAGAAAATCAGCAGCTCTTCAAGCAGAGTTGTCCAAGTTCCCTCGATAGACCGTGCAAATATCAGACAAGTCTAATAGAGAGTGAAGGCTTCTTTTCACCAGATTCTCTTGCCCCGCCATAGGGTGCCGAGGACTCGAAGGCAGAGAGCAGTTCTCTATTCGACTCCCTTCATTGCTCTTTCTCTGTTTCTGGCGGTTTACTACGTGGTAACGGTTTCTCCTGTGGCTCAGGAGGATTACACTCTGAACATATCGATTCAAATATCATATTTGAATCCGAGGGGTTCTACAGGAGCACTTCTGTTCGCCGTGTACCCCAGAGGAGTTGGTTTGGCAGGTGGTGTATGGCAGTCCCATCAGTTTGACACCTACGGCATGGACGGACGCTATCCCATCTTCGGGGAGGCACCTCCCGGTTGGAACAGTACCTATCAATACTACTTGATTCATGTGAGGTCTCGTTTCACTCGAACCTATACTCTGTTCGATTTCTTCAACGTTTGGGGGCAGCCTTTGGGCCGGAATAATACACTGAGCTATACAGTTCCTCCTCAGAACTCGAATTACGGTAATGATTGGTACTGGGACATGTGTGTCAGGCCTGCCGGGGGTACTCTCAGGGATACTACCCGGGTTCCAGCAGCACAGTGGACCAGTGAGCCATTGGATCCCGGCCTGCTCATCACCCTAATCTACTCGAATCACGGCTGTCTCTAGGATAGAGAGCGGACGTCGATGGGGGCAATAGTTCGATCCTATGCTCTGAAGTTTTTCCAGTTGCTCGAGATTCTCAGGGACTTATATTTGGAGAATCCCCTGGAGTTCTATTTCAATACCGAGACTGTTCGGGCTATATGAGTGAGGCTTCGACCAGAAAAGTCTTATATTGACAGGTACGGTTGATTCCATAAGAAAAACATAGGTGCTAATGTAGTAATGAAAAAATTACTCGCACTAGTGCTAGTAGCATTCGCATCCCTCATCGCCCTCCCTGCTATCCCACTGTCGGTACACGCCCAGGGTGGACCTGGTTTAGTGTGTGTCGCCACAACAGGCAGCGCAACGTGTCCATCGACAATTCCAACATTCACTGGCGCACAGGGTTCCACCGTGACTGTAGCCGTCCTTCTCCAGGGCTCTGGCCCCCTGAGTAGCTTCGACGTCTTCGTTTCAACCATCAATACCATTCTGCTTCCGCAAAGTGCGGACTTGACAGGCAGCCTCATTACCACGCCCTCTGGGACTGACATATGTCTCAATGGCGCCGCTGCGGTAGGTTCCTGCACCAACCCGGCGAACGGACCTGGAGTCGTCGAGGTCTCGACAGCAGATGGTTCCGGCAATAACGTATGCTCTTCATGCTCGGGCCTCTTGTTTACAATAACCTACAGTATCAGCGGATCAGGAGCTACAGACCTTACATATCCCTCGAACCCCAACTGTACACCCTCAAGCGTGGGCACCAGCTCCACTTGCATCCTTATACTGGACAATTTGGGAAACGTCGAGTCTGAGAACGCACAGACCGGAACCTTCAGCAATGCCGCACCAGACTTCTCCGCTTCAGCGAATCCGAACACCTTAACCATCTTGCAGAGCCTTTCCGGTACAAGTAGCATAGTAGTGAGCAGCACAGGCGGCTTCGGTGGTAGTGTATCACTATCAGCAGCTGTCACTCCTCTTGTCACTAACGGCCCTACAGCCTCGGTCTCACCGACGAGCGTAAGCGTCTCACCAGGCGGTACCAACACCGCGACTCTGACGGTCTTGACAACCTCATTGACACCAACAGGCAGCTATACTGTAACAGTTACAGCAACAGGTGGAAGTATCTCGCACGATGCTCCCGTCACTGTCTCGGTCGTACCCTTTACCGGTGTTGCCTTCATCAAGGCAGGCCTAAAGTGGACTCACAACCTAAGGGTAGCCTCCTCAGGAGGAGTCCAGACTTGGACCGCATTCCTCAACAATACCGCCGGAGTAGGTGAAGCAATTACAATTCAGATTTCGGGCACAAGTAGTTCTGGCTCGTACTCGCACAGCTTTTCAACGTCTCTGTCATTCAGCGGATCCGGATCTGTCACATTCACCACTCCTGTCCCCGCTGTATTCCAGGGCTCAAGGATCACATTCACAGCAATACTGTTCTTCGGACCTTCACCCCAAACCCAGAGCCCGACGTCGATAAGCGGCTCATTCAAGGCAGTCTAGTAAGAAGCTCTCGAAGGGAATGCGAACCCCCCTTTTCTTTATTTTGGCTGTATCAGCGTTAGCTGATCACGTGATCTGACAATGACTAGGTTTGCGACACAGACTGTGGTCGTGGTCATTCTCTTGCTCATGGAGATCGGGACAATCGCGTATCCTGCCGCTGCATACACTTTCAACGGCTCCTTTCCCGTAGAGGTCTCTAGCGGCACCAGCTTCCGTCCAGTCGCCCTGCAGACATCCAGCGGAAAGCTCTGGCTGGCTTGGGAATCTTCCGGGCCGGGACAGTCAGAGATCTACTATAAGATTTACAACTTTTCGTCTTGGTCTACAACCCAGAATCTCACAATTACTCAATCGACCGTCGCCAACCTCGACCCCTCCCTGGTCCAGCTGCAGAACAGTAGCATTGTCTTGATCTGGTCCTCGAACCAGACAGGCTATTACAATCTTTACTACAAGACCTTCACAGCCGGCATCTGGAAAACGAGCATACAGCTGACGTCAGGAGGGTTCGACGATACCTCAACCTCCGCGGCCATCGCTTCCGATGGGACTCTCTGGATTACATGGTCAAGGCAGACCCCGTCAGTATCATGCATGAACGGCTTTTGCCGGCAGGTCTACTACAAGACGCTGGTTGGAAACTTCCAATCTCCCGATGCTCAGTTGACCTTCGACTCTGCATGGAATATCGAGCCAGCATTGATGGTTTCGAAAAATCGGAATATTTGGGCTACCTATTCCAAGTGTCCATCTAGCCCATGCACTTACGATCTTTTCTCGCAAACCTACAACGGGACGATCTGGTCGGCACCGTTACAGTTGACTAGCCCGAGCACCTCAACGTTTGGTGATCTGAATCCCAACATGGCCGTTGATCGGAATGGTACTGTCTGGCTATTCTGGTCCAGAGATGTGAACTTAAGCGTCACGGTCAACGAGGGTAAACTGTTCTACGAGTTCTCGGCCGACGGAGCCGCGACCTGGTCGCAGCCTACACAGTTGACGTTTAGCGGGAACGTTACGGTCCCAGTGGACGATGTGGATCCGTTTGCGGTCCAGGCCTCCGACAAGAAACTCTGGCTTTTCTACTCTTCCGATCCCTCGAATTCAGGCTTCGATCTCTACTATTTCCAGACCAACACCATCTACCCAATTCATGATGTGGCAGTCACAAATATTCAGGTCCTGCCCTACACGATTATCCGGACAATCATGAAATATGCATTGGTCAAGGTAACTGTTTCAGATTTTGGCGATTACTTGGAGAATGTCAATCTCACCGTACAAGCTAGTGGCGCATCTTCATTCGTCATTGCCAAGCAGTTAGGCCTGTTCGGCAGCGGCTCAACCTTTACCTTCGTTTTCAACGTGACCCAAACTTCTTTTCTCAACGGCAAGTATACAATTACTGCCTCGGTGTTGCCGGTGCCAGGTGAGACGGTCGGAGAAACTCTCGATGATAGTCTTCAGTACAGGTCTCTCTATGTTGTAAACGCCACATCCCTTGTCCTAGTATGTTCTATGCCGCATCATCCATGTCCTGCCTAGCGGATCTGAACGCTTCGATCTCTCGGTAAAGTAAGAGGAGGGGCAGACTCTGAACATTATGCTGCTCGCCTCCAAATGCCCACGCTAAGAATCTCGGATTCGTCCAACATTTCTTGGCGCCGCTCGCCAGTGGTCTTCTTAGACGAGTGTCATGCACTTCCTTGCGAGCTTTCTCTCAGATTCGAGGGGATGCCCTACAGGAGATCTTATGGAAAAGTCAATCTGCGCTAAATCGGCGGAATGATTCGGATAAACTTTTAAAACTCAAATGGACAGGGCACCATGTTGACTGATTGTTGGTAGCGAATCGAAGGTAGAAGGTGATCGGGGATTTTCCGTAAATGCAGGAAGAAGGCCCTGTTGATAGTTCTTCTTGCCTGTTCTCTGAATGTGTCCCTCGGTGTACTATACAGTTCCGTTGCGCTAGTTCATGCGCAGAGCACATTTGACTATTCGCTCTCCAACTCCGGAGGCATAACACTCGTCCCGGGTGGCTCCGGCTTCAATACCATTATTGCAACTCTTCGGAGTGTTAGTGGCGAGGTCGTTAATCTATCCTGCATCAACGCTACGCTTCCCACAGGCTTTTCTTGCTCCTTCAATCCTCTCCGGTTAATCCCAACGTTGGTAGGCAACGCCAGCATTTTGACGGTGAACGCTCCGGCTTCTGCCACATACGGCAGCTTCAACATTTCCGTGACCGGGACACCAACTGGCACCACGACCGTTCCGAGTAATTTCACCCTAATAGTGGCTGCAAAGGTCGCCGTCAATCCCACGGGTACGGCAGACACCAGCCTTACCCCGGGCCAGTTCATAACTGTCGCGTTGAGCACCACTGACGCGATCCCATTCGAAGTCTTCGCCGTTGCAATCTCCTACAATCCTCTCATTCTACGAGACCCACAGGTGGACACATCGGGGAACGTCCTTGGAAGCGATGCGCAGGTAGAATCAATCTGCGTGAACGGAGCAACAGTCCCCGGCGGTAGCGTTGGCTGCACATCCGACTCGCTCTACGACGGGCCCCACGTTGTGAGCGTCAGTGTTGACTCAAATACTGGCATGAGCACTCCTACCCCAGACGGAAAACTATTCAGTGTCACCTTCAACGTTGCCGCTCTTGGATTCTCCACCATCCACATCGTCAACCAGCTACTTGCGAGCGCGGAGACGACAGAGCAGGTCGTTCCTAGTGATGGCTATTTCACGAACAAGGATTGCGGTGCAGGCCTCTGCAAACCGCCGATTGCCTCATTTATACCTCCTACAAGGCTTGTTGCCAACAGGCCAGAAATTTTCAACGCCTCGGCGGTATCTCAAAATCCGCAGGGCAGGATCAGATCGTACAATTGGACTTGGGGACTTGGCACTTTTTACACCACCCCGTTTGCGAATGCCACGATTATTTTTTCTTCGATCGGTGAATATTTCGTAACTCTCGGCGTGACTGATAACTACAACGCTACCGCTTACTATACGTTGGTCCTTACGGTGATTCGAATCTGGATCGACTTGGGTGTCGTTCCAGTCCTAGTCGATCATATCTTGGGGGTGATGCCTGGGACCACAATTCATATCGAGACGGGAGTGCTTAACTTCGGAGTTGGTCCCGAAAATACAACCCTTAGACTCCAACTCAACAATGCGACTCTTGCCACTAAACAGTTCCAGAACGTCGAACCAGCAATTCCGACAGTGCTGCTATTTGACTGGGATACGACAAACTTTGCCCCGAGGGTCTATCGAATTATGGCCAGTATCGACCCGGTAACGGACTTTACCACCAACAAGATAATCGAGAACGATACTATCGTCAATTCCAGAGGGCAGATCGTCGATGCGAACAGCTTTAGCATAGCTTATGTTCAGCTTATCCCATCCATACCCTCTGGGTTCGGGCTCTTCCTTGGGCTCGGTCTCCCTCAGACCTTGGGTCTGGGAATTATTGTTCTCGCCGCCATCGGGATCATCCAAGTCCTCGTCCGTAGGAAGATTGGTAAGAGCAAAGTTCTACCGCCATAGCAGACTCCTCCGATATATGCGGCGCGAGTTCTGGTAACCTGGGAATATCTCAGTCATTCTCAAGATTTACCTTTCCCCTGAACGAGGGATAATCTTTTAAGGGGTGAACCTCCAGCATCCTTTCGAGAAAATTTGAAAGGCATTTCCACGGTAAAGCTATTGTTAATGTTCACTGTAACATTCTCTCTCGTGGGGCTTTCGGGCCCACTAGCAGCTCTCTTCCAGCTTCCCTCGCTTAACATACCATTAGCTCATGCAGCTAATCTTGCCAATAGCTACGGTGCATGGTACCCTGCTGGTGCCCAAGAGCAGACATTATCCATAAGCACGTTCGACGGCGCAACGGCAACCCAGTACAATGCGCTCGTAGCAAACCAGATTGACGCTATGGACTGGCCGCTCACAGCAAGCCAACAACTGAGCATACCTTGTCCAACCGGCTCCGGCGGTGGCACACAGACGATAAACTGTAGCCAGCCCGTTGCCGACCATGGATACTTCGAGATCCAGTTTAACCTTGGACAGCTCCTCTGGGGAGTCAACCAGCAATTTGGCGAAAGTGCTGCAGGCGTGCAGCTACGACAAGCAATTGCGCATCTCATAGACAAGAGCAACTTCGCCGCGACCAACGCTGCCTGCCAGGGTATTGTATGTACCCCTGATGATCAGGCGATTCCGGTCTGTACCAATACCCTCACCCCAGGTTGCACCAACGGTGGGCTGATTTCACCCAACCCGTGTAGCTGGGACCAAACGTTCCCACAGACCGGTACGAACTGTGCCGTTGGAGCTCCCGGCGGTACACCCTACGGATGTAACGCTACGAATGCTCTCGCCACATGTCCCAGTCCTCTCACTACTTCGTGCCCCAATAACACTTTATGCCAGTTCTCTTGGCAACGTCCGATCGGCAGCCCTGACTTCTGCGCAGCAGCCACTCACTTCGTACAAGCCTTCGCCGATTCCGCCGCCCAAGGAGGCCTTGGAATAACGGTGACAAAGGACCCCACTACCTGCGAGCTCGTCCCGCCAGCAGGCGGCTGGCCAGCAGCAGTGACGGCTACTATGTCCACTTGTACCGGCCAAGTTTCCACAGCTGATGTCTGCTTGATCGCACGTCAAACTGAGCCCCGCTTAGACCTCGGTAGAGGACTAACACAGGAGCTCTGTGCTCTCTTTGCAGGCGGCACCGCGACATCACTCAACGGCTTGTCGTTCAGTGGTTGCGCCCCGTACGTCCAGGAAGTCGAGCTAAACCCTGGCGCCATCTGCGCCTTCACTACACCTGACACTGGCACTACAAACAACAACAACCCATGTTGGTCATTGCTAACAGCAGGCTTCATCCAAGTCTTCCCATTTGACAGCACCACATACTTCGAATACAACAGCAACTTCGTCTCCCAGACTGGTGTATCATGTACTAACGTGACCTGCACTACGACAGCAGTCAGCGGAAACTGCGCGAGTACGGCAGCGACGACCTCAGCTCCCGACTACATGTACGTCTGCAGCCCAACATACGATACGCTCAGCCATAACATGGAGTTCGCAACCTGTCTCAACGTGGCTAACGATCCGCAAGCCAGCACTGGGACTACACCTAGTTTCTACGACTGTTCAGGTACCCTCATCAGTTCGGGTGTCGGTTCGACATCATGTACCGTCGCGGCCTGCACCGCAGTTAGCGCCGGCTACCAGGCCGAAGACTACTACGGCAGCCACGTGCTGACGCTGCCCATTTGGGCCAACATCGACAGAATAGGGATTAACAGCGCCTGGACCGCTGGCGACTCCAACGCTCCCGGAATAGCCGATACATTCGGCGCCGGCTACGCGTACACTTCGAACTTCTGGGATTGGCTCAACGCATACTCTGCAAGTCCCTTTACCCCAGGAACCTTCCGGCAAGGCTTCCTAACACAGGCCACCAGTCTCAGCCCATTCCAAGCCACCTTCTTCTGGGACTTTGAAGTGCTCAACAACATCTACGACAGCCTCTTCAACCAGAACCCATTGTGCAACTTAGTCTCTCCCAGCCCCAGCATCCAAGCCTGTCCTACTGGTGTGACATACCAGAATCTTGACTGGATGACCACCGACCATCACTTCCTCTGCAATAATGCTGGCGCAACTCAATGCACTGTCACTAACGTAGGCTATACTGTACCTCCCGGCACAAACGCTGTCTTAACGCTCTCGTTGAGCCAAGCGAACCACTGGCAGGATGAACCGTCAGCTGGGACCGTCTCATCGTGGGACATAAAGTACACCATGCTCAACCTCAACGCCACCGGCGCATTCCAAGCAAGTTCGCTCGCCAACCTTAGCGGCGTACAGGTCAGGGACTCGACTCATCTTGACCTTGACCTCAAAGCGAAGGGTCCGTTCACGGAACTCTTCGTTGGTGGTATAACCATAATTCCAGGTCATCTCTGGTCTCAATGCGGAGCCCAAACCTGGAACTCAGCCGTTAACTTGGGCAGCCGGAACGTTGTCGGTACAAGCCTCGTCAATGCTGCAGAAGACAACTGCGTCGGAACCTTCAACGGATTCCTCCCTGGAACCGCGACCCTGGCTTGTCCTGGAAGCTCAGTCCATAACCTTGCAACCAACCCCATCGGATGTATCGGCAATACTGGCGCTACTCCACCTACTGGAGTTCCTCCGAATCAGAGCTATGCGGACGCTGCCTTCGATCCCATCCTCAACAGGTTCCTGATAGGATCAGGCCCGTACAGCTGCTCTAACACAGGTATCAACGCTGGTGTAGCTGTCGGAACTATCGGGACAGGCTGCAGTAGCGACGGTACACAGATTCCAGCCACGGGTCTAGGCACCTACACTCTCACAAGGACTGGCTGTGTCATCCAAGCGGCAGGAACATCGTGCGTCGCTCCTGCAGGCACCGGCACCTTCGGCGGCATCAGTGTCAGCGACTACTTCCGCAGCAGCGGAGCACTCGCAACATACACCTGGTCCGGCGATGTGGGAATCGGGAATTCCGACAGAATAACGTCGGCAAGGATAAGCAGCTGTCTTACCTCCACTCCCTTCGCAGGATGTCCACACTGGAACCAGGGAATCGGAGTCCCTGGCACGAAAGGCGTCGCTACTGCTAACCAGCTTAGGATAGGCATAGCAAAGGTCAAAGCATTCATCGGCGTCAAGTGGATCGGATACTCGACCCCGATTTCTAATCCGCAGGGAACACAGGCAATCCCAACGTGCGGAGCTAACTACACCCTGCCAGGAGGAACTGTCACACCATGCACAGCAGCAAACGCAGGATGGCAGAGTTCCATCATGCCAGGCATCGGAGGCTGGGCCGCGACGCTCTACGAAGTAGGATCGTCACACCCAACACTATCCCCAGCGGGCACATCACCCTTCGCAAACTGCGCTGGACCAGTAGGAACAGCAACGTTCGGATACAATGCCACCACCGCCGGCAACATTGGCGGATACGACTGCTAACCAATAGCGGAAAATCGGAACAACCCCCCTCTTTTTTTTAGTTATTTTTCGACAAGCACCAGCTCTAGCTCTTTTTACAGAAGATTCATGACTGTTCTCAAATATTACTGAACCCACGTCAACCTGAGCATGATCCACGATCAAGGGCTCTGGTCTCGTTTTTAGTGAGGCTCTCCTGGATCGATACCAGTGCCTAGAGGCACGACTTGTAGGGGCAAGGCTTCGTGTCGGAGTTCTAACGCATCGTCCAAACGGCTCGTTGGGCAAGCCTCAAATAACTGCAGCCCAAAGATTTCGTGAGGTCAGAGTCTGAGCCTTCGATCATTTCTCCTCCGAAGACTTGTATACACGGTCTTTCTGATATTCGTGATTATCATAGTCAACTGGTTTGTGTTCGAGGGAATTCCGGGCCCGAACGGCGCCCAACAACTCCTGTCAAGCAGTCCAAAGCTGGCCTCGAATCCTGCGGCAAGGGCAAGACTCTGTGCCCAGTGGAATTGCAACGCGACACGCCTCGACCAGTTTGTCAGTTATGTTCATTCAATGCTCACTTTCCAGTTCGGAATATCGTACCAGAATGGCCAGCCCATTAGCCAACAAATTGTGCAATCAGGAAGGCTACAGAACACTCTGCTTCTTATCGGGGCCTCCACGCTGATCTCTATCATCATCGGCATTGTTCTTGGAATAGCAGCGGCCTCCAGGCGAGGCTCCGTGCTTGACAGCGCCGCAGTCACGGGTTCCCTTACTACTTTCGCTCTTCCAACCTTCTGGATCGGTTTAGTTCTGATACTGTTCTTTGCCATAGGTCTGAACTGGTTTCCTGCGACAAGTACAGTGCCTGGGGATTGGAGCCTGGGGCCGAGTCATGTTCCAAACATTCTCGCCCAGATACCCGTTCGTCTCCAGTACCTCTTCCTCCCAGCTTTGACCCTCACCCTCTTCACCTATGGTGGATTCGTCCTCTTGACAAGAGCGACAATGATGGATGCACTTAGCGAAGACTACATCCTCACGGCCAAGGCCAAGGGCTTGTCGCAGAGAACGATACTCTTCCGTCACGCCTTCAAGAACGCTTCACTCCCAGTCATAACAGCTAGTGCGCTCGCGTTCGGCGGCATTCTAAGCGGTGCAATCATCACGGAGACTGTCTTTAACTGGGCAGGGCTAGGTTACTGGCTCTACCAAGCTGTAATTTCGAAAGACTTCCCTGTAATGCAAGCCATGTTCTACCTCATCTCCCTGACAGTTGTAGCTGCGAACTTTATCTCCGATCTCCTCTATGGGGTAGTAGATCCCAGAATACGCTACGAGTAATGATAAGGCGCCACTTGAGTTAGGTGAAAAATCATTTCGGACAAATCCTATGTCCTCTCGAATCGGCGCTTCCGGCTGATTCGTGTCGCCCGCGTCCTCAAAACGTTGCTGAAGAACAGAATGGCGGCCACTGGACTGGTGATGCTCAGCATTTCGGCCATAATCGCAGCCACAGCCCCGCTAATTGCTCCATATGGGGCTGTCCAAACTGTAGCAGGCCCTGAAGCTCAACCTGAATGGGTGATGAATTTTCCAGACGGATACTATCTTAGCAAGAATATCGTGGCTTTGAAAGACCCTGTCTTCTCCTCACCGTCTGCCGTCCAGGCTCTAGACCTTACAGGGTCGAAAACGGACTTGTCCGGGCTCGTCCTTTCATACGCGCAAGGAATGGGAGAGGGTGCCTCCAAAGCCAGCGTTCAACTGACCCATCAAAGTTCGAGCGTGGCAACAGCCATCCTGAGTAGAACATTTCATTACCCCTACCGCGGTCCTCCGTCCAATTTCCTCGCTGGCCTGTCTATCGTCGCGTCCGGGGTGACGATGGCTCAGCCGGTACACTTGACGGTGTTCGTGGCACAGGTTGGAGGATTGAGGTTCAATATTTTCGACGCGAATCTGACCAAGGCTGGCAATTGGACCTCTTATCAACTGCTCTCCACCACCTCCCAAGTCACCTCCGCAGCTGGGACTGCGACTGCCGAATTTTCGCTAGCCAGCATAGTATTCTCGGCGGCTCAGGACTATACCTACGGAATCGAAGTGACGTTTTATGGTGCGCAGCAGGTCAACATAGCCAACCTTCAACTAAGCCTCTATGGGACTGCCTGGGGTTTGCTCGGCACGGATTCTGCTGGCAATGATCTTCTTAGCCGCGACCTGATCGGTACGACCTCATCGATGATTGTGGGTCTATCAGCAGCCACACTAGGAATTGGCCTCGGGCTCCTCATAGGACTTCTTGCGGGCCTGCTAGGTGGTCTCATAGACCAGCTGCTAATGAGGATCACGGACATGTTCTTGACGATACCATTTCTTCCCCTCGCCATAATACTCGTTGTCGTTCTGCGCCCAAGCGCGATTACGATCATCTCAATAATCGCCCTCTTCTCATGGATGGGCTTCGCTCGTGTAATTAGGTCTCAGGTATTGACCTTGAGAGAGAGGCCCTTCATTGAGGCTGCTCGGGCAGCGGGATCTGGAAACGGACGCATACTATCCAAACACCTCTTTCCAAACTTGGTCGGACTTACCTACGTCAACTTGGCCCTCAGCGTTCCTGGGTCCATTCTGACCTACGCTGCCCTAGCATTCCTTGGCCTCGGCGATTCTACTGTGGTCTCGTGGGGGAGCATCCTCAACGACAACTTTACTTTTTCTGCCACTAGGGATTGGTGGTGGGTTCTTCCACCTGGCTTAGCCATCGCCTTCGTCTCCCTGTCTTTCGTCCTCATCGGCTATGCGTTGGACGAAATGTTCAATCCAAAGCTCAGGAAGCGACGATAGAGAAAGGCCGGTACGGCGCCGAGAAAGTAGTGTGCCCCCGCGTGTTGACTATTCCCCTGCGCATGATGGAGTTATGGTCGGGTGGACCGCTCCCTATGATGGATTTGGGCTTGGCTGAATGATGGTTAGCTAGGGGAATGAGATCGGTGAGCGGGTCTTCTGAAGGTAAGAAAAAGAAGCTTTGGACGGTCTATGAGGACATTTTTCGTCCAGCTAAAGTGCGCACATCTCTTCAGCGCTTTGCCGATATGCTTAGATCCGTTGGAAAAATCGTGCTTCTCGCGCTACTATTCATCTACCCTATTCTCATGGTCTACGCGGGCATAGTTTATGGAGCAGTCGCCTTCTGGAGTTCGCTGTTCGGATCGGTCCTAGTTATCGGGATCGTCCTTTCGAGGACTGGCTACGCGAGGAACTTTGAGGGAAGAAGAGGAAGCTTGGGAAGAGGTCTGGCAAGTCTGTTCCTTGCCTTTGTTGCGATCGTTGGACTGTACCTTGGACTCTTCCACTTCGGGTTCTTTATTGTCCCGATCTTCCTCGGAGTAGTAGCTACAGCCGCGATTGTCGCCGTGGTGATGGCTAGGTTCTAAACGCTATGGAGACAGGTCGCCTCCAATGATGCAAATGCTTTGGTGCAGGATTAACGGCCCGGCCTGTTCCTTCTTCTTCCAACTGGTCTCGTGGGCTTGGCGACGGTTCTCTCCAACAAGAATGTTGTAATTGCAGTTATTAGCGATACACCGATAATTACGGGCATCGCAGTCTCGGCGATTGTTGGGAGGTCAAAGAGGATCGCGGTCCCTCTGGCCAGGGCCCCGGCGGGGGCTACGACCTCAACGGAGGGATCGACGATTGCAACATACTTCTTTAGAAACGTTTTCTCCGGCGTTTGGCCAAGCACCACCGATACATTGTATGGAGGGGTTTGTGGGATGTAGTCCCACTTAGCTGATGAGGCAAGGGCTTGGTATCCGCCGGTCCACTTTGATACCGGAGGAATCCAGCTTAGGTCTAGGAAACTGAACTTGGAAGTTGATAGCAAAGGAATCGCCGGTTGCGTGAATTCGCTCGAACCCGCAAAGTAGAAAGTGTTACTGTTCGGCGGAAACCTCTGAAAGCTTGGCGCCAAGTAACTTCCCCCTACGTTGTTCAGTTCCACGGCGTTGAAGATCATTGAGGTTGAGATGCTCGTTGAGAGAAAGGAAAGGTCTGCGATGACTCTTGCCCCCGTGTTGTTGGTGACGCCTGAGATTGTAAATGTGTAATTTTCTTGGAACGCCCAAAGATTGTTGGTCTGGTCAATCAGTGCTGTTCTGGTATGCAGGGTCAACTGTTCGATGCTTCCATCATGGGCGATCGATTGGATGCCGGTTTCGAGAGGCAGGAATACGGGGTTCGACTGGTTCAGAAGTACATCTAGGGGTGGAAGAGATGTTGTCAGGTTCTCGATCAATTCGAGATTCATCTTTACAAAGACGGAAGTACTGTCAACCGTGATGGTTATTGAGGCACCGTTCGACTTTGGCAGAAGGGAAGGAGCGAGCAGAATGATGACCAGTGCGGTAACGAGTATAAGACGAAGTGCCTTGTGAGCCAATAAGGGCAGCTCGTTGTTAGTTCTACCCTGTCATGTCCTATAAACTTACTCTGCCTGATCTTTTTCATCAAACCCAGATCCTTGGCAATTTTGGACGGACCCTCACAAGACAAGGAGCGGTCAAACTCCCCAAAGCTTAATTGGCGCCAGACCAGTTTGCCTAGTCAAGATTTGCAAGAAAGAGCGACCGCCACTAGATGTCACCAACTCTAGACGTACAAGATCTCACAACAAACTATCGAACCATGAGCGGGTGGGTGAGGGCCGCTGAGGGTGTGAACTTTCAAGTTGAGAAAGGTCAGGCTCTCGGCCTAGCCGGGGAGTCTGGATGCGGAAAGACGACGGTCGCGCTATCTCTATTGAAGATCCTACCCCAGGGCGGAGTCATACGGAAGGGCAAAATCATTCTTGACGGCACCGACATAGTGCCGTTTACTGAGAATGAGATGAGAAAGGTCCGCTGGAAGGACATCGCCATCGTCTTCCAAGGCGCTATGAACGCCATGAACCCGGTATACAAGGTAGGGGAACAGATCGTCGAGGCAATACGGACTCATGATCATGACACGGACGCCAGAGACGCCCGAGAGCGCGCCCGGAAGCTCTTCGAAATGGTCGGCATAGAGCCAGACCGGGTCGACAACTATCCTCACGAGTTCAGCGGTGGCATGAGGCAGAGGGCGCTGATCGCCATGGCCCTCGCGGCGAATCCCAAGGTTCTGATCGGCGACGAGCCCGGTACCGCTCTCGACGTCATCGTTCAGGCTCAGACTCTGAAACTTATGAGAGATCTCAAAGACAAGCTAGGGCTGTCGATGCTTCTGATAAGCCACGATCTCTCGATAATAGCCGAGACATGTGAGAAGGTCGCCATAATGTACGCTGGAAGAATCGTGGAGTATGGCGATGCGGAAGCAGTCTTCAAGGAGCCCCTCCATCCCTACACCCAAGGTCTAATCAAGGCGTTTCCTGGCCTTACTGGCAAGAGGATCAGGCTTACATCTATCCCTGGACAGCCGCCTGATCTTTTGAATCCTCCCCCGGCGTGCAGATTCAATCCTAGGTGTCCGTACGTGATGGACGTCTGCAAGAAGATAGATCCAGCCTTGCAAAAGTCTGGTCGCGGCGATCACCTTGTCGCTTGTCATCTCTACTAGTAGATGGTTGGCTTGAGCGAGGAGTATATTGTTCGCGTGGAGAATCTGAAGAAATACTTTCCCCTAAAGAAGGGCTTCTTCCAAACCCTGCTATCGAGAGAAGAGGTGTCTGTCAAGGCGGTTGACGGCGTCACCTTCGGGTTGAAGAAGGGAGAGATTCTCGGGTTGGCGGGCGAGAGCGGTAGCGGGAAGACGACTACCGGCCGGATGCTGGTCCGGCTCATCGATCCCACCGAAGGATCCGTCTACTTTGAGGGTAAGGACATTGCAAATCTGAGCCAGTCAAAGCTCAGAACCCTCCGTCGCTCGATGCAGATAATCTTCCAAGACCCGTTCGAGTCTCTCGATCCCCGCATGACAATCAAGGAGATAGTTGCTGAACCAGTGCGCGTCCAGAAGGTGGCCAAGAATGAGTCAGAAGTCGAGGAGAGAGTGAAAGCGGCACTTAGCGATGTCGAGCTTGTGCCTCCGGAAACGTTCCTTTACAGGTTTCCTCATGAGCTCAGCGGCGGCCAGCGTCAGAGAGTCGCGGTGGCACGTGCGATCATCCTAGACCCGAAGTTTGTTGTGGCTGATGAGCCGGTCTCAATGCTCGACGTGTCCATCAGAGCTGAGATTCTCAACCTGATGGTAGACCTAGTCCAGAAGAGGGGCACGGCATTCATCTACATAACCCACGACCTCGCCGTGGCAAAGCACATCTGTGACAGGATCACGGTGTTGTATCTGGGGAAGGTCATGGAGACTGCAGCTTCCGACCAGCTCATAGATTTCCCACTCCATCCCTACACCCAAGCTCTCATCGCCGCGGTCCCGGTACCCGACCCCAGCCACAAGAGAGGAGACGTCATCAGTGGAGAGATTCCCAGTCCGGTAAATCCTCCGCCCGGATGCAAATTCCATACCCGATGCCCGTATGCACATACTAGGTGTACGCTGGAGGAGCCTCCTCTCGTAGAGGTCGAGAAGGAACACTTCGTCGCATGCCACCTCTACACGTAGGCTCGATAGAAATCGTCCAAGACAGGATCGAGACGCCAAAAGAACGGCCCAGATAATCTCGGCCCGTCACCGATAGCCTAGTCCTCGCAAGGATGGTCTCCAAATCCTATCGCAAACTCCGACTCGTTCTCATTTTGCTCTCAATCGAATTCGACTCAGAGATTCTGATAATTCTTCGGGACATCGCATCACATTCGTTTACCCTGATACTTCTGGTAAGGTCGGCCGGCATATCGATCCATTCGAACCCGGTAGTCGTACCGGGGATCGTTTGTTTCGCAAGTCTGCAAGATTAGAAGAGCAAGGTCTCTGTCCCTTAACCGAGCTTTAGCTCGTGAGATTCCAGAGATTCCACGGATTCCACGCGTGGAATTTAGACAATAACCAATTAGACCCCTTCCACCCTCTGCGTCGATCTCTTGAAAGAGTGACTACTCGATAAATGTCTTGGAATCTCCGTTACGATTCCCTTGCACCATCCATGGCTCCCTCCAGCGCGGACCAAGAGTTCGGCGAATGATCGAACGTTCTCTCCCTAACTCTTCCAAAAGTTGGTTTTGTCTAAGAGAGGCAGAAGTCAGAGCTTCGCGCATACCCTGAGGAGTTATCGCCGCCGAATCGGAAATAATTCCAATCAAGGAGATAACACGGGACCATGCTGCAAAACACTTTTTTGGTCGGACCTCCCATGACGGGTCAGGGATCTAACTCTTGAACTACAAGTGGCTCATACTTGCCGGTATAATGATCGGACTGGTTCCCGGAACATTTCTGGGAGGAGTATTCTTGAGGCGAGATTTCGCCGGCAACACTCCTCCACTTGCAAGCCTCACTTTTACCCCCAACATTATTCGTGCAGGTGATGTCGTTTCATTCAATGCGTCTTCTAGCAGAGACCCGGACGGTTCCATAACTCATTATGCTTGGAATTTTGGTGACGGTGCCACGGCTATAGGTGTATTGGCTGTGCACACCTACAATCGTCAGGGCAATTTTACTCTACGGTTGCAGGTCACTGACGACGGTGGTGCGACGAGTTCAACCAGCGTGAATCTATCTGCTATAGCAAGATCGATCTTCAATGAGACTCTCGTTCTGGATCCCGTCTACAACACAGGCGAACTCCTGTTTGTTTTCAACCTGTTTCCTCAACAACCTGTCAATGTCACCTTTGCAACATTGACAGGAAATTTCACTGCCGGAGTCGATTTTTCAGTTTTGGGACCGTGCTCGTCAGGTCAGTGTCCACAGCTAAAGGATTACACAACGAGTTCGGCGCAAGGCAGGACGTCATTTATCCTCGATTCCTCAAATCCGAAATTCTTAGCCGGCGAATATCAGGTCGATATCAGAAACTACTCAACCACTGACTCTGTCACAGTCTATCTCAATTTGGCCAGAGTCTAGACCTTAGATCACCAAAACCGTTGACGCCTGTCTATGGGCGATCGAGTCGTTTCAGACCCCGGGCGCTTCTACTCGGAGGGCGCGCGCTACAAGCCTAACACTGCATGGTTCTCCATGGGGCGCGGAAAAACCTGATCTCTACCATTTGGCTAGACCGCCCCTACAATTCAATGAGCTCAACATCCAGCGGGTGTGGCCCAGTCGGCGACTGTGACACGCCCCAGCATCAGGTGTGGACGTTCTCAAGTCCTAACATTAACCTTCTGGACTGATGGACCTTTTCCTGTCTGGAAGCGGAAGTGTCGCCTGGCCCGTTGACTGCCACTATTCATGGATATCTCGACTCTACAAGCAATATCTCGCGGTAGCCGTCGATTGAGCAGTCATCGAAACCTTCTTAAACAGAGCATGCGGCGGAATGTAACTCAGCCAATAGAGTGATTGATAGTTGAACAAACGCCTAACTCTCTTGTTACCCTTAATCCTAATCTCATCAGTCCTAGCGATTGCACCATATGTTCCGTCAGGCCATGCCCAAAATACTGGAACCGTCTGTATTGCGGCCTCTGGTAAGGCTACAGGCTGTCCAGGGAGTCCGCCGACTGTTGGCCCAGCTGCTGCCGGTTCCAGCCTTACTGTGGGAGTTTTTATCGCTAATTCTGATCCTATGAACTCGTTTGATATTTATGTGCAGACTGATCCTGCGGTTCTGAATCCTACGAGTGCAGCAGTCGGTCCTCTCATCGTCACTCCGAGCAGTACGACCATCTGCATTAACAACGCGGCCACCACCGGTTCGTGTGTGGCTGGGACCGCTAATGGTCCGGGTGTGGTTGAAGTGGCCACTACCGAAGGCTCTGGCAGCAATGAATGTGTGAATCTGCCTCCATGTTCAGGCTTGGCCTTCAACATAACGTATACTGTGCAATCGGCGACTGCGTCGACCCAATTCTCCTATCCTTCGGCAGGGGGCTGTTTCCCCAGCAGCGTGGGTACTTCGTCCACATGTGTCCTTGTGCTTGACAACATTGGAAATGTTCTCCCTGAGAATGTTCAAGGCGGCAGCTTCGTCCAGTCAGTAGCTGCGACCTCACTAGTCTCAGTGGTCACCGGATCCGACGGTAATCTCTACTGGAGTCCATTCATCAGCGGCGCATGGGGCGCATGGTCACCGCTCAACGGCCAGACCCCATCATCCCCAACGCTCTGCCAATCAAGCGCGACGACCGTCGAGCTTCTCGTCCGAGGATCAGATAATGCGCTCTACCACAAGACATTCACTTCGGGTTCCCCAGGATCGTTCTCCGCCACATGGGACAAGAACCCAACCGGTATCGTACTCGACCAGCCCGTCTGCCAGGTCATAGGAACTACGATGTACGTCGTAGTTAGAGGGGCAAGTGGAGAACTCTGGTTCACAACCGAAACCCTCTCAACCAATACTTGGGCAGCAACATGGACCGACCTTAATGGATTCAGTCCTTCCACTCCAGCACTCGCCGCAACCCCTGCAGTCAGCAGACTAGACCTCGTGGTCAGAGGCACTGACAACCAGATCTATCACAAGGCCTTCACCGGTGGAACCTGGGCTACTGCATGGGACACCTCCAATCGATCACCCGTCGCCGACAAGACCCTCGCTACCCCCGCAATAGTAAGCGACGGAAATCAGCTCCACGTAGTCGTCATTGGGGCAACGGGCACACTCTACTACGCGACTCTTAGCTTCACGGGAGCCTGGTCAACCTACCAGTCCCTAGTCGGCTCTACACCCGTCACACCAACCCTAATCATAGACTCTGCACTTACCCTCCACCTTCTCGTACAGGGCAACGACAATGCAGTCTATGAGAAGGCGCATCCTAACGGAGGTGCTTGGGACGCACAATGGAGCTTTGCAGGAGGCATAACGGTCGGATCTCCAGCCGCAGCCATGGTGGGCACAACTCTATACATCATAGTTACAGGTACCAACGGCAACCTATGGTACAACTCCCTTACAGGCACCACCTGGGCAGGATACCTGACCATGAACGGTTCCGCACGCATATCAACAGCCTCAGCGCCATAAGCCAACCAAGGAATCCGCCCCAACAATCCCTTTTCTCTACCATTTTCCTTCCTTCTATCGAAGGAAGGCGTGCTCCAGTTTAGAAGGCCTGCGGCCTATCGCGAGGATCAAGACGAAGGGCCGGATGAGTAGGGAATCAGAGTCTCCGTGCTAAGCGTTTAGACCGTTCTGCGATTCCAGAGTTCGACGGTACGCTTGAATCCTTCGTTAAGGGCGTAACGGGGCCGCCAGCCGACCTCCTTGCTGATTCTCGCGTTATCTAGGACAAGGTGTTGGATCTTGATTCTGTGGTCGCTGTGGATAACCGGGAGGATAGGACCCGTGGACAAGCTTGCCCTTGAACCCTGTTATTTCGGACAGTTTCTTGGCGAGTTCTGCATTTGTAACCGGATTGCCTGGGGAGGCGTTGTAAACCTTCCCGACCGTTTTCTCGGATTTCGCAACCTCAAGCTAAGCGTCGACGTGATCTTCCACGAACATGTCATCGAGAATCGAGTCAGGCGCCCCGACATAGCAGATCTCTCCGTCGCTCATAGAGTGTCTAAATACTTGCGTCGATCATAGCCGCAGTGTTTTTGCAAAATACGTCACGCCCTGAATCCTTGCCCGTCCATCCGGCGGGAAGGCAACTAAACGTAGGTTGCGGCCAAGACTCTTGGGGGGATATCCGAATAGACGTTCGCCGAACCAGAACAGCAAACGTCTTTGCGATTGCTGAATATTTACCATTCAGAGACGATTCTTTCACGGAGATTAGAATGTGGCACGTCCTTGAACACTCCAAGAATCCTCAATTGGCCCTGAACGAGGCTCTAAGAGTCGGTAAGCACATTCATGCAAGATTCCCCTACAAGTATGACAGAGTCCCCTTTGTTCTCATGACCGTCTTGCACTTTCAATTTCGAGACTTGGGAGACTCAGTACACCACTTTCTATCACAAATCGGAATTGAAGATCATCCGATGCGTCACAGATGGCTGATTCAACCCTTCGGCAAATATCATCTAAACAAACTTCTCATTTTCCCTCCCTCAATACTATTGTCCGGTAGAAAGAAACGATTCTTCAGATGCCTACCACGAATCCTCATCGGTGCTGAATGGGAATGTTTCACCTAATTCCAAAAATAACTCATCAAACGGTCTTTAGACAATGTGTTCGCTTGGTTCGGCCTTGGGATGTCTGCCTTTAATCCGGGGCTGTCCAAGCGATTATAAGGCCTCAGAGCTCCAACTCACCGACGGCATCCAGAAGCTGGTAGACTGAACCTCAGCGTTTACACGACAAGGGTTGCGTCAAGCGAGATCTGGCTGGACATAGGCTCGCATGACCTATACTGGGAAGCCCAGAACCTATCCCACAAGTATTTTTCGCGCTAGCGCTACATTGATCTCTCTACCCAGACTCTGGGTGCGCCCTTTGTAATTTCGAGTGGTAGGGTGTAGGTTGGCTGTTGGGGTCCGACATTTCTCGCCCATTCCACCATTTTTGCCAGACCGTCCTTGAGACTGTGCCTGGTCTTGTATCCGAGGAGGTCGATGGATTTCTGGACGGTGCAATGCGCATGTTTCACTTCTCCGGGCCGTGCCTTCTCGTATTCGGGTTTAATCTCTGAGCCCATTACGTTCAAGACTAGGCTGCAGGCTTTTCCGACTGCCGTTGGCCGGTCGTTGCCAACGTTGATTATCTGTCCTTTCGCCTTGGGGCTGAACCCGGCGTTTGCGATGGCGGGTGTTACGTCGTCTATGTAGCTGAAGGCTCTGGTCTGTTTTCCATCGCCGTAAATGATCGGGGGTTTTCCTCGCATTATGCGGTTGATCCAGATTCCGAGGACGTTACGGTATGGGTCTGCTATGTTCTGTCTTGGGCCGTAGACGTTGTGGGGGCGGATGATGACGTGTTCGAAGTTGTGGATCTCGCTGAAGATTTCCAGCATGTTCTCGCAGTAGGTTTTGGCGGCACCGTAGGGATCTTCAGGTTTTCTCGGGAGTTTTTCGCTGAAGGGTGGTTTCTGTTGACCGTAGACGGCCATGGAGGAGGTGAAGACGAATCGTTGGACGTTGTTGTTGACTGCCTCGACGAGGAGGTTGTTCATCGGGATGAGGTTGATCTCGTTTATCGATATCGGGGAGAAGATTGACTGTCCCTCCGCGGCATAGGCGGCGAGGTGGAAGATCAGGTCGACGCCCTTGACGAGGGGTCTTACTTCTTGTCTTCTGATGAGATCGGCCTTGACAAACTCGCAGTCAGGATTGACGTTCTCCTCCTTCCCACCGAGAAAATTGTCGGCGCTTACGACCTCGTGGCCCGATTCGACTAGATTATCGACCAGCCAGGACCCCATGAAACCCGCCCCACCAGTCACGAGTACTTTCTTGGTTTCCAAACCTGCCTCTCATCCTTCAAGCCGAAGGCCCTTTTCAAGTTCATGCTGTTCGTCTTGTTCGCAAAGATTGTAGGGGATAAGACACATTCGAGAGGCTTTTCAAGACGCCTAATTCATCCTCACATGAGCTAAGAATGGTAATGAGGATTGAAGGATTGGAACCTGCAAGGTCCCTTATTTCCTCGGCAAGATCTGGGTCCAGCTGCCCAAGAATCCTGCCCCTCCGGATAGTAAGACACTCTTCCCTTGGAACGCTTTAGGATCTATCGATCTTCTGATCGCGTCAAGGTCCGAGTTGATGATCGGGTCCTTCAACCCTGGTGCGAGACCACCGGAATCTCTTCTAGGGCACGGGCTCTCGAGAGTGTTCGTAAGACAAGTTCTGGGCCTGCCAGTAGAGGTCTGGCGAGCCAATGTCCAGCCATGCTTCCTTTGGATCAACTTGAGTTGTATACACGTTGAGGTTCCAGTCTACAATCTTCTGGATGCCGTCGGTGAGCTGGAGCTCGCCGCCGAACCCGGCCTTCGTCGACTCTAATGCCTTGAATATAACTGGGTCGAACACGTAGACAGGCATGATCGCCAGTTTTGAAGCCGGCTTGGCAGGTTTTTCGACGAGACGTTTCACCTTCACAAGCCCATTGGCCATAGTCTCACCTTCCACGATTCCAAACCGTCTCGGATCCTCAACCTCCTTCGACAGGAACAACGTGTCCGCATGGTGCTCCTCACTTAGGCGTACGAGTCTGCGCAAGTGTTCAGCATTTTTCGAGATGAAGTAGCTGTCGCCCGCATGGACCAGGAAACGGTCGTTCCCCGCGAAACCTTTTGCTTTCAACACAGCATCCCCAAAACCTCGAGGTGCAGGCTGATTAATCCAGACCAAGGTCGAATCCTCAACCATTCGGTAGAAGGCTTGCAGGTCCTCAGTCGCACTGTCCAGGCCTTTACTGTCAAGCTTCGAAATGAACGAGAGGTCGGGCGTGAAATGGTCCTCGATGGCCCTCTTTCCCCGCCCCACGATGAAACAGAAGTCTCGGAACCCGACAGAGTACAACTGCTCAAAGATCAGCTGAACGATAGGCTTCAGACACAAGCCTCCATTCAGACCCCTCGCGAAGACCGGCAGCATCTCCTTCGGCTGTTCCTTGGTGACCGACAAGAGCCTAGTTCCCATCCCAGCTGCGGGAATCACGGCCTTCCTTAGCACTAGAACCAGCTCGTCCCTGGACTTGCTTCCACGGCTCAACAGTTTAAGAATTCCCTCGCCGCGGAACCAAACCTGAGCTGGACACTGACACGGTCACTCTACTAATCCAACAATAGAAAGATTCTACCAGCGAACCACAAGCCAACCGCGTAGAAAACGCATCTCTCTGAACAGATTATTATCACTCACTCAACTCCCGGCTTTCTATGAAACCTGGACCAGGGTCCATATCAGTCGTAGGAATGGGCTACGTCGGCCTCTGCACAGCTGCAGCATTCGCGTCCAAGGGAATCAGGACGGTAGGAGTAGACATCGATGAGAAGAGAATCGAACAAATACAACAAGGCAGGGCGCCTCTATACGAGCCCCAGCTCGACGGTATGCTGAAGAAGGCGCTAGGAAAGAAGCTCCTAGTGGCGACGAGCGATATTTCTCAAGCCGCATATACCTCTTCGACCTTTCTAACCGTCGGAACGCCCAGCCGGAAAGATGGCTCCATAGATCTGATCAACATAGAAAGAGCCGCGGAGGAATTGGGCACGGCGCTTCGTGAGAAGCAATCCTATCATCTTGTCATCGTTAAGAGCACAGTGATCCCAGGCACTACCAACAAGACAGTGAATCCGATACTTGCAAAATCTAGCTCCAAGACTATAGGAGCCAACCTGGGACTCTGTACTAATCCCGAATTCTTGAAGGAGGGAACAGCCATCAACGACACGCTACATCCAGACAAGATAGTCATCGGAGCCAATGACAAGAAATCGGCCCACGTGTTGAAACGGCTATACAGGAGGTTCTACGGCAAGAATCTCCCGCCCATAATTCTCACCAGCCCCGAGACTGCAGAACTTGTCAAGTATGCCAGCAACGCGTTTCTGGCAACAAAGGTCAGCTTCATCAACACAATCGCCAACATAGCCCAAGCAATACCCGGCGTCGATGTGAACCAGATCGCAGAAGCGATCGGACACGACCCACGAATAGGCCCCCTCTTCCTCAAGGCCGGACCGGGATATGGCGGAAGCTGCTTCCACAAAGATCTCCAAGCACTCATCAATTTCAGCGAAGATCTGAGATACAGCCCCGTCCTACTAAGGGCCACAGAGGAGACCAACGAGCGACAGGCAGAAAAAGTAGTAGAACTCGTGGAAAAACTGACAGGATCTCTAGATCAGAAGAGAATCGCAGTTCTGGGCCTCGCTTTCAAAAAGGATACGGACGATATCAGAGAAGCAGCATCACTACGCGTCATCACACTTCTGTTGAAAAAGGGTGCGAAGGTTATAGCCTTCGATCCGCTGGCGATTCCGAACGCTCAGAAGCAACTAGGGGAAATTGTCGAGTTTGCGGAAGATGAACAATCAGCTGTCAAGGGCGCTGACTGTTGCATAGTCATGACTGAATGGAGTCAGTTCGGGAAACTGCAACCGAAGGACTATCTTGCACACATGCGTACTCCCAACCTGGTTGACGCAAGGAGACTTTACAATCCCGATGAGTATGGGGCCTTGAATTTCGCCGCCGTCGGATTTGGAGCCCAACAGCGATAACCTTCAATTTAACGCCAGTACCTACGGATTTATTTCCTGGACGGTAAACGGCTCGGGAAGCTCCTCAGCGATCTTCTCGGAATCTTTTTCGACCAAGATTTACAGTTCGACCCGGAGACCAGATACTGGGAACAGCCAATTCTGTGCAGTAGAACTCTGAAACGGTGGGTTGATGGTAGCAGGCATCGTTAGCAGGCTGGGGAGCACGAAGTCCTTGCTCTCCCTTGCCCCGCGGCTAGATAATCACGGCAAATACTCTACGCCCGCTCAGCTGATGATCATGAAATCGACGCCAAGGCTGGTTCTGTGGGGGTTGATCCTTCCAGAATAGTCCATCCCTGCCATACGGACCCTGCGAGCGTGTTGTACCAGATCTGGCCGTTCGTGCCACTCACCATGATCGCAACCGTCGTCCCTTGCGTGGCCACTGCGACCGGGTAGCTTGCTGTGCCCGTGGGACTATCCCAGGTCGGTGACCAGACTCCTCCAGGGGGTAGGGACTTGTCGTAGATATGACCGTCCGATCCCACAACAAATAGATGAAGAGTGCCTGACGAATCCATTGCAAGTCTGGGCGTGACGCCTGTTGTTCCGTTCAGGGAAACCCAGTTAGACCAGACTTTGGTTGTAAAGTTCAGCGCGCTGTAGTAGACACCATTATCCCCACCCCTCACCACCAAGTGAAGGGTTCGGCCATCACTCGAGACGGCCGGAATATCAGCCGAACTGCCTCCGGGAGGAGGCGAGTCCCATGTCTGGTTCCAAACCCCGTTGATGCATGCTTTGTGATAGATAGTCCCCGAGGCTCCCTGTACGACAACGTCGAGCCTGTTGAGGCTGGGAGAAGCAGCCAGAGCGAGGGACGAAATGGAGGTGCCATTCAGCGGTTTCCAGCCAATCCAGCTGCCTGAAACCACGTCCAGACTGTTATAGTAGAGAGCGTAATCCACCCCACGGACTAGAAGATATAGAGTCCCGTTTATCAGAGCGCACGCAGGCGCAGCATTGTTCCCGCCACCCAGAATCGTCCAGGCTGACCATGCTCCATTCGAATAGGTCCTGATGGATACACTGGAATTATCCGAGCTCCTAACGGCCAAGTATAGGCTCGCACCTGCTCCTGAGCAGAACACAGTCGGCCCGGCGGTACTTCCCCCTAGCGACTGCCAGCCACTCCAAGAGCCCGCCAGTGTTGCGTAGTAGAGAACATTGTCAGTTCCTCTAACAACTGAGACGGCTGTCGTTTTCGCAGGGACAGGCACCGACGGAACCGTCTGAGGAAGCAGTATGGTCGAACCTGACGACCATGACACAGTGAAGCTTGGCAACGTGCCACCGCCCGCTGGAACACTAGCATAACTGGCACAGTAGTAATAGCCCCCAGAGCCGGCGTTAGAAGTGAGATGCATCGGCATCCCACTGGCTATCGGCATGGGCGGAGGAGAACCGGAAGCTGGCATCGCACAGTTACTAACAGAGTCCGCGATGGGCGAGATCGAAAGCCCGGCATAGTACTGGGGCAGTGTAAAGGTCGGAGTATAGTCGGCCGCGACCAACACGGCAAAAGCAGGATAAGGAGCACCACCACCCATACACTCGAACTCTAGAACTCCGTCAACCGGAGTAACAGGAGTCACAGAGTCTATCACAGTCGTGCCACACCCACTGAAAAGTGGTTTAGCCGGGACTGTTACCGACGGGAAGGTCTGGCTAAAGACCGTCGATCCTGACCCCCACGATACTGAGAAGCCCGACAACGTAGCGCCGGTTGACTCAACATTCGCATAGCTGGCGCAGTAGTAGAAAAAGGTCGGCGAAGAGCTAGACCCCGGCAGTAGTATCTTAGTCCCATTGGTCAACCGCGACGGCGGCGAACCGGAGGACGCTGGAGCGCAACCGCTCGTACCGGCTAAGAAGAGACCCGTATAGTACTGAGGGAGCTTGAAGATGGGTGTATAGTCCCCCGTCTGCGAGACATTGAGCACTGGATAATCACTCGGACAACCTCCCGAGCAGCTCAGCCACGTCGGAGGCCACCCTGTTCTGCCATTACAGCCAGACAGTATCGTGCCGCTTCCAGCGGTCACGGGACCATAGGAAGAGTCTTCGGTCATAGTGGTGCAGTTGGCCTTCATCCCGGATATCGCTACAGAAGAGGCAGGCGATAATAGAAAATGCTGAGTCACCAGGATGGCTGCGAGGACCAATGCAACTAGTCCAACCGCCACGATTAGCCGTATTCTCGATCCGAGAGGTCTCACGAACAAACCCGCTTTAGAGATCGATACGCGAATCCTCCAGATAAGTCATACTTTTGCGATTCGATGCGATCTAAGTCGGTCCCTCTGTAGCTAAGTAGAAAGCACCTTCTGGTAGATGGTCGAATACTTCTTGGCAACCTCAGTGGGGCTCGTAAGCTGCTTCACTTCCCTTGCAGAATTCCTTCCCAGCCTCAGACGTATATCCTCGTCAGTTAGTTCCAGCATTGCGGAGTAAACAGAGTCGCTATTTCTCGAAACCACCCTTCCCGTTTCATAATCCCTAACCATATAATGAGCCGGGATGTCTGAGACAATGACCGCACACCCGGCAGCCATCGCCTCAAGACACGCATAGTCGAGCTCTTCTCCGTGAGAGAGAGCAAGGAAGCATCTGTCCGGACCCAAGAGCCTCAGATAGTCGCGTCTATCCAGAAATCCTTTGAAAACCACACTGTCCTTGGCAACGTTCGGTACACTGAGTGCGTCCTCCTTCCCACCAACCATGATAAGAACTGCGCGGATCTTATCCTGAAGTAGAAGCTTTGCGAACGCGTCAATCGCGAGTTGCGCACCCTTTCCCTTAATGGACAGGTCGCGAGACCCGAAAATGAAAACAACACCCAATTGCTCGGCTCGTAAACTAGATTCATTTCGACTGCTGCTCAAGGAAACCGAAGTCTCCGAAAGTGAGAGGGGCGGAGGAATGTAGACCATGTTCTGGCGAGCATGATCTTCTGGTAAGTAATTGAGGGGCAGAAGTGAGATGATCACCCTCGCACTCCTTAGAGCCATTGTGTTCATCGCCTTGAACTCAATAGCCGCAGCAGTGCCAGGGATGTTCATTGGAAAACCGAACCTTTCAGAATACCATTTTGGACCAAGTCTCCAGGTGAAGTATCCCCATGTGGTCAAGACGAGTCTGGGATGCTTGATGAAGGTCCCGTAGGTCGAATCCGGAAAGTGAACAATGTCAAAGTCCTTTACTCTCCGACGGACTACTTGTGAGGCGACCAGGATCTTGAGTAGAGGGCCGCCTACGTAGTCAGGCATGCCAAGATACGCATTCTCGGGAAGGCTTAGGGTCCGAATTTCTTCGATGGGAGGCTGGACACCCTGCCAAGTAAGCAGGGTAATGTCAATCTCGCGCTTGAGCGTTAACAATGCCCTGCAGAGTTCGGCAGTATAGGTAGAGATTCCAGAGCCACCACCGTACGGCCCTATTGCAATCCTCACTCGGTTTCCGCACTCACTTGATACGGAAAAATATGGGAAACGTCCCCCCTATACTAAACTGAGCCTCTCAAACAATGCTATCATGGCTAAACTTGAGAATGGCTCATAATATCGTATCATTCATGTCTGCGCGAGACTGATTCGCCCTAACTCTTCGACCTTGGAGCTCTTATCTTCTGACCTGCGTATATTCGCACTCTCTTAGTAAGGTTCACTATTACATCGCTGTTACTTTCGTCACGATAGAATCTTATTCCCAGATCCACAAAGACTGGGGCTCCCGATTCATCACAGAAGTCCATATACCAGATAGGGATGTCCTCATCATTCTGAATGTCTGGTCTTACGTGAAACGGATGTTTCTGCCAGTATTCGACCGGATAGATGAAAGGTTGAGCTACATAGTTCAACTGGATGAGTTGATCCTTGGAGTTGGACCGGTTGAAGCCTATTCCAAACAGCTCAACCAGCTCCGGGAATCCCAAGGTATCATAGGTACCATGGATCTGGAGAGGACCTACGTTCTTCCTATAGAGGACGTTTCCGGCAAGAATTATCTCTGGGCATTGCAATCTTTCGTATCTAAGAACTAGCTGTCTCAGACTTCTCGTCTGACCTAGATAGTAGGTTCCAACATCCAGGAAGTGCGTCGCTTCTGGATAGTAGTCCATTGCTAGTTTGTGCGCATCGTTCCACCATCGCACCAGCTTCTCGAATCGTTCCCGTTTCTGATCCCTGGTGAAGTAGACAGGTTCGTGGGTATGACAATAGAAAGGCATCTCATCGTAGTTAAGAGCAGCAGGTCTCTGTGCTACGGTAACCGCGAGGAACCTCAACGCTTTCTCATCTCAGAGTACTCTTACATATGTTCAGGATTTGTAGCCGTGGATTATCTGAAACTGTGGGAGTCTCTCCCGAAGAAGAAGATCTTCGCGCTTCATAAATGCCCTGAGGGTCGACCGGGATATCATGAAGTTGGTCGTAACTTCTGTGCTGGCAAAGTAAGGAAATCTCTTGAGAATGCTAACAATTGTCTGGGGTACTCTGAAGTTGATCCTGGTCGTCTTAAATCCATATTCTTCGAGGATTCTGACGACACTGTCTTGAGTCGAGTGGGTCTCGACGATGATCTCTCTAACGTTCTGCAAGTAGGAACCGGGCAAGCAGAGTCTTTCAGCTCCCTCGACGTCCATCTTCACCACGTCGACCGATAGGCCGAGCTCGGCTAGCAGGGAATCTATGGTAGTTGAGGGTATCATGGCTCCATTCTGTTCAATCTTATAGGTCGCACCGTCGCCGCCCATAGTGACATACCCGTCGTGGTCTGAAAGAGCCTTGTTGATGAGTAGGACATTGGTAGCCTTGTTAATCCGCTTGTTCAGTTTCAGAAGGTCGAAGGTTTCCGGGGCTGGTTCTACAGAAATGACTCTGCGACACCTCGACGCTGCCCAAATCGAAAAGAGGCCTGCGTTGGCGCCCGCGTCGAGAACGATGTCTTTGGGACGAATCGTCAGAGATCTGTAATCGCCCTGAAAGAAGATTTCATGATACGCAGGCACGTTCCCTGGGCTACCAAGGTAAAATCGAAGTCTGCCGAACCGTAGAGGAGGACCGTACTCCAGGGTCATGTTAAGGGGCTTGGCCAGCTTCGCGTGTAATAGGCGCTTTGCTATCTCTGATCAGGTTCTCACGGTTGGGAAATAGAAGATTGTGCGATCAGTCATAGCTCTCTACGAAGTAATCTTGATTCTATTCAGGTGGGTGTGATTGGAGGGCTCGATTGTTTACTCTTTCTGTCTTCAGCTTCTCCTTTAATGACTCTGCCGACGTGACCCAGGCCTGCGGCCGTGAATTCAAGAGCTCTGAGGACTAGTATACCCACCCCGTGCAACGGGTCTTTTGGAAGCGTTGCGAGCGTGGGAGCTAACACTCGCCTAAACGGATTCAGTTGTCCGAGCCCTTCGGAGGGGTATGTGGCCAAATATGTCCCGAATAACTTTCCATAGAAGTATTTCTTCCTAAGCATCATGAGAAGGGTTGGTTCACCTTCATCGTGCGTTATTTGCGAAACCGTTCGGCCGACGGAGAGACCAATAGTCTTTGAACGGACTTGCAGGTCCCAGTCTTCTCCTGCCTCGAGACGGGGATTGTATCCTCCCAGCTTGACGAGAGCACTTCTTCGAAAGCAACGTGCAGCCTCAATCATCTCGTTACGAATGTAGGTTTTTCGTTCGAGCGTTTTGCACTCGGCCCAGAAACCTCTCCCTGTGGATATTTCGGGTATTATTAGAGCATCATATTTGGCCAGTCCAACCTCGCATTCTCCGATCAAGGGAGCTGGTAGTATCATGTCTGCATCGACAAATAGTACACCCTCAGATTCTGAATTTTCCAGTCCGATGTTTCTTGCTATACTCCGGTTCGCTTCAGACTCAATCACTTTTGCGCCTTGGGCCATCGCCTCCTCAGCAGTACCGTCTCTGCTGAATCGATCCACGACAATAACGGCCTTGGGACTGTCGGTCTGGCTACCTATCGACGTGAGACAACGACCCAATGTTGCTCTAGAGTTGTAAGTAGGAATAACTACAGTGATCCCAAACAGTTGAGATGGTTCCCTGAACAGTAGCTCATCGTGGAGGGGTGAGGCAGTTTGCAATGGATAGTCGACCCTGACTGCACTTTGATTGAGTTGACGAAAAGGGGGAGAAAAGGGCCAGGTGATTTGGGCCAGAAGCCCAAGAAAACCCGAGAGATATTTTGCCATCTCGTAGATTGCGAAGCCCACCAATAGCTTGGGCTGGTGCAGAAACGCCTTTCGCTGATTCAAAAGAGATCTGCGAACTGGTAGAATTTGAGTCATTGCAATGTGGGGGTAGAGCTTAACATATCGAATCGCGGTTTTCCCGTAGTACCAGCTCGTGGTCACGATTTCAGCAAGTTTCTTGGGCTCTCCAATGTGCCACTCGAAGGCGCCCTCGATACGGACAATCTTGCCCAGCCTCGATACTTTGTTGTGCAAATCGTGTTCTTCGTAAGCCACGAGGGTCCCGTCGTGGCCACCCACGATGTCATATGCGTCGTGTCTGATGAAGCGAGCAGCTTCAATCTGCTTCGAGCCGACGTAGGAGAGACGCTCGAAGTAACGTACTTCGGACCAGAAACTTATCTTCGGATACGACAGATTTGGAATCACAACTCCCACGGCTTTCTTGTCTAAGGCAACTCTGACAGCCTTCTCAAGGACGGAAGGCTCAAGCACGAAATCCGAATCGATCTTGTAGATGAAATCACCTTTGCTGTTGGCAGCTCCCAGCTTCACTTGGCTAGTTCTCTCAGGACCCGTCAGAAGCACTAGGTCGGCATACTCCCTGGCTATCCGTACCGTCGAATCGCTCGAGAAGTTGTCCACCACGACAATCTCGAAGTTTCTGTAGGTTTGGGCGCAAACGCTCTCGAGACAGCGACGAATCGTTCGTTCTGAGTTCTTCGTTGGAATTATTACGGACACGAGTGGGTGGTCTGGTGATCCCACCCTGCTCTCTCGGGTCAAGCGTTGGTCAGTCGTTGAACCTAGAAGCGTGTCGGGGCCCATCGGAATAGTTCTCACTTAACCTATGCATCTGCCTTCAGATAAACGGGTCGCCTGGGGTTAGGAGACTGTTTGGAAGGCTGATTCGCTCGGTACACTCCCCCGCATCTGTTCAATGGTCTCGCTAATGGTCAAATTGTCAATTTCTTTCCACTTCGAGCGAATGTGCGAAAGGTGCTCCTTGAGGGGGCGACTCGGAACAACTGCATGGATAGTGTTGTAGATTCATTGCATGAAAGACCTCGATTAGCCAAAGTTTTTGATTGATTGCCGTGTCCACCCATTTGTTGGCAATTCTTGCGGTCGTCCATTCATCCCATACTTGGGTCCTCACGCTATGGTTCTCCATTTCTTTGAGGAGAGGGGAGAGCCAGTCTCTCGTCACCTTCGTATCGGCGTTCAGAAGCATCACGTAATCCGCGTGAGACTTCAAGAGAAGAAGATTGTTGGCCTTGCCGAATCCGAGGTTCGGATTTGGGGGAGAATTGTCGTGCACTAGGATACCGTGCGGATAATCGGCAAATTTCTCGATGCTCTCCACACATTCCTGAAGCTTATCCTTGTCGCGGTATGTAACTATGAGAATGTCCACGCTCAATTCATTCTTGGCCCCGAAAAGTTTGTCCGCGTCAAATGAGGCGCCTTTATCTTTCTGCCCATGGGGAATCGCGATTAGCTAACCGTCCGATGTCCCGGCCTTGGATAAGTGATGCGGTGCTCGACGATTTGGATGACGTGTTAGCACTTAATCTCCTCAGCGAAACGGAACAGCCCAAAAATCTACTGCGAAGGTTGCGAACAGGGCATCCTCATTGAGACTCATCGCAATTCCAAGCTCAAGTGCATCTACAAGTTTCCCTATCAGCGTTCCATCTTCAACGAGCTTCGCGTTACTCTTGCTCTGAGAACCCGTCTTCGTCTACGGAGGGTCTTTCGATAGGCACATCCTTCCGCGGATGGGTGAACCTTCCGTTCTGCGGACCTTGTCAGCGTTCCGCAGCGACTGCAGGGCGGCTGATCGAAGGTCAAAATTTCGAAGCGTCAGTTATAGCATCAGACGAAATCTAGTCGCCGATATCTCAGTGGCCGCAGTGACACCACGAACTTTTACGTAGATTGGAAACCCCAATATGGCGTCCAGAGCGATGAGAAATCGCAGCGTCTTTGGAGATATGTCCCATTTAGCTATGAACTTCCTCAATCCTCTGTACATAAGAGCGGTATAGAGAGCACTATCGTTTCTCCATGTTCCGCCAGATTCATGCTTCACGCGACAGGACGGTACAATCCAAGAATAGATTTCCATCTCACTCGCCCTCAGGGACATGTCGACGTCATTCCAGAAGACTGGAAATTGCTCATCGAAGAACTTGCCGCATCGGCGTATGGCCCTGTAGGTGTCCCGAGAGAAGAGAAGGGCTGACGCCCCCGGCATGTCAACCCGCGAAGGCGGATTTCTGGGCCTATCATTCGTGACATAATAGCCGCCGAAATATTCGGAATACAGTCCGAGTTTTTTCAGAAAGTACCCGACGAGAGTTCGGTCGAGAAAAATCCAGACCGAGTTCGGGAATCTTTGTGCTACCACGTCGATAGTCGGAGCACATATCGTACACGGATGCAGCCGGGCAAAGTCAACGAGATCTGTCAGAGAAGCATCCACCTCAACATCTGGGTTGAGAACGAGAATGAAATCTCCGGAGCTCATGGACAAGCCCATGTTCACAGCCCTGCTCATCCCGAAGTTCTTTTTCAGAAGGAAAATCTCGAGTCCTATCCTGTGATAGCGAGACAGATTTGCCTGCAGATATTCTCTGGTCCCGTCCGCAGAGCAGTTGTCAAAAACGAACGTCTCTAGATCATAGTGACGCGCAATCCCGCAGTCAAGAATGCTTCGGAGGCATTTTTCTATCTCATCCCTCGAGTTGTATGCTACTACTATTACCGAGATCTTCATTTCAACCGCTCTTCGCGTCCTTAGACGGCATTTCCCTCCCAGCCGGCTTCTTCCATGTATCGGTCAGCTTGGCACCTTTGGCAGTCGCCGCATTCGCAGTCGTCAAAAGCACCTGCAACTTCGACCTTCGTGTCTACGCGAACGATTGGTTCCCGTCGATCACATCAGACGGTGCTTCTCTAGAAATTCATGTCCCCGCATAAACGATCTCCGTGGTTGCCGCAATCATCGACGATCTCAACGAGGCCGATACGATGATGATTTCAACGCTCCGATACGTTTGAGATCGAACACTCTCAAGACAACTTCGAATCGTTCGTTCTGAGTTCCTCGTCGGAATTATCACAGACACGAGTGGACTCTTGGATGATTCTGGCTTGATCTCGGAATGTTGGCCTTGGACCGGCTTTGAAAGGAGAGGAGCGTCAGGACCCATTTAAGGCGTCCTTCACGATGTTAATTCATCGACCCTCAATTAAACAGGTCGCCTGTATCGGGGAGATCTTGAAGATGGTAGTACATTAGGCAGATTTCCCCGAATCCCGTCGATAGTCTCGCTGACGGTCAAATTGTCAATTTCTCCGAGTCTCGAGCGAATATACGAAAGGTGCTCCTTCAGGGCAATCCCAGAACAACTGTACGGGTAGTGGGAAAGATTGATGGCATGAAAGACCTCGATCAGCCAAAGATTCTGCCGGATGGCCTTGTCGACCCATTTATTAGCACTTCTTGCGGTCGTCCATTGATCCCACACCTGGCATCTGAGTGCGTACGGTTCGAAGTTATGAAAGTGATTGAACCCGGGACGGATTGTTCTCCCCGACGTGTAGCCTTTATCCTTAGCGACTTTCATGACGACAGAACTCGGCTCTCCTCCGGGGTAAGCGTAACTGTTACAAGGCCTACCCAGCTCTTTCTCAATTTCCAGCTTCGACATCACGACTTCCTCCTCTGGCTCAAAGTGGATCACCGGATACTCTTCAGCTAGTCCGAGAAGAGCACGAGTGAGCCTCATGGAACGCACAAGCCCTTTGCTTCTTACCAAGCGAAAAAGCTGAGTGGCCTTCGTGGTTAGGCCTGACGTTGTTCCTCTGTGCGTAAACGAGTGCGAGCCTATTTCCTGACCGTTCAAAGACATCTGACGAAGAGCTTCCCAATCGACAAACTGAAAACCATTAACCTCTCTTCCCACAAAACCCGCCACAACATAGAACACCCCACGAAGAGACATCGAGAGAAAGGCTTGATCAAATGCGTGTGCGTGCGTATTCCAACAATCGTCAACGGTCAGAGTGATTACAGGTCCGGAGTCCGAGCTAATATTTGTCAATGTGTGCGCCCTGTAACGCGAATGTTGATTTCGGGATTACGCTTGAATGTCAAGAAGGTGCGCGTCGTGCCTGAGCTATTCAGATGTTCTTCTCTTTGTCTCTGTGAAAGCATCTTGGCTATTGCTGGCGAATAGTTGTGCCGGAATCGGTACCGCCACGACGCTCTTTGCCAAACTGCGGTTTTTTCGTTTCCTCTTCCTCCAAATCAAAGCCATAGCTACGAATAAGAAAGAGAGGCTCGCAGCAGAAATCCCAAGACCAAGATAAAGGTAGTTTTGAAGCGTGTAATAGATTTTGATGTTTACTGTTCCTGTCTGGTTTACCATGAAGCCGTTGACTAGTCCGTAAATCGGTGTTGGCTTGATCTCACTATTCCCTACGTAGGCCCTCCATAGTCTATCGTATGGCTCGGTGAGAATGAGAACGAATCGTGACGAGGCCTCGGCGGTTATTCTAAGCTCAACCTCGCTCGTCTGTTGGTAGCTAGTCACATTGGCCAAGGGCGATGAGACTATGCTGGCATTACTGGCTAATAGATCCGTAACGTTCGCCTCGTTCGCAATATTCATGTTCTGGGAGAAAACTGGCCCCGCGAAATCCTTGTTTTCGAAGATGATATAGCGGTTGACTACCTGGCTCGGAACCAGCGTCAATCTGTCGATGAAATAGATCGGGGTTAAAGGTCTGAAGCTACCGTCGTAATAGTTGGCGTAGAGGTCGACTGATGTTCCCAGATAGTTTGCTGCTGTGGTTACATTGAAAGACGCGTAGCCGCTCGTCGCATTTATCATGTCTTGATGGGCGACCGTGGCAAAAAAGAGTCTGTTCGAGAAGTCAACGGACCCGGCGGGAAATCCGTGAAGCGCGATGTTGAAATAGTCCTGAAATTGTCCCTGAAATCCCACCGATTGTGGTATGGTGTAGCTCATAGTGAGGTTATCCTGACCTCTGCCCAGCGTGGTGGAGTTCAGGTGGAAGGGGCTGTCCCCGAAAGACGTTCCCGTGGCGCCGATGGGAAGGGGCGCAAGAGAATCATCAGTTGGCGTGAGGGTGCCATTGAGGGATTCGTCTATTGTAAGATCTCGTTGAGAGAGTAGTTCTTGGAGTATCTGGTCGTTCGGGTAATTGATAGAATCGCCATGGTATACAACATATTTCACTCCCATGAATGCAAGGATCTTTCCAATGTTGTCTGTTGATCCTAGTGGATTTGGATAGATGCTGTTGAATGGTACAGTGGGCTTTGATGACAATAAGTCTGGAAAAGCGGTTATTGCGTACGGTTTCCAGTCGTAGGCACCGCCAGCAGGGATCCACATGATTTTGTAGTCTCCAGATTGTGCGGTAAGCCAATTGTTCAGCTGTCCGTATGGCTGAGGGATGTTTGTGGGGCTGTAGCGTGGATATGTATACCCTTGAAGGGTAAGCATTGTTCCGTATGCTATGGGAGTAAGAACTAAGAAAATGAGTGCAAGAACAATCGAGTACTGGATGAGATTTCTACTTGAGATCCGCAGGGAGAATCTTCTCGAGGAGGGTAAGGAGCTTACTGCGATCACACCCAAGCCGAGAAGTAGTCCGTATGCGAACGTCACAATGGAGACAAATTTCGTAGGGTTTCTCAGAATGGCTCCGGCACCATACGGAAGGCGGCTGTCTATCTGGTAGTAGAGGAACCCTATTGGTTCGTTAACCCCAGCAGCAGCAAATGCTCCTACGATCAGAACAGCGCCAATGAAAAAGACCGAGCGATTTCTGCGATATGTGAGAACTGCCGTTACAGCGAGGATGGGAATAATGAAGCTAAATAGCGTGTAGTTCTGGGGAACGTTCCAAAAGAAATAGTACGCGCTTTCACCCAATAGGAATATGTCCTTGAGGCTCCAGAAGCTTAGAAAGCTAAGATCTCCCAGGCTGACGGCTCCAGAAGTACCATAGAGTTGAAAGCTCGTGCCTCCGCCCGCCTGAAAGATGTAACCTGCTGCTATCGGCAAGATCCAGAAAGCGTTGAAGCCCAGCGCGGTCGCGACTGCTAGAAATGAATTCTTGATTAGTTTCACGGGGCCGGGAAAGCGCGGCCTTCTCACTAGTGCGAAGATCAGATAGATGAGCCCGACGATTCCCACGAGAAAGGGCCAAAAAGGCTGGGGACTCGCAAGCGCTGAAGTTACACCAAAGACAAGGAGCTGACGTATCTTCCCCTTATCTATGAATATGACGAGAGATGATACTAGTATGGGAAATAGACCGTAGTTCCAGACGAAACTGTTGGAGCCAGCCACCGTCGCTTGGTTGTTAAAGAATAGCAAGTAAACCATGCCACTGACGCCCGAGGCGAGTTCCAGTCGAAGAGGGTCTAGAATGAGTCGCCAGTGTCTCAGAAGCTGTTTGGTCGCAGTGTAAGGTATAATGGCTGTTAACCAGGCCATCACGACTAGGTAGCTTTTGACGCCGAGTTCTTGACCGAAAATCTGCCTCAGCCCGACGAGGAACAATGTGGGAAACAGGGAGAGTATGTTTGAAGAGGGCCCGTTACCAGGGATCCAAGCGTTGAGATTGTATCTCAACAGTGTATCGAGGGTCCATGGAATGTAGTATGTTTCGTCACCATAGAATGGGAGACCCTGGGGAAGTAGCAGTGGGGAGAGAAGGATGATCGAAGCGACTAAGGCGATAACGGGGAATAGAGGGCGAATGAGTGTCTTCTGATGCGGTTGAATAAAGCGGTGCCAGGCTAGAGCGGCAGGGGTCCAGAGACGGAGCGTGGCCTTTCGACCTTCGGCTCCGATCTGGACAAGACGACGCCCGGCTCGAATGATAGCGTTCCGGAGTTGTCGCGCTATCTCTGCACTAACTAATCTTCGTCGCCTCAAACAACGCCACGTGGAAAGGATAGTAGCCCAAAGCTAGGTTTCCAACGAAACGCCAGAGATTCCAGAACATGGGTCGATAGGGTGCGGTTCGGCCTCCGATGTAGACTTGAACTTTGAACCCGAATGTCTCGAAGTACGCTGCCTCGTCCTCCAGTGCTACTGGCTTATGAGATCGGTCTCTCTTGAAGAATTCTATAAGGTTCAGATTGGCGAGATAGGGAACATCGACTATCAGGCTCCCAGAACTGCTGAGCAGCTCGTGCGCTCTAGAGAGGAAGCGCTCCCTCTCTGGCTCGGTGAGATGTTCGTAGACCTGGGAAGCGGCAACAATGTCGAATAATCCTCGAAGAGAATTGTCGTTGTAGAAGTCGTAGTAGTAGCCTTGTTCTTTCAGCCATGAAATTGTGTCTTCGTCGATATCGTATCCCCTGTACTTTCCACCATCTCCACCGTTGTCTCGCTGGAATTTTTTGTAAAGTGGAGAGTCTACGTCTGAACCAAAGTCGAGGAGGAGCTTGCCCCCGAGGTTGAAGAGTCTATTGTAGAACTGCCCCCAAGATCCCCATACGGGTTGAGGTTTTACCTGTTCCTTACGGGCCTTAATCTTGCGATAAGTTCTCTGGTAGGATCCGCTCATAGCAAGACTTCTTCGTAGGCTTCAATTGATCTCTCGGCTACGTGCCTCCAAGTGAATTTCTCAAGTACCCTTCTCCTGCCCGCAATTCCAAGTCTTATCGCCTCACGCTCATCCGTCAGTAGCAACCGCATTCTGTCACTCAATTGTTGGATATCTCCTTGGCGCACAAGATACCCGGTCTCACCATCATCCACAGCCTCCGGAACTCCTCCAGCTCTGTTCGCAACAACGGGGAGTTCACAAGCCATGGCCTCCAGCAGAACCAAACCGAAGCCTTCGTCTATCGAGGGCAAGACGAGAGCTGCAGAAGATGAGAGATACTTAACCAGTGATTCATCTGATACGGTTCCCAAGAATCTTGTGTCAACATTGAGCTTACTCGCTAGCTCTTCCAAGAGAGTTCGATACTGCTTATCGAGAGTTGGCCCTATAACGGTCAACCGGGGCTGGTCTTCAAGCAGAGAAATAGCCTTGATGATATTCTCGACCTTCTTGTAAGGAGTCAAGCGTCCGACGAAGAGGATGTCCTTCCCCCTCTTACCGTTGACAGGTCTAAAGCGCTCTGGATCTACTCCTCCATATAGCGGTCTGAACACCTTAGCGAAGTTCATGTAGAATGAAGAGGCGGCTCTCGTGACAGGAAGCAAACCGTCGAAACCCGAGAACTTCATCATAGGTTTTGACGTTTTGAACACGCGCGCAATCGTGAGTCCATTCCAATTGTGATCGGTTGCGATAAGCCGGTAATTTTTCCGCATAAACTTCCTGATGAAGGAAGCGAGAACCGAGACATCACCTGCAAAATTGTGCACGTGGACTATTTCCCACATGTTCAATGCACTGGCGAACCGCTGCAAGTCTGTGGGAAGAGGATTGAAGTCACCATTGATCCCGTGAATGCACCGTTTGGCCCTCGCCGTCAAAATGTGGACGCCATCAACTTCCAGGTTGTTCTCTTTCTCGGCAAAGAGCATCAGTGCGCTGTCATGACCAAGTTCCCGCTGAGCTCGACAAAGATTAACCACGTATCTCTCTGCGCCTCCGACTCTTTCCAATTTGCGGAGGACATCAATGTCATCAAAGAACCGGGGTAGAATGTGAAGGATTCGCGTTTCACGCCTCACTCCTTTTGAGTAAATCTCCTCTTGGCAACACGCTCGACTCGCAAAAACTAATTGGCTAGACTTCGATAGACCTCGAACACTTGGTTTGTGATTAGTGTCTCGTCAAAAAAGGCCTTGCATTTTTCAAGTGCTCGAGTTCCCATCTCCGCCACCAGACTCGGTTGATTCTGAAACAGCAACAGCTTCTCAGCAATCGCCGATGGGCTGTCAGGGGGAACAAGGTAGCCGGTGCGTCCGTCATCTATTATCTCAGTTAACCCACCGGTGGCTGTCCCGATGACTGGCCGACCCCTGCTCATCCCTTCCACGGCGACCCTACCAAAAGGCTCAGGTGTGATCGTTGGGACGACTAAAACGTCACACCAATCATAAAGGCGTGTGAGCTCCTGACCATCTACTCGACCGACAAACTTGATTCGGTCCATCACACCTAGTCCCTCCGCGAGATTCAGCAACTTGTTGCAGTAGGGTCCGTCACCTGCCATGATGACTTCCAATGGCTCTGCATCAATGGAGAGTTTCTTGATGGCTAAGATTAGGTTCTGGAATCCCTTGTGAACTTGCATGATGCCCACCGAGAGAACGCGGATGTAGGGGCGATCGGAACGGGTGGGCGGAGTCCCCCATTCGCGCATCGAGCCATCGATGTATATCCGCCTGACATTAGCGGGAGACAAACCAGCCTCGACGAGCCGCCTGGCGATGTAGTCGCTGTCGGCGATTATCATCGAACACTTCCTCGCTGCACTCAGTATTCCCTTCTCTCTTGAGTCCATCCAAGAACTGATAGGATAGGGATATCCATATGATGAGTAGGGTATGTTCAAATTATTATGATATGAGAGAACCAGAGGAATCTCAAGAGCTTCCGCGGCCTTCGCAGCGGCGCGCAAAGAGTACGTGTCGTTAACGTGAAGAAGTTCGATGCGGTTCTCCCTCAATAGTTTTGTAAGCCGGTTCGCAAGAATTGAATTCAGCCCCGGCAGTCCGAAGAGTTTCAATCTCTTAGGAACCGCTCCAAAGCGGCCTATACGAATCACACGAATTGGGAGAGCCACTTGAGCCCTGGATAACGTGACAAGAACTTCGTCCAGGCCCATTCTTCGGAGCCCATCGAGAAGAACTGCCAGACTGGTTTCGGCGCCCCCGTGAATTTCGGGATAGAACGAGCTGAATATTCCAACTCTCAAAAGCATGCTTTCTCCGTGCTGTTCGAGATCAGAGGAACGAATCCCTTTCCTTTGAACAAACCATGAAAATAGTGTAGCCCGCGCCCCTAGGCTCGCTGTATTGTGTGTCAGCCATCTCGCTCAGTTTCAAAGGGCCAGGCACTTCCCGCCTGAGGATTCTACCGAGAGGGTATCCAATTAAGTAGTAGATGAGGAGCCCTATCGCCTCCCAGATCCCTCCCGAGACTGTCAGGTGCTCTATTCTCCAGCCGTTGCCAACTAAGATCCGAGATATCTTTTCTACCGTGTAGGGATGATTGCCCAGCAACCATCGGTCCGGGTCGAGCAGTGTAAAAACGCCAATCGCGTTGGGCACGCTCAGAACTAGACGTCCAGTTCTCTTCAAGCATCGTTTCAGTTCGGAGAATGCTAGGCCTTCCGTTTTGACAGGCAAATACTGTAACACGTCTGTGAAGAGTATCGTATCAAACAATTCCGGACCGAATGGTAGATGGAATACTGTAGCCACGATGTCAGGACTGGCTCCCTTGTCTGGGTCAACGTTCACATCGGCGAGCTTTGTCGACTTGGACCCTACTGATAGCGAGAAGCCATCGTTGCTACGGGTTAGCTGTTCGATCACTCTGAGACGGCCTAGGGTACGGCCTCTTGAAAGCATCCACGAAACCGGAGAACTGAACTGGGTCGGAGGAAGATAAGCGGGGGGTAGGAGGCCTAGTTGGCTGATGCCTCTAGTATCTTTAGGGTCTCGTTAGTGGTTGTGTCCCAGTCAAACTTGTTGGAGTATTGGAGGGCGGCGTTCGACATGGTTCGGCGCAGTTGATTGTCTTGGTTAAGCGTCACAATTCTTTCGGATAGCGCCTGAATGTCTCCGTTTTTTACCAAGTATCCCGTCTCCCCGTCTATGATGGCTTCGCTGCTGCCTCCTCCATCGTACGCCAAGGTGGGAGTTCCGCATGCTGCGGCCTCTGTGATCACGAGGCCCCAGCCCTCAATGAGCGAGGGTGTGCAGAGCGCCCATGACTTTTGGAGGAGCCGGACTCTCTCGTCGTCTCTGACCCGCGACACGAATAGTACGTCGTCTAGGTTCAAGCATTTGGCGAGGTCGACGATGTGCTCCTTGTAGTCGCCGCCTCCGCAGATGACAAGTCTTAGGTCGGGCACTTGCTTCTTGGCCTGACCGTAGGCGCGTAGTAGATGATCTAGGTTCTTGTATTTTTTTATCCGTCCCAGCGACAATAGAGTGGGTCGTGGAAATTTTTCTCCCTCCGGGTGGAAGGTTTCATGGTCGACGCCGTGGTAGACCACGTGGATTCTGGGGCCTTCGACCTTGAGTTGTGTCTCGATCTGGTGCTTTGTCTCTTGAGAAAAAGTGATGATGTCGTTGTAGGATGGCTTGATGGTCTTCTCGGCCAGCTTTACCGCTGTCCCTAGGACAATGCCTAGTTCCAGGGTGGCTACGGCCTGGTGAACATGATGAACTATCCCGATGACTGGAGTTCTTGTTACAAAACGGGACCACCATGGGACAGCGTGAGCAATATCATCAACGACAATGTCCGCATCCTTGGCCAGTCTCCGTACCAGTAGTGGGGCTTTCAGATGTAGCCCGAATCTTCCTCCTCGTCTTACAACCTTGATGCCGTCAATCGATTCTTCCGTCCGTGAGCCCGGGAACCTCTCAGATAACAGGGTGACCTCGCAGCCCTTCTTGACCAGCCTCTTTGCAACCTCTTGGAGGTGAACTTCGGCACCCCCCGCCTGTGGATGCCGTGGGTCTCGGTGATTCACCCAAATAATGTTCATGAATGAACCGACATCTGGAATCGGAACCTTCTTAGAATCTTGAGAAGGGTCGAATTTTCAGAGCCGATGAGTGTTATCTCTGAAGCGACCGTCTTGCCCGTTATAGGATTCTGGAAGAACCCATTGCTTATTCTCTGGACTCCAAGTAGATTCCGGGAGCCAACTGAAACCGTCCGGAGGGCGAGGAGGTCGATCAGCATTGCGAGAGTTGTTCTGAAAACCGGAAGGCCCGAGTCTAGCCCGTTTCTTTTCTCTAGCCAGTCGATCTCATACTGAGTGACGGGTATTCCTTGCGACCTCGCCTTCACGATCAGTTCTGCATCGAAAGTGAAATGATTTGATCCAATTGAGGGGAACAACCTATCAGCGGCGCCGCGTTGAATTAGTTTGAAGCCGCATTGGTGGTCTGGAACCTTAGTTCTGAAGAGAATATTCGTCAGAGTATTGAAGCCAATGCTCAAGATTTTCCTCCGTGTTCTTGTAAATGGTCGGGCCCTGCGCACTCCTATTACGAATTGGTGCCCGTCCTCCATGAGGGAGATTGCCCCGGATAACTCCTGCGGGGAGACTGGTATGTCAGCGTCTAGAATGACTATGATTTCTCCCCGAGCTGCATTGAGTGCATTCTTGATTGTTGCGCCTTTACCAATTCTCTCCGAGAACCGTATGTGGAAAACACGGTCCGATGATGCTAGCTCAGCGGCATCTCTGGTGCCGTCGTTGCTGTTATCATCGCAGAGCAATATTTCAGAAACCAGACCAAGGCGATTGAGCGTTTTCGTTAGGTTCCGAACGTTATCAAGCAGTATCATGCCTTCGTTATAGATAGGAAGAATGAGTGAGACTCTTACTTGCTCAGGATACGCAATAACCGAGGGGCTCCTGACGAACCCGCGCAACGGCTCGACTGCGGCCTTAGAGGGTGGTTCCGCGAGGACCTGTTCCATCATTTGTTTCAATCTCTAGGGATTGGCTATTCGGCTAGTAATCGAAGAGTCTGCAGACGCGCGGTGAGGCACGGTTCGCCTGTGAATCAGACTACGCCCGCCCCTAAACAAACTTGGAAGCTTTCGTCGAATCGCCAATTGAAGGCCAGACGGTTCTGCCACCGCACTGCGAGTTCGCTCATGCGAACTGCGATTGGCCCTCCACGCTCCCGCAAGCGACATAGAACCGAACTCATTGCCTTCTCTAGTTTCACCAGAATCCTTGTCAAGACCTGTTTCAGTCGATCGCTTCTTACGCTGTTCAGCCAGCTTAGAGCGGCGTCCAATAGGCCTCTCTCTTGGCATTCCAAAGCTCGGAACCACACTCCCTGTCGCAACGATCTCACCTTGAATTTCATGACGATAACGCGTGTCAGTGGCCCCGTTGTATCTCTCTCGACAGTTGCGATAGCCCTGGCATAGTTCACTAGTCTTCTCATGGCGGCAATAGCCCTGCTTTACGGGCTATCGACCGATTGCTAATACATAAGGTGTTCCGTTATTTTAGCTTACTCCGTATTCCTAGCGCTACCCATGTATTGAGAGGGCAACACCGCATCTATCAGAATGGTGCGGCAACTAGATTGGTCGCCGCCCTCAAAGCATAGTTTGCGCTAAGCAACAATACCAGCAGAAGAGCGAGGTTAGAGTGTAAGGTCTTGTTCCACATCGGACGGATCAGAATGAGGAGTCCTATGGACGTCAGCACGGGGAAGGGAAGATCGTAGATGAATCGTGCCTGACCTCCACCGTCAAAAAGTGGGAAGAGGAGAGACCCTATTACAACCCAGGAGGTTAGTAATCGTTCGAATTTATTACGGAACCCTATGTACAACATTGCGATGAGAGATAATCCGAGGAGGATGGCGTTGGAGAGAAGCCCATCGAAGTAGACGAACAAGGCGCTGATAATGTTTGGCCAGAATCCGAGAGTCTCAGAAACGCTTGCTCCAGATAGGCCTCCTGAAACGTCTTGGGCAGCAGCCAGTCCTCCAAAGAATAGGCTCTTAGCGACGTCGACAACGATGTTAATCGCGAGAAACAGGATAACGGGCTTTACCAATACAGTCTTCCGGGCGTCTCTCCAGACGCTAACAACAAACACGGCCGCGACGGCGAGCACCATCACCCCAGTCCAAGGATGCGTGAGGAGCATACTAAGCGACAGAGCAGTCAGAATGACGAATTTGGATATGGTGGCAGTTCTAAAGAAGCTCATTAAAAGGGCCAGAAACAGGTAGGCTTCTGCGACAGCTAACCAGTTTGCGTAGAAGCCTGCCCAAATACCCACAGTCACGTTGAAAGAGAAGGCACAGAGGAGCGACGCCACGCCAGCCATCCTCTCGTTCTGTTGACCTTCCCGCACAAAGAGGAAGGTTGACAAGGCAAGCAACGGGCCCAGAACTGCGGGAAGATACTCGACAGCCTGAACTGTAGTGATCATTCCAGTAACTACTACCAAATAGATAGGTATGAGGAGCAGCGGTCTCGAGCCGAACGAGGCGCTCCCCAAGGCGTAGGAAAAAGCTCCTTCCGGAGATCGTTGCAGCATCGCGTTCACCCACTCGATGTAATAGTGAGCATCAACTCCAACCGGGGTCATCGCAGGGTTGAGTTCCGGTCGGTAAGGTACGAGGCCAAGCAACACTGCCATGACAACTGCCAGTCCAAGTAGTAGTCTCGGGCGATCCGGGAGCGCGAATCTATTGACGGAATCCGATGAGATTGGAGGTCTCAGGTGCGAGAGAGATTGTGCGATCCAGTTGAGGTAGCTCTTCAAGCGTTTTGAAAACTTGTTGTTGAACGAGACGCCTAGTTTGGCGACCCAGACGTACAGTAGAATGATAAGAAACTCCGGAGAGAAGGGAGCTAAGATGGAGAAGAGGGTCGCGTCCGTCCTAGCGAAGAGTAGACTCTTGTCAGGGAAGTAAGGGTAGACAGCCCACTCGACAGCCGACAGGGCTTCTATCCCTACCGCCAGGAGTAGCAGTGAAATTAGGACGATATACCCAGATAACCTCATGCCCGGATAACTTGAGATGACTGTCCCTTCTATTCTTTCGCACGATCTCCAACTTTGGATCGACTGCTACGACTATCCTAGTCGTAGCCTTGATGAATTCCTCAGCTTGCGCCTTCTTGCTGCTTCGCAGGTCCCGACTCCCTAGGTTCTCTTGTGGTTGTCCGAACTACGAGACGCGAAAACCTTCTCAGAAGGGGCGAGAAAGACTTTGGTAGTGCATTGTTCAGAAGATCGAAATCATCCTCGTTGAAGACGTTCAATCCTCTGCTCGAACCGAGAAAACAAGCGACAAAGACCCCCAGTAACAGCGGGACGCGAATTAGCGGGGCGAGACGGAAGTCTACTGTTAGAACGTCATCAACTGTAAGGAGGGGAAAAGCGGTGAGCAAGGTGAGAGCCAAAGCCTTTGAGAAGCCTTCTGCCACGGGAGCATGCAGGACTCGTCGGAGTGAGAACCATGCGAGTAACATCGTTGTGACCGCCAGTAGCGCTCTGCCTATGGCCCCTGCTGTTGTTCCGAGGACACTGGCCCCGAAGCCGACTGTAACCAGATCGACTATTGTCGCGGCTAGGCTAATTCCCAGAGTATGCTTGGGCCTGTTCACGGATTGGAGTGTTGTTATGAGGAGGAGGCTCTGCGCGGAGAAGATGAGCGTCGTCGCGAGTATAGCGAACGGAACGGCTTGATTCCCTAGTGATACTCCGTAGACGGCTTCTAGGGCCGTTGGCGCGATAGCCGCGAGGGCTACGCCCGTTGGTAGAACTGTCAGGTTGATGAGCCTCATTGCTACTCCGAGTCTTGCGGAGACTGCGGTCGGTCCCTCTTTCGTGAAACTCGACGACAAAGCTGGATAGAGTGCTCCAGCGACTGGAATCCATAGGATGGACAGAAAGCTGACACTGGCAACGAGGATGTAGTAAGCCCCCGTGTTTCCGAACTGGCCCAAGATGCCCTGAAGAAGCGCGATGTCTCCCCAGCTCTGTAGGAGAGTGACGAGGGCAGAGGCGAAGAGCGGGATGCCGAAGACAAGCAGAGGACGAGCGGGATAACTGCGGGTGTGCGATAGTTTCCCTTTCCACAGGTAAAGCGAGAGCAAGACTGTGACTAGTGCACCTATTGCCCAGCCTAGTGGGATTCCGAGGGGTCCGAGACCGTTGTAAGCGAGTGCTAGCCCGAGTCCTCGGCTTAACGGAAAGAAGAGGATATTCTGGAAGAGAGTGTCTACGTACAGGCCCAACCCTAGAAAAAAGGCGCCATAGAGGGCTGTGAGATCAAAGAGGAAAGAAGATGCGAACGTGACGATGAGTAGAGTGCTAGAGTCGGCTGTTTTGAAGACAGCTGTTCCGATCAAAGGAGATGCGAGAATCGCTATTACTAGTCCGGGTCCTGCGATCGCTAGCAGTAGTCTGAGACTAGTGACCGCCACGCCGCCAGCATTTGTCGGGTCGTTGCTACCTATGTGTGAGGAGATGAATCGGGTAGCGGCTGCGGGAAGGGCCAGCTGTGTCAGTGTTGTGAAGATTGAACTTACGGCAGCGAGAAGTGATATCTCTCCGACCTGTGAGAGGTTGAGAATTCGGACTAGGAGGACATAGTAGAGGAATGATGTGGCATAGAAGACTATCTGCTGGATTGTAATGTACGCGGTTCCTCGGGGAACGTTGAAAATCGTTGCCGTCTCTGCCAAGGATGATGAAACGCGGACGGCATGGGCTTGTTCTTGTATATTGTCCCCTCGAGCTGAGGGATGGGCGGTAGTAGCGGGTCTCTCCGGCTCCTTCTGTCATGATCTAACCATGACTTATGCCAGTCCAAGGGTGCCAGTTGTAATACTCATCAACCGGTGCAGGACGGAGCAAGTGAGAAAGAACGAGGTAGCTAGCTTCGTATAGAGCTATCCGAGGGTACCGATCCAACAGAAACTCTTAAATGTCGACCCGGGACAGTTCGGTCGTTCATCATGAGTTCTGAGGTTCGACGCGGTAGCCCGCTAAAGTTCATTATTCCCATTGCTTTGGTCGCAGTTGTTGCGCTGGGAGCTGGCTACTATTCCGCCTCTGCGGCCAAGTCGTTCCCGGTCGCTTGGGGCGTAAACCCTCTCATGATCAAGTTCAATGCGTCAGGCTCATTTTCTGGGAGCGCGCCGGATAGTTTCACGTGCAGTCCATCTGTTTCGCCAGTCACCCTGCAGGCTTTCTCGAATCAGCCGGACTTTATCACGATTACAGTGTCTCCATCCTCTTTTCCCCACTGCGGACCAACGCCAGACGACGTGGTCGTTACCGCGAGCTGCACTCCTGATCATCAAGACTTCAGCTGCGATGGAGATCAGTACACCGGCTCGGTCCAAGTGTGCGGGGGAACATCTTACACTTGCCTAAAGCAGACCCTGGTCGTGGACGTAGCCGTCACAAGCCACAAGTGCCCCTGTCCCGTAAGTAACGGATGATATCAACACGTGCCAAGGCGGACCTGCTCGTACAATTAGACCGTCTGTCGTCGGGCTGGTCCATAGATAGAGTGAGTGCAAAACCCTATATCGCAATCTCTGGAGTTGCGGACGATCCCCGTGAAGCCAGTTTGGGCTGACTGCGATGTGGGCCCACGAGCCCAAGCAACAACGGTCATCCTATCCTAAACACTTTGAACTCTATCCCCATATGTCTGCAGCATAGACGGGTTTACCACAGTTCGGTCTCGCTTCTTGTTAGCGGAAAGTCTTAACTCTCGAATTCGCAAATACGACCATCTGATATGACATCCTTTAACCGCCTGCGAACTTTGCTTCCCGCTATTGCTCTAGTCGGACTGGTCGCCATCGGGTTAGGAGCTGGATACTATTTCGCTTCTGCCCAGGACTCATTTGTGGTATCCTGGAGCCAAAATCCTCTCAAGATCAAGTTCTCGGCAAGAACCGGCACCTCAGGGAGCGCTCCTGATTCGTTAACCTGCAGCCCCTCCGTTGCACCCGTTACACTGAACGCGACATCAAGCGTGCCCGACACTATTACGCTGTCTGTCAATCCGTCGGCATTTCCGAGTTGCGGGTCTACACCGTTCAAGGTGGTTGTAACCGCGTCTTGCACCTCATCGGCCACAACGAGTGGTAATTGCCCGGGAGAATACACAGGAACAGTAATCGTGTGCGGACCCACGTCTTACACATGCCTGAAGAAAGCTCTGGCTGTCAGCATAACCGTCCAAAACAAACCGTCGTAGCAAACGAAACCACAACCTCCGGCCGATTTAGCTTGATCACAGGGACCCACGGGGTCAAGCGACTATGGCTCATCTGAGGCTTTGAACGGGTCTCGAAACATTCGCGAGAATACAAGGATTGCTCCAGACAGACCGGGCAAACTATCCCGGATGACCTTAATTCTTTGACTCGAAGAACAATTTATTCCATTGGCATCTTCTTACAATCCTCGTGTAGCGCTTCTGGCGTTGATTCTAGTCACAATGGTTGCTTAGCCACGGGACCGTTTACTACTTCGCGTCTGCAAACTCCCGACCAACCGTCGGCTTCGACCATATCCCCTCTTCGTCACCTTTTCATCATCCGCCGGGTCTGCCAGTGCTAAGGACTCGTTCACGTGCAGCAACAGAGTTACACCCGTTGTACTAGAGGCCTTCTCGAATCAGCCCAGCACTGTTTCTCTGACAGCCAGTCCGGGGTCTTTTTCGAGTTGTGAGTCTGCGGCTGACAACGTAGTGGTCACAGCGGCTTGCACCGCCTCGGTTCAAGCCAGCCAATCTTGCCAGGGGGACTTTAGCGGAAAGGTGTTCGTGGTGCGGACCGTCGGCCTACACCTGTGTGCAAAGATTCCTGACTGTCGTAATAACCGTCGCGAGCAATAACAACCAAACGCCCTAGACTGATGGTGCGTGTTCAGACCGTCCAGCCCCTAAGTGTCCATCTGGACTGTGAGTGTGAGAGACCTTCGGTTCCGGGTCTGTTCTGAAAGGCAGCAGATATTCTCTATAAGACTTTTGCTTAGATCCTCAGCTGGTTGATCTTCAGATGGATACCAGCATTTTTTCTGATAAGCTGACCGCTATCGCCGTACATCCGTGGGCATAAACAGATTGCCATTATTGCCATCTAGGCTTGACCCGGTATCACCATTGGCAGATGAGCTACTGATCTGGGAACTCAGACCAGCGGGTTCAACCTGACCGGAACAGTGATCTAGAAAGCCTACGGCGAAGCTGAATGAGGAGAATTCCGAGTCTTTCCTACGGAGACAATCGACGCTCAGTTTGCTCTAACAAGAATCCCGGGAGGTTGACGTTGTCCTATATCGTTGGATAACCCGGCTAGACTATTCATATCTGCCGATGGCTATCGCTTGCTATGTGTGAAAGACGTCCTACGCCAACGATAAATACGTCTGGAACTGCATCGCAGAGAGTTGGTTTTCGTTTGAATAACCGTCTTATCGTCATACTTCCGCTACTTCTAGCAGCCGCAATGTTCACGATTTCGCCGTTCCCTTTGTCCGCTCATTCGCAGGTCACCGGGCTCGTTTGTATCACGGCTTCCCTGACGGCGACGAGTTGTCCAGCAAGTCCGCCGACTATTGGCCCGATTGCTGCCGGTTCCAGCCTTACTGTGGGAGTTTTTATCGCTAATTCTGATCCGATGGGTTCTTTTGATATTTATGTGCAGACTGATCCTGCGGTTCTGAATCCTACGAGTGCAGCAGTTGGTCCTCTCATCGTCACTCCGAGCGGCACCACGATCTGTATTGATGGTGCGACTGTTACTGGTACGTGTACGCCTGGGACTGCTAATGGTCCGGGTGTGGTTGAAGTGAGCACAGCTGAAGCCTCCGGGAACAATGAATGCTTGAGCCTACCTCCGTGTTCAGGCATGGCCTTCACCATCACGTACAATGCGATCTCGTCGACTGGGTCCACTCAATTCTCCTATCCTTCGTCCGGAGGCTGTTCACCAAGCAGCGTGGTCTCGACGACTACGTGTGTCCTTGTATTGGACAATATTGGAAACGTCCTCGCTGAGAACATTCAGGGCGCCAGCTTCACCCAATCAATCACCAAGGATAGTACTTCTACTAGTGTTGGGAATGTTAGCTGTAACATTGCGTTGGGTGGCACCAGTTGCACTTCTTCTGTCACTGCGACTGTTGCGGATACTACGACCCCGTCGAGTGCTCCGACTGGTACTGTCACGTTCACATTGACGCCAGGCACTACGGGTGGTAGTCTGAGTTCTCCAACTTGCAGTCTATCGACTACGTCTAGTGTGACGAGTTGTTCTGTCACCTTCACTGGTACGTCTGCTGGTTCTGGGTCTGTCACTGCCGGTTATGGTGGTGACTCTACTCACAATACGAGCACTAGTTCTGCGGCCACTGTCACTGTTACTGCTACGGGCAAGGACAACACTTCCACTTCTGTCCCGAATGTCTCCTGCAACATTGGACTAGGTGGATCCTTTTGTATCTCTTTTGTCACTGCGACTGTTGTTGATACTACGACTGCATCGAACGCTCCGACTGGCACGGTGACGTTCACATTGACGCCAGGCACTACGGGTGGTACTCTGAGCTCTCCAACTTGCACGTTGTCAACCACATCTGGTGTGACCAGTTGCTTCGTGACCTTCACCGGGACGACTGCTGGCTCTGGGTCTGTCACTGCCAGTTATGGTGGTGATGGGACTCACAATACGAGCAATAGTCCTGCTGCGACAGTAACTGTGACCGCTACCGGCAAGGATAACACTTCTACAACGGTTCCGAATGTGAGCTGTAACATCTCATTGGGCTCGAGCAGTTGTACTGCTTCTGTCACTGCGACTGTTGCTGATACGACGACCCCGTCGAGCGCTCCTACTGGTACTGTGACTTTCACGCTGACCGCTGGAACTACTGGTGGTAGTCTGAGTTCTCCGACTTGCAATTTATCGACCGCGGCCGGTGTAACCAGTTGTTCTGTGACCTTCACCGGCACCACTGCCGGCTCCGGATCCGTCACCGCAGGCTATGGTGGTGACGCTACTCACAACACGAGCACTAGTTCTGCCCCCTCTGTCACTGTTACTGCTACGGGCAAGGACAACACGTCCAGTACTGTCGGAAATGTTAGCTGTAACATTGCGTTGGGTGGCACCAGTTGTACTGCTTCTGTCACCGCGACTGTTGCTGACACGACTTCACCTTCGAGCGCTCCAACTGGCACCGTGACGTTCATATTGACTGCAGCTACTACGGGCGGTAGTTTGAGTTCTCCGACATGCGCGTTGTCGACCACGTCCGGTGTGACGAGTTGTTCTGTAACATTCACGGGTACATCCGCTGGTTCCGGTTCTGTCAGTGCCATGTACGGTGGTGACGCGACTCACAATACTAGTACCAGTTCTGCCGCAACGGTTACTGTGACTATCTCATCAAAGGATAACACGTCCACTAGTGTCGGGAATGTTAGTTGCAATATTGTGGTGGGGGCGAGTAGTTGTACTGCTTCTGTCACTGCGACTGTTGTCGACACTACCACTGCCTCAAACGCCCCGACTGGTACTGTGACTTTCACATTGACCCTTGGCACTACGGGTGGTGGCGTGCTGCTTCCTGACACCTGTAACTTGTCGACCGTGGCGGGTGTGACGAGTTGTTCGGTATCCTTCACCGGTACGACTGCTGGTTCAGGGTCTGTCACTGCTGTGTACGGTGGGGACTCTACTCACAACACAAGCACCAGTCCTGCCGCAACGGTCACTGTGACTGTTACGAGTAAGGATAGCACGTCTACCAGTGTCGGTGATGTTAGCTGTAACATTGCGTTGGGTGCGAGTAGTTGTACTGCGTCTGTCACTGCAACTGTGGCTGATACTACCACCCCATCCAGTGCTCCGACTGGTACTGTGACCTTCACGCTGACTCCGGGTACTACTGGTGGCTCGCTGGACTCTAACACTTGCAGCCTGTCGACTGTTGCTGGCGTGACCAGTTGCTCTGTCACGTTTACCGGGATGACTGCTGGTTCTGGGTCCGTCACAGCCAGCTACGGGGGCGACGCGACGGATAACGGTAGCACGAGCGCCCCTGCAACGGTGACGGTGACTGTTGCCGGCAAGGACGATACCTCCACGAGTGTTGCTTGCAGCCCGAGCTCGATCGGTCCAGGCGCGACTTCAACATGCATGGTTACTGTCACTGACACCGCGACTGCCTCGAACACACCCACGGGGAGTGTGGATCTCATATCCTCGAATACGAATGTTGGAACCGTCGAGGCTAGCTGCACCTTGACTGCCGGTAGCTGCTCAGCTACATTCACCGCCGCGAGCGGTGGAACCGCTATCGTTACGGGAAACTACGGGGGCGACGCTAGCCACAATCCGAGTTCCGGAACTTCAAACACTATCACAGTGACTGTTCCCACGAAGGATGATACTTCAACCAGCGTCGCTTGCTCTCCGAGCAGCATTAATGTAGGCTCCACTTCCTCATGTGCAGTGACCGTCGCTGATACTACAGCTCCCGAGAATACTCCCACTGGTAGTGTCAGCCTCGTCTCGTCCAATAATTCCGTAGGAACCGTGGACGCCAGCTGCACGTTAACATCCGGCAGCTGTACCGCGACCTTCACAGGCGTCGCCCCAGGCACCGCTACCGTCACCGCCACTTACCGTGGCGACTCGACTCACAACGGAAGTATTGGCGCTTCAGGTTCCATCACGGTGACTGCGGTTACTGGCCAGAACGACTTCACGATCTCGGCCAGCCCGACATCGCTGAACGTCGTCGGCGAGTCGGCTCTCTGTGAGGGTGGGAGCACGCTCTGCGACGATGAGGGGTTGACGACCATTACCCTGACGAGCATCAACGGGTTCGATGGCGCAATCCGCTTGGCGCGGTCGGTGAGCCCGCGCAACGGGTTGCTGACAGTCTATTGCAGACCAGCCGCCACTCAACTGATGCCAGGTGCGACTGTCAAGATCAGATGCTTTGTTGAGCCAGAGGTCAATCCCGACTCACAGACAACGTTCACCGTAAAGATCACAGGCAGATTTGGCGCTCTCGGTTCTACAGGGTTCCTATCCCACTCTGTCACCATCACCGTCACTGTGACACATGCTCCTACACCCTCGGAGGATAACGAGGGTGACCCGCTATCAACACTATTGGCAGCTTCTACTGGTACGGGTTCGACGGGGGCGACGACAGCCGTAGGCGGTCTAATTGCTGCATCCGGGACCCGCGCAGACTCCAGAGGCCATCCCCACGGGCACGGGCATGTATGTGGCGCCACGGCGGACACCACGACAGCCACCCCACATAACTCCAGTCCCCGGTTTCTCGGACCCTCTTTCTCGGACGACTAGTCCCCTGGCTGAGCCATTCCCAAGCTGGGCTCAAGGCCCCTTGGGGATCCGCGCAATGCCACGCAAATGCGCCTAGTATTCTCCAGACAAACGAGGCCGCCCGCATAGGAAGTGCGAATTCTGGTGCGGGGGGTGGGATTCGAACCCACGAAGGCCTTCGCCACAGGGTCCTAAGCCCAAGGCAGGCTCCTCAGTATCGCCTTCTGCCCATTAGACCTGGCTCTGGTACCCCCGCGGAGCAGTGAGCCGCGGATTAGACCAAGACCATGGGCGAATAAAGACTACCTTGCCCACATCACCACTATCTCTAGCCAGGACCCTCCAGCTACAGGGCAACCTTCGGAGACATGGAGGGAGGCGGGGCAGAAGATAAGAAACCCAAGACTCTTCTCTCTCAATCCTGACAACCGCAGAACAAGCCCTGATCTGGGATCTGGGAGGAGCATTTCATATGAAGCCCAGTTCACACTTGCAATGATACAGATGGATGCGTCTCGAAAAACAGCGGACTAGCCATTTCTGCGGGATAAATCTACAATTTCGCCCAAAACCGTCTCAGACGGCGGGAACACCCTTCCTAGAATTTACAAAAAAATTCTTTCCCGCGACACAAAACAGCTCTTCGGGGAATTTTTCTCTTCCGAAAAATGCCTCGTCTACTATCTTTCCATCTTCTACTATCTTGTTTTTCTGTTATCTTTTTTCTCGACCCCCCCCGGGGTACCTCTAATCCAAGAAAAAGTCCTTCACACTTTACCGAACCCTCGTCGCGGTAAACCACCCGGAATAAGCCCTGATCACTAATCTGGGCAGGCGATTTCAGATCCCGACTCTTTCACGCTGAGCCATACGCTTGATCTACCGCTTGGGAAAACGGTCGACTATCCTATTCCAATCCGTAAACGGGAATACTCGCCTAGAACAGCTTCAACTGGCGAGAGCCCTCGGAAAAAAAAAGGGGCCGACAATATTGTTCCCGCGGCACGAGACTGACTTTCCGCGGGAGATTCCCGTGCTGTCTGGACCGTGATAGCGTGAAATCCCTGGACACTCCTTTTGTTAGGCGAGTGGTTTTGAGCTCTCCCAGAGATACTCGAAATAGCTCTTCCCAAACTTCACCAGTCCGATATGATCCGAGGAGATCGCCAGCGTCAGCCCCTTGAGAGGATCTTCTCCTAAAAGAATTATTATCTGATCGTCATCTGATATTATTCCGCCTCCAAACATCTGTTCTCTAGTACGGACTTGAACAAGCCCACGCAGTTTTCGGAGTGTCTCCCGGCTCGTGTTCTGCGGGACCATCACTGACACCTTGACTCCCTTCTCCTTCATCAATGCGAGGATAGGTAGCGCAATCGAGACGATCGGGTCGGGGGCCACCGGCATCGCAACGAAAAGCTCTCTCCTCGTTCGTCCAAGAGTCTCTCTAATCTTATCCAGAATATTATTCTGACCTCTCACAATCCAAATGTCTGGCTTCTCACGGACTCCCTTCTTCTCGTACAGCGGTTGAAGCTCTTCCATCGCGTCTGCCTGGCTCGATTTGAGCGTCGTCTCCAGCCGAGCTA
>Ga0209056_10000245_pt1 | contig 60562 bp, 62 predicted proteins | sample GraSoiAngelo_114_FD_185876 | JGI IMG/M metagenome (GOLD analysis project Ga0209056, IMG submission 185876) | Grasslands soil microbial communities from the Angelo Coastal Reserve, California, USA - 14_0903_13_40cm (SPAdes) (version 2) | ecosystem: Environmental > Terrestrial > Soil > Grasslands...
GTCTGACGTTTGCCGCAGCCTTCTCGGGATCCCATTCGAACTCCCCCGCGTGAGTATACGGCCCAGTGGCGGTCGACCCTCAAGCTGCCGAACGCCCAGGCTGACCCGCGGCACGGCGCCGTGGTGCGAGTGTGAGCCGTGAACGCGCAACACGCCGGGCCGGCGGGTCCAGCCTGCAGTTAGACGCTTTCCAGTTGCTGGCATCCCCTCCCGGCACCGCAAGGGTTCCGGTGTAAGATGGGTCGCATGTCGACGTTGGATAGCGTCGTGCAGGTTGACCCCGAGATCCTCGGGGGGACACCGGTCTTTCGAGGAACGCGGGTGCCGGTGAAGAACCTCCTCGATTACCTGGCCGCCGGAGACACGCTGGATCAGTTCCTCGACGACTTTCCCACCGTGAGGCGTACGCAGGCAGTCGCGGCGCTTGAGCTGGCCAGAGATCTCCTGACTGCCGGTGCGCATCCTGCTCGATGAGTCGTTGCCCCGGCCGCTCGCCCGGCTCCTGCCCCAGCACGACGTCCGCACCGTCGCTGCGATGGGCTGGGTCGGCAAGCGAAACGGCGAGCTGCTGCAACTGGCGGCCGCCGACTTCGACCCGCTGCTGACGGCCGATCAGAATCTGGAGCACCAGCAGAACCTCGGCGCTCTCCCAATTGCCGTCGTCGTTGTCGTCGCCTCGACGAACCGGATCGAATCGCTCCGCCCACTGATACCCACGCTCCTCCGAACTCTCGAGACGCTGGCACCTCGTCAGCTGGTCCATATACGCGTCTAACGCCGCGGTGAGCGGCGCGCGGAGCGCGTCCGCTCTACTGCGAAGTTATCGAGAGTCGTTGATGTCAAGCGGCTCGGAGTGGTGCCAAATCAGCGCGGGTCACAGTTGGTACACCGAGCCGCCGCAACACGCGGTTGAGCGTAGGCGCCGAGAGCTTCGCCGGTGCAGTGATCTCGATGCCGATAGGCTTGCCACGCCGGCCGTAATCGATGACGAGACCCGGCTCGACTTTTTCTGTCCGGTAGCTCTTATCCTTCGGCTGTCGTGGTAAGTAGAGATACGCCGCCAGGGGCCGACCGTGACGAAACGTGACCTCCAGATATGAGTTTTTCATCCGCTCACTCCCAGACCGCGTATGCGGTGACGATGACCAGCAGTCGCCGCTTCCGGTCCGGCTCTAGGATAACCTCCCACGCCTTGCGGCCGTGTCTCGTTTCGATCACCCACCGGCTTGCGACGACATCCTCGCGGTAGTCGGCCGCTCGTTGGAGCATCCGTCGAAGGTCGATCTCGGTGAAGCGCCGATCGCTCATCCGCTTGAGCAGATGTGGGCTGAGCTCCAACTCCCAATCCCACCATTCTGGCCATCCGCGGCGGCTCACACGCGATCTCCTTCATGAGGGGACTACCTTCCCGAGGTCATTCATTACCCTGCTCGATAACGACCATCGTGAGCGGCCGGCCGCTCTGGGCCGGTCCGCTCGACGATGTTGTTATGCGTTCCAGACGGAGGCACCTCAGCCAGTCCGCCGCTTTGCAATCAGCTCACGCACCGTCGGCACGAGCTCGACCGGCACGTTCATCGCAGTGTGCGTCGTCGCCTCGTAGGCAGCTTCATCTTCCGCTACCGCTTCTTCATCGGACTGCGCCTCGTAATGCTCCAGAACACGGCGCACGCGCTCTTCGTCCCAGCCAGTGGGATATTTCGCTTGCCTCATTGTCGTCTCCTCCGCCGACGCCGAAGCGCCCTCAGTGCCTTGGGCCCAAGCTGGTACGCGGTGACTACGAAGACGAATCCCGCGTCGGGTCAGGTACGTAGATCACGCGCAGGTACCGTCCGGCCCGCGTTCGACCCAGTGCGACTCGCGATTCCTCTCGTCCTGGTCGATCCTCCATGGGTCGACGAATCACGTCTTCGACTTCCGACTCTGCTACACCGTGGCGATAGAAGTGTGGCTGCTCCGTCTCCGGATCGATGTAGTAACGAACTTGCACGACGGGATGCTATCGCCATCGGCCGTCTGATCCAACTGGATCAAAACCGATACACTGGAGCATGTACGCATAACGGATCGACGCTGAGCGGCCGGCCACCCAGCGCTGGGCTTCGCCCCAAGCGGTTGAGCCGGCCCGCTCTAGCGGCTTGTTGGGCATGCATCGACGGGCTCGAACACATGACTTAACCACCGGGCCGCGCGCCCTCACAAGAGCGGGTACGGTAGTTGTATGAACCACCGGCATCAAGGCATCGATCCACGGCGAAATATTGTCTGATGCGTGGGGCGAGCAAGCCTAGAAGTAGCCCAGCCGCCACGAGAACAACGACAAAGCCGACCATGATCCTCGCTTCACTACGGAAGTGGCCCGTGATGCCGCCGCGAGACCCTGGCCTCCTCATGGATACTCGTCTGCCCAACGCGCAGCATCAGCCGCGCGCGTCAGCGCGTCGGCTGAATGCTGATGTTCGGCGACGCTGCCTCGCCCGCGGCTCGGCGCGGCCGGCACTGGCCTCCTGCCCACGCCAAAGCAGTGTGACGCTTTCACCAATTGCGAGGTTGAGCCAACGAGTCTCCGCGTTCGAGAGCGCCTGACATATGCGACGCACCTCCGACTGGGTGGGGAGCTTGCGTGATGGGCAAGCGGGCCTCCACGTTCCGCTGAGCAGAGCCCGGGCCGCAGCCCAGTCGCGATCGAGCCGTCGCTGGTAGATCCCCACTACAGTACCCACGACTGCCTCCGCCTCCGTAATCCGCGGCGAGGCGTGTTTCATCACCTGCCGGGAGCGCTCCTCTACGCGACCTGCCCGCCGGCGGGGAATAACCTTCATGCCTCCGAAGACAGCACCATCGGCGATAGAGCCCCAGAACCCCGAGGTGAGCCCCAGGGCGCGCTCGACAACGAAGTGCGCCAAGTCGTGGGGAAGCCTGTGGAGGGGCGCATGGCTGGCGAGCTCAAGCGTTACGCCATCGTCCCGCCGCACATGCGTCATGGACGTTCGCTCAGCGCTTCGCGTCATGACGATTTCCATCTTCCGCCTACAAGTTCGCCGAACGACTAGGCGTTGAGCGGCCGGCGGAGCCGGTCCGCTCTAACGGCCTGTTATGCCGCTCGTCGGCTAGAAGCGAATCATTTGTCATGGGGCGTCCTTCGAGGTTATAGGGCATCCCACCGGGCGGCGCCTTGGGGTCGGTCACGCCACTTCGAAGGCTTACTTGGACCTGCTCGCCGGCCACCGAGACGTTCGACAGCAGAAGATCGGCTCGTTCGGCGGTCAAATACTCGAGAGTGAGGTTTGCCGGTCCAGCCCATCTCAGGTTCACGCCATAGGCCTGTTCACTGCGAGCGGCATCGTAGAAAGACGCCACTTTCTTGTATAGCCACGTTGACCTTCCGGCCGGTACCACGAAAACCGCGTAGCCAAATGACGTTGTGGCGCCACCGCTTGACTCCACGAGCACAGCATCGACTTTGCCCGATGGTGATGTCGTGCGAGCGACCTCCGACCCGACACATCCAGCCAACAGCATGACGTTCAGGCCGAGAAGTAGACGGGTACGTGCCTTCAAGCGGCGTTCAGTCGGCATAACGCGCCGTATCAGCCGCGGGCCGCGTAGCGGACCGGCGGCTGCATGCGGAAGTTAGATGGAGCAGCGCCTCCACGGGAAAGCTCACTTCAGTGGTCGTGCGCTGGCGTTGAGAAGGAATGGCAGTGAAGGGCACCCGCAAAGTCCCTATGGCAGTAGATGACTCCTGTGATCGTCAGGACGACCATGAGACATACGAGGCCGACGACCCCGATTGTTGCTAGTAGGCGTTGCCGGGCCAACGACCGCCTCCACAACCAGATCAACCCCGCAATGACTACGCCCCACGAAAGGGCGTTCATGGCCACCAGGAGCCCGATGATCCAGATGTCGTTGCCGAGATAGGGCCGCAGCCAGAAAGTCCACTCTGGCCGGAAGAACAGAAAGACCGGCGCGCTCAGCACCGCTACAAGCGCGTCGATGACGTTCGGCACATGGGGTCCAGCGTCAGCGCGCTCGAACTGAGCGATCTGCCCTACCGTCAGCAGGGCCAGGAGCGTCGCCTGGCCGCCCGCAACAAGCAAGCCCAGGACAACGTAATGTACTCGTGCTCGAGGCCTCAATCTCCCGGACTCCGTGCGCATGTTCGCTTCCATCTAACTATTAGTCGCTTGAACCGCGTATCGAGACCGACCTGACGGCTCGCCGCAAGCTAGCACGGCCGGTGGAGCGTCGTGGAAGCCACGAAAGGTCCGGTGCGAGCAATAGTTGGACATCGCGGCGGCCGGGGCTTGAGCCTCGCTACGCAGACCGGGGATATACACCGGACATTGCGAAGGCCGCAGTCGGGCAACTCGAGCGGTCACAGGTCCATCCGGTCCGCTGGGCTCCGGACGCCAGCGGGCCCGCGGTTCAAGACGTGGGTGTAGATCATGGTCGTGCTGACGTCGCGGTGACCGAGGAGCTCTTGGACTGTTCGGATATCGCGGTCGTCCTCGAGCAGGTGGGTGGCGAAGGAGTGGCGCAGCGTGTGACATGTCGCGCGCTTGGGGATTCCCGCGTGGCGCACGGCGTCCTTGACGGCGCGCTGCACGACGGACTCGTGAAGGTGATGGCGACGGCGCTGGCCGGTCGCTCGGTCGAGGTAGAAGCGAGTAGCCGGAAACACCCACTGCCAGGCCCACTCGCGGCCGGCGTTCGGGTATTTTCGGGCTAGCGCCCACGGAAGCTCGACCCAGCCGGCGCCATGCCGGAGATCGAGGTCGTGCTGCTTTTTGACCGCTTCTAGATGCCGGGCCAACTCGGCGCTGATGATGGTCGGGAGCGTCGTGATCCGGTCCTTGTCGCCCTTGCCGGCGCGGACAATGATCTGATGCCGCCCGAAATCGATGTCCTGTACCCGGAGCCGAGCGCACTCCAGAAGACGCAGGCCGGAGCCATACAGCAGGATGGCCATGAGGCGGGGAGTGCCGCGGAGCTGACGGAGAACCGCCCGCACCTCGTCGCGGGTGAGCACGACTGGCAGTCGAGCTGGCCTCCTGGCCCGCACGACGTCGTCGAGCCAGGGCACCTCCTGCTCAAGAACCTCGCGATAGAGGAAGAGCAGGGCGCTCAACGCCTGATTCTGGGTGGACGCGGCGACGTTCCCCTCGACGGCCAGCGCGCTCAGATACCGCGTGAGCTCAGGGGCGCCCATCTCGGAGGGATGACGCTTCCCGTGGAAGAGGATGTAGCGCCGTATCCAGGCGACGTAGGCCTTTTCGGTCCGCCGGCTATAGTGACGGGCACGGACGGCGTCGCGAACCCGGTCGAGAAGGCGCGGGGGCCTGTGGGTGGGCGGCGGCGGCTCGCTCGCGACGAGCGCGGTCCCCGCCACCGGGGATGTCATGGACGCGCTGGTTTCACACATAGGTGATGATGCCAGCATAGTGCTGCCAAGAACTCGGCGCAGTGATGTACTGGGCCGATACGTCTACGACCAAGCTGCCCGCTAGCCCCCGAGATACGCGCGTCGGACGTGATCGTCGTTGAGCAGGTCCCGGGCTGCGCCCTCGAGCACGATGCGCCCCGTCTCCATCACGTAGGCGCGGTCGGCCATGCGGAGCGCCGCGTACGCGTTCTGCTCGACCATGAGCACGGTCGTCCCGCGCCGCCGGATGTCCGCGATGATCGCGAACGTCGTCTCGACCATGGTCGGCGCGAGCCCGAGCGATGGCTCGTCGAACAGGATGAGGCGCGGCCGCGCCATCAGCGCGCGGGCGATGGCGAGCATCTGCTGCTCGCCGCCCGAGAGCGTGCCGGCCATCTGCCGCCGCCGCTCGGCCAGAATGGGGAAGTGTCGGCAGACCTCGTCCACGTCGGCGGCGATCGCGCTCCGGTCGCGCCGCACGTACGCCCCCATCGCCAGGTTCTCCTCGACGGTGAGGTAGGGGAACACGCGACGCCCCTCCGGGCAGTGGGCGATGCCGGCCTTGAGGATGGTCGCCGGCCCTTCGCCTTGGATCTCGCGCCCGTCGAACACGATGCGTCCCTGCGCCGGCGGCAGCAGGCCCGAGATCGCGCGAAGCGTCGAGCTCTTCCCGGCGCCGTTGGCCCCGATCAGACACACGAGCTCGCCCGGGCCCACGACGAGATCGAGCCCGCGCAGGGCGGCGATCGGACCGTAAGCGGCGTGCAGATTTTCGAGGCGGAGCAGCGCCGGTGGCTCAGGCCGGGCCACGCGCGGTTCCGAGATAGGCGCGGATTACGTCTGGGTGCGCCTGGATCTCCGCGGGCGCCCCTTCGGCGATCACGCGGCCCCCGTTCAGCACGATCACGGTGTCGGAGATGCCCATCACCATGCGCATGTCGTGCTCGACCAGGAGGACCGTGACGTCTTGCTCACGAATCTTGCGGATGAGACGGCTCACGCCGACCTTCTCGGCGGCCGACATGCCCGCGCCCGGCTCGTCGAGCAGCAGCACGCGCGGCCGGGCGGCGAGCGCCACGGCCAGCTCCACCAGCCGCTGCTCGCCGTAAGAAAGACCGCTCGCGGTCTCGCGCCGGCGGTGGCCCAAGCCGACGAACTCGATGAGCGCGGCAGCGTCGGCGGCGAGGCGGGATTCCTCGCCGGCCAGCCGCCGCCGGCCGGCGAGCACCGCCAGGAGCCCCGCGGTGCCGCGCAGGTGGAGGCCGATCATCACGTTGTCCGCGACGCTGAGCGACGGGAAGACGCTCGTGCGCTGGAATGTCCGCACGACCCCGCGTCGCGCGATCGCCGCGGGGCGGAGCCCGGTCAACGGAGCGCCGTCGTAGGTGACGCGGCCGCCGGTGGGGCGGAGGTAGCCGGTGATCGCGTTGAACGCGGTCGTCTTGCCGGCGCCGTTCGGCCCGATGACGCTCGTGATCGAGCCAGGCCGCACGGCGAATGACACGCCGTCGAGCGCGGCGACGCCGCCGAAACGAACCGCGAGGTCGCGGACCGCGAGCATTATGGCGACGGGGCCCGTGCGCCCGGATCGGACCGAGGCCGGCCCGCGATATAGGCGCTGATTTGAGGCACGATGCCCCGCGGCAAAAAGAACAGCAGCAGGACGAGCAGCAAGCCGTACGCGAGCATCTGCCATTGCCAGGAGGCGACCGCGCGCAGGGTCTCGGGCAGCACCGTGAAGAGCACCGCGCCCACCAGCGGGCCGGCGAGCGTGCCCTTGCCGCCGGCGACGACCATGATGACCATCGTCACGGTGTAGGTGAACAGGAAGACCTCGGGACTGACGAACCGCGTGTAGTGGGCATAGAGGCTTCCGCCGAGTCCGGCCATCGCGGCGCTGACCACCGCGGCGACGACCAGGTAATGGGTCACCTCGACGCCGACCGACTCGGCCAGCGGCTCGTTCTCGCGAAGCGCCACGAAGGCGCGGCCGATCCGCGAGTTGACGAGGCGCCGGCACACGGCATAGCAGAGCGCGACCGCGGCGAGGACCAGATAGTAGTAGGCGCTCTTGGTGCGAAGCGACCATGGCCCGAGCTCGGGCGCCGGCACGCCCGGAAGCCCGAGCGGGCCGTTCGTCAGCTCGATCCAGTTGACGCTGACCAGAGAAATGACGCCCGCGAAGCTGATCGTGACCAGGACGAAATAGGCGCCGCGGAGCTTCAGCGACAGGCGCCCGACGAACCAGCCCGCCGCGCCCGCCAGCGCCATCGCCGCCGCCAGCGCCGGCCAGAACGACCACTCGAGCCTCAGGGTCAGCAGGGCCGAGGTGTAGGCGCCGATCCCGAAGAACGCCGCGTGACCGAGCGAGAGCTGACCGGTGTAGCCGAGCAGCAGGTTCAGCGACAGCGCGAGCACACCGAAGATCCCGGCCATGATGGCGACGTGGAGGTGATACGTGCTGAGCCAGAGCGGAAGCGTGAGCGCGACGAGCGCCGGGAGCCAGCGCCCGATCCGCGTCATGCGATCCGTTCTTGACGCGCGAAGAGGCCGGAGGGCCTGAAGAGGAGCACGAGAATGATGATGACGAAGCCGACGGCGTCGCGGTAGCCGGACGAGATGTAGCCGGCGCCGAGCTCCTCCGCGATGCCGAGCAGCAGTCCGCCGAGCGTCGCGCCCGGAAGGTTGCCGAGGCCGCCGAGGATGACGACGCAGAACGCCTTCAACGACGCCAGATCGCCCATCGACGGATAGGCCAGGAACACCGGGCCCAGCAGCGCCCCCGCGGCCGCCGCGAGCCCGGAGCCAAGGGCGAACGTCGCGGCGTGGATGCGCCCGATGCCCACGCCCATGAGCGCGGCGGTATCGCGGTCCTGGAACGTCGCCCGCATCGCGCGGCCGAGCTTGGTTTTCTGGATGAGGAGCCAGGAGGCGGCGATGAGCGCGGCGGCGAGGACGAGGACGAAGAGCCGGAGCGGCGCAATCGCGACCGGACCCAGGACCAGCGGCGCCGTCGGGAAGGGATGGGGAATCGACTTGGCGACGCCGCCCCAGGCGAGCAGCTCGGCGTTCTGCATCACGATCCAGACGCCGATCATCACCAGCATCGTCGTGTCGATCGATTCGCCTCGGAGCGGACGTAACAGCGTGACCTCGCAGACCCAGCCGAGCGCGGCGCCGGCGGCGATCGCCGCCAGCACGGCCACGAAGAAATCGACGCCGGCCCAGCCGAGCGCGGCGAACGCCACGTACGCGCCGAGCGTGTAGAACTCGCCGTGGGCGAAGTTCACGACGTTCATGAGCCCGAAGATCAGGGTGAGGCCGATGCCCAGCAGGGCGTACGTCCCGCCGAGCACCAGGCCGTTCACCAGATGCTGTAGGAGCTGGTCCATTCGCGCCGCGAGCGCTATTTCTTCGCGAGAAAGTCGGGCAGCGCTACCTTGCCGTCGCGGATCTGGACGACGAAGATGCTGGGCTTGCTCTGGCCGCTCTCCTTGCCGGCGGGGCCGTCCTTCTCGAACTTGATCGGGCCGTTGACCCCCATGAGGCTCACCTTCCAGAGGGCGTCGCGGACGGCCGCCGCCTCGTCCTTGCCGGCGACCCGGATCGCCTCGGCGATCGTCGCGATCCCGTCGTGGCCGCGGAACCCCTCGGTCAGTCCCTCGAACGGATGGCCGCGCTTGGCCCACTCGTCCACGAACGCCTTCGCGAGCCGGCCGTCGGGCATCGCCTCCGGGAACCAGGGCATGAAGAAGACGATGTGATAGCTACCCTCGGCGGCGGCGCCCGCCTGCTTGATGAGCTGGGTCGGCGACGAGCTGCCGCCGGTGGTGACGATCTTGCGCCCGAGCCGCTGCTCCTGCGCCTGCTTCATCACCAGGGTGATCTGCTCGACGGCCGTCGTGAGGAAGAGCGTGTCGCCGCCGGTCGCCTTGATCTTGGTGATCTGGGCGTTCATGTCGGTCGCGGCCTGCTCCATGAACTCGGCGGCGCCGACCGTCGCGCCCTTCTTCTTCAGCATGTCGCCGAACGCGGTGATGGAGCCGCGGCCCCAGTCGGTGTTGACGGCCAGGAAATCGACGCGCTTGACGCCGAGCCGGTCGACGTACTGCTCGAGCCCGAGCGCCTCCATCTCCGAGGGCGGGCTGATGCGGAAGATCCACGGATTGCCGCGCTTGGTGATCGACGCCGCGCTGGAGGTCTCGACCACCATCGGGACGCCGTACTCCTCGAGCTTGGGCATCGCCGCCAGCGTCATCGAGCTGCCCCAGGCGCCCATGATGGCTGGAACCTTGTCGCGCACGATCAGCTTCTCGGCGGCGCTCGCCGCCTCCTTGGGGTCGGACTTGTTGTCCTCGATGAGCAGGTCGACCTTCCGGCCGTTGACTCCGCCCTTCGCGTTGATCCAGTCACGCGCGATCTCGGCGCCCATGCGGATGTAATTACCGGAGGCCGCGACGGGGCCGGAGAGGGGCTCGATGACGCCGATCTTGATCGGCGCCTGCGATTGCGCCGGCAACGTGACCGCGACGAGCGCGGCCAGGACGAGAGCCACCAGGACGATCGACCGTCTCACCATCGGAAGCCTCCTGCGGGATCGAGAATGTGCAAGCGAGGATAACGCACGATTCCATGCCCGGAAAGCGGGTGTATAGTCGCGGGCTGGACGAGCCATGGGGGCGAAATACTTCGGTGCGTCGGTGAAGCGGCGGGAAGACCCGCGGTTCCTGCGGGGCGAGGGACGCTTCGTCGACGACCTGGCGATTCCGGGCATGCTCCACGCGGCCTTTCTGCGCTCCCCGCACGCCCACGCAGTCATCAAGAGCATGCGCACGGCCGCCGCGGCCGCCGCTCCCGGTGTGGTGCGCGTCCTCACGTTCGCCGCCGTCGAGCGCTGGATGAAGCCCTTACCGCTCTTCGGCGCCGCACCGCCCGGGCTCGCGGCGGTCGTCAAGTTCGAGGTGCGCCAGGCGCCCCAGTGGGCCCTCTGCCGCGAGCGCGCGCGCCACGTCGGCGAGATCGTCGCGATGGTCGTGGCCGACAGCCCCGAGCGCGCCGAGGACGCCGTCGAGCTGATCGAGGTGGACTGGGAGCCGCTCCCGCCGGTCGTGGATATGCTCCACGCCGCCGATGCCGGGAGCCCGCTCGTCCATCCGGAGTGGGGGACCAACGTCGGCGTCGGCTTCACGCATTCGATCGGCGACGCCGACCGCGCGTTCGCCCGGGCCGACGCCGTCGTGAGCGAGACGTTCCATGTCCAGCGCTACGTCGGCATGCCGCTCGAATGCCGCGGCGTCGTCGCGGCGTGGGACCGGCGGGACGGGACGCTCACGACCTGGAACTCGACCCAGGTTTCGCACTTCGTCCAGCAGGGGCTCATGACGGCGCTCGGGCTTCCCCCCCACAAGATCCGGGTGATCGCCCCGGATCTCGGCGGCGGCTTCGGGACGAAAGCGTCCGGCTACCCCGAGGACGCGCTGGTGCCGATCGTCGCGCTGGCGCTCGGCCGGCCGATCAAGTGGATCGAGAGCCGGCGCGAGCACATGTCGGGCGCCGCGCACGCGCGCCATCAGGTCCACGCGATCTCGCTCGCGGCCACGCGCGACGGCGCGATCCTCGGCGTGCGCGACCGCATCTGGCTCGATCTCGGTGCCTACAACGTCTGGGGCGTCGTGCTCCCGTACAACACGGTCGCGCATCTGATCGGTCCGCACCGGATCAAGAACATGCGCGTCGACGTCCAGGCGGTCGTGACGAACAAGACGCCGAACGCGCCGTACCGAGGGGCGGGCCGGCCCGAGACCGTCTTCGCGATGGACCGCATCGTCGACTGCCTCGCGCGCGAGCTCGGGATGGACCCGGCGGAGCTCCGGCGCCGCAACTACATCCGTCCGGACGAGCTGCCGTACGACTTCGGCATGCCCTACCGCGACGGCAACCCGCTGGTCTACGACACCGGCGACTTTCCGGCGGCGCTCGAGCAGGCCCTGGCCGCGGCGGGCTACCGCGAGTTTCGCGCCGAGCAGGCGCGCCTGCGCTCCCGGGGCGTGTACCGCGGCGTCGGCATCTCCGGGTACGTCGAGGGAACCGCGATCGGCCCGTTCGAGGGCGCCACGGTGAAGCTCGACCTGGCCGGTCGCGTGATCGTCGCGACGGGCGCGGTCAGCTCGGGGCAGGGGCACGAGACGAGCTTCGCTCAGATCGCCGCCGACGCGCTCGGCGTGCCGCTCGACTGGGTGACGGTCGTCGGCGGCGACACTGCCGCCGTGCCTTTCGGCGTCGGGACGTTCGCGAGCCGCAGCGCGGTGACGGCGGGGAGCTCCATCGCGGATGCCTGCCGCGAGGTGCGGACGAAGGTGGTCCGCGCCGCGTCTGTCCTGCTCGAAGCGGGTCCCGACGACATCGAGATCGACGATGGCCGGGTGTTCGTCCGGGGCTCGCCGGGCTCGGGGGTGGACCTCGCGCGCGTCGTCCAGGCGTCGATCCCGACCTTCGCCCGGCCCGGCGTCGCCTCACCCGACTTCGAGGCGAGCGCCTATCACCACGTGCCGACGGTGACGTACGCGAGCGCCGTCCACGTTGCGCAGGTGGAAGTCGACGTCGGCACGGGCGGAGTCCGGCTCTTGCGCTACGTCGTCGCCCACGACTGCGGCCGCGTCATCAATCCGACGATCGTCGAGGGGCAAGTGCACGGGGGCGTCGCGCAGGGCGTCGGCGGCGCGCTCTTCGAGGAGATGGTGTACGACGAGACCGGTCAGCTCCTGACCGGCTCATTGATGGACTACGCGGTTCCCAGAGCGGACGATCTGCCCCTGATCGAGACGGTGCACCTGGAGTACCCGTCGCTGCGGAACCCGCTGGGGGTGAAGGGGCTCGGCGAAGGCGGCGCGATTTCCCCGCCGGCGGCGATCACGAACGCCATCGAGGATGCGCTGGCGCCGTTCGGGGTGCGCATCAAGGAGACGCCGGTGACGGCGTGGCGCATCGTCGCGCGGCTCCAGCAGGGAAGCGCGGCGCGGGCGAGAGCGTGAGCGACCTGGTCACCATATTCTTGGTATAGTCTCCCTCCGACTATGGTCAACAACACATCCGACTCCGGCTGGCTGACGGTGCGCAGCGTCCGTCTCGAGATTCTCGAGCGAGGGCAGGGGCGGCCGATCCTCTGGCTCCACGGCGAAGAGGGCCTCGATCCCGGCGCCCCGTTCCTCGAGCTGCTCGCGGCCCAGGGCCGCGTGCTCGCGCCCTCGCACCCCGGCTTCGGCCGTTCCCCCGACGTGGGCAGCATCGACACCGTCGACGATCTGTCCTATCTCTACCTCGACCTCCTCGCCGAGCGGAATCTCCGCGACGTCGTCGTGATCGGGTCTTCGCTCGGTGGCTGGGTCGCGGCGGAGATGGCGGTGAAATGTAGCGATCGGCTCGGCGGGCTCGTCCTCGTCGCTCCGCTCGGCATCAAGGTCGGGGACCGGGAGGCCCGCGACATCCCGGACATCTTCGCGCTCCCGCCGGATGAGGTCGTGCGTCTGCAGTACCGCGATCCGGTCCGTGCCGCCGTCGACCACACGAAGCTCTCGGACGACCAGCTGACCGTGATCGCGCGCAATCGCGAGGCGACGGCGCTCTACGCCTGGGAACCCTACTTCCACAACCCGAAGCTGCGACAGTGGCTGCACCGGATCACTGCGCCCACGCTGCTCCTGTGGGGCGCCGACGATCGGTTCGTCACCGCGGCGTACTACGGCGCCGCGTATCGAAGCGCCATTCCGGGCGCGCGATTCGAGATGATCGATCGGGCCGGGCACTTCCCGCATCTCGAGGAGCCGGTGGCATTCGCCGATCGCGTCCGCCGGTTCCTCGGCGAGCGCAGAGCGTAGCGATGGGCATGCGCGCCTGGTTTTTCAGCGAGAACGCGTATCATCTCTTGCCCGATCCCAAGGAGTATGACTCGATCCGGGTGAAGCTCCCCAATCGCTACTACGACCCCAAGATCGGCGCCGACCTCTATCACCGCTTCATCGACGAGTGGCAGATCGCCGAGGACCTCGGTCTCGAGATCATGGTGAACGAGCACCACCAGACGGCGACCAACCTGAACCCGTCGGCCGCGGTCGTCATGGGCGCGCTCGCGCGCGACACCCGCAAGGCGCGCCTCCTGATCCTCGGCAATCCGATCGCGAACCGGCGCGAGCCCGTGCGCGTGGCCGAGGAGATGGCGATGGTCGACGTCTACGCGCGCGGCCGCCTGGAGTGCGGGTTCGTGCGCGGCGTCCCGTACGAGATGTCGGCCGGCAACCACCGGCCGACCCGCATGATGGAGCGCTTCTGGGAGGCCCACGATCTGATCGTGAAGGCGTGGACGAGCCACGACGGCCCCTTCAACTGGGAGGGCAAGTACTTCCACCACCGGCAGGTGAACATCTGGCCACGGCCGTACCAGGAGCCGCACCCGCCGATCTGGATCACCGCGCTCAGCCCGACCAGCGCGCGGGATGTCGGTGAGAAGGGCTACGTCGTCGCCTGCTTCCTGACCGGCTTCGAGGGCACGAAGAACGTGTTCGGCTCCTATCGGGAGCGGCGCGCGGAGCTGGGCCTGCCCGCGCCGGCGCTCGATCGCTTCGCCTACGCGGCGCTGGTCTACGTCGGCGAGACCGACGAGGAGGGTCACGCCGGTGCGCGCAAGCTGATGTGGTACCTGGAGTCCAACAAGGTCCCGCCGCAGTTCACCAGCCCGCCCGGCTATCACCCGACCGCGTCGACGGTGAATGCGATGAAGGGAGCGAACCCGGGCATCTTCAAGATGTTCCAGAATCCCGCGCTCGGGCCGCTCATGGAGAACGGTCTCGTCTTCGCCGGGAATCCGGACTCGGTCTATCGCCAGATCATGAAGATGTACGACCACGTCGGTGGCTTCGGCCATCTGCTCATCATGGGGCAGGCGGGATTCCTCGACCACGAGGAGACCGTCAAGGGTATGCAGATGTTCGTCCGCGAGGTCTATCCACGGCTCAAAGCGCTCGCGTAAGGCCCCCGAGGCCTGACGGCGGGTCCGGAGGGATTGCTGGACCACGCGGCGCGCGTGCGCTGATCCGCGGCGGCTGGGCTCCATCCGGGCGCGCGACGCCCGTCGCCGCGCCTCGGGAACGGGTCCAGCAACACCCTCCGGACCCACCGTCAGGCCTCGGGGGCTTACTTGGCGAATGAGCCTTTCAGCGTCACCAGCCGGGGTTTTTTCAGGTACTCGGCCGGGTCCATGCCGAGGAACTGGTCCACGCCGCGGATCGTCTCGATGACGACGGGCTGGATCTGGTCGCCGACCTTTTCAATCCGGCTGATGTGGATGTCGGTGACGACGTTCTGGAGTCGATCGAAACGCACCCGGCCCTGCGGGGCCTCGAGATCCGTCTTGCGGAGCGCCTCGAGGAATCGGGCCGAGTCCTCGATGTGGCCGCCGGTCGCGTTGACGGCCGCGTCGAGGGCGGCCATCGCCGCGTAGGTGAACGCGGCGGGGGACCCGGGGTCGCGACCGAACTTGGCCCGAAACGCCTGGACGAACTTCCGGTTCCGGGGTGTGTCGACGGTGTACTGGTAAGGCTGGCTGTTGTAGACGCCGACGGCCGCCTCGCCCGCCGTGGGCAGGAGCGAGATTTCGCTGACTCCCACCGACGCGTCGACCACCGGGATCTTGCCCTTGAGCCCGTACTCCTGGAACTGCTTCACGAAGCGAACGCCGTCGGCGCCGACCGTCTGCACGCCGATGACGTCCACGTCCTGGCGCAGCTTCGCGACCCAGGGCGCCATGTCCGCGGTGCCCAGCGGCGGATAGATCTCCTGGACGATCTTGCCGCCCGATTCCTCGAAGGCGCGAGCCCACGCCATCATGAGCTCGAGCGGGCCCACGCTGTCCGAGGCGATGATCGCCGCCCGCCGAGCCTTCAGATGGCGGTACGTCCACTGGCCGATGGGGGCGCCGGTCATGGCCGCGCTGTAGGTGAGACGGAAGACGTAGGGGTTGCGCTGGAGGGTAAGGCTCTCGGCGACGGCGAAGCCGGAGATGAGCAGCGGGACTTTCTGGGTGTTCACGTAGTCCTTCACCGCAAGGGCCGCCGCGGAGAGCACGAGGCCGACGATCGCCTGAGCCCGGTCGCGCTCCACCAGCTTGCGGATCTTCGTCAGCGCCACGTCCGGCCGGGTCTGATAGTCTTCGACGACCATCTCGAGCTTGCGCCGGCCCAGTTGCCCCCCGACCTCGTCGGAGTACAACCGCGCGCCGTCGATGATGTCGCGCGCGTAGGTCGCGAAGGGACCGGTCGAGGGCGCCAGGACGCCGATCGTGATGGGACCGGTGGCCGCGGGCGTCTGCGCGACGGCCCTCACGGCCGTGCCCAGAATCGCGAGGATCACGAGACCGGCGAGAGCGGTCAGGGAACAGCGGCTCCAGCTCATGACGCTCTCCTGTCGGTCGCGACCGACTGACGGCCATCGCGATCGGACCTCACGGGTGGAAGGCCGGCATCACCTGCTCGGCGAACAGGCGCAGGGAACGGAGCGACTGGACCAGGGTCAGATCGCCCCACGCGAAGCAGCCGATGACGTAGTTGACGCCTGTCGCCTCGATCAGGCGGGCGACCTGATCGCGCACGCGCGCCGGCGACCCCGCGAGAATCGTCTCGTGGCGCAGCGCCGCGTCGAGGTTGACGCGCTGGGCGTAGGCCGTGTTGCCGTGGTCGGCCCAGAGCTTGACGAAGCTCGCCGCCCAGCGCGGGTGGACGGCCCGCGCGATTGCCTCCGCTTCCGCGTCGGTGTCCGCGATGATGATCTGCCGGTTGATCCCGATGCGCGGTACCCCGATGTGAGGGTTGAGTCGACGCGGATCGTCCCCCTGCGTGACCGCGCTGGCTCGATACGTCTCGACGAACGGCCGGTACGCCTCCGCCGGACCGAGCCCGACCATGTGCATCCCCTGAGCCGCCGCCCAGGGCACGCTGTCGAGGTTGCTCGTCGCATACCAGAGCGGCGGATATGGACGCTGGAGCGGCGCGAGCTCCATCGGCACGTCGTCGTAGCGGTAGTGCTCGCCACGATACGTCAGCCGCTCGCACGTCAGGCCGGCGACGATCACGTCGAGCGCCTCCTGGAACATGGCGCGCGTGCGCGCCGGGTCGAGCCCGTGGTAACCGACCTCGTAGGGCGACACCCCGCGGCCCACACCCAGGTCGAGCCGGCCACCACTCAAATGATCGAGCATGCAGATCTCGCCGATCAAACGGAGCGGCGAGTACAGGGGCAGCAGGTAGACCAGCGGCCCCAGTCGAATGCGCCGCGTGCGCTGGGCCGCGGCCGCCAGGAACACCGACGGCGATGGAGCCATCCCCAGCGGCGTGGCGTGGTGCTCGGCGAGGTGGTAACAGAAGAAGCCGGCCGCCTCCGCCGCCTCCAGAAGCTGCAGGCGTTCTTCGTAGAGCTGCCCGAGCGGTCCCTGCCGCCGATCGATCCAGTCGAACAGCCCGAACGCGACGTCGCTCATGACCGCGGGCGGTGCGCTGCCACCAGCTCACGGTACAGGGCTTCCACGCGCTCGACCTTTCGCCGTGTGGAAAAGAGGAGCTCGACCCGTCGACGCCCGGCGTCCGCCGTCTGTCGCGCCAACACCGGATCCGACATCACGCGGGTGATGGCGCGCGCCAGGGCCGGGACGTCCCGGGGCGGAAAGAGCAGGCCGGTCTCGCCCTCGATCACGAGCTCGGGGTTGCCTTCGACCGCGGTGGCAACGACCGGAGTCGCGACCGCCAGGCTCTCGCGGAGGGTTCCCGTCAGTCCGAGCCCGCGGTAGGACGCGTCGACGCAGCAGTCGCTCCCGGCGAGGATTTCCGGGACGTCCTCCCGAAAGCCGAGGACGTGGAAGTTCCGTTTGAGCCCGAGTCCCTGCGCTCGTTCGTGCACGGCGCGAGGGTCGCGCGCTCCCACCATGAGAAGGTGCGCCGACGGCGCGCGGGCCGTGACCGTCGCCATGGCCTCCATGACGTCGCCGTTGCCTTTCCCGTCGCGCACGCCGATCTGGGTCACGAGAAACTGCGCGCGCGTGAGGCCCAGCTCCTCTCGAATGCGCGTACGATCGACCCCGGGATGAAAGCGCTCCGTGTCGGTCCCGGAGTAGATCACGCGGATCTTCGCTTCCGGGACGCCCGCTCGTACCAGGCTCATCTTGATGGCTTCGCAGACGGCGATGATCGCGGTGACACGCCGGGTGATATAGCCGAGACGGTTGAAGCGGTCGAGAGGGAAGCTGACACCGCGATTCAGCACCAGAACGGGCATGCCCGTGAACAGCCCGGCGAGAAGAATCAGTGTCCGGGCCCGTCCCTTGTGCGCGTGCACGACCTGGATACGATGCCGTCGCAACAGGCGGACCAGCTCCAGGACCGAGCGGAGATCGAGCTCCGAGGCCATGGGGAGACCGTAATAGGTGAGGCCCGCGCTCGCGGCCCGCTCCGCCCAGTGCGAGCCCGGTCGGGTCGCCAGCACGATGTCGTGGCCACGAGCCTGCAGACCCTGGACCAGATCCCAGACCTGGATGGCCGCGCCGGTGAAAAAGTCCCCCTTGGGATAGAGATGGAGAACGCGCAAGCTCGAGGAATCTCGCTGAGCGTCGTCTCGACGCACTCCGCCCATTAGCCGCAGGCCTTGGGCCGGACTCTACCACGCCCGGTGCGCTCGACTACAGGCCGATCAGATGTTGGCCGCGCGCGTGGCCTCGACGCGCGAGCGCGCGTTCCGGCGAAACCGCACCCGGTAGTAGGTGACCCACAGCGCGACCAGTGGTGTGCCGATGGCGGTCGGCCAGAGCCAGCGCACGGCGATCGGCAGAAACGTGAAGTTGACGACGGAGAACGCCGAGACCGTCGCGATGTAGGAGCCGAGCATTCCCGTCATGTGAGTGAACCACCAGGCGTGCGCGTCCGACGACGGCCGCACGAAGCGCCGGACATCGAGTCCTGAGAGCACCAACCCGAGCACACCGAAGACCACCGGGACCACCCCGACGCGCTCCCAGCTCGGACCGGGCCTCAGGAGGCCGAGGACGACCAGCGCCGAGCTGGCGGCGAGCGTCAACAGGGCGGCCGTCCAGTCCATCGGCCCGGCCCTTTGACCCTGCACCAGGCGCTTGCGGAACAGCACGCGATAGCCGGAGAACGCCATATAGAAGCTGAAGACGGCGAGCAACGCCAGGAAGATCTGGGGACGCCAGAGACCGAGAACCAGGGCCGTCGCCGCGACCACGGCCATCGACCAGAAATAGATCTTGCCCCAGCGCCGGTGAGCTCGACCGCCCTTCACGGTCAGCATCGCTCCGGGAGCGACGAAAAGGGCGAGCGTCCCGGCGGAGATGTGAATCCATCGAAGCGTCGTGATCAGAGTGTCCACGGTTCGACCTCCTCAGCGTCGCCGCCGACCGCCGCGCCGCTTCTCGAGCCGCTTCAGGTCACGGAGCGACTCCACGCACCACTGGAGCATCGCGCGGCACCGGTGCTGGCCGTAGTGAAGGGTCACCAGCGAGAAGAGCAGCTGCGGATGACCGGCCAACTCCTCGCCGAGGCGTCGCTCGATAGCCACGTAGGTCTCGAGGAGCTCCTGTTGGCGAGCCTGATAGTGCTCGATCTGGGCGATGCTGTCGGCCACCGGCCCGGCGCCCCCGAGGAAGAGCTTGAGCAGGAGCTCGCTGCGGAAAGGCTCGTGCCGCGCGGGGACGGCGAGCCAGCGCTCGAGCTCGCCGCGGCCCTTCGCAGTGAGCGAGTAGACATGGCGGTCGGGCTTGCCGCGTTGCTTCTCCCGGCGTTGCTCGGCGAGCCCTTCGGTGGCCAGCCGGTTCAGGATCGGGTAGATCTGGCCGTAGCTCTCGTTCCAGAAGTGGGCGATGGAGCGCCCGATCAGCTTCCTGACGTCGTAGCCGGACATCGGGCCGATGCTCAACACGCCGAGGATCGCGTACCGGCTCGTGCTCGCCCGGCGGGGCTGCGTCACTTCGCCCTCAAGAGCCCGATCCCCAGACTCAAGACGCTCACGGCGAGGATGACCGCGCCCGCATAGATCAACCCGATCGCGCGGCTCGGCTCGGTGGCGCCGGGCGCCAGGAGGGAAAAGAAAAAGCCGGCCGACATCAGGATGCCCGCCAGGGGAGTGCCGACTCTGATCAGCCACGCGAGGGCCGGCGAGAGGCGGGCGGCGTCCACGAGGACCTGGCAGACGAGCGAGAAAATCGTCAGGACCCCTGCGTGCGCGTGCCCGGCCCGTAAGAAGTTCTGGCGCAGGGCATTCGCCATGTACCCGGACTCAGGATCGATGAGCGAGGTCAAGAGGAAGGAGCCGCCGAATTCGATCGTCGGAACGAGAACGAGGGTGAGGCCTGCCATCAGCCGCGTCGCACGACTCATACCGCGCCTCCTGTCGTCTGCCCTACAGCTGACAGATATATAGCTGCCAGATATATATCGACAGGATCCTCGCGTCAAGTCCCCCGCGCCGCGGGCTACTCGTCGGTTTCCAGGACGAACAGCTCGCCCTGGCGCCACACCCCCGCGAAGGTGCGCCGGTGGAGGGGACACGGGCCCCAGCGGTCGAGCGCGGCGAGGTGCTCCGGGGTCGCGTAGCCCTTGTGGCGGGCGAAGCCGTACACGGGGAAGCGCTGGTCGGCCTCGACCATCAGGCGGTCGCGAGTGACCTTGGCGACGATCGAGGCGGCGGCGACGGTGGCGCAGCGCGCGTCGCCGTCCACCAGGTTCTTCTGCGGACAGGCGAGGTCCCGCAACGCGACGAAATCGGTGATGACGAGGTCGGGCCGTACCGTGAGCTGCGCGAGGGCCTCGGCCATCGCGACTTTGGTGGCTTGCAGGATGTTGATGCGGTCGATCGTCTCGTGGTCGACGATTCCGACGCCGACCCCGACGGCACGCTCGCTGATGACGTGGAACAGCGCCTCGCGCTGCTCGGGCGTGAGGACCTTGGAGTCCGCGAGCCCCTTGATGCGCCGGTCGGGCGCGATGATCACGGCGGCCGCGACCACTGGCCCCGCCAGGGGCCCGCGTCCTGCTTCGTCGACGCCGGCGATCAGCGTGACACCTGTCCGCCAGGCCTGGGCCTCGTAGCGGTACGGCGCCGACTGGGGCGGCGTCACGCGGGGCGCGTCGCCTACTGCTCGGGAGCCGTGGCGGGAACCAGGGGCATGCGCTTTTCCTTGAGGCGCGCCGCCTTGCCGGCGAGCCCGCGCAGGTAGTAGAGCTTCGAGCGCCGCACGCGGCTGCGCCGGGCGACCTCCACCCGCTCGATGCGGGGCGAGTGCAACGGGAAGGTGCGCTCGACGCCGACGCCGTACGAGATGCGTCGCACCGTGAACGAGGCACGGCCGCCCTCGCCGCGGCGACGGATCACGATGCCCTCGAAGACCTGCAACCGTTCCTTCTCGCCCTCGACCACCTTGACGTGCACGCGCACCGTGTCACCCGGCGCGAACCCTGCCCGGTCTTTCTTGAGCTGCGCGGCCTCGACCAGTCGAATTGCGTCCATCTCGCTCGGTCCCTTTCTCGAGACTCTTTATCGGCTCGCCCCGGACGGCGGGGCCCCCGCCCCGCGACGTCCTGCGGCTCGCACTACCTCATAGGTTCGCCTCGGACGGCGGGGCCCCCGCCCCGCGACGTCCTGCGGCTCGCACTACCTCTCAGTTCGCGGGGTCATCGAGCTGTTCCGGCGTTTCCCCGCGTTCGAATCGTTCCACCAGCTTGCGCTCCTCGGGCGTCAGCCGCGCCGTCGCCAGGAGGTCCGGGCGTTCGCGCCACGTGAGCCAGATCGCCTGCACGCGGCGCCAGCGCGCGATGCGCGCGTGGTCGCCCGAGAGCAGCACCGCCGGGACACGCGCGCCCCGGTACGCCTCGGGTCGCGTGTACTGCGGCGGCTCCAGGAGCCCGTCCGCGAATGATTCACGTGCCGCCGCGCCTTCGGCCCCGAGCACGCCCGGGAGCAAGCGTGTCACCGCGTCGGTCACCACCAGCGCCGGCAGCTCGCCCCCCGTCAGCACGTAGTCGCCGATCGAGACCGCGTCGTTCGCCAGCCCCTCGCCGACGCGCGCGTCGACACCCTCGTATCGCCCGGCCAGGAGGATCACGTGCGTCTCACCGGCCAGCTCGGCCGCGACCTTCTGCGTGAGAGTCCGGCCCCGCGGGTCCATCAGCACGACCCGCGCGCCGGGCGTGCGCAGCGCCTCCACCGCGGCGAAGAGCGGCTCGGGCTTCAGGACCATACCGCCGCCGCCCCCGAACTGATAGTCGTCGGTGACTCGGTGCCGACCCTCCGCGTAGTCTCGGAGATTGACCACCCGGATGTCAACGAGTCCACGCGCACGCGCCCGCCCGAGCATCGACTCCGCGAGCGCCGGCTCGACCATGCCCGGAAAGAGCGTCACGATGTCGATCCGCACGGCCGCCGCCGCTACAGGTCGAGCAGACCGTCGGGAGGCCGGATGACGACGCGGCCTCTAGCCAGGTCGACCTCGAGCACAATCTCGGCTACCGCCGGGATCAGCCGCTCGCGCGTGCCGTCGCTCACCACCCAGAGATCCTGGGCGGGCGCCTGCTCGACGCGGGTCACCCGTCCGACCTCCCGCCCGGCCTCCGTGAGCACCCGACAGCCTTCGAGCTGCCACGGGTAGAAATGGCCGGGTGGCAGCGGCATCGCCTCGGCCTCGGGCAACGCCACCAGGCATCCGATCAGCGCCCCGGCGGCTTCGACTGTTTCACAACCCGCCAGCGAGAGGAGGACCGCTGCACCCTGCCGGCGCACGCCGGTGATGCGGCGCGGCTCGCGCGTGTCGTGTGCCTTGTCCCACAGAACACACTCGGTCACCGTCTCGAACCGCTCGGGGCGATCCGTCAGCGGCGTCACCCGTACCTCGCCGCGCAGGCCGTGAGGGCGCGCGATTTCGCCGATGACCACCAGCCGGTCGTTCATGTTCGCCGCCGGGTCGCGCGAGTCCGCTCTTCGGACGGGTCGACCCGTGCCCTCCTACTTCTTCGCCGGCGCGCTCGCCGGCATGGTCGCCGGCGCCGTCGCGGGCGCGTTCGCGATCAGCCTCCGCACCGTGTTCGAGGGCTGCGCGCCCTTCTTGATCCACGCCTCGACCTTCACGCGGTCGATCGACACGGTCGGCGGCTCGGTCAGCGGACTGTAGTGCCCGAGCACCTCGATGAAGCGGCCGTCGCGCGGTGAGCGTGAGTCCGCTACCACCACGCGATAGGCTGGTCGCTTTGTCGTTCCGGTCCGTCTCAGCCGAATCGTCACTGCCACGTTCTCACCCCCTCGGCGTCGGAAATCCTGGGAGATTCTTCAGGCGGGGGAGCTTCCCCTCCATGCCTTTGAACTGCTTCATGACCTTCCGGAGCTGGGCGAACTGCTTGAGAAGCCGGTTCACGTCCTGCACGCTCGTGCCGCTGCCGCGCGCGATCCGCTGGCGGCGGCTGCCGTTGATGACCTCGGGATTGCGCCGCTCGCCGGGCGTCATCGAGCCGATGATCGCGTCGAACCGGTCGAGGTCCGCGGATTCGCCGTCGAGGTCCTTGGGCGCGCCCTTGAGCATCTTCCCGAAAGGAAGCATGCCGAGGACCTGATCGAGTGGCCCCATCTGGCGGACCTGTTTGAGCTGCTCGCGAAAGTCTTCCAGCGAGAACGTGTCCTCGCGGAGCCGCCGGGCCAGCTCCTCCGCCTTCGTCTGATCCACGGCGGCTTGCGCCTTCTCGACGAGGGACAGCACGTCCCCCATCCCGAGGATGCGTGAGGCCAGCCGATCGGGATGGAACGGTTCGAGCGCGTCGGTCTTCTCGCCCACGCCGACGAAGGCGATGGGCCGCCCGGTGACGTGCCGCACGGAGAGTGCTGCGCCGCCGCGCGAATCGCCGTCGAGCTTGGTGAGGATGACGGCGTCGATGCCCACGGCCTGGTTGAAACGGTCGGCGACGGTGACGGCGTCCTGGCCGGTCATCGCGTCGACCACCAGGAGCACGTGGTGGGGCGCGACCTCCCGCCGGATCGCCTGTAGCTCGGCCAGCAGGGCTTCGTCGATGTGGAGCCGGCCGGCGGTATCGAGGATGAGCGGCGTGAGGCCCCGCGCGGCCGCCTCCTCGCGCGCCGCCCGACAGATCTCGAGCGGTGTCTGCCCGGGTGTCCCGGTCACGGGGACGTCGAGTTGGGCGCCGAGCGTCCGAAGCTGCTCCATCGCGGCCGGCCGCTGAGTGTCCGCCGCGGCGAGCAGCGGATGCTGCCCCTGCTTCGTGTAGAGACGGGCCAGCTTCGCGGCGGTCGTCGTCTTGCCCGAGCCCTGCAACCCCATGAGCATGATGACCGTCGGCGGGTGGGAGGCCATCGCGAGCCGGTGCCCGCTTCCACCGAGGAGCTCCACCAGCTCCCCGTGCACGACCTTCACGACCTGCTGAGCGGGCGTCAGCGACGCGAGGACGTCCTGGCCGACCGCCCGGGTCTTCACGCGGTCGACGAAGGCGCGGACGACCTTGAAATTCACGTCCGCCTCCAGGAGCGCCACCCGCACCTCGCGCAGCGCCTCCTGGATGTTCTCCTCCGACAGACGGCCGCGCCCGCCGAGCTTGTCGAAGATCGTTTGCAGTCGGGTGCTCAGGGACTCAAGCATGCAAGGGCCTAACTTTACGGAAATATCCCGGGAATATCAACCGGCGAGGGTTGTCTGCTGGCTACCGCGGGACGAACTGCGCGGGCGCCCTACGCCACTGATAGACGCCCACGTTGAGCTGGTCGATCACCCACCGTTCGGGAAACACGTAGCCCGTCGTCGTTTCGGTGACGTAGAATCCCGGGGCCTCGGCGACCTGAGTCTGGTAGCTGGCCGGCACGCCGCTGGGTGCCGGGACGTACACCTGCATCGCGATGGGCCGTGCCGGTACCCAGACCTGGCGGACGGCGTACCCTAGCCCCGCAGCCGGCATCATCGGGTGGGCGTTGTTCGCACGGTTCGGCTCGTCACCGAAAGGGATTGTCTCCCGCGAGAACGGGGTGCCCTGGGGTACCACCACGAATGGGCCGGTAGGGCTGGGTCGAATGATGAACACCGAGCTCTGGGGGTTCGTGGTGCCCATCAGTCCAAGCGAGGGCGACGGTCCCACTTGCCCGACTGTCGGCGTCTGAGCTGCGGCCAGGCCAGCCCCCCCGACCAGGAGCACGAGAACAATCGCAACCGCCACGACCTTCATCGTGACGCACTATAGCGAAGAACGAGAGCCCCGGCAACCTGTATAGTGCCGGCCCACGGCCAGCGAGGTGACCGGGCCGTGGCCGTCAGTAGGCCGGCGGAGCGTAGACGGTCACGAAGAAGAGCGGCTCGCGGCCGGGATTCTTCACGTGGTGGCGGGTGTGGGCGGGAATCATGACGAGGGCCCCCGCCGCCGCCTTGTGCTCTCGGTCGCCGATGCGGACGAGCGCCTCGCCCTCGACGACGTAGATGACCTGATCCCCGTCGTGCTCCTCCTCGGGGCCGGCGTCCGCGCCGGGATCGATGGTCATGACGGCCGTCTGGCTTCGCGCGGTCTGCTGGAGGACCCGGAAAAACCGCCCGCGGTGGGCGAGGGCGTCGACGACGTCCATCAGCGCGCCGGCGCTGTCGCCGCGGCGCGAAGCGCCCCGACCGCCGCGCCGGGGTCGGCCGCGCCGAAGATCGCCGAGCCGGCCACCAGGGTCGAGGCCCCGTCCTCGACGAGGGACCTTGCGAGGTCCGCCTTCACGCCGCCGTCGACCGAGAGGTCCACGGGCCGCGTGCCCAGGAGCGCCTTGACCTCGCGGATCTTCCGGTGGGCCGAGCGGATGAAGGACTGGCCGCCGAACCCTGGGTTGACCGACATCACCAGCACGAGATCGAGCTCGTCGAGCACGAACTCGAGCGCGGAGGGCGGCGTCGACGGGTTCAAGGCGACGCCCGCCTTCGCGCCGAGCTCGCGGATCTGAGCGAGCGTGCGCGCGAGATGCGGGCAGGCCTCGACGTGGACGGTGACCAGGTCGGCGCCGGCCGCCACGAACTCCGGGATGTAGCGCTCCGGCTCGACGATCATCAGGTGGACGTCGAGGGGCAGGCGGGTCCGCTTGCGGATCGCGCCGACGACGACGGGTCCGATCGTGATGTTGGGGACGAACCGACCGTCCATGACGTCGACGTGGAGCTGGTCGGCGCCGCCCGCCTCGACGCGAGCGATGTCGGCGCCGAGGGCGGCGAAGTCGGCCGAGAGGATCGACGGCGCGATTTTGATCACGAGGTTGTTATACCCCGAAAGCTACGAGCGGCGGAAGCGGACGGCCGCGAAGCCGTCGGTGCCGTGGCGGTGCGGCAGGCAGCGGAGCCAGCCGTCGGCGTCGAGCGCCAGCGGAAACTTGTCGGGCGGATCGGTCGCGAAGTCCGCATGCGCGGCGAGGAAGGCTCTCGCGACCGCCTCGTTCTCCTCGGGCTCGAGCGAGCACGTGGCGTAGACGAGCCGGCCACCGCGCCCGACCATCGTCGCCGCCGCGGCCAGGATCTCGGACTGTCGTCGGCTCGCCAGGAGCAGATCGGACGGCTGACGCCGCCACTTCACCTCGGGGTTGCGTCTCAGCACGCCGAGGTTGGAGCAGGGTGCGTCGACGAGGACCCCGTCGCACGCGGCGCGGAACCCGGGCGCGAGGGCTTCGACCGGGCCGTCGCGGGCGTCGATGATCGTGATCCCGAGCCGGGCGGCCGCCTCCCTGACTCGTGTCAGGCGCTCCGGCTCTCGATCGAAGGCGAGGACTCGGCCGCGGTCATCCATGAGCTCGGCGAGATGCGTGGTCTTGGTGCCGGGCGCGGCGCAGACATCGGCGACCGTGCTCCCGGGCTCGGGCGCGAGTAATCTCGCGACCAGCATCGAGGCTTCGTCCTGCACGGCGAAGCTGCCATCGACGAAGGCACGCCACGCGCCGGGCGCGCCGCCGGGCCCTACCACGAGCCCCTCGGGCGCGTGGTGCGTCGGTCGCCCGCCGAGCCCTTCCTCGGTGGCCAGGCGCTGGGCCAGCACGTCGCGGGTGATCCGCAGCGTGTTCGTGCGGAGCGTCAGGGGCGGGCGCTCGTTCAGTGCTCGCATCAGCGCCTCGGCGTCTGCGCGGCCATACCGCTCCACCCACCGCTGGGCGAGCCACGTCGGGAACGAGCAACGCGTCGCCAGCGCGTCGATCGGATCGCGTGGCGGCGCGGGCTCGCGCTCGCGCGGGTCGCGGCGGGCGAACGATCGGAGCACGGCGTTGACGAACGCCCGCACGCCGGGCGTCCGGGGCGCCAGGGTGACCCCGTCGTTCACCGCGGCGAACGACGGCACGCGCTCGAGGAACGCGATCTGGTACGCGGTCACTCTCAGGATCACCCGCACGCGGGGATCGAGTGACTCGAGCCGGCGACGGGAGTGGGGCGCCAGGATCCAGTCGAGATAGCGTTGCCAGCGCAGCGTCCCGTACGTGAGCTCTGTCGCCAGCGCGGCGTCGCGCGCCGGGAGCCCGAGCGTCGCGAGCTCGGTCTCGAGCGCGATGTCGGCAAAGCTCGCGTCGGTCTCGACGCGCTCCAGCGCGCGCACTGCGACCTCCCGTGCCGGCGAGGGGCGGGCCGCAGAACCCCCGCCCGAGGGGCGGGCGGCAGAACGCCCGCCCGAGGGCCGGCCAGAGGCCCCGCCGCCCGGCACCCCTCGCCTCCGTGACGGGCTCACGATACGCGCCCGGGGACGTCGGGCTTTGCGAATGTCGAACCGGGGGCGAGGCGCGCGCCCCGGAGATACTCGGGCCAGGACATCGCGCGGCGGTTCTCCGGCTGGACTTCGATCGGACGCAGCCAGCCGTCGGAGGTGGCGATGGCCAGCTCGTCGGCGTCGGTGGCGGGGCGCGCCAGCGTGCCCGGCGGGTGCATCCGTCCGCCGCCGACCGCCCTCGCGCGCCAGATCGTGAGCGTGCCGGCAGGGCTATGCACGAGCGCGCCGGGCCAGGGGTTGCAGCCGCGGACGACGTTGACGAGGTCTCGCGCGGAGCGGCTCCAGTCGAGATGACCGTCGACGCGCTTCAGTCTCGGCGCGAGCGTCGCGTCCTCGGGCCGCTGCGGTCGGGGCGCCAGCGTGTCGAGGCGCGCGAGCGTCTCGATCAGGACGTCGGCGCCCAGCACGGCGAGCCGCGCGGCCAGCTCGCCGGCCATCTCCTCGTCGCCGATGGCCACGGACGCCGCGCGGAGGGTCGGGCCGGTGTCCATGCCCTCGTCCATCTGGAACGTGGTGATACCCGTCACGGTCTCGCCGCGCATGATCGCCCACTGGATCGGCGCCGCGCCGCGATAGCGCGGCAGGAGCGAGCCGTGGACATTGATCGAGCCGCGACGTGGAGCTTCGAGCACCGCCTTCGGCAGGATCTGCCCGAACGCGACGACGACCGCGACGTCGGCGCCCAGGGCTCGGAACCGATCTGGCCACTCGGGATCACGCACGCGCGCCGGCTGGAAGACCTCGATCCCGGCGGCCAACGCGCGCGTCTTGACGGGCGGTGGCGTCAGCCGCTGCCCGCGGTGCGCCGGCCGGTCGGGCTGGGTGACCACGGCGACCACCTCGTGGTGGCGCAAGACCGCCTCGAGCGTCGGTAGGGCAAACTCGGGCGTGCCGTAGAAGAGGATCTTAAAGCGCGAAGGCGTGGCGGGAGGCGTCCTCGCGGAGACCGTCCTTCTTGATCTTCCGCTTGATGCGGTCGCGCGTCACGGGGTCGACGCGATCGATGAAGAGGACGCCGTCGAGGTGGTCGATCTCGTGCTGCAGGACGCGCGCGCGCAGGCCACGCGCGTTCAGCGCCAGCGGCCGGCCGTTCACGTCCTGCGCCTCGACCTTCACCCACGCGGAGCGCGCGACCGGGGCGAACACCCCCGGGATCGACAGGCATCCCTCCTCGCCCGTCGTCTCGCCGCCCTGCTCGACGATGGCCGGGTTCAGGAGCGCCTGCACGTCGCGGCCCTCCTCGTCGGCGACGACGATGAGCCGGAGCGAGATCCCCACCTGAGGCGCGGCCAGGCCGATGCCGACCTCGTCGTACATCGTCTCGGTCATATCAGCGATGGCCACCCGGATTTCCGGAGTCACCTCGCCCACAGGCGCCGCGCGCCGCCGTAGTCCCGGATCGCCATATTTCAGGACCTTTAGTACTGCCATTCGACCGGATCGACCTCCACGTCAATGATACCCCGGCTCGCCGAACGCGGCGTTTTGAACTCCCGCAGCGCTTCCTCGAGCAGGCGCGGCAGATCGGTGTCGCCCTTCACGACGATCCGATGGGCACGATCCCTTCGGTCGGCCACGGGCGGATAGACCGTAAGTCCCGCGCCTCCGCGCAGCGCGGCGCCGATCGCCTGGGCCAGCCGGCTCGTCTCGGCGGCCTCGCGGGCGCGCGTGGTGACCACGGCGAGGCGTCGAAAGGGCGGATAGCCGAGCTCGGCGCGGAATGTCAACTCGTGCTGGTAGAACTCGTGCAGGTTCTGGCGCGCGACCGCCCCGAACGCATAGTGCTCGGGGTTCTGCGATTGGATGATGAGGGCGCCGTCCGCGGCGACTCGCTCGGCGGCCGCCCACGCGAGCCCGAGCGTGCGCTCCCCGGCGCGGAAGTCCGGCGCGCGCAGGAGCTGGTCCGGCGCCACGAACGCCGCGAGCCCGAGCGACGCGGGACCGAAGAGGCGGAGCGCGCCGCGGGTACCGATCACGACGTCGGCGGCGGCCGCCGCCGCGCGCTGCGCCTCGCCGCGAGCGCCCCGCGCCACGTCGGGATCCCAGCGCGCGATGCGCGCCGCCGGGAAGCGGCGGCGCACGGCGTGCTCGACGCGCTCGGCGCCCCAGCCGAATGGAGACAATCGTCGTCCGTGACACACGGTGCAGGTGTCCGGCAGCGGGTGCGAGGCGGCGCAGAGCCGGCAGACGAGCCGGGCGGCGGCGCGCGAGTAGGCGAGCGCGATCGCGCACTCGGTGCAGCGGACCACGGTCCCGCATTCGTCGCAGGCGAGCGACGAGGTGAGCCGGCTCACCGCGAGGAAGACGCGCCGCCGGGCGGCCAACGTCTCGCGGATGGCGCGCGAGACCGGCGGCGTGAGCGGCTCGCGCCGGAGGATCCCGCGCGTGTCGGCGATGCTCACCGCGGGCCAGGGCCCGGGCTGCGGGGGAGCCATGTCCACGAGCCCCGCCTTCGCGCGCCACCACGTCTCGACGCTCGGCGTGGCCGCCGTGAGCAAGAGCGCGACGGGCTCCCGCGCCGCACGCTCGAGCGCGACGTCGCGCGAGTGCATCCGCGGCGGTCCGGGCGGCTTGTGAGCGGCCTCGTGCTCGTCGATGAGGATGAGACTGGCCGGGGGCGGGAGCGGAGCGAGGATCGCCGACCGGGTCCCGGCCGCGAGGCGCGCCGCCCCGTCACGGAGCAGATTCCACGCCGCGGCGCGCTCCTCGTCGGGCACGCCCGAGTCGAGCCTTGCGACGCGGTCGATCTTGGCCAGGCGCTGCGCCCAGCGCGCGGTGGTCTCCAGATCGGCCGCGATCACGAGGGCCGAGCCAGGCGCCGCCTCGATGCGCTCGAGGAGCCGCTTCTCCCGACCGGCGCCGACGAGCAGCTCCGGCCGCTCGGGCGCCCTCGCCGGCGGGCGCCCGGGGGCGTGACCCGGCCCGGGCCCGCCGGCGGCGAGCGGTGGTGGCAGGAGCGCGGCGCAGGTCGAGCCGACGGACGAGAGACTCTGCTCCGCGATCCAGTGGACGAGGTCGAGCTGCGCCCGGGAGAGTATGGGCTCGCGATCGACGAGGCGGACGAGCGGCTTGAGGCGAGCATCGGCGCCGTCGCGCAAGGCCACGACCATGCCGACGCGCGAGGCGCCCCGGAGGGGCGCGATCGCCCGCTGACCGGGGGCGAGCGCCCAGCCCTCGGGCACGCGATAGGAGAACGAGTGGGCGACCGGGGCGTCGAAGGCGACGTCCGCGATGGTCATGGATCGGAGCGGGGGGACGGGGCTACCGGGGGTGGCCTGAGAGAGGTGCGACCCGGGTCTGTTGTAGCGGGGTCCGTGAGCACGGCTCGGTCCGAGGGTGGCCCGAGACAGGTGCGACCCGGGTCGTTATCGGAGCGTGAGGACGGCGCTACCGAGGGTGGCCTGAGATAGGTGCGACCCGGGTCGTTATCGGAGCGTGAGGACGGCGCTACCGAGGGTGGCCTGAGATAGGTGCGACCCGGCTCCGTCTCCGCGGACGAGCCGTACGGCGCCGTCATCGCGTGCGGCGGCGATCGTACTCCCGTCGGGCGAGCTGGAGATCCTCCCACGCCATGCGTTTGTACTCCTCGCCCGGGTTGCGCAGGAGGAACGCGGGATGGAAGGTCGGGATCAGCACCGCCGAGCCGTACGGATGCACGCGGCCGCGGAGCTTGCCGATCGGCTCTCGGGTGCCGAGGAGACTCTGAGACGCGACGCTGCCGAGCGCCAGGATGACTTTGGGCTGGAGCACCGCGAGCTTCGCCGCGAGGAATGGCGCGCAGGCGGCGAGCTCGTCGGCCTCGGGATTTCGATTCCCGGGAGGCCGACACATGACGGCATTACAAATGTAGACTTCGTCGCGTGCGAGCTCGACCTTCCGCGCCTCCAGCATTTTCGTCAGGAGCTGCCCCGCCCGCCCGACGAAGGGGAGACCCTGAGCGTCTTCCTCGGCGCCCGGGCCCTCACCGATGACGACGAACTCCGCTCGCGGGTTCCCCGAGCCGAACACCACCGTCGAGCGAGCCTCGCAAAGCTTGCACTGGCGGCAGCCCTGGAGGGCTTTCTCCTGGGCCCGGAGCGTCTCGGCCGGGCCGAGCAGATAGTCGCCGGTGAGCGGGAGATCCGTGAACCCGAGATCGCGGTGGTGGCGTAGCGTCTCGCCGAGCGCGCCGAGCGCGTCGGCGAGCGTCGTGCGCGGATCGGCAGTCGCCATTGCGCGCTACGCGGGCGTTTTCCGAGTGAGGGCGCCGGCGCGGAGGCCGAGGACGTGCGAGAGGATCGCGTCGGCGACCGCCGCTTTCGGCATCCGCGGCAGCGCGCGCGTGCCGCCCCAGCGGTCGAGCAACAACACCTCGTTGTCCTCGGCGTCGAAGCCGATGCCGATCTGGCTCACGTCGTTCGCCACCAGGAGGTCGATCCCCTTGCTCTCGAGCTTGGCGCGCGCGTTTGCGGCGACATCGTGCGTCTCGGCGGCGAAGCCGACGACGAACGTGCTCGTGCGTCGCGCCGCGACCTCCGCCAGGATGTCGGGATTCGGCGTGAGCTCGAGCGTGAGGTCGTGCTTGCCCTTGATCTTGCTGCTCGCAGCGTGCTTGGCGCGATAGTCGGCGACCGCGGCGGCCTTGACGATGATCGTCGCGCCATCGAGGTGGTGGAGCACCGCCTCGCGCATCTCCTCGGCGGTCTGCACCGGGACGAAGACCGCGCCGGGCGGCGGGGTGAGCGCGGTCGGGCCGGAGATCAGCGTGACGTTCGCGCCGCGCCGGAGCGCGGCCACCGCGAGCCCGTACCCCATCTTGCCCGAGGACCGGTTGGAGATGTACCGCACCGGATCGATCGGCTCGCGCGTCGGTCCGGCGGTGACGAGCACCCGGTCGCCGGCGAGGTCGCGGAGGGGCGCCAGCACGCGACGCAGCGCCTCGACGATGTCCTCGGTCTCCGGGAAGCGTCCCTTGCCGCTCTGGCCCGAAGCGAGCGCGCCCGAGTCGGGCTCGAGGACGGTGACGCCACGGCCGCGCAGCGTGGCGACGTTGGCGACCACCGCTGCGTGCTCCCACATGCCGCCGTCCATCGCCGGCACCATGAGCACCGGCGCCCGGGCCGCGAGCAGCAGCGTCGTCAGGAAATCATCGGCGATCCCGTGCGCCGCCTTCGCGAGGACGTTGGCGGTGGCCGGCGCCACCACGATCGCGTGGCAGCGCTCGGCGAGCGCCACGTGCTCGACGGCGTCGGCGCTCTGCGGATCGAAGAGGTTCGAGAGCACGGGGCGCCCCGACAGGGTGCGGAACGTGAGCGGGGCGACGAACTCCCGGGCGTGCTCGGAGAGACAGACCGTGACCGAGGCGCCGAGCCGGGTCAGCTCGCGCAGCAGGTACACCGCCTTGTAGGCGGCGATCGACCCGGTGACGCCCAGAATCAGGTCGCGGCCGTCGAGGCTCATGCCTTGGGCGCGTCGCCCTCGTCTTTGACGCGGTACTCGACCTTGGCCGCCGCAATCTCCTCCAGCGCGCCGCTGGTCGGCTTCTTGTGCCGGCTCTCCACTCGCGGCGGCGCGCCCCGATTGAGCTGGCGTGACCGCTTGGCCGCGAGGACCACGAGCAGGTACCGGTTCGAGACCTTGTTCAACGCGCTTTCCAGCGAAGGAAATGCCATCAATTGCGTACCTCCAGATCGGGCAGGGTGAGGCCGAGGCGTACGACTCGACAGCGCTCGGCCAGAATGATCGACTCGAGCTGCTCCATCGCCTCCTTCACATCGCGGTTCACGATGAGGTAATCGTACTGCCGCCACAACGCGATCTCCTCGCGCGCCCGCACCAGGCGCCGCTCGATGTCGGCGTCCATGTTGGACCGCCGCTCGCGGAGCCGCTGCTCCAGCTCCTTCACCGAGGGCGCCAGGATGAAGATCAGCACCGCGTCCGGATAGCGTGCCCGGAGCTGCGCGGCGCCCTGCGTGTCGATGTCGAGCAGCACATCGCGGCCGGTGGCCAGGGCGTCCTCGAGCGCGCGCGCCCGCGTGCCGTAGAGGTTCCCGTGCACGGTCGCCCACTCGGCGAACTCGCCGCGTGCCAGCATCGCCTGGAACTCGGACACCCCGACGAACCGGAAGTCCGCGCCGTCGATCTCGCCCGGCCGCGGCGGCCGCGTCGTCACCGAGACCGAGTACGCCAGGTCGGGCAGGCGCAGCCGGATTTCGCGGCACAGCGTCGTCTTGCCGGCGCCCGACGGCGCCGAGACGACGAACAGCGTGCCGCGCCGTCTAATCACCAGGCGTGCCCCGCTCCGTCACGAGGCGCTGCGCCAGCGTGGCGGGTTCGAGCGACGACAGGATGAGATGGTCGCTCCCCGTCACGATGACGGCACGCGTGCGCCGTCCATTGGTGGCGTCGACCAGCTTCGTGCTGCCCTTGGCGCTCTCGATGAGCCGCTTCACCGGCAGCGAGTCCAGCGCGACGATCGCCACGATCTGTTCGGCGACGACCACGTTACCGTGCCCCACGTTCACCAGGTGCGTCACCAGTCGGCTCCCGCCGTTCGCGTGATTACTCAAGATTCTGAGCCTGCTCGCGCATCTTCTCGATGATCCCCTTGGCGGCGAGCGCGGCCTGACTGAGCTCCAGGTCGTCCGCCTTCGACGCGATCGTGTTGACCTCGCGATTCAGCTCCTGGATCAGGAAGTCCAGTGCCCGGCCGGCCGCGCCGCCTTTGTCGAGGAGCACCGTGAGCTGCTCGAGGTGCGCGCGGAGCCGCGTCATTTCTTCGCGCACGTCGGTCTTGTCGGCCCAGATGGCGACCTCGGTGAGGATCCGGCCCTCGTCGAGGACGACCTCGCCGAGGAGCGCTCCGATCCGCTCCCGGAGCCGCTCCCCGTACCGTGCGAGCGCCACCGGCGTTCGCGCCGCGATCACGTCCACCTGCGTCCGGAGGGCGGCGTGCAAGGCGCGGAGCTCGGCGCCGAGGGCCGCGCCCTCCATGCCGCGACACGCGACGAGCTCGTCGAGGGCCCGGCCGAGCACCTCGGCAAGGACGGACCACGCGAGTCCGGTGGCGGGCGTCTCCGTGTCCTGCGTGCGCATGACGCCCGGGCGCTCCAGCACCCACGCGAGCGTCACCTCACCGCCCAGCCCCACGGTACGGCCGAGCTCCCGCGCCTCGGCGACGTACTGCGCGGCGAGCGGGGCGTCGACACGGATCTGCTGCGCGCACTGGCCGGGTGCCGGTCCAAGCTGAACGGCCACGTCGATCCGACCGCGCTCGAGGCGCGACTGGATCATCCGGCGAGCGTCCATCTCGAAGGCGCCGAGCGTGCGCGGAAGCCGCAGCGCGATGTCGAGGTGGCGATGATTGACGGAGCGTGCTTCGACCGTCACCGTTGCAGCGTCCCCGGTTGCCTCGGCCCGGCCGAATCCCGTCATGCTGCGGAGAGCCGGGACCGGGGTGATGCGGGAGGCTGCCATCCAGCGATCATAGGGCGAAATCTCCTGTAGTGTCAATATGTTGCGGTTGACACCATCCGATCCGGCGGCTAAACTCCCGCGGAGAGCGAGCGCGTGCCGCTCATCACACTCATCGTCGGCCGAGGACGCGGCAAAGCGGTCGGGCATTCGACACGGCGGCTGCGCCGCCGGCCGGTGTGCTGCGTGCGCGGGTGACCCGCTGGGCCCTCGTCGCACTGGGCGCGCTGCTCGTCCTGGGCGGCGCCACCGTCGCGCTCGCCCGGTTCTTCGGGAAATCCGGCTCGCGCGCCTCGATCGGGGTGTCCGTCGTCGCCCGGTGGCTCGCGGTGTACGTGCTCTGGAGCTTCGCTGGCGGGCTGGCGGTGACGTACGGCCTGCTCGCCACATACTACTCGCCCGCGTTCGCCGTGATCGGTCTCCTCGGCGCCATCTGCGAGTATCGGGCGAGCGTCCGTGTCGGGCGCGAGCGCGGGCTGGCGATCTTCGTCGGCGTGCAGCTCGCGTGGCTGGTGTTCGTGCTCTTCCAGAACGGCATGCTGGTCGCCGGGTGGTGATAGGCTCAAGGAATGGGCGAGCAGGACGCGATCCTGGTCGTCGACGCTGACCCCGAGGCCGCGCTCCTTCTGAGTGACTTCCTCGAACGCGAGGGATACTCGGTCGTCGTCGCCGCGACCGGCGCCGAGGGCCTGCGTCGCATCCACGAGGAACGATTCGCCCTCGTCCTCCTCGATCTCGAGCTCCCCGACGTCGACGGCACCGTCCTCATGCGCGAGGCCGGGGGGGTCGAGGCGCCTCCGGAGGTCATCGTGGTCACGGGCCACGCGACTCTCGACTCGGCGATCCAGGCGGTCGAGAGCCGGAGCGCGGGCTACATCCTGAAGCCCGTCGACCTCTCCCGCCTCGGCGCGATCGTCGCCCGGGTGTTCGACCGGCGGCGGTTGACACAGGACAACGCGCGGTTGCACGCCGAGCTGGCGGAACGACTCGGCGAGAGCGAAGCACTGGCCGCGATCTCGGCGACGGTCAGTTCCACGCTGGACGTCCGCGAGGCGCTTCGAAGGATCTGCCGCGAGCTCGCTCGTCTGCTCGGCGCGGATACCGTGGCCGCTTACCTGCACGAGTTCGGAACCGGTCAGCTCGTGCCGACCGCCGCGTACCACGTGCCCAAGGAGTACCTGGCGACGCTCTCCTCGGCCCCGCTGCCGCTCAAGGACCAGGGCTTCTTCGTCCCCCTGTGGGCGGAGCGGCGTCCCGTGTACTCGGACGCCGTCGCGCAGGACGAGCGATTCACGCACGCGATGTTCAGGAGCTTCCCACACCAGTCGGGGCTCGTCCTGCCGCTGATCGTCGACGACGAGGTGATCGGCGGCTTCTATCTGGTGTGGTGGACGGCCCGCCGCCGCTTCTCCGAGCGAGAGCTCCGCGCGCTCGAACACGTCTGCGAGCAGGTCGGGTTCTTCCTGCGCAACGCCCGCCTCTACGAGCAAGCCGAGCGCAACCGCAACCGGCTGGAAGTCCTCAACGAGGTATTACGACGTCTGGCCGCCGTCCACAACCCCGAGGAAGTGCTGACGATCATCGTCAACGAGGCCGCCCGGCTCGTGGGCGCAGAGGCGGCGGGTCTTCGGCTACTGGAGGGCGACGATCTCGTGGTCGGCGCCAGGACCGAGTCGGCCGCCACCGTGATGTCCCGGCCGCGGCTCAAGATCGGGGAGAGCCTGAGCGGTCTGGTCGTCGCCACTGGAGAGTCCGTCGTGGTCGAGGACCTGGCCGCCGACACCCGCCACGATCCGGCCCACAAGCGCAGCGCCCTCGAGCGGGGCTTCCGAGGGTTCATCGGCGCCCCGCTCCGGGCCCACGGGCGCGTCGTCGGCACGCTCAACGTCTACACCAAAGGGGCGCGCCACTTCCTGCCGGACGAGATCGCGCTGCTGTCGGCGCTCGCGGACCAGGCCTCGCTCGCCATCGAGAAGTCGCGTCTGCTCCGAGAGACCGAGGAGGGACGGGCGCTGCTCGAGCAGCTTTCCCATGCCGCCATCGCGATGCAGAGCTCCTGGGAGCGCGACGCCCGCCTCGCTGCGTTCGTCCACGCGGCGCGCGATGTGGTCGGCTTCGACCGCGTGAACGTGTTCCTCTTGACTGCCGATGGCTCGGAGCTCGAGCTGGCGACGGCCGGCGGCGACGAGGAAGCCCCCGCCCTCCGGTTACCGGTGACACCCGCGGCCGGTCCGTACCACGAAGCGCTGAAGAGCCGCCGGCCGGTCGCGGTGCTGTCCGACGCGGACCTCGCCCAGGTGCTGCCGCTCGACCGGACGCACCTCGACCACGCGTATTTGCGCTCGCGCCGATTCGTCGTCGCGCCGCTCGTCGTCGGCGAGCGCGTGATCGGCGTCGTGAGCGCCGACAACAAGTCGAGCCGGCGACCGATCAGCCGGCAGAGCGTCGAGCCGTTCAGCTCGCTCTGCCAGAACCTCGCGACCGCGCTCGAGGAGAGCCGGCTCTACGCCGAAGCCCGCGCCCGCGAGCAGGAAGCGACGCGGCTCTACGCGGTCACCCGGCAGCTGGCGACCAGCCTCGACCGCGAACGGCTGCTCGATGTCATCGCCGAGCAGGCGACCGAGCTGACCGGGTGTGACGCCGTCGGGATATTCTTCTACGACGTGACGCGGGGGGTCCTCGTCTTCCATCGCGGGTTGCACCTTCCAGCCGAGCTGACCCGCGGCCTCGCGTTACGTCCCGGCGAGGGGATCGCGGGGCGCGCTTACCAGGAACGCCAGCCCGTGTGGACGCGAGACCGCCTGACGGACGCGACGCTCCGACACTCGCCGGCGGCCCAGCGGCTCGTCGACGCGGCCGCGCCGCGCGCCTACCTCGGGGTGCCCATCACCAGTCGTGAGGAGACGCACGGCACGCTCGTCGTGTACTTCTTCGCGCCGCACGACTTCACCACGCGCGAGATCCAGCTCGTATCGACTCTCGCCGACCACGCCGCGCTCGCGCTCGAGAACGCGCGCCTCTTCGAGGAGACGCAACGCCGCGAGAGCGAGGCCAAGACGCTCTCCGACGGCCTGACGCTCCTGAACCAGGCGGCCCGGGCGCTCCACCGCACCCTCGAGGTGGACGCGATGCTCGACGGCGCGCTCACGGAGCTGGCCAGATCTTTCGCGGCCAATGGCGCGCTCGTGCATCTCCTCAACGAGGACGGGAGCCTCAGCCGGAGTGTCGGCCACTGGGTGTCGGGCGGGCCGCACCCCGGCGATCCGGGACGTCTTGGCGGGATCAGAGACCACGTGCGCCGGACGCGGGCTCCGCTCCTCCTGCGCGACGTGACGCGGCACCCCGAGTTTGTTCATCCGGCGAACGTCGCCCACGGCGTCCGGTCGATCGCGGCGTTCCCGATCGTGGGCCAGCGCGAGCGCGTGCTCGGCGTCCTCGTCCTGTACTACACGACGCCTCAGGCGCTCGGCGACACCGAGACACGCCTCCTCACGTCCTACGCCGACCAGCTGGCGACGGCGCTCGAGAACGTGGGGCTCTACGAGGAGACGCAGACGCAGCGGGTACGCCTCGCGCAGATCTTCGACTCGACCTCCGACGGCATCGTGCTCGTCAGCCGCGCGGGCGAGATCCAGGCGGCGAACCGGCAGGCCGGCGAGCTGCTCGGTTTCGATGCCAGCGCCGTCATCGGGACCCGTCTGGCCGCGCTCCTGACCGGCGCCCGGACCGACTCCGATCGGGTGTTCGGGAACCTCGCGGCGCTCCTCGGAGATCCGGACCGGGGCGGCGAGGGCGATCTCGAGCTCCGGCGCAGCGGCCGCACCGTCCACTGGGCCGCCCAGCCGACCAGAGACGCCTCGGGCGGGACCATCGGGTTCACGCTGACGCTGAGCGACGTGACGCACGAGCGTCAAGTGAGCCAGATGAAGACCGACTTCGTCTCCTTCGTCACCCACCAGCTCCGCACGCCCCTGGCGGGCATCAAGTGGATGCTGGAGCTCGCGGCGCAGACGCCGCAGGTCCCCGAGGAAGCCGGAAGCTACATCGAGGACGCCCGCGCCGCCGCCGAGCGGCTGATCGGTCTCGTGAACGACCTGCTCGACGTCTCCCGCCTCGAGAGCGGGAAGCTGACGGTCGTGCTCCAGCCGACGAACCTCGCGAAGCTCACGCAGAGCGCGCTGGACGACCTCGGGGTTCTGATCCGCGAGAAGGGACACCACCTGTCGGTGACGGGCGCGGGCAGCGTGCCGGCGGTGATGGCCGATCCGCAGCTCCTCCGGCAGGTGATCGTGAACCTCACGTCCAATGCGATCAAGTACACGCCCACCGGCGGCGCGATCTCGATTTTCCTCGGCGTCGAGGATGGCCGGACGGCCCGCTGGGCGATCACGGATAGCGGCATCGGGATTCCGAAGGCCTCCCTGGCGAGGCTCTTCGAGAAGTTCTACCGAGCCGACAACGCCCACACCATAGAAACCGAGGGAACGGGACTGGGTCTCTACCTGGTTCGCCTCATGGTCGAGAAGCTCGACGGCCAGGTCTGGTGCGAGTCCGAAGAAGGCCGGGGGTCGACGTTCATCTTCACGCTCCCAACGAGCGGATGACGCCCATGGAGACGACGGGCAAGCGGGTTCTGCTGGTCGAGGACGATCGATTCCTTCGGCGGGCCTGCGAGGCGAGCCTTCGGCAGCGGGGGCTGACAGTGACGACCGCTGTGGACGGCGAGGAGGGGCTCCGACTCGCCCAGAGCGAGCGGCCGGACATCGTTCTGCTCGACATGCTGATGCCGAAGCTATCGGGCCTTGAAGTGTTGCGCGCGCTCAGACGCGACGAGGCGACGCGCCGTATGCCCGTGCTCATTCTCTCCAACTCCTCCCGTGAACAAGACATTGCCGAGGTCACCAGTCTGGGGGTTTCCGGGTACTTCGTGAAGTCCAACCTGTCGCTTCAGGAGCTGGGCGAGCTGGTCGGGCGCGTGCTGGCGGGCCAGAGTGGCTGACGGAGCCCCGCGGGTTCTTCTGGCGGAGGACGACCGGTTCCTGCGACGGGCGGCCGCGGCTCGTCTGCGACAGCAGGGGTTCACGGTGCTCGTGGCGGTCGACGGCGAAGAGGCGCTGCGGGTCGCTCGCGCGGAGCGGCCGGATGTCGTTCTCCTCGACCTCATCATGCCCAAGCTCCAGGGGTTCGAAGTGCTCAAGGCGCTGAAACAGGACGCCGCGACCTCGCCGATCCCGGTCATCGTGCTGTCGAACCTCGGCCAGGAGCGTGACGTCCGGCAGGCGATGGAGCTCGGCGCCGTCGCCTACTTCATCAAGGCGCACCTCTCGCTCCAGGAGCTCGTCCAGAAGGTCGGGGAAGTCCTGGTGGCTGGCGGGACATAGCCATGCGGCCGCTTCGCATCTCCGAGGACGAGTTTCGAGCGTTGCTCGTTGGGCAGCTCGAGATCATGGACGACGCCGAGTTCGACCGGGCCCGGAAGATGGCCTCGCGGCTGCGGATCCCCCTCGAGCGCGCGGTCGTCGAGCGCAGTCGCGTGCCGCTCGGGTTCATTCTGGGACACATCGCCGAGGCGTGGAGCGTGGGCTTCGTCGACCTGAAGGTCAGCGACGTCAAGCTCGAGGCCTTGCAGACGGTCGCCGAAGAGTATGCGCGCAACAATCTCTTGCTGCCGTTCGACCTGAAGGGCAACGACTCCTCGACATGGGCGTGGAGCCGTTCCTCCTGGCGTCCACTCTCGCCCTCGCCGTCGCCCAGCGGCTCGTGCGGCGCATCTGCCTCAGCTGCCGGGAGTCGGCGGCTCCCGAGGCCTCGATCCTGGAATCGCTACGGGCGCGCCCGGACTTCGACCAGACGATTCGGGTGCTGCAGAGCGAGGGCGTGCTCGGACAGGCGGGCGACTCCCTGTCGAGTATCCGGCTCTTCCACGGGAGCGGGTGTGTCCAGTGTCACGGCAGCGGATTCCGCGGCCGCACCGCCGTGTTCGAGTTGTTCGAGATCGACGATCGGATCCGGGCGATGATCATGGAACGGCGCGACGCCTCTTCCATCCGCGCCGAGGTGATCGGTCGCGGTATGAAGACCATGTTCCAGGACGGGCTCGCCAAGGCCCTGCTGGGTGAGACGACGCTGGAAGAGGTTTTCCGGGTCGCCCTCTAGGCGCGGCTGCCGGGCTTGACCGCCTGGCTGCCGGCCCGGCAGAGCGGGCACTCCTCCGGCTTCCACGTCGTGGCCTTCACCTCCGCGAGCGTCGCGCGCCTCACGGGAAAGAGCGCGCCTCCGCCGCTCCGGTCGATCAGCGAGCCGACGCCGACCACCACAGCGCCGAGCGCTTCCACGCAGCCGACGACCTCGCGGATCGAGCCGCCCGTGGTCATCACGTCCTCGACCACGAGACATCGCTCGCCGGGCGCCAGCGCGAACCCTCGCCTGAGACGCATAACCCCGTCCTCGCGCTCGGTGAAGAGCGCGCGTGCGCCGAGCGAGCGTGCGACCTCGTGGGAGACCAGGATGCCGCCGATCGCCGGGGCCAGCACCGTCTGGACGCGGTCGTCCCGAAACGCCGCCGCCAGCGCTTCGCCGAGGGATTCGGCGTGGACCGGGTGCTGCAGGACGAGCGCCGACTGGAGATAGACGTCCGAGTGGAGGCCCGAGGTCAGCCGGAAGTGGCCGCGCAGCAGGGCGCCGGTTGTCTCGTAGAGATCGAGCGTCTCGCGGTCTGTCATGGCCCGCCGAGCTCGGCGACGATGGCGGTCGCGGCCGCGGCCGGGTCCTGAGCACCGGTGATCGGCCGCCCCACGACCAGGTAGTCGGCGCCGGCGGCGAGCGCCCGCCGCGGCGTCGCGATCCGGACCTGATCGTCCGTTGGGAGAGGGGGGTTCCGCCTGTCCGGAAGGCGGACAGGCTCCACCCCCCTCTCGACTCCCCCCGTTGGGAGAGGGGGGTTCCGCCTGTCCGGAAGGCGGACAGGCTCCGCCTTCCTCTCGACTCCCCCCGACGGGAGAGGGCGAATGCCTGGGGTGACGATCACCCACTCCTGGCCCATCGCGAGGCGCAGGAGACCGATCTCTTGGGGCGAGGCGACGCAGCCGTCGAGGCCGGCCTCGCGGGCGAGCCCAGCCAGGTGGAGGACGTGGGCCTCGACACTCGTCGGCACCCCGACCTCGCGCTGCAGCGCTTTGCGGTCGAGGCTCGTCAGCACAGTCACACCCAGACAGAGGGGGCGGGGGATCCCGAAGTCGCCGGCGGCCTTCACCGCCGCTTCGGCGGCGGCGCGCGCCATCGCCAGGCCGCCGCTCGCGTGGATGTTGAGCATGAAGATCCCGAAGCGCGTCGCCTCGCGCACCGCGGCGGCGACAGTGTTCGGGATGTCGTGGAACTTGAGATCGAGGAAGACGCGAAAGCCCCGCTTGAGGGCGGTCTCGATCGCCGCGGGGCCCGCGGAGGTGAAGAGCTGCGAGCCGATCTTGCACCCGGTGAGGACTCCGTCCAGGCGACCGAGCAGCGCCGACGCTTCGTCCAGGCTCGAGACGTCCAGCGCGACGAGCACGCGGTCGGCAGCGCTAGGCGAGCCCAGCGTGGTACTCCTGCAGACTCTGGACCCGGTGCTCGCCCTTGAGGAGGGCCTCGATCGCCCCGATGGCCGCTTGCGCGCCGTCGAGCGTCGTGTAGTGGGGGATGTCCTCGGCCACGGCGGTGCTCCGAATGATGGCCGAGTCCTTGCGGGCGCGGCCGTCGTCCGGCGTGTTGATGACGAGGGCGATCTCACCCGTCTTCATGAGGTCGACCACGTTTGGGCGGTATCCTGCGCCGACCTTGTGGATCGTTTCCACCGTCACGCCATAGCGCCCCAGCACGCGCGCGGTGCCCGGCGTCGCCACCAGGGCGAAGCCGAGGTCGGTAAGCCGACGCGCGAGCGGCGCCACTGCGCGCTTGTCGCGGCTGCGCACGGACACGAAGATCTTGCCGGCGGTGGGCATCGGCAGGCCAGCGGCGACCTGCGACTTGAGATACGCCTTACGGAAGTCGTAGTCGAGCCCCATGACCTCGCCTGTGGACCGCATCTCGGGGCCGAGGACAGTGTCCACGCCCGGAAATTTGACAAAGGGGAAGACCGATTCCTTGACGGCGATGTGGGGCAACTCACGGCCGTCCCATCCGAGCCAGGGCTCGAGCGTCTCCCCGAGCGCGGCCCGCGTCGCGATCTTGGCGAGCGGAAGCCCGATCGTCTTCGAGACGAAGGGAACGGTCCGAGAGGCGCGGGGGTTCACCTCCAGCACGTAGATGGTGTCGTGCCGGATGGCGAACTGCACGTTGATGAGTCCGACCACGCCGAGGGCCCGGGCGAGCGCCTGCGTCTGGGCGCGCAGGGCCTCGATCTCATCCTCGGCGATGGAGTAGGGCGGGAGCGAGCAGGCGGCATCTCCGGAGTGAATGCCTGCCTTCTCGATGTGCTCCATGACCCCGCCCACGAGGACCCGCGTGCCGTCGGCGACGGCATCCACGTCGATCTCGATCGCGTCATCCAGGAACTTGTCGATGAGCACCGGGTGCTCGGGCGACACCTGAACGGCTTCGTGCATGAACTCGGCTAGATCCTGCTCGTCGTAGACGATCCGCATGGCGCGCCCGCCAAGGACGTAGGATGGGCGCACGAGGACCGGGTAGCCGATTCGTGTCGCGATCGTCCGGGCCTCTGCGAGCGAGCGGGCGGTGGCACCAGCGGCCTGGTGGAGCCCGAGCTCGCTGAGGAGCGCACTGAAGCGCTGCCGGTCCTCGGCGCGGTCGATGGCGTCGGGCGAGGTGCCGAGGATCGGAACTCCGGCATCGCGCAGCGGCACCGCGAGCTTCAGCGGAGTCTGTCCACCGAACTGCACGACGACACCCAGCGGCCGCTCACGCTCGACGATGTTGAGGACGTCCTCGAGCGTCAGTGGCTCGAAATACAGACGATCGGACGTGTCGTAGTCCGTGGAGACGGTTTCGGGATTGCAGTTGACCATGATCGCCTCCACCCCGAGGTCGCGGAGCGCGAACGCGGCGTGGACGCAGCAGTAGTCGAATTCGACCCCCTGGCCGATGCGGTTGGGGCCCGAGCCCAGAATGACGACCTTGGGACGCGCCGTCGGCGGCGCCTCGTCCTCTTCCTCGTACGTGGAATAGAGATACGGGGTGTGAGCGACGAACTCGGCGGCGCACGTGTCCACGGTCTTGAAGGTCGCGCGAATCCCGTGCTCGAGCCGGCGCGCCCGGATGGCCGATTCCGCGACGCCGGTGAGCTCCGCGATGCGCCGATCGGCGAACCCCAGCTGCTTGGCGCGCCGGAGCACCTCTGGATCGGTCAGCGCCGCGTCGGCGATCCTCGGCTCGAAGGCTACGATCTGCCGCATGTTCTCGAGGAACCAGGGGTCGATGTGGGTCAGCGACCGGATCTCCTCGGTCGTCAGCCCGGCCCGATAGGCGTCACCAATGGCGAAGATCCGGTCGGGGTTCGGGACGCTCAGGAGCTGGCGGAGCTCCTCGGCGCCGAGCGTACGGCCGAGCGTCATGGCCCAGCGGTCCTGCTCGAGGGAGCGGATCGACTTCTGGAGGGCCTCCTTGAACGTGCGCCCGATCGCCATGACCTCGCCCACGGACTTCATCTGGGTCGTCAGCGTCCGATCGGCCTCGGGGAACTTCTCGAACGCCCAGCGCGGGAACTTGACCACGCAGTAGTCGATGGCGGGCTCGAACGACGCCGGCGTCTCGCGCGTGATGTCGTTCCGGATCTCGTCGAGCGTGTAGCCCACCGCGAGCTTGGCGGCGATCTTCGCGATCGGGAAGCCGGTCGCCTTGGACGCCAGCGCCGAGGAGCGGGACACCCGCGGGTTCATCTCGATCACGACCAGGCGACCGTCCTCGGGGTTCACCGCGAACTGGATGTTGGAGCCGCCCGTCTCGACGCCGATCTCGCGGATGATCGCGATCGCGGCGTCGCGCATGAGCTGATATTCCTTGTCGGTGAGCGTCTGCGCCGGCGCCACCGTGACCGAGTCCCCGGTGTGCACGCCCATCGGATCGACGTTCTCGATCGAGCAGATGATCACGACGTTGTCGGCGAGGTCGCGCATCACCTCGAGCTCGAACTCTTTCCATCCGATCACCGACTCTTCGACGAGGACCGTACCGACCGGCGACATCTGCAACCCCCACCGCACCGCGCTCTCGAGCTCGTCGGGGGTGTAGGCGATGGACCCGCCGGTGCCGCCCAGCGTGAAGGAGGGGCGGATGATCGCGGGAAAGCCGACGCCGGCCACGACGGCGCGAGCCTCCTCGAGGCTCCGCGCCTGGCCCGAGCGCGGCAGCGCCAGACCGATACGCTCCATCGCCTGCTTGAAGAGGGCCCGGTCCTCGGCCTTCCGGATCGCGTCGAGCTTGGCGCCGATCAGCTCGACCCCGAACCGATCGAGCGTGCCGTCCTCCGCCAGCGCGACCGCGAGGTTCAGGCCCGTCTGACCGCCCAGGGTCGGCAAGAGCGCCTGCGGACGCTCGCGCTCGATGATCTTCGCGACGAACTCCGGTGTCAGTGGCTCGATGTACGTCCGGTCCGCCAGCTCGGGGTCCGTCATGATCGTGGCCGGGTTCGAGTTCACCAGGACGACCTCGAACCCCTCTTCCCGCAACGCACGGCAACCCTGCGTCCCGGAGTAGTCGAACTCGCACGCCTGACCGATGACGATCGGCCCGGAGCCGATGATCAGGATGCGCTTGAGGTCGGTACGCTTGGGCATCGGGCTTCCGCGCGGCGCGCGCCGCGCCGGCTATTCCTCCACGAGACCATAGACGATCGACGTCTCCGGCGCCGCTTCCTCGCGGCGATAGAGCACGTCGTCGAGCCGGCCATTGCCGACCCACGCAACCTCGCCGCTGCCCCAGAGCTGCTCGCCCAGGACGCTCATGCGCCGGTCGACCCGCTCGCGGATCGCGTGGGCTTCGAGCGAGGTCTCGCTCTGCGCGGTGAACGAGGTCCACTCAGGCTTCTGGCCGCTCCCTTCGGTCTTGCGGTAGGAGATCAAGTATTTGGGCATGACGCGGTCAGCCTCCCTTCCGAGCCATCAAGTCCGTGAAACGGTGGAAGAGGTAGTTGGCGTCGTGAGGGCCGGGCGAGGCCTCGGGGTGGTACTGCACGGAGAAGACCGGCCACTCGCGGTGCCGGAGGCCTTCGCAGGTACCGTCGTTGAGGTTGAGGTGCGTCGGCTCCCATCCGAGCGCCGTCACCGACGCCGGCTCGACGGCGAAGCCGTGGTTCTGCGCGGTGATCTCGACCTTCCCGGTCGCGAGGTCCTTGACCGGGTGGTTGGCCCCGTGGTGGCCGAACGGCAGCTTGAAGGTGCGCCCGCCGGCCGCCAGGCCGAGGATCTGATGACCGAGGCAGATGCCGAAGATCGGCACACGTCCGAGGAGCCCGCGCACCGACTCGATCAGGTAGGGCACGCCCTCGGGATCGCCCGGCCCGTTCGAGAGAAACACGCCGTCGGGCTTCCGCGCGAGGACATCGGCCGTGGACGTCGAGGCGGGCACGACGGTCACATCGCACCCGATCGCGCGGAGCTGGCGCAGAATGTTGAACTTGATGCCACAGTCGTACGCGACGACGGTGAAGCGCGGCGCCGGCGGCGGCACGTAGCCACGCGCGAGCTCCCAGCCGCCTTCCGACCACGTATAAGGCGTCGCCGCGGTCACCTCGGCCACCAGATCGCGGCCGACGAGTCCGGGCAGGGCGCGGGCGCGATCGAGGAGGCGGCGCGGATCGGTCTCGACGGACGAGACGATGCCGTCCTGGGCGCCGTGGTCCCGCAGGTGGCGCGTCAGCGCCCGCGTGTCGATGTCCTGAATCCCCACGATCCCGTGGCGCCCGAGGTACTCGTCGAGGCTCGCGCCGGCACGGAAGTTCGACGCGATCGGCGAAGCCTCCTTGACGATGAACCCGTTGACCCAGGGCCGCCGCGACTCCACGTCCTCGTCGTTCACGCCGTAGTTGCCGATCATCGGGTAGGTCATCGCGACGATCTGCCCTCGGTACGAGGGATCGGTGAGGATCTCCTGATACCCCTGCATGGCGGTATTGAAGATGACCTCGCCCGCGGCTTCCCCGACCGCCCCGAGCGACCGGCCTCTGAACGTGCGCCCGTCGCGCAGGACGAGCCAGGCGGAGTTGCTCATGGGCTCGCCCGGCCCGCGGCTCGCGTCGCCACGTTCGGCGCCTCGCTCACGGCCGCACGGCTTTCCCGCCGACGAGCGTCATCCATGGCCCTCCCCGAAGCGTCCAACCCCCGAACGGCGTGTTCCGGCTTCGAGAACGAAACCGCGAGGGGTCGATGGTCGATTCTGCGTCGGGGTCCAGAATCGTGATGTCGGCAGGGGCGCCGGCGGCGAGGCTGCCTCCGGGGAGGTTGAGGAGCCGCGCCGGATCGCGGCTCCACCGCGCGACCAGCGTCGCGAGCGGCAGGAGCCCCGGCCGCACCAGCCGATCGAGCAGCACGGCCACCGCCGTCTCGAGCCCGACGACGCCGAAGGCTGCCTGATCGAACTCGCCCTCCTTCTCGGAGATCGCGTGCGGGGCGTGATCGGTCGCGATGCAATCGATGGTGCCGTCGACGAGCGCCTCGATCAGCGCCTCCACATCCCGCTTGGTCCGGAGCGGCGGCGCCATCTTCGTGTTCGGATCCCAGCCTCTGACGGCGTCCTCGGTCAGCACCAGATGGTGCGGCGTCACCTCGGCCGTCACGCGGACGCCGCGCGCCTTCGCATCGCGGACGAGGCGAACCGCGCCGGCGGTGGAGACGTGAGCGATGTGAACGTGGGCGCCCGTCAGCTCGGCGAGGACGATATCGCGGGCCACCATCACGTCCTCGGCGGCCGCCGGCTGGCCGGGGAGGCCGGTCTCCGTGGAGACGACGCCCTCGTTCATGGACGCGCCGCGGCTCAAGGTGGTGTCCTCCGCGTGGCTGATGAGCGGCGCGCCGAAGGGCAGCGTGTACTCCATGGCGCGCCGATAGAGGCCGGCGTTCATCACGCACTTGCCGTCGTCGGAGAAGGCGACGCAGCCCGACTCGGCGAGCTCCGCCAGCTCGGCCAGCTCCTCGCCGCGAAGGCCACGCGTGACGGCGCCGATCGGATAGACGCGCACCGCGCCCTCGACCTTCGCCTTGGCCAGGATGTAGTCGGTGACCGCGCCGTTGTCGTTGACGGGGTTCGTGTTCGCCATGCAGCACACGGCGGTGAACCCGCCCGCCGCGGCCGCCCGCGTGCCCGTCGCGACCGTTTCTTTGTACTCGTAACCCGGCTCGCGCAGGTGGACGTGCATGTCGATGAATCCCGGGCAGACGATCTTGCCGCTCGCGTCGACGACCTCGCCCCCGGCGGGCGCCCTGAGGTTCCGACCGAGCCGCTCGATCCGGCCGTCCGTGATCAGGACGTCCTGGACGGCGTCGAGATTGTTCGCCGGATCGATGACGCGGCCGCTGCGAAGCAGGAGGCTCATGCGCCGTCTCCGCCCTTGCGCCCCGCGAGGAGGAGCAGCACGCCCATGCGCACGGCCACGCCCCGGGCCACCTGGTCGAGGATGACCGAGTACGGGCCGTCGGCGACCTCGGGCGCCAGCTCCACGCCGCGGTTCACCGGCCCGGGGTGCATGATCAGGGTGTCGGGCCGCGCGTGGCGCGCCAGCTTGTCGAGGGTGAGCCCCCAGTAGCGCGCGTACTCACGGAGCGACGGGATCAGGCCCGCGGTCATGCGCTCCTGCTGCAGGCGCAGCATCATGATGACGTCCACGTCGCCGATCGCCTCCTCGAGGCGGTAGCTCACCTTGGCGCCCAGCTCCTGCACGAAGGGCGGGATGAGCGTCGGCGGTCCGGCCACGGTGACGGTCATGCCCAACTTGCGCATCCCGTGGATGTTCGACCGCGCGACCCGGCTGTGGGCGATGTCCCCGATGATCGCCACGTGGAGCCCGTCGAAGTGGCCCTTCTTCTCGCGGATCGTCAGCAAATCGAGCAGCGCCTGGGTCGGGTGCTCGTGACCGCCGTCGCCCGCGTTCACGATCGAGCAGGGCAGCGCGCGGGCCAGAAGCTCGGCGGCCCCGGCGGACGAGTGGCGGACGACGACCACATCGGGGCTCATCGCGGCGATGTTCCTCGCCGTATCGATGAAACGTTCCCCCTTGCTCGTACTCGACCCACCCGACGAGAAGTTGACGACGTCCGCCGAGAGCCACTTGCCCGCGATCTCGAACGACGTCCGCGTCCGCGTGGATGGCTCGTAGAAAAGGTTCACGATCGTCTTGCCCCGGAGCGCCGGGACCTTCTTGATCTCGCGCGAGGCGATCTCCTGGAGAGACGCGGCGGTGTCCACCAGCAACACGATCTCGCTCGCGTCGAGGTCGCGCATCGTGAGCAGATCCTTCCGCGTCCAGCCCATGCTAGGTCTCCTCGGGTTCTTCGATGACGACGCGGTCCTCGCCGTCGTGCTCCCGCATCCGCACGGCGACGATCTCGCGGCGCGAAGTCGGCAGGTTCTTGCCGACGTAGTCCGGCCGGATCGGAAGCTCGCGGTGCCCGCGGTCGACCAGGCACGCGAGCTGGATGGCGGTCGGCCGCCCCAGATCGATGATCGCGTCGAGCGCTGCGCGGATCGTCCGGCCGGTGAAGAGGACGTCATCCACGACGATCACCGTCTTGTCTTTGATCGAGAACGGGATGTCGGTGCCGCGGATCACCGGCGTCCCGCGCATGCCCAGGTCGTCGCGGTAGAGCGTGATGTCGAGCGTCCCGACCGGGAGGGTCGTGCCGTCGATCTGAGCGATCTTCGCGGCGAGCCGATGCGCGAGGCTGACGCCGCGCGTACGCAGCCCGACGAACGCCAGGTCCTTGGCGCCGCCGTTCCGCTCGAGGATCTCGTGGGCGATGCGGGTGAGGGCCCGGTCGAGCGCGGTCTCATCGAGGACCTGCGCCTTCTCCCGGTAGCGTGGTGCGGGGCTGCCCATCGTCTCTCCTTGCGGGCCTCTCGGGGCTCGCTTAAAGGAAAGTGCGCGAACCGACTACCGTCACTCTACATGGCGCGCTCGGCTCGTGTCAACCCGCCCCGGTCGAACGCCAGCGCTCGACGAGCCGTCGCTCGAGCTCGACCGTGACCCGCCCCGCCTTCACCACGAGACATCGCGGGGGCAAGCTGGTCACGATTTCCTCCACCCGCTGGCATTCCCAGACGACGAGATCGGCGCGGCGGCCCGGGGCGCAGCCATAGTCGCGGAGGTTGAGAATCCGTGCCGGGTGCGTCGTCACGGCGGCCACGAGGTCCCGCAGGTGCTCGGGCGTCCCCATGTGGGCGGCGACAGCGCCGACGAACGTCAGGTGAGCCGGATCGGCCGTGCCGACCGGGGTGAACGGATTCTGGATGTTGTTGGACGCCAGCGCCACCGGGATGCCCGCCTCCAGGAGCCGACGGATCGGCGTCAGGCCCCGGCGGACGTTCCGCGTGTCCCGCCGTCCCATGAGGTAGAGATCGGTCAAGGGAAGGCTGATCACGCCGATTCCCGCGTCCGCCAGCTCGGCGATCAACGCCGCCTGCTCGGCGCCGGGCAACGCGGCCAGCTCGGTCAGGTGTCCGACCGCGACGCGCCCTTGCCAGCGGGCGCGGATGGTCTGACGGACGATCTCGCGCACGTGCAGGTGCTCTGGCTCGTCGGAGAAGTCCACATGGAAGTCCGCGTCGACGCCGAACTCGCCGGCGAGCGCGAAGACGACCTCGATATGGCGGACCGCGTCGGTGTCGTTGTAGGGACACCCGCCGACGAGGGCGGCGCCCATCGCGAGGGCGCGACGGAGCAGCGCCTCGGTGCCCGGCGACTTCACGATGCCCTCTTGAGCGAAGGCGCAGAGCTGGATATCGATCGCGGGGGCGTACTCACGCTGGAGCGGGAGGATCGCGTCCATGCCCGCCAGGCCCACGATCGGGTCGACCTCGACGTGTGCGCGCATCGCCGTCGTGCCCGCGGCCACGGCCAGATCGAGCACGCGCCGCGCCCGGCTCGCGATGTCGTCCACCGTGAAGCCTCGCTTCGCCAGGCCGGTGAGCCGAATCGCCTCCGCGGGCGTTCCCGCCGACCCGGACACGCGATCCGCCAGGAGCGCCTTGTCCAGATGGATGTGCGCCTCGACGAGGCCGGGCGTGACGAGCCGTCCGGCGACGTCGATCGTCTCTCGCGCAGGCGCGCTCGCTGGCCCGATGGCGACGATGCGACCGTCTGCGATCGCGAGGTCGGCGATCCCGTCCCGGTCGGGCAGACGGCAGCCGCGAAGGACGAGGTCGAGCACGTCAGCAGGCCCGCGTGTCCGCCGCCGGCGCGTTCCAGCAACGCAGGACCTCGAGGGCGAGCAAGAGCAGCGCCGCGAGCATTACCAGCGCGCCGGCCCCAAAGATCAATCGGCCGACGGTCTCGGCGGATCCCAGAAGCCCGAGCCGTCCGAGGATGTCGTTCCAGTCGTGGATCAGCCCCTCGGCCAGAAGGGGCAAGCAGGGCCCTCAGGCGTCGCGCTTGGGCGGGTTGATGTTGTACGCCTTGAGCTTGCGGTAGAGGTGACTGCGCTCGATCCCGAGCCGCTCCGCGGTGCGCGTCACGTTCCAGTCATTGGTGCGCAACTCGGTGAGGATATAGGCGCGCTCGAAGTTGTCGCGCGCGTCCTTGAGCGAGCGCTCGCGCGCCTCACTGGCCGGGAGCGCCGCCTCCTTCGGCCGCAGCGGCGCCGGCAGGTCGTCGGCGTCGATCACGTCCCCCGGGGCCATGATCACGAGGCGCTCGACCATGTTCCGGACCTCGCGGACGTTGCCGGGCCAATCGTACGTGAGAAAGTAGCCCAGCGCCTCTCGGGAGAGCGTCTTGGCGCGCTTGCCATTCTCGGCGCAGAACTGCGCGATGAAATGACTCACCAGCGCGGGGATGTCGTCCTTGCGCGTCCGCAGGGCCGGGACTTCGATCGGGATCACGTTCAGCCGATAGTAGAGGTCCTCCCGGAAGCGCCCGTCCCGGATCAGGGCCGCGAGGTCGCGGTTGGACGCGGCGATCACCCGGACATCGACCCTGATGGTGTCCTTGCCCCCGACCCGCTCGAACGCCTGCTCCTCGAGCGAGCGCAGGACCTTCGCCTGGGTCTTGAGGCTCATGTCGCCGATCTCGTCCAGGAAGAGCGTGCCACCGTCGGCCAACTCGAACTTCCCGCGGCGCCGGGTGAGCGCTCCGGTGAACGCGCCCTTCTCGTGCCCGAACAGCTCGGACTCGATCAACTCCTCGGGGATCGCGGCGCAGTTGACCTCGACGAAGGAACGCTCGCGGCGCGCGGAGTGGACGTGGATGGCCCGCGCGACCAGCTCCTTGCCGCTGCCGTTTTCGCCGTTGATCAGCACGCGGCCGTTGGTGGGCGCCGCGGTCGCGATCTGGTCTCTGAGCGCACGGATTCCCGCGCTCTCGCCGATGATCTCGGTCCGTTGCTCCAGGCTCGCGCGGAGTGCCGCGTTCTCGCGCTCGAGCCGCGCGTGCTCGAGGCCGCGGCTGACCGTCAACAGGATCTTCTCGAGGGACAACGGCTTCTCGACGAAGTCGTAGGCGCCGAGGCGCGTCGCCTTGACGGCGGTCTCGATCGTGCCGTGACCGGAGATGATGACCACGACCGCCTCGGGGCGCGCCCGCTTGATCTCGGCGAGAGTCTCCAGGCCGTCCAGCCGATCCATCCAGATGTCGAGGAAGGTCAGCTCCGGCAGCTCGTCGGCGAAGAACCGGAGCGCATCGGCACCGCTGCCGACCGCCGAGACGCGGTATCCCTCGTCCTCCAGAACATCGCGCAGGGTCGACCGAATGGCCGGCTCGTCGTCGACTATTAAGATATGCTCGCCCGCCATGTCACCCTCGCCGCCGCGCCCCAGGCGCCCGCGCGCTCACGCGCGCACGGGCAGTGCGAGCCGCAGGACGTCGCGGGGCTGGGGCCCCGCCGTCCGAGGCGAGGGTATGAACGATCTCGCCGGCCATGTCAGGCCTCGACCGGGGCCACCGCGCGCGACACCGGCACCTCGATGACGAAGCGGGTCCCCTTGGGCTCGCCGTCCTCGACCCAGATCGTACCGCCGTGCTCGGTCACGATCTCGTGCACGATCGGCAGCCCGAGCCCCATGCCCGCGACCTTCGTGGAGAAATAGGGGAGGAAGAGCTTCTCCTTGTCCTCGGGGCTGATGCCCGGGCCGTTGTCGGCCACGATGATCCGCGCGTGCCCGGTGTCGGCCATGTGCACCGTCTCGACGCGCACGATTCCGCTGTCACCGATCGCCTCGACCGCGTTGTCGACAAGGTTGAGGACGGCGCGCTTGATGTGGTCGGGGTCCACCTCGAGCAGCGGGAGGTCGTCGGAGTGCTGGGTCGCGATCGAGAGGGCGGGATGGGACTCGCGATACAGGCTCGCGACGCTGTCGATGAGCTGGCGGACATCGGTCGGCCGCGGGGTGAGCACGGGCATCCGGGCGAACCGCGAGAACTCGTCCACGAGGTGCTTGAGGCCCTCGACCTCGTGGATGATCGTCTCCGTGCACTCCAGCACCAGCCGCTCCTCGCCCGGGGTGCGGGCCAGGCGGCGGCGAAGCCGCTGGGCCGAGAGCTGGATCGGCGTCAGCGGATTCTTGATCTCGTGGGCGATCCGCTGCGCCACCTCCCGCCACGCCGCCACCCGCTGGGCCTTCAGCAGCTCCGTCAGATCGTCGAGGACCACGACGGCGCCGGTGTACTCGCCGTCCGGGCCCCGCACCGCCGTCGCGGAGGCGAGGAGCGAGAGCGTGGCTCCACCCCGTCGCAGCTGGAACTCGAGCTCCGTGCTGGCGGCCTTGGGGCGCCGGGTCCGCTGCACCTGCGCGACCACGGCTCTGAGGTCCGGGCCGGCGAAGACCTCCTCGAGGAAACGTCCGACCGCCGTCGATTCGTTCACCCCGAGCATGCGCGCGGCAGCGCGATTGATGGTCGTGAGGCGCCCGAGCGGATCGAAGGAGACCACGCCGGTGGTGATGGCCTCGAGGACGGTCTCGATGTAGACGCGCCGATCCTCAAGCTCCGTGTGCTTGTCGGACAGATCGAAGTACGCCTCTTCGAGCTTCCGCTTCGATTTCGCCAGGTCGTCCGTCATGCGGTTGAAGGACTCGACCAGGACCCCGATCTCGTCGTCGCCACGCGCCTGCACCTTGTAGGCGAGGTTGCCGGCGGCGACCTCGCGCGTGCCCTCGGCGAGCTGCTCGATCGGGCCGGTGATCCCGCGCGCGAGGTAGAGGCCGAACCACGTGAACGAGAACACGACGATCAGCGTCATGAGCAGGAAGAGCAGGATATAGATGCCCTTGATCGGCATCTTCAGCAGCTTGAGCTGCTTGTATTCCCGGAACGCCTGCGAGATGCCGCGCACGCGTGCCTCGAGCCGATCCGTGACGTGCGTACCGACGACGATCACGCCCACGACGCGGCGCTCCGCGCCGCGCGCCGCCCAAATCGGGACCACCGCCTCGACGAGATCGCCGGACGCGAGCTCGCGCACCGTGGTGAGCTCCTGTCCGGAGGCGCCCTGGCGCAGCTGGCTCTCGTCGAGCTCACGCGTCGCGAGATCGCCGAGGATCGGATCCTTGACGTGGACCAACTCCTGGCCCTGCGTCCCCAAGACGGTGACCGCGCTGAGCCCGAGCCGGTCCTGCTGCTCGACGAGGTAGGCGGCCAACGCCTCGCGCCGCGCGTCGGCCAGGAGTCCGTCGCGATCGATCACGCGGCCGATGTGCTGGGCGTGCCGGAGCGCCGTACGCTCGAGGTTGCTGTAGTAGGTTTGCGCCACCGCGAGCGCCTGGTCCAGCGGGCGCTCGACCTGCGGCTTGAACCACCCCTCGATCGACTTGGTGATGAAGTTGGAGGCAATGAGGAAGATCAGGGTCGACGGGATGAGGGACAGCGTGAGAAACGCCATCACCAGCTTGGTCTTGAACTTGGCGCCGATCACGTTCTCGCGCCGCTCGAACCAGAGCTTGACGAGATTCCGGAAGAGGAGCAGCACCAGGAGCAGCAGCACGATCAGGTTCAGATTGAGCAGGGCGAACACGGCGATGTTGGACGCGAGCGGCAGGTCCGGCGCGTAGACGCCGATGTCCAGGAAGTTCGCCGTGCCGACCAGCACGAGGAACCCGGCGAGAATGATCAGGTTGCGCTTGCGCCGGTTCTCGTCGCTGAGGAGGGGCATGGTTACTGGACTCTTTGGATCGTCCGGTAGTCGGACTGCCGGGTGGCCTGCTCCGCGGTCCCGTTCATCCGCGCCACGAACGTGTTCTCGCCGTTCAACGCCGTGGCGGCGTTGACGCGGACGTAGATGACCGCCACGGGATCGAGCGTCGCGGCGGGCGTCATCTTGACGCCCCGGATGTCCGAGAGGACCCGTTGGGCGTCGCGGAGGTCCCGCGTGGTGTGGATAGGCCGCGTCTCTCCCTTCAGCGCCGCTACCTTGAATTCCTTGGTCACCACGTTGTACGCGAGCGTCCGCTCGACGGTCTTCGTGACGAGCAGCCGGTCGGGCAGCAAGCGCTGGTACTGCCAGAGCTCGATGTCGAGGCGGACGTGCGCCGGGATCCCGCTCTGGATGCCCTCGTTGAGCCCTCCGGGCAGGGCCCCCAGCAGCACGATGTGAACGGTCACCTCATGGTCGTTGAGGAAGACGTCCAGGTCGCTGATGCGCAGTTCGGCGCGGGCGGGCGCCGCAACGGCCAGCACCATCGCCGCCGCACCGAGGTGATTGAGGAGCCACAGAGCACGCATACGGCGAACGGCCCATTATATAGCGGGATACAGCGGCGGGCTGCGGGGGCCGGAGCGGCGGCTAGATCGCGGCGAAGCCGGGAGCCGGCACGAAACCCTCGCGCCGGGCGCCGTCCACGGAGGTCGCGGGGACCTCGACCGCGACCAGGCGCTCGAGTCCGACGGCCCGCTGGACCGCGAGCACGAGCTCGATGTTGAGGGCGTGCCCGCCGTTGCGGGCGATGACGTGCGCCCGGATCGGCCGGCCCAGGAGGGCGAGGTCCCCGATCAGGTCCAGCATCTTGTGCCGAACGAACTCGTCCGGGTATCGCAGACCGTTCAGCGCTCCGCGATTGCCGAGCACGATCGCGTTGTCGAGCGAGCCGCCGCGCGCCAGACCGTTCTTCCGCATGAGTCCCAGGTCCTTGAGGAAGCCGTACGTCCGCGCCGGCGCGAACTCCTCCACAAACGACCGCTCGCTGGGCGTCCACGTGAGAACTTGCGTCCCGATCGCCGGGTGGTCGTTGTCCAGCGTGTAGGTGATGCGGAAGGTCTCCGACGGGATGATCTGCATCCATCGGCCGCTGCTTCCCACCCGGAGCGCGCACGGAAGCGTCAACGGCCGAATCCGCGCGGACTGCTGGACGCGGCCGGCGAGCGCCAGCAACGCCACGAAGGGCTTCGCGCTGCCGTCGAGCGCGGGAATCTCGGGCCCGTCCACCTCGATGTCGAGATTGTCGATGCCGAGCCCCGACACGGCCGCCATCAGATGCTCGACCGTCTGGATCCTCGTGCCGTTCACCCCCACTGTGGTCGCGTAGTGCGCATTGACGACGCTCTCGGCCCTCGCCGGGATGCGCTCGCCGGTCGAACGGACTCTGAACGCGATGCCGGCATCCGCGGGCGCGGGAGAGAGGGTGACACGGGCGACCTTGCCCGAGTGGAGGCCAACACCTTCGATGCCAACCGCCTTGCGAATTGTGTGTTGGCGCATGGACCGTTCCGGAAAGTAGCAACGCGAGTGCCAGTCATACGACTGTCTGGAACTATCTGATTCTTATGGCGTCGTATTAGGGTCCAGAGGGAGCGGGTGGCGCCGATGATACGGCCTGACGCCCTGCGTGTCTCTGATGCGAGACATCACACGTCGACGATGACGCTGACCTCATGCCGGCCATCCCGCTCGGCCACGTCCAGACGATGCATGGTCGCGGCCTTCACGATCGTACCGAGCCGATGGCGCCCGGCGTCCAGCTCCTCGCCGTGGAGCGTCGCGTGGACGAGCGTCGCGGTACACGTGTCAACCTCCACGCGGTGGACCACGAACCCCTCGATCTCGTGCACGTAGAGGCACTCGTTGATCCAGTTGGCGAGCAGCCGCTCCGGGGAATCACCCTGCGCCCGGACCTCACGATGCTCGCGCTCGGAGACCTCGTCGGGCTTCACGATCAGCGAGAACACGCCGAGCGCCGCCTGGGCGAAGGCTTCGGCGCGCGTCGAGCCCCACGCTCGAACGCCCACGTCCGCCTCGGTCTCGAAGTGCTCCCAGCCGGCATCTCGCGCGCTCATCCGCCGCCGCCCAGATCGCCGAATCTCGCCTGCAGCACGGCGATGATCGCGGGTCCGGCCGTCTCGGTCCTCAGGATGCGCGGCCCGACGCCGACGATGGTCCAGCCGCGCGCCTGCGCGCCCTCGACCTCCTCCTGGCTCAGCCCGCCCTCGGGTCCGACCAGCAGAAGAACGCGCGCGCCGGGGGCGAGGGTAGGGGGCAAGCTCGCGGTAAGTGTCGTGCCGGGCAAGCGCGCTGGGCCCACAACCGGTCCCTCGACGGTCACGGCGCGCTCCCAGAGGCAGAGCCGCAGGTCGGCGGGCTCGTCGAGCGCGAGGACGTCGGCGAGCGGTCGGGGCGTGTCAACCGTCGGGACCACGCCACGGCCACACTGCTTCGCCGCCTCGGTCGCCACGCGCTGCCAGCGCCGAGCACGATCGCGCCAGCGGCCGGGCTCGAGAGTGACCACGGTGCGCGCCGTCAGGACCGGGACGACGTGTGCCACGCCCAGCTCGGTGGACGCGCGCACGATCGACTCCATCTTGTCGCCCTTGGGAACGGACTGCACGAGCGTGATCTGGACCGGCGACTCGGTCTCGCGCGTGGCGACTGCGAGCACGGTGCCCGTCGCCCGCTCGCCGACCCGCTCGAGGCGTACCGTGTATTCGCGACCGGCGCCGTCGGCGGCGAGCACCGTGTCGCCGGACCGGAGGCGGAGGACACGCGTGAGATGGTGCGACTCGTTGCGGTCGAAGACGACGCGCCCGCCAGCGATCCGCTCAGGCGTGATCGTGAAGCGGCGCACGGAGCTCGAGCGTGGTCCAGCCCTCCACGGAGAGGGACTGGCGCGGAACGAACCCGTGGCTGCCGAGGGCCGACCCGACCTCGGCCGCCTCACCGTCGAGGATGCCGCCGAGCAGCAGCGTCCCGCCCGGCAGCAGAAAGCGCCCGTACTGCGGCGCGAACCGTCGATGGGCCGCCGAGAGCAGATTGGCGACGACCAGAGGCGCGTGGGTCTCCTCGAGCCTCCCCGCGTCGGCGAGCACGCACCGTACGCGGTCGGAGACGTGGTTGCGGGCAGCGTTCGCCACCGCGGAAGCGACGGCGTCCGGGTCGTCGTCCACCGCGAGGACCGCGGGAACGCCCAGCCGCGCGGCCGCGATCGCGAGGATGCCCGACCCGGTGCCGAGGTCGACCATGCGGCGCGGGCCGTCGCGGTCGATCACGCCCTCGAGCGCCTCCAGGCACCCGGCCGTGGTTCCGTGGTGACCCGTCCCGAACGCGCGCCCGGGCTCGATCGTGATCACGATCCGGCCATCCGCGGCGGGCGTGTCCCACGGCGGGGTGATCAACAGCCGCCGGCCGACCGACCGTGGGGTGAAATGGGCGCGCCAGGCGTCCGCCCAGTTCTCGTCGGCGAGCGGGACGACGCTCAACTCGGTGGCGGGCTCGAAGCCGAGCTCGCGCAGCCCGTCCAGGTACTGCCGGACGCTCGCTTCGAGCGCGCTCGCGGCCGCTGTCTCGGGGAAAAAGGCGCGGAGTCGGGGGCCCCGGCCGGGCCGTTCCTCTTCGACCACGCCGAGCGCGCCGAGCTCCCACGCGAGATTGGTCAGTCCCTCGGAGAGGTCGGTGGGCACGGCCACGGTGAGCTCCCAGAAGCGGGAGGAGGACATCGGTTTAGCCGAGGAGCTTCTTCATCCGCTCGAAGAACGCCGACGCCAGCGGCCCCCGCTCTTCCTTCGAGGCGGCCTCGAACGCCGCGAGCGCCTCCCGCTGTCGCGCATTGAGCTTCTGCGGGACTTCCAGCACGACGCGGTAGCAGGTGTCGCCGTGTCCGCGCTGGCGCAGGTGCGGCATGCCCTTGCCGCGGATCCGCAGCACGTCGTTGGGCTGCGTGCCGGAGGGGATCTTCAACCGGGTCGCGCCACCGAGGACGGGCACCTCGACTTCGTGACCGAGGGCCAGGTGGGCGAACGAGACGGGCAGATCGCAGTGGAGATCGGCCCCCTGGCGGGTGAACAGGTCGTGCTCGCGGATGCGTACGAGCACGTAGAGGTCGCCCGGCGGTCCCCCGTTGATCCCGCTCGAGCCCTCGCCGCTGATGCGAAGCTGCATCCCGTCGTCGATCCCGGCCGGGATCTTGACGCTCAGCACGTGCTCGGCCCGACGCCGGCCCTGGCCGCGGCACTCCCGGCAGGGAGCGCGGTTGAGCTGGCCGGCGCCCTGACACTTGGGGCAGGTCTGGGCCACGGTCAGAAAGCCGTGACTCCGCCGCACCTCGCCGGCGCCCCGGCACATGTCACACGTCTCCAGACGACTCCCCGGCTCGACGCCCGCCCCCGCGCAGGCCTCGCAGCGCTCGAGGCGCGGGATCTGGATCTTCGTCTCGAGACCGGCCGCCGCGTCCTCCAGCGTGATCTTCAGCTCGTACTGGAGGTCCTCACCGCGCGCGCCGCGCGCACCGCGCCCGCGCCCGCCCCCGGAGAAGAAATTCTCGAAGATGTCCTCGAAGAGGGTGCCGAAGCCCGTGTCGCCGAAGCCGGGGCCGACCCCAGGTCCGGCGGTCCCGAACCGGTCGAAGTGGGCGCGCTTGTCGGGATCGGACAGCACGGCGTACGCCTCGTTCACTTCCTTGAACCGCTCCTCGGCATCCTTGTCGTCCCGGTTGCGATCGGGATGGAGCTGCATCGCGAGCTGACGGTAAGCCTTCTTGATCTCGGCGTCGCCGGCGTTGCGCGCAACGCCGAGGACCTCGTAGTAGTCGCGTGGCACCGGACTCAGGCGTCCTCGTCCGGCGCGGCGGCGACGGACACGAGCGCGGCGCGCAACACTCGGTTGTGCAGCTGGTAGCCGGGCAACGTCTCGCCGACGACGGTGCCCGGCTTGGCGTCCACGCTCACCACGCGGGCGATCGCCTCGTGCCGGGTCGGATCGAAGGGTTGACCGAGGGCGGAATAGCGTGTGACGCCCGAGCGCTCCAGCACCTTGATGAGCTCGCGCTGAATCAGCTCGACGCCCCCGACGACGCTGGAGGCCTCGCCGATCGCCCGCGCCGCCTCGAGGGCCCGGTCCAGGTTGTCGAGCACGGGGACGAGGTCGCGGAGCAATGACTCGTTCGCGTAGCGGACATACTCTTCGCGTTCCCGCTGGGTCCGCCGCTTGACGTTCTCGACTTCGGCGAGCGCGCGAAGGAGCCGATCCTGCTTCTCCTCGACCTGCCGCCTCAACTCCTCGGCGGTCTCGGCCTTTGAAGCTCCCTCGGCCGAGGAGACCGGCTCGGGCGCCGCCGTGTCACGCACGTCTGACTCATCCATAACGTATGAATTATAGCAGCGTCGTAGCGCGGTGCCGGAGGGTGAGCGGGGCCGGGGAGAGTGGGGCGGGTGCCTTCCGGGATCCGTGTAGTCAGCGTTGCAGTCGCGCAGAGCCTAGGATCTATCGGATCCGGATCTCAGCAGTCGGATCCCGGGAGGCACCCGCCCCACTCTCCCCGGCCCCGC
>Ga0209056_10000247_pt1 | contig 60486 bp, 68 predicted proteins | sample GraSoiAngelo_114_FD_185876 | JGI IMG/M metagenome (GOLD analysis project Ga0209056, IMG submission 185876) | Grasslands soil microbial communities from the Angelo Coastal Reserve, California, USA - 14_0903_13_40cm (SPAdes) (version 2) | ecosystem: Environmental > Terrestrial > Soil > Grasslands...
ACCTGGCTCGCTCAGCTCCAGGCTTACCGATTCGGCGCGAAATTTTCCACACCCTCCCAGGCTCTTTCGTTTAACTACAATACCAACGGCGAATACCGTGCCTGTCTCGAGACGGAGGGTTGCTCGGCCATTCTTCGAGCAAAAACTGTCCTGATTACTACTGGGGCGGATTATCGACGGCTCGAGGCGGAGGGACGCGAACAATTTGAGGGCGTAGGCGTTTACTATGCTGCCACCGCATTGGAAGGTCAGCTTTGTCGCAACGAGACGGTTGTTGTTGCCGGGAGCGGCAACTCGGCGGGCCAGGCGGCGATGTTCCTTTCCGAAGGCGCTGCCAAAGTGTTGCTCGTGGTTCGCGGCAAGAATCTGAAAATGTCGGATTACCTTGCGCGTCGGGTACAAGCGCGCGAGAACATCGAGATCCTTTACCGGACTGAGATCCGTAAAATGTCTGGCGGGAAAAAGCTCGAACAAATCGAGCTGGAAAATACGGAGACCAGCGAACGCCGGCTGGTTCAAACCCCGGCTGTCTTTTCGATGATCGGTGCTCGACCGTGCACCGAGTGGTTACCGCCGGAAATCGAGCGCGACGACAAAGGATTCATCAAAACCGGCTCGACCGTCGCCGACGCGCCAGCCTGGCGCGCGAGCAAACATCAACCTGGTCCGCTGGAGACGAGCTTGCCGGGAATTTTTGCAGCGGGTGACGTGCGCTCCGGCTCCGTGAAGCGCTGCGCGGCTGCAGTTGGTGAAGGCGGTATGGCCGTTGCCGGGGTTCAAATGAGGTTAGCATCGTCGTCTTGAAATCAGATCACGAAGCCAACAAAATATCTGCGAAATATTGAACTGAACGATTTCTCGGTCGCCCTGGAGATCCACGCAATGGGATTCCTCGCCACACATTCCTCTGTCCTCAGGCTTCAGTTTGTTCGACCTTGTAAATGACCATCCCACGCGCCTGATAGTTCGCGAGCGCCTGCGGATGGTCGCGATTGCACGTGTGAACCCACACGCGCTTAGGCGCGATCCCGCGATGGCGGGACCACGCTTCTTCGATCGCGCTGGTTAGTAACGCCCCACCCAAGCCTTGGCCGATAAATTCAGATAACAACCCGAAGTAGGCGATCTCGACGCCGTCGTCCGTGTCACGACGAAGCTCATAGTATCCTGCAAGTGTATTGTTGTAATAGGCTGCGAACGTCCGCAACTCCGGCGCCGACGCGTACTTCTTCCATTGCTCGTCCGTCCACGGTCGTTTATCGAGCCACTCCCACTGCTCGCCAACACGAAAGTAGAGGTCTCGATTGAAACGCCAATCGCGCTCGGTCTGTTCGCCAATTTGAAACCGCGCATCCGCACACCGCTTCGCACGCAGCTGACCGGGTGCTCGCATTTCAAGATAAGTGGTGACGAGCGGCTGTGACGAATTCACCGCGTGAGATAAGTCGGAGGCGATCTGACTTTGACCGGTGTCGTCCGGCCGCGTTACGGCTTCAGGTCCAGCATCGCTTTGCCCGATTGTATTTCAACCGGTACCGAGACGTGATCGTGAAAATCGAGCCATTTGCCGTTTACTTTGCGGTAAAGCGACGTAAACCGAACCCACACGCCGGACTTTTCGCCATGCTTCAGCGTGCCGCTGATCATTTGCAATCCGGTCAGGTAACCGAACTCGCCGCTAGCTCCGACGTGCAAATCGCGAGTCTCGATACGAAGATCGCTCTCGTACTGGGAGAAAAATTGTTGAAAATCCGCGCGATACGCCGCTTTGCCGATGTACTGTAACGGCGGCACAACGTCGTAAGCGACGACGTCATCCGTGTACAGCTCCATCAGGCGATCAATATCTTTGGCGCTGACCGCCTTCGTCCAACGATCAATCCAGCCGCGAATCTCCTGCGCCGCGACCAGATCGCCTGCTGGCGCCGACGGGCTCTCCGTTTGCCCGTTCGTTGCGATCGATGCCGCCGCTGCGACAGTCAGAATAAGAAATCTAATTGCTTTCATGTGTTTATCGTTATCGGTTTCACTGGCTTGCCAGGCCCTAGCCTTAACGAAGGCTGGTCACTTCGTTCACCCCGTGAGATAAATCGTCATGTGGTCGATTCTCCATCCACATTATCTCACGGGGTGAAAGCTTCTTTATTCACCACGTAAGGCATTTTGGTCACGTCACCGCCGTAATTTCCTTCGAGGACATCGATCAAACCCTGGATGCAGCGGCCGGCCATGCCTTTGTCGGGATCGACTGAAAGCCGCGTGATTTGCGCGCCGCTGGCGAAGTGATGAAATACGCGGCAGCGATCGGCGATTTCGGGATCGAGCAGCGGCGAATCTGGAGGGAGCGGTTCCTTCTCGAAAACGTCGAGCGCCGCACCGGCGATGACTTTCTCCTTCAACGCTTTGGCGAGCGCCTTCTCGTCCACGACCGGGCCGCGCGAGCTGTTCACCAAGTACGCGGTCGGCTTCATCAGCTTCAGCGTCTTCTCATTGATGAGGTGGTAAGTAGGGTTGTCGGTTTCGCCCTCCCGCAATAGCGGTACATGGATCGTGACGTAGTCTGAGCCGCGCAATGCGTCCTCGAATTCCACGTACTTGATCCAGATCTTCTCTTTCTGAATGCCGCGCGCGTGCCGCAGGTCCATCAACTCTTGGATGGCTGCGATAAATTGGTCATTCTGATACGCCGGGTCATAGCAAAGGATGTTCATGTCGAATCCAGTGCATTTCTTGATCATCGCCAAGCCAATGCGACCGGTGCCGATGACGGCGATGGTCTTGCCGGTGACCTCGTCGCCGAGGAACGGCAGGAATGGATGCCAGGACGGCCATTTCTGTTCGCGCACCAGGCGCTCGCTCTGCCACATCTTGCGAGCGAGCATGCCCATCATGAGAAATGCAAACTCAGCAGTCGCTTCGGTGAGCACGTCGGCCGTGTTCGTGAACGGAATTTTGTATTTGTTGGCGTCGGCGCGATTGATGTTGTCGAACCCGACGGCGATCTGCGCCACCACCTTGAGTGTCCCCTTCCCTGCTGCGAACACTTCGGCGTCGATGGGATCGCGCAAAGTGGTGATCAAACCGTCGATCCCACTCTTCACTTTCTCGATAATCAATTTCTTCGGCGGCGCCTCGGGCCCTTGGAAAACCTCGAGCTCATACCCGCGCTCGCGAAGATAGTTCTCGGCAGCCTCGCCGATGCGAGACGTTGCAAAGACGCGAAAACGTTTGTTCTCAGACATAACTGCAGAAGAATCTAATCAGGAAACCAGAAAAGCAGGAAGTTTCCTATTGTAGGGCAGGCGCATTGCCTGCTAAATCCAGCAACCGAAGCGGTCGTCCTACAGATTCTTCTTTGCCCAAGCGGCGACGCGGTCGAGTGCTTTTTCGATGTTCTCGATTGAGTTGGCCACACTGAAGCGCAAGTAGCCTTCGCCTAACTCGCCAAACGCCGTTCCGGACAACGCGGCGACACCGGCATCATCGAGCAATGCGTCGGCCAGTTTCTTCGATGGCCAACCGGTCGCTCTGATGTTCGGGAAAACGTAGAACGCGCCGTGAGGTAGCCGACATGAGAATCCTTTAATTTTGTTCAGACCGGCGACCATCACGTCGCGTCGCTTCTTGAACTCGGCCCGCATTGTATCCACCGACTTCTGGGACCCGCACAAGGCCTCGATGCCCGCAATTTGGCTAAAGCTCGCGGTGCACGAACTCGAGTTTGTCATCAACCGCGCGATATGCGTCGCCAGGTCGGTGCGCATCACGCCGTAACCCATGCGCCAGCCGGTCATGGCATAAGTCTTCGAAAAACCGTCGAGTAAAATCGTGCGCTCCTTCATCCCATCGATCGACATGATGGAATGATGCTCACCTTCAAAAATCAGGCGGCTGTAGATCTCGTCGCTCAACACCATGATATTGCGATCGCCGATCGATTGGGCGATCCGCTCGATATCGATCTTTTCCAGCACGCCACCGGTCGGGTTCTGCGGTGAATTCAGAATGATCAATTTCGTTCGATCATTGATCAGAGTGGCGAGCTCATCGATGTCGAGCCTGAAATCCAGCTCCTCGCGCAACCGAATCGGTACCGCCTTCGCGCCGACGTAATTGATCATTGACTCGTAAATCGGGAATCCCGGGTTCGGGTAAATGACTTCATCGCCTTGTTCGGCGAGCGTCAGGATGGAAAAAAAGATGATCGGCTTACCGCCAGGGACCACGACTACTTCGTCGGGCGTAACGTTTACCCGGCGCGTTTCGCTCACGTGTTGCGCAATGACCTCGCGCAGCTCCATCAACCCGGCCGATGGCCCGTAATGCGTGAAGCCCTTGTGCAACGCATCGACCGCCGCGTCGATGATGTTGCGCGGCGTATCGAAATCTGGTTCCCCGATTTCGAGATGAACAATATCGCGGCCCTGCGCCTCGAGCGCCTTCGCTTTCACTAACACTTCAAACGCGGTCTCAGTGCCGAGACGCGCCATGCGCGACGCGAGGCGGAGTTCTCGGCCCTTTGTCATCACGGCGAAATCAGCATCATCGGCACGATGACGCAACTTGTCTTTTGACTCAGATGTCGGCGCTTTCTTTAGCGCTGCTCATTAGCCCGTAAGCTTCCGAGTGATTCCTGGCCTTTCGCAAATCGCGGACGCGCGCTTGCGCGGAGTAGATTGTTTCCTGCGGCACCCGGCGCAGAGCTTTCGCCAAACCGACTTTCGATAAGGTCCATATCAACCATTTTGTCGGATCCCACTGCCACAGCTTCACGCCGTTACGATAGTCGTGCTGAAATTCGTGGTGATAATTGTGATAGCCCTCGCCACACGTAAACAGCGCCATAAAAAATGAATCGCGCGCGCTGCATCGGGTCGAATACGGCTGACGCCCGAAGGTATGACAGGCCGAGTTAATCAGGAATGTACCATGTTGGAGCACGACAACCTTTGCGACGCCTCCAATTAAAAAACCACCGAGAGCGCCGACCCACCCATCCCACGCGAAGCCCGCCAGTGTTGGAAGGCCGAGGCTGATCATGACGGCGAGCAGATGAATATGCCTATGTTGCCACATCACCAGGGGGTCTTTCTTGAGATCGGCAACGTTATCGAACGGTGGTTGTGGCTGTAGCTTGAACAACAGCCATCCAATGTGGGCGTGGAAAAAACCTTTGCTGATGTCATACGGATCGTCGTCGTGATCGACATGTTTATGGTGGCGTCGATGCTCGCTTGCCCACATCAGGACAGAATTCTCGAATGCAGCAGCGCCGAAGAGGAGTGTGAACAGGCGCACCGGCAGCTTGGCCCGGAAAGTTGCGTGCGTAAACAGCCGGTGATAGCCAAGCGTGATGCTGAAGCCGGTCGCGGCAAGCAATACTGCGAACACGATCATGTGGAACCAACTAACACCGAAGTACCAGAGGTAAAGCGGCACTGCGGTGAGTGTGAGAACAAACGTGCCGATCAAGAACGAACTCGTGATCCAATTAATACGGCTGACGGGAATACGGAGAATCAAGGCGCGATTTGGGTAGGCTCACCGGCTCACTGATACCGGCCGAGAATAACGTCCTGCTTTTCCCAGGTATGTACGCCGCCGCAGTGTTCGCAGGTGAGCTTTTGTTTTTTGAGTTTGGCTGTTGCCCAGCATTTTTCTTCGATTGTTCTTCCGGTATCGGTCAGCTTTGACGTGGAAGGACAACGCACGAGCAGGCTTTTCATGTTCGGGCCAGCTTTTATTTTCTGCCGCCGGGGCGGATCGAAAAAGAATCGCCTTGCCATATCAGAGTCGATACACGATGCGCGCTTTAGCGGTGTCATACGGCGACATCTCCATTCTTACTCGATCGCCAATAGTGAGGCGAATAAATCTCTTGCGCATCTTCCCTGAGATGTGCGCGAGAACCAGGTGATCATTCGCAAGCGCAACGCGAAACATGGTTCCGGGAAGGACCGACATGATCGTGCCCTCGATGGTGATCGCTTTCTCAGTATCTATCATGCTTATTTTTAATTTCTGGTTGCTGATTTCTGATTGCTGATCGCTAATCTCGGACGGAATTCCGACCGCTCTTAGCTATCAGCTGTCAACTATCGGCTTTTTGAGCTCTAGCGACGGTTGCCTGCGAACGAACGCTTCCCCCCGCCGCCGCCGCCGTAAGGACGCGGACGCTCTTCGCGTGGGCGTGCTTCGTTAACAGTTAACGGGCGGCCGTTAAGCTCCTGGCCGTTGAGCGCGCTCATCGCGGCGTTGGCTTGTGCGCCATCGTTCATTGTGACGAACGCAAACCCGCGCGATTTGCCCGTGAAACGGTCCATCATTAAATGGACTTCGTTGACGGTGCCGTGTTGTTCGAACAGATCCTGAAGATCGTTCTCGGTGCTCTCAAAAGAGAGATTACCTACGTACATTTTCATTGTGTTTGAATTTGGAAAAACTACCGAGCTACAGAGCCGTTCCCGTGAATCGGGTTTCAAACCACCAATGAGCGACGCTCACCTGACGATCTACCGCGCAGTGAAGAAACAGTGTAATCCAATAAGGGCGCACTATCGACCGAATTGACCAAAACACAAATGATCATTTCACGGACGTTGCTAAGTTGCCCCAAAATTTGCCGCTGACGCCCGCCTTCGTATTTAGCTATGGCGCGGCGAGCAGCCGTCTCTACACTTTGGTGCTGTGAAGCGCCGGTTGCTCTTCGTTATTGCTTTTCTTGTCCTGCTCTCTGCGGTGCTAGGCGTTTATATCGATTGGAGCTGGAAACGAAAACTCTCGCCGCGCGGCGGGCGTTATTTTTTTCATCGTGTCGAGCTGGCCGTGCCGTCATTTCGCCAGTCCGATGAAAAATGGGGCAACGATCCGCTAGGCGGAGTCGAAGCCAACGGCACTCTCGGCGGTGAAGGCTGCGCCGTGGCCGCTGCGGCGATGGTGTTTAAGTCTTATGGCATCGAGACCGATCCGCAGCAGTTAAACTGGTTCCTAACATCCGCTGACGGCTACACTGAAAACGGCTGGCTTTATTGGGACCGCGCGGCGTGGTTAGCGCCTGACCGCATCCGCCACGTGTACGAAGACTTGCCTTCATATCAACTGATCGATTCGAACATCGCCCGTGGAAATCCCGTGATTGTGCGAGTGCGGTTACAAAGTGGCGTCACGCATTTTGTGGTCATCGCCGGCAAAGAGGGCTTCGACTATCTCGTGCGCGATCCAGGCGGCGGCGCTGCGAAAGGTTTCTATCCACTGCGCGAACTTGGCAGCGACATCGAGGCGCTACGATTTTACGAACCGATCGCGAAGACGGATTCGCAAGTCTCCGCACGGCGGTGAGCAAAGTCAGAACTTAACCACGAAGGCACCTCGACACAGCACGGCGGCTACAACACCGCCGGATCTCTTACTTAATCTCGGCATCCCAAATCGTTCCGGTATATTTGCCCGTGCGATACGCAACTTTGACTCGATCGTTTTCACGCAATCTCTCCCATTGCCCTCGATCGGCGAGAACGGAGATGGCGCGGCTATTATCGAGCATCCGAACTTCTACAATCCATTGTTCGTGATTGGTCGCCCGCTCGTCTTTCACTTCTTCGCCTTGTTTCATCGCCGCGACGTAATCCTTCCCTACCACGACTGCGTCGCCGCTTTTCTTTTCACAGCCGCCCAGAACAAGTAGCAATAACAGCGCGACGACATAACTGGGCATAATCAGTTTCTTCATTTTGAACTTCCGACAACGCCTCCCGATTGCTGCTTGTTAGTCATTATTCCAGATGTAGCATGGCGACGTTTACAGACGCAGAAAGGAAACAGTAATTCTATTTTGTCGTCATGGTCCGACCGCCGTCCAGATGCGGCCGTAGTGGGACGGAACGGCGAGCGGCGTTTCCTGCAGGGAGACGATTCCGTTAAGATTGAGGGCGCCGCCGTGAAGCTCTTCGACGTAGTTGCCGCCGATCGGAAACCAGAACGGTACTGTCTGATCGGTATCACCAATGTTGATCGCAACAAGCGTGTACGCCGGAGCGTTGTAACGGGCGAATAGCAGTATGCCTTTGGAAAGATAGCGGTTCCAGTCGCTGAAGAAATAGTACGCGCCGCGGCGAAGCTGGGGACGATTTCTCCTAATGCCTAAAAGCTTGCGTACCAATCGCACCAGCCCTTGGCCAGGACTGTCGTAGAAAAGATCCCAGCGCAAGGCGCGCAGCAACGCGACGCGGCCGGCGCCGAACTCGGGAAGAAAATAATTCTCACCGAACTCCTGGCCCTGCCAGAGCATCGGCTGGCCCTTGCACATGAGAATCGCGATGAGATACGGCTGCAGCATGTACCAGCGGCTGCGGTCGCCCTCGGCGAAAAGCGGATTGCCGGCTTCGTCGGCATTATTGATGCCGAAATTACAGATGAAGCGCTCATGATCGTGGTTCTCAATGTATTGCAGCGCGGTTTTAGGAATCCGTTCGCCGTTGGTGTTTTCTTCTTCGGGATAACCGAACAGTCCGAGCGAAAGTCCTAAATCGGCAAGCCGCCCGCGGTCGCCACGCGCCACCGCCTTGGCAGCGTCGAATGTGTGATTCTGCCACGTGCTGTTGGAGTACGTCGTACGCAGGACCTCTTCGGGCCCTTCCAACTGCTCGGCGCATTGAATGAGCATGATCGGCGAGCCCGCGCCAGCGTCGAACCGATTCCAGAATGGTTGGCTTTGAGCGATTTTGGACTTGGCGAGTTGGTACGTTTCGTAAACGAGGCTCGCATAACCGACGCCGAGCGGGCCGTCCCAGTAATTCGGCACGCAGTCGTAGCGGAATCCGTCCACGTGATAAACCTCAAGCCAGTGGTGGTTCACGGAAAAAAAATAATCGCGCGTCAGCTGGCGATTAAAATCGGTGCTCTTGCCGAAATTACTGAAATAATCCTTCGCGAACGGTCCCATGAACGGGTTCTCGCGATATCTGAGGCGCGTGTAAGCGTCGTAATATGCGAAGTCCACACCCGTGTGGCCATAGACGACATCCACAACTACGGCGATGCCGTGTTGGTGGGCGATGTCCACCATTTGCTGGAAGGCGGATCGCTTCCCGAATCTTTCATCGACGCCAAAGTACCCGATGGGAAGATAGCCCCAGTCAACTGACGCGGCGACGTTGGAGAGCGGCATCACCTCGATCGCGTTCACACCGAGGTCGCTGAGATACGCCATCAAATTGCTCGTCCGCTCCAAATCACCGCCGAGCTCGGCGATGTTGACCTCGTAGAAAACTAAATCTACCAGCGCAGGCGTGCGCCAGTTAGCCTCCGCCGGGTCCCACTTATACTCCTTGTACCCGAGTGTGAACGCCGAGAGCTTGCCCACACCAAACTCGCGGGCGCATGGGTCGATAATCCAGTCGAGGCTGCCGACGTTCGGGTTGTCGATGCGATAGCGATACAGGTAACGTCCGGGAGTTCCCCAGGCAGAGTCTTGTGTTAGCGGAGGCGTTCCGGCAATCGGCACTGTCGCCGACCAGAAATCACCATAAGGATCGCGTACGTTGTGCGTGAGTAAGAATTCCTGCGGCGGGATGTTTTGCAGGAACTGATCGCGCTCGTGAATGATTTTAACGTAGACCTTGTTGCCGTCACTATCTGACACCCACGGAAGCCAGATACCAAAGGTCACAGTGCCGTTGCTCTCCACCGCGCCCAAACTGCCGAGTGGCAGCAAGTTCATCGCCATGACTTATAACGCCTTCCATTGAATGCGACGGAACAAGACCTGCCCGGTATGGGTCTGCAGGCCAATAAAGCGCGGCTGCTGTGGTGTCGAGGCCAGACCGCGCTGCGGTGACTGCGGGTCTCCAGTAAAGTGAAACTGATTCACCACCTGCCCATTGAGCGCCACCGTAAAGTCAGGGGGATCGACGGTGATTTCATAGGCATTCCATTCGCCCACGGGATGGACGATCAGCGGCCCATCGGTCGGTCCCTTGAAAGAGTAAATCGCACCGGTGCGATGGATCAACGCGTTGTCGGGACGCGCCAATTCGTCAATCTGAATTTCGAATCCGAAATTAATTCCGACGTAAGCACTGTTGTCGTAGTTTTGCTGCTCGGGATCGGAGAAAGCTACAAAGACGCCGGAGTTGTCGTCGGGCGCGGTCATCATCCACTCGAGCCGCAACACGTATCGCGCGGGCGACGGTCGTGTGAGCCACAGCATTCCCAAGTCCGTACCGGGATGAGCTTCGAACGCGCCGCGGCGAATGAGAAAACTGCCCGGGTTGTCGCGCCCCGGTTGGTTGCGGATTGAGGACATTCTCCAGTCGCCCATAGTTTGGCCGTCGAAAAGTGCTTCGAAACCCGCGTCGGCGACAAACGCTGCCGGCGTTATGATTTGATCGCCCGTGCGCCGCGCCACCGCGATGCCCGTGAGCATCGGATTCGGCGAGCCGATACTTGGAAACAGACACGGCCCTGCCGCATAGAGATTCTCAGTGTGGTGGAAGCGACCGTCTGGGTCGGTAACGCTCTTCGTAGAATCTGTGCCGATCCAAAGCGTACCGGTCTCGTGATGCGTTGTGCCGAGACCGTCGTGAGCGGGGCCGCCGGAAGCGTTCGCCTGAATCAGTTGTATCGGTTGGCCATTGGCGAAAACGTTCATCACCTGGGTCATCGCGGCGTCCATCGCGGCCCAAAGATCGTTGTCTCGCTGCGTCGCTGTCAGTGTTACCAAGGCGCGCCTGATGCCATACTCATCTATGGCCGAGTCGAGATCGACGCGACTCGGATGCGCCGCCAAATTGTTGAAGTCTGCCGCTGCTATTTCGCCAATACCGCGGATTGCAATAGCTACGTCAGTGTCCGACGAACTGCGCAATTGCTCATAAAAGTCAACGTCAGGTACCTTCCTGAACAGCTCGTCCTCGGAACCCACATTACTGCCCCCGCCGCTGGCAGTGATCTGCAGGTGAAAATGACCAAGGACATCACCGTTCGGAGCAGTAAAGCGGCCCTTCACAAACAGCGCGGAAGTTTGCAGCTCATTAGTAGTGGATGACAGACCGGGAATCGCCGCGCGAGGCACGCGAAACACAAGGTTTGAGCGGACATGGGCGATGAGATTTTTTCCCATGAGGGGCAGCGTCGGGATGTTGGTGCCGTCAAAGGAGACCAGCGCCAGGCGCGCGCTCTCCAGCGTGCCTAGCGCGATGACCGCTACGCCGCCCGGCGCCAGCTCGATGAAGCCGTTGCTGGTATCGACGCCGGTGACTCTCCAAGCGCCCGTCGCAGTTTGCGCCCTTCGCACTGAAAGCACATGCGTGTCCGGAAGAATCATGAACTCCTTTTTTGCGTCATCACCGTTCGAATCAGAGACGGCGGTGCGCGCCGCTTTCATAAGTAGAGGCACGGTGCTGAATTTGTTCAGCGGGAAAAAGCCTGCGTGTGGCGGCCGTGCCTGCACACCGAGAGGTGCTTCAAGCTTTAAAAGATTGCGCAGATCAGCCATGGTCAGCGTCCCAGCCGAATCAAGTCCGAGCATCCGCAGCAGATCGGCCTGCTGCTCGCCACCTTTGAGCAGCGGCGAAGGCGGGAGTTCGTTCACCGGAATGGCGGCAGTGACGGCACCGAGATTATCAAAAAGCCTTTGACGCAGCGCGGTGTGCAGTTCGCCGAAAATAAAGTCGTTGGTTTCATCGACGCCGATCTGACGCGTGCTTTCGCCGAAATACCGCGTCTTGAGATCGGCCACCGTTTGCGCGGGCCAAGTGGTTACCTCTTCATCGAGCAATTGCGGCGACCATCCGCCCCAGTAAACAGAGCGCCCGCCGATGGTGTAGGCAAGACCCTTGAACGGAATCGAAGATTTCCATGGGATGCCCCACACTTCATTGCGAGGAGGCTCCGGCTGGGAGGCGTTCTCGTTCAAATTAAATGGCGTAAAAGGATCGGTGAGCCCTTGAATGCCGGTGTTCTGCACATGTTCTGGGATCGTGAACAATCCCGCCTCAATGACCAGCGTTCGCAGCCCGCCGCCGGTTTTCTTCTGACGAAACCAGATGTGCTCGGCGATGGCAGCGCCGAAGGTGCCGCCCCCAATCACCAACACATCAAATGGGCGACCGCCGCTATTTTTCCACGCGTTGACCTCGGTGAGATCGTTACAGAGATAGCGACCTTGAACATCTTTCGTGAAGGATGTCCTCTCGGTGCTTTTGGCCATGTACACCTCCTCTTAGACCAGTGACATTTTATTGTCTTCAGCAACAGGGTGCCAGCACAATCGGGCCAAATCTTTCTTTTGCCGTTAGCACGATACCGATAGCTGCGAGTGAACTGGACTTAGCTTGCAATGGATTCTTCCGAGTTACTTTCACACCGTATTTGCGTTGGACTTCAGCGGAATTGACCGCATCCCAATATCTACAGGCCAATTGTGACGAACCGGTTCAGAACATGTAAAAAGTGTGTGACTTCGATATCAGCGACCCGGTACACATATGCGACCGTTTGAAGTACGATCCAATAGCGCCCAAGAACTTGCGGCATATCATCACAGATCAAAATTTTTCGGACGGCGCTTGTTAACTGGCAAAGTAGCTGCGTTGCCGGGATTCAAAGCTGTCGCCAAAGTACCGCTTCCACCATTGATCGGTCTCGTCGAGATGTCCGACTTGCACTTCGTCGGCGCCCGGGTGTTGCGTAAGCCAGTCGCGAAACGCGAAGTGCCGGTAGAGGCGCATGAATTCGCCAAGATAAATATCGGCGACACGCGGGTTGCTTCGAATGATGAGCATGTTTTCGTCATTATTCGTAGTGGAAGCTTCACTGAAGTTCGCCGAACCGGAAACGACCAGCGGGTTGGTTCCCAAAGGGTCAACGAGCATGTACTTCGTGTGCAGATATCGCACGTTTACATTTAACCCCGAGAGCTGTTCGACGAGCCAGTGGTTGAACGCGCCTTTACCCAAACGCGATCCAATCGCGAATTTGTTTTCCCGCATTCTTCTCAACGCGATGATTGCAGCTTCGTTGGCTAACCGCTGTTCCTTGGTTCTTGTCGGTCCACTCATCGATTCCATCAACGCGTAACGCAGTTTGGCGTTGCCAGTGCGATAAGCATCCTGGAATCGCTGATTCATGCCGAATGCAAAGGTCATGAACAGCGCGTCATTAGTACCCTTCGCCTGCTCCGCATACCAGTCCAGCGCTTCCAGCGTATCGCGCGGACTAAAAATGGGAGTGACTTGTGCTGCGAGCGGATCGTCCGGAAGTGGAGTTTTTTCGGCCAGCACGCCCGCATCGGCAGATCTTGGCGTGTTCTTCTTCAGCTCGTTCCCTAGCCATAAATATTTGGCCGCTACGTCATCCCTCTCACAGATGTGAACGACGTTGCTGTGTCCATAAATTCCTCCGACGCTGAAATTGGTCGAGCCGGTGAGCACTGCTTGCGCTGCACCATCCTTGGTCAAAACGATGGTCTTGTTATGTGAAAGCGTCAGGCCCTGCGCATTTCGCGGTTGGCAAATATCGCCCAACCCAAATTTCAGAATCGCTTTCTCGTTGCTCGTTTTCTGCGAATCATTTTCCGCGTGATACAGCACTCCCACATCTGCACCGCGGTCCCGCGCAGCGCCTAGTGCCTTCAGCACATTGTCATCAGTGAATTCATAAGCGCCAACGCGCAGTCCCCACCCCGGGCCAGTCGCGCGCGCAATAAAATTCGCAATCGATTCGGCTGCGCCACGCGAAAGCCACGCGAACGCCGCCGGCCCTACTTCCTCGGGCCGCTTATCACCAAATCGGCGCGTGTACTCCTGGGACGCAGCCGCGCCACGATTAAAATGCACATGATGCGTTCGACCGTGTTCGCTCTCAGTGCCGATCTTCACCGCCACTTTTTCAGCCTCTTGCGGACTCGCCGGCGCACCTCTCAGGGCAAACACTTCATACGTGTAATCATGCTCCGGTTCCGCCGAAAAATCCGACCACGTGAATCCCTGAATAGGATGCTGGCGCGTCGAATAAAGAAGCCCGGGGGGTGGAGACGCCTCTACGCTGGCGAAAGTCTTATATCCGGACAGCCAATATTTTTCTCCCTCGGTATGATCTTCTCTTCGCAAGGCGAACCCGAGCAGACCCGGGCATTTCGCCTCCGGCAAGTCCATGCCAAGTAAAACAACGTGCGTGCCCGCAATCGCCTGAACGCTCAGATCTCCTTTCTGCTCTTTATTTCGCATCGCCCAATGAGTTCTTATAGAGCATCGCTTAGTCAAAGGCACTGAACGGCCGTTGGTCAAGGCTTCTCCTTGGGTCGCGGCCACTCGACAGCCATCATGGCTGTGGGGCCGGCGGACATCTTGCCTGCCGGGGAGAAAACCAACTAGGCGAGACGCCCGGTTGCCCCACAGGCAAGCTGCCTGTGCTCCGTTCGCCTCGCCGTTTCTTCAACACTTCTTTGGAATTTCCAAGAGCGCTTTAGCCGAATCCACTACTTACACGCTTCACGCGGCCATTCGCGGGTTTCCTCCAACGATTCGCCGGTTTCCAAAAGACTTTTGAGACTGGCCAGAATATGCGGCCATCCGTTCGACACGGCTTCAATGAACTTCGAGCCTTCTTTTTCCATTTCGTGAATGACCGTGAGCTTGACCGATTTTCCTTCGCTTTCGAGTTGGTAAGTCAAACGCGAATAACCTTCGGCCTTTAACTCAGGTCTGAATTCATTGCGCCACTTCAGTACGAGTCGCCGGTGCGGCTCGACTTCGATGACTTCGCCGCTGTCTGCTACGCCTCCGTCGGGCATTAAAATCTTCCACGACGCGCCTGGCTTCCATTCGGATTCCTGCGTTGTATTGCACCAGAACTGGCGGGTGAATTCCGGTTCGATGAGTGCCTTCCACAATTTCTCCGGCGTGGTGCGGATGTAGGTTACATAAACGAATTGGTCTTTTTTCATAGGATCACTTTCTTTTCGGTGTTTTGGTTTTGGTTTGTTCGAGACCTCTTTTCAAATCGCTCAACGCCTGAAGGCGATGGCGTTCGTATTTGCCAATCCAAAGTTCGTAGATCTCGTGCAACGGCATCGGATTCAGATAGTGCAGCTTCTCGCGCCCGCGCCAGACGACCGCGATTAGGCTTGCTGTTTCCAGCAACACCAAATGCTTGGTCACCGCCTGTCGCGTCATTTCCAGGTGCTCGCATAATTCGCTCAACGTCTGCCCATTCTCTTTGCGCAATTCATCGAGCAATTTTCTGCGACTCGGATCGGCCAGCGCTTTAAAGACTGCATCCATCAGGCAGCGATTATGCAATCAAATGGTTGCATGTCAAGCGTGGAAACTTTAGTATGTTTCTCCATGAGCTTCCTCAACCTGGAACAGCTGCCGTTTGTCGGAATGTCGCACGAGTTCGTCGGCGAAAATCAGGGCGTCCCGTTCTCGGCCTACATCGTCAATGCCAGGCCCGGGCAGGGCCCGCCGTTACATACGCACCCGTACGTCGAGGTCGCATTCACCCTAGAAGGCTCCGCCACCATCACGGTGGGAAACGAAACGCGTGAAGTGAACGCGGGCGGCATCGTGATCATTCCCGCGAACACACCGCATCGATTCGTTAGCTCCGGCGACGCCATCCTCCGTCAGATTGATATTCACGCGAGTCCGAAATTTATCCAGACAAACCTCGAGTGAAGGGACTCGCACCGAACCGTACAAACTCTGGAAAATTACTGGCCTCGAAAAATCCGATTAACCGGAGCGAAAAATGAAGTTACGGCACCCGGAAAATCTTTCCTGTGTATGGATCTTTCACAGCTGACCCCGGCGCAAAAGCCCTGACATCGATGTAATTTCCCTCTGGTAAGTAAGGGCTTGTGACCATGCCCTTCCGGCCCGGGACCGGAATTCCATAGGGCATATCTCCTTTTGCCTTTTCCGCAGGCGCGGCTGAAGCCGGCAGCATGCCGGGAGTAGACTTTTCCTCTTTAGCAGGTTGTGGTGTTTCTTCGGGTGCACTCGGCTCCGGCGCGGCGGCATTTGATTTTCGGGAAGTGGCGCGCCGGGAGACTCGCGTCTTCTCGGTTTGAGGATGCGCTGGCTGGGGTTGGGGCTGGAAAGCCTTCGAAACTGACTGGCCAACTTTCTTGAAAAAGTCTCCTACCGGATCTGCGTTTGCCCACTGTCCGCTCAAAAAGAAAAGCGCGACGACGAGCAAGAAGATCCAGCGCGCCCGAATGAGGTGATTGATAAAATTGTCGGCGTTCAATGTGAAGCCATGATTGTCCGCCAGGATTGCACCCCAAGAGAAGCAGATTTTCTCTCCCTCAGGTCTTTAGTAATATGATCACGGGATGTTAAAGCCCATTTCCTTTCTTCTCGTGCTCGCGACGGCTGCTTTTGCACAAGATTCAGCGAAAGAAGAAGCGCAGGTTTGGAATCTGGAGAAAGCGTACTGGGATTACGTCAAAGCCGACGACTTGGAGAAGTATCGCGCGCTATGGCATGAGGATTTTCTTGGATGGCCATTTGTCAGCTCAGCCCCTCTCCGGAAAGATCACATCACCGACTGGATCACGAGCAACACATCCAAAGGCGTGAGATTGCAGTCCTACTCGATCCAGCAACTCGCCATTCATGTAACCGGGGACGTCGCAATCAACCATTACCGAATCGAAGCCACTCGGGCTGCGAGCGACGACAGCAAAGTCAGGACGGATGTATTGCGCATCACCCACACATGGGTTCGCGCTCATGATACATGGCAAATTCTCGGTGGCATATCAGCGCCCGTAAACGACAAGGGTCAGTAGCCAGCTGGTCACTGGTTGTTCACGATTGCTCCAGCCGTCGCTTAGCCGCCGCTACTTCTTGAAGCCTCGGACGATCTGCGCAATCTGGTCCGCTGCGGTATCCAACGCAAAGTGACCCGTGTCGAGAACGTGAACTTCAGCGCTCGGAACGTCCGCGCGGTAGCGTTCCGGCTCTCCAAGATCAAACGACAGGTCGTACTTACCCCAAATCACCAGCAGGCGCGGCCGCTTTTCGCGCATCCATGCCTGCCACTTTGGATACACATCTACATTAGTCCGGTAATCGTAGAACAAATCGCTTTGAATTTGCGCCTGAGCTGGCTGGTTCAGAAAGGCAAATTCATCGGTCCAGAGATCAGGATCATAGCGTTCCACGTTCGGATCGTTCCCCACATGGCGTGTCCGCGTTGTCTGCAGCGATAGCAGATTTGTGCGAAGCGCTTTTTCGTTCGCAGCGCGATCGGCCCAAAAGTCGCGCCGCGTTTTCCAATTTGCTCCGAGGCCTTCGTTATGCGCCACAGCGTCTTGAATAATGAGAGCTTCTACTCGCTCGGGGTGCGCCAGTGCCATGCGAAAGCCAACAGGTCCGCCGTAATCCTGCAGGTAAAGAGTAAAACGCGAAAGCCCCAGCGCTTCGGTGAAGTGATTCATGATCTCGGCAATGTGATCGAACGTGTACGCAAATTTTTTCGGGTCAGGCCAATCACTATGTCCGAAGCCAGGATAATCGGGCGCGACAAGGTGAAAGCGATCGGAAAGCCGGGCGAAGAGCGGCTCGAACATTCGTGACGAAGATGGAAGTCCGTGCAGCAGGAGTATGGTCGGTGCGTCTTTGGGGCCGGCTTCTCTATAAAAGATGGAGAGGCCATCTATCTGTGTCGTGCGATAAAAGGTCGCGTGTTCCATAGGACGTTCTTTCCCTTGGGCAAACAATTGAAACGATGCCAGCATCACCGAACTGATTTGCGCTGCGGTAATTCGCCGCATGATGGAGGATGATCGAGCTCTCTTAATTGCTACTTCGAAAATGATTTCCAGCTCGACCGGAACGCCAAGTGGAAGGCTTGCGGCGCCATAGACCAAGCGGCTAGGGTTCTTCTCTTTTCCGAAAATGTCTTGCAGTAAGTCCGACGCGCCGTCAGCAACTTTTGGCTGATCGCGGACGTCTCCTGAAGTAGCTACCGACACGCCAAGCCGCACGATTCGCGTCACCTTATCGAGCGATCCTAAATGCTGTCGTGCAACCGCAAGAGCGTTGAGCGCCGCGAAGTGCGCCGCTTTACGTCCCGCGTCCACGTCGAGCTCCGCGCCGACACGCCCAACGAATTTTGCTGCGCGACCTTCAGTGGGAAGCATTCCGGTCAGAAAAAGCAGATTGCCTGTCTGCACCGCTTCTACGTAGGTGCCGAACGGCTCAGGCGGTGCAGGCAATCTAATACCTAGCTTCTTCAACTGTGCCTCAGCGCTAAGTCGTTGAGTTACCACTTGCCATTGTGCGCACCGCCATCGACGTGCAGCACCTCCCCGGTTACCTGCCGAGCTTCTGTGAGATAAATTACCGCACTAGCTACATCATCAACGGTCGATACAGTGCCCATTGGGGACTGCCTTTTGACAACCTCTTCCCCAAGGTCGGACTGAAGCGGGGTGTCAACGATACCTGGAGCTACGGCGTTAAAGCGAATGTGCTCCTTTGCATACTCCAAAGCGAGACTCCGCACGCCTGCGTTTAATCCACCCTTCGTGATCATGGCAAGGGAAGCAGGTATGCCTGCGATCGGGTTATCGGCCAGCGCTGCGGTGATACCTACGATGCTGCCGCCGGTCTTCTGTGCCTGCATCTGTTTAACCGCCAACTGGGTGATGTAAATGAAGCCCGCGAGGTTCGTAGAGACGAGGGCGCGAAAGTCGTCCGCTGTATAGTCCGTGAATGGCTTCACCACGAAAATGCCAGCATTCGCGACGACACCATCGATCGAGCCGAACCTCTTAATCGCGAGTTCTGAAACTTTCTGCGCGGTTTCGATTGACCTATGTCACCGTCGATCACAGAGAGATGATCCGAAGGTGCAAGTTCCTCCGATTTCGTCGCCTTCCGTGCTGTTCCTAAAACATTGTAGCCGCGGGCCAGAAACGCTCGGACGACTCCCGCGCCGATGCCATGCGACGCTCCCGTAACGATGACTGTTTTCTGCGCAGCTGGCATTTCCAAGTCTGTCTTTTTAATAACCCGTCACAAAGTGTTCGCATCAACAGTTCGCACGCGAGGAGCCCGAGTCTATTTTTAAATGCGCAACGATCACGTTTCGAGCGACTTTGCGTCAGCGTTTCCGACTCCAAGGAAATCACAGAATTCAGGACGCAAGTCTAACGTTTTAATTCCTGGATTCCTGCGTTCCTGAGAGACTGCAAAAGTGCGGCCACTTCAGCGAGCGGTGAATCCGCCGTCGACAATCAGAGTGTGTCCCGTCACAAAAGACGCCTTACTCGAGCACAGCCACAGAACGGCCTCAGCCACTTCCTCGACGCGACCGAGGCGACCGATGGGATGGAAAGTAGTGAGATCATCCTTCTTCATATTCATGCCATCGGCGATGCGATCGATCATCTCGGTGTCGATCGCGGCCGGATTGACCGCGTTGATGCGAATGCCTAGCGCGGAATATTCCAACGCAGCGGTTTTCGTCAGAAGGATCACGGCGTGTTTCGACGCAGCATAGATTCCAATTCCCGGGAACCCAACTACGCCCGCGACCGACGAGGAGTTCACGATGGCGCCGCCGCCTTGCTCCAACATTCGGGGGACCTCGTACTTCATCGAGAGCCAGACGCCTTTGACATTAATGCCTATCACAGCATCGAAGTTGGATTCAGTCTGATCGGCGAGCGGTTTCACATCGCCTTCGATGCCGGCATTGTTGAAGGCGAAATCGAGCCGGCCGTACGTCCTAATCGTGTAGTCCACCAGCGCCTTAATCTCAGCGGCAACCGAAACGTCCATGCGCTGAAAACTGGCTGTCCCGCCGGTGTCGCGGATCATCGAGACTATTTTCTCGCCGCGCTGAACGTTACGATCAGCGATAATGACCTTTGCTCCTTCGCGAGCAAACGCCAGCACTGTGGCGCGGCCGATTCCTGATCCTCCCCCGGTTACCAGCGCAACCGTTCCGTCAAACTCTCTCATGACCTCGATCTTGAGGATTGGTTGCTTAGCTAACAATTGAATCTTCGATCCTCTTCTGCATTCGATGGCGGACTGTCATCAATCAGTACCGGGCACGACTCACTAGCAAAGCGCCATCACTCATGCTAAATCGAGCGCCGCGAAAACGTGTTCGACTTGCTGATGTCGCTAAACATGCTGATCGAATTCGGCGACGCGTTCGATTATTCCGCCGCAGATTTCGAGGAATGGTGCCGCGAAGTCGGATTTAAGCGCTTCGAAGTGATCCACCTTGCCGGCCCATCCAACGCCGCGATCGCTTACACATAGAACGGTCGACACGACGCGCGAGATCCTGGTTTGACAGCCGTCCTGCGGTGGTATATGGCATTGCAATATATGGCATCGCCAGTTCCCGATCGCGAGCTAAAGAAGGGCAGCGCCGAATTAATGATTCTATCCCTGCTGGAAAACCGGCCGCGGCACGGATATGAAATTGCGCAGCTGATTGAGCTGCGTTCACGCGGGGCGATCCGATTTAATGTCGCCTCCCTTTATCCGTTGCTTTATCGACTTGAGAAACGGAACTGGATTCGCGGTCGCTGGGTCGAAAAGGCGGGCCAACGCCGACGCCGTTATTATCGTCTTACCGCCTCGGGCAAAAACGTGCTGTCGAAGCAGCGCGCTGGCTGGCGAGAGTTTGTTGAAGCCATCAACCTGATCACAGGGATTCAACGTGCCTGACTTTAAGGTAGAGATTAGAGCGCGCCTGGCGGAAGTCGGTTTATCTCCCGTCCGCGAGGCCGAAATTGTTGAAGAACTTTCGCAACATTTGGAAGACGAATACGAGCGCGCGCTCAGCTGCGGTGCTTCCGAAGACGAAGCGCGCCAACAAGTTCTTGAGCAGCTCAACACGCCTGATTTGTTACGCCGCGAACTAAAACACGTGGAGCCGCGCGGATCGGAAGACCCGATCGCATTGGGAACCGAAAGGAAGACCAATATATTTGCCGATCTGCAACAGGATTTGCGCTACGGCCTGCGCACGCTGGCTAAGAATCCTGCATTCACGAGCATCGCTATTATTGCGCTTGCACTCGCCATCGGTGCAAACAGTGCAATTTTCAGTGTGGTCGACGCCGTGCTTTTGCGGCCTCTCCCGTTTAAGAACCCTAATCAACTGGTGATGTTATGGGAGAACGCTGCACATCTTGGTTTCCCCAGAGACACGCCATCGCCTGCCAACTTTCTCGATTGGCAGAAGCAAGTCACTAGTTTCACTGGCATGGCAGCGATGTCTGAGCGCAGCTTCAATCTCACCGGCCTCGGCGAACCCGAACGGCTCGAGGGACGGCGTGTTTCCGCAAATCTTTTCGAATTGTTAGGTGTAACGGCAAGGCTTGGACGTACGTTTGTGCCGGAAGACGACAAGCCCGGCACGCACGTTGTTCTTCTCAGCCACTCATTGTGGCAACGACGCTTCGGATCCGACCCGGGCATCATTGGTCGCGCACTCACTCTGAACGGCGAGAGCTACACGGTCATTGGAGTCATGCCGCCCTTCGTGCAATTGCCTGGTTTTGACAACCGGAACGATCAGCTCTGGGTGCCGATTGCATTTCCCGCTGAAGAAGCGGCAGAGCACGGTAACCATTTCCTTGAAGTTATTGCTCGCCTTAAACCCGGCGTCACTTTGAAGCAGGCGCGGGCGGAGATGGATACGATCGCTGCGCGCCTTGAGCAGGAATATCCAACTTATAATACACGGAGAGGCGCCGTTGTGGTCCCGCTCCACGAACAGCTAGTTGGCGAGATTAGGCCGGCACTCCTCATTTTGCTTGGTGCCGTCGGGTTCGTCCTTCTCATCGCCTGCGCCAATGTCGCTAATCTGCTGCTCGCGCGCGCTGCTGTTCGTCAAAAGGAGATTGCGCTGCGCCTCGCACTGGGCGCAAGTCGCTCGCGTCTTACGCGCCAGTTCCTCACTGAAAGTGTTTTGCTTGCGCTATTCGGTGCGGGATTAGGTCTGCTCCTCGCCCTGGCTGGCATCCGGGTACTGAGAACGTTCATTCCCGTTACCATCGCGCAGGTGGAAACGATCACAATCGACGGCACAGTACTCGTCTTTACTCTCTTCGTCGCGTTGGTGACTGGAATCGCGTTCGGTCTCGTCCCCGCGATTCAGGGCTCGCACTTCAATCTGAACAATACGTTAAAGGGAGGCGGGCGTGATTCAGGCGGGGGCAGCAAGGGAAATCGAATCCGAAGCCTGCTAGTGATCGGCGAGGTGGCCGTTTCATTCGTGTTACTGATCGGTGCCGGACTGTTGATCAAAAGCTTTTTACATTTGCGGAATTTGGATCCGGGATTCCGGAGCGATCACCTGCTCACAATGAAGGTGAATCTCTCGGAAGTGAAATATCCAGACCGTGAACGACGCGCAGCATTTTTCGATGAAGTGATGCGACACGTCCATGAGCTACCAGGAGTGCAATCAGCTGCTGTCGCCGGTAATCTTCCCCTCACCTACAACGGTGACTCGATGAGCATTAGTGTGGAAGGAGTACCAGATCCGCCGCCTGGGCAGCAACCGGACGTCGTCTACCGTGCGACCGGACCCGGTTATTTCGCCACAATGGGTATTCCGATCGTCCGCGGTCGTGACTTCACGGATCAGGATAATGGCGACTCGAAGGATGTTGTCATTATCAGCGAAAAAACCGCACGGCAATTCTGGCCTGGACAGGATCCGATTGGCAAAAGACTCAAACCGGGTTCAAGCACTTCCAATTCACCATGGCGAGAAGTGATCGGAATTGTGAAAGATGTCCGGCAAAACGACTTTATCGCTTCACCGAAGAGGCAGATGTACTTCACGTATCGGCAGCTGAAAAATATCGCAGCCAACGCGCTTGTCGTTCGAACAAGCATCGAGCCAGTGAGCCTAGCCGTCCCAGTGCGAAATGCGATTTGGTCCGTGGACAAGGATCAAACCGTGGCAGACATCGACACCATGGATCATATCGTGGCACAAGCAGTCGCTCGCCAACGTTTCAGCATGCTCTTATTAGGCTTGTTTGCGGCGCTTGCTCTCCTTCTCGCTTCGATTGGAATTTACGGTGTGATGAGCTATTCAGTCGCGCAACGCACACGCGAGATCGGCATTCGCATCGCGCTGGGGGCACGACGCGCTGACGTCTTGCAAATGACTTTGAAGCAGGCACTGAAGCTCGTCGGCGTGGGTATGATTCTCGGATTGGCGGCGGCATTTCTTCTAACACGAGTGCTACAAACTTTGCTGTTTGGCATCAGTGCCACAGATCCAATCACGTTTCTCGGGATCTCACTCGTGCTGCTCGCAGTGGCAATCCTCGCCAGCTACATCCCGGCGCTGCGCGCGACGAAGGTCGACCCCCTCGTCGCTCTACGGGGGCAGTAGATGCCGCAGCACACCCGGCTCAATTACCGTCGAACCTGCCTATCGTCTTAGCGCGGCTCCATTGCCTTGGGCGCGATACAAAGCAGAATGTGGCCGAACGCTCCTTCCACGGAGGATCAATTGAAATGATTCCGAATGCTTTTTCTCTGCGTCATCCTTGTTCTCTATGGTTAAATCATTCAAATGCGCTCGGTGGTATTTCTTCGTGCGGTGAATGTCGGTGGCGCGAATCGATGCCAACCAGCCGTCATCGCCAAACAGTTGGCGAAGTTCGGTGTCGTTAATATTGGCGCGGTCGGAACGTTCGTTGTGCAGGAAGATGTAAGTGAATCGACTCTGCGCGCAGCGATTGGGAAAAAGTTGCCCTTCAAATGCGAAATCATGATTTGTCCCGCGCGCGACATCATCAAGCTCGCGTCAAAAGATCCATTTTCACACCAACCGTCAGGTCCGAACATAACCAGATTCGTAAACGTGTTACACAAACGACCTCGCGCGCTCCCTTCGCTTCCTCTCAGCCTGCCTTCGGCCGACGACTGGCTGCTGAAGGTTATTGCGATCCAAGGCCGATTCGTCCTCGGTCTGTATCGCCGGCAAATGAAGGCGATCGGTTACCTCGGCAAAATCGAGAAGCTCCTCGGTGTGCCGCTCACGAACCGCAATTGGACTACAATTCAGAAGGTCGTGCAGATTCTTAACGCGGCGTAGTCCTACTCTGCTGCTTAGCACTTTCGCCGGCTTGCCAAGCCGTAGCCTTAGCGAAGGCTGGTCACTACCCGCAATTGGAACACGATTGAAAAAGTCGGCAAGATTCTGAAAGAAGACCGCTAGGGAAATCCGGAAAGCAATCAGTCAGTAATCGCAATTAGTACAGTATCGATGGCAGAAATGCTCCGGCTGGTTCATTGTAAAGGCCGCGACTCATTAAAGTCATTGGCTGCGTAACTCGCAAACCGTTCCTTAAGCACCAGCGGAATAACTCGCCGTTGCGCGTCGGCAGGAGAAAACCCGGACCTGCGAATTCTTTTGCCGCGCCGATGAGCGCTTTTACACCTGCGTTTGTCTCGCCCGCCGCGTGCCCAAAGAAACCAACGATCGTGGCGTAACCGGTAATCCGTCCATCATGCTCCACAACCGTCGCTGTGGCTCGCGCGATTGCGTCGCGCAACTCTCCGTCGCGCTCGTGCCCGTGCACTTTCTGGCAGACGCGATTGCACGCCTCGATGTCCGCTTCTGTCGCTGGCCTGACAACATGCCCTTCGATAGCAACGTTGAGCGCGTTGCCTTGCATGCATGCCAGGTGTTCACGAACGTCGTAGCCAAGTTTCGCGTACAACGAGAGCGATCGCGTGTGAAATCCGGCCTGGATGAGCCGGACACCAGCAAAATTGTTCGCCGCCACGCGGTCATGGACAGCGTCCATCAAATGCCGGCCGACGGCGTGATTCTGCACCGCCGGATCGACGGTGATTGGCCCCACACCTGCGATTGGGTTGCGTTCGTCGAGAAAATTGCTGCCCACGACGCGCCCGTCAATCTCCGCCACGACACCGTAAAACTTTGGATTTGCGAGCAGCGATGTTAACAAGCCAATCGGCACTTCAGGCGCCGGAAAATCAGGCGCAAACCCGTGCGCCTCCGAAATCGCCTTGAATGCGTCGTAACAAATCCTGCCGCAAATCTCGGCATCCGCCGGCGTCCCTTCCCGAATCCTGATGTCCATGGATTACTTTCTGTTACGCAGTGATTCTAGCTTTTCGATGTTTGACTCTCAACACTCAACTCCGTAAAGGAGCGTGGCTCCGACGGAGCTTTACGCTCTTAACCATCAACCTGTCTGAATGAAATCGCTCACTGAACATCTTTGGTTCGAAGTGCTGGATCGACGCGGGTTCATCAACATCACACCGAAAATCGAGGAACTCATTCACGAGAGCGGCGTGACCGAAGGTATTTGTCTGGTCAACGCCATGCACATCACTGCCTCCGTGTTCATCAATGACGATGAACCAGGACTCCATCACGATTACGAACTTTGGCTGGAGAAACTGGCTCCGCATGCGCCTACCTCCAGCTATCGCCACAACCGAACCGGCGAAGACAATGCCGACGCCCACCTCAAGCGTCAGATCATGGGCCGTGAAGTTGTCGTCGCAATCACTAAGGGCAAACTGGATTTCGGCCCGTGGGAACAAATTTTCTACGGGGAATTCGACGGGCGACGGCGGAAGCGCGTGCTGGTCAAGATAATTGGAGACTAACCACTGCAATCAACTATCTACTATCAATTTTTTGATCTCGCATGAAAACTAACCGCATCGAAGCGTTCAGCGACGGCGTAATGGCTATCCTCATTACCATTATGGTCCTGGAGTTGAAGGCGCCGCACGATCCCACGCCCGCTTCGTTGGCGCACATGTGGCCGACTTTTTTCGCTTATGTCCTTAGCTTCATCATCATCGCGATCTACTGGGTCAATCACCATTATCTCATTCACCTCGTCAGTCGCGTTGATGCGGTCATTCTGTGGGCAAACATGAACCAGCTTTTTTGGATCTCGCTTATCCCCTGGGTCACAGTTTATCTTGGCGACAATCACGCGCTGCCTTTCCCGGTCGCGCTTTATGCAGCCGTCTCGACTGCGGGCGCGTTTTCTTTCTATCTCCTGCGCGCATCGATCGCCCGTCATCATCATCATGAACTCGAGTTTAAGCAGTTGAACAGGAGAATGGCGCGCAAAAATCTTATCGCCCTTGGCATCTACATCGTGGCCATTGCGATGGCGTTCATCTACACGCCACTCGCCCTTGTCATGATCGCTCTACCGGCCGCGATGTATTTCCTGCCCGAGCGCAGCATCGGAAAATTCAAGCGCTAGATCGCACTCTTCTAAGGAAGCAGGAACGAACTTCTGCCTTCTGCCTTCTAACTTCTTACTTCGTCACCGCCCGGCCAATTGTTCCAAGTGTTCGGGGTAGCGAGCGCCTTGCACCTTGATCTTTGACGCGGCGCTTTCGATTTCGCGGAGATCATCCGCGGTAAGTTCAATTGCGGCTGCGCCAATGTTTTCTTCGAGTCGCTTCAGCTTCGTCGTGCCTGGAATCGGAACAATCCATGGCTTTTGAGCAAGCAACCAGGCGAGCGCGATCTGACCAGGTGTCGCTTTCTTCCGTTTTGCGATCTCGCTGAGCAAATCAACCAGTGCCTGATTAGCTTTGCGCGCGTCAGGAGTGAAACGCGGGAGCGTGCTGCGCAAGTCCGAACTGTCGAACGTAGTGTTTTCGTCGACTTTTCCTGTGAGAAAGCCTCTGCCCAGAGGGCTAAATGGGACGAAGCCGATTCCGAGTTCCTCAAGCGCCGGTAAGACTTCTTCTTCAGGCTTTCTCCACCACAACGAGTATTCGTTCTGGACTGCCGTCACCGGTTGCACTGCGTGTGCGCGACGGATTGTTTGCACTCCTGGCTCGGAAAGGCCGAAGTGCCTGACCTTGCCTTCACGAATTAAATCCTTCACCGCTCCGGCCACGTCTTCGATCGGCACGTCCGGATCAACACGGTGTTGGTAGAACAAATCGATCACGTCGGTCCTGAGTCGTTTCAGCGAAGCGTCGGTGACTTCCTTGATGTGCTCCGGCCGACTATCCAGGCCGATCTGCTCGCCTTTCGGACTAATTTTGAAACCGAATTTGGTGGCGATCACCACCTGCTCACGAAAAGAAGCAAGCGCTTCGCCCACGAGTTCTTCATTCGTAAATGGACCATACATTTCAGCAGTATCGAAAAATGTGACCCCGAGTTCGACCGCCTTCCGAAGCAGCGAAATCATCTCCTGCTTTTCTTTGGCCGGACCGTAGCCAAAGCTCATTCCCATACAGCCCAGCCCGATCGCCGAGACTTCCAGATTCCCAAGTTTCCGCTTTTTCATCGTTTCTCTCTAATGGGATTTCACGAACATTGTAGCCACCGGCCTGTGGCCGGTCCGCGTTGGTACAGCTTCACATTAGGAAAACGGCCCACAGGGCCGGGGCTACAGCGGCTACAGTTTTGGTTAGCATGGTGTTCATTCAAATTTCAAAGAAGCCATGTCGATGGAGAACCGGTACTTCACATCGGACTTCAGCAATCTCTCGTACGCTTCGTTGACTTTCTGAATGGGAATGACTTCGACGTCAGCGGTGATGTTATGTTTGCCGCAAAAATCGAGCATCTCCTGCGTCTCGGCGATGCCTCCGATGGCAGAGCCGGAGAGACTGCGCCGTCGCATGATCAGGCTGAACGCTGCGACGTCCAACGGTTCAGCCGGAGCGCCAACAAGAGTGAGATTTCCGTCGCGTCCGAGCAGATTGATATAGGCATTGAAGTCGTGATCGGCGGAAACGGCGTCGAGGATGAAATCGAAGCTGCCGGCGTGCTTCTGCATTTCGTCGGCATTGCGGGACACCACAACGTCGTCGGCGCCCAGGCGAAGCGCGTCTTCTTTCTTTCCAGGCGAGGTAGTGAAGACGACGACACGCGCTCCGAACGCATGAGCAAACTTCACGGCCATGTGACCGAGCCCGCCGAGACCGACCACGCCGACTTTTTTCCCATTGCTGACGCCCCAGTGGCGCATCGGCGAGTATGTTGTGATCCCCGCGCAAAGAAGCGGTGCCGTTCCGGCGACATTCAGGTTCGAAGGAACATGAAGAACGAAATGTTCATCGACGACGATGCTGGCGGAGTAGCCGCCATAGGTAACACCGCCAAGGTATTTGTCCGGCGAGTTGAACGTGAGTGTCAGGTTCGGGCAGTACTGTTCAAAGCCAGCTTTGCACTGTGGACATGTACGGTCGGAATCGACCAGGCACCCGACGGCGACGAGGTCGCCGGGTTTGTATTTGGCAACGTCTGAGCCGACCTTCGTAACGCGGCCCACGATCTCGTGGCCAGGCACAATCGGGTACACAGTGGGCATGAACTCGCTCCATTCGTTGCGCACTGAATGCAAATCGGAGTGGCAAATGCCGCAGAAAAGAATGTCGATCTGCACGTCGCGTTCCGTCGGATCGCGTCGCGGGATGGTCGTGGAAGCCAATGGCGATTTCTCACTGGCAGCGGAGTACGCTTTCGCGTTGTATGTCGTTGGATGCATGTTTTTGAGTCCTTTCTTTTACTAGACACCCGCGCAGAACCTAGCGCCACGCTCGGTTATTAAAATTCTATAGGAATTAACCACGGCGTAAACAGAGACACGGAGGCAACGTGAAGTTGCATCCCCCTTTGGATTTGTCTCTGCGACCTCTGTGGCCTCTGTGGTAAGAACTTTCATTGTTTCGGTGCAATTCGCTCGATCGCCGCCATCGAGCAATTCAGGTCAACAATTTCAGCAACGCTACTGCTTTTGCCGGAATTTCTATAGTTCGGCCGACAACAAATTCGCGCAACGCGACATTCAACCATTCGCGCGACGCCGTCGCTTCCTCGATTGTCAACCGCGCACCCGACTCTTTGTTCTTGAGATTGTATTTCGTAATTTCCACTTCGATTGGCTCGGCCTCGCCCACCAATTCGAGGTGCACACGAACACGGCGCTTTTTTGTGTCGATCGATAATTCCGTCATTTCGCCAATTCCCTTTAGCTTGGTGTTGACAGCAACCCGCGCGGTAAACGCGAGTGTCGCGTCCTTCGAGCGGCGAAGAAATCCGCGCACTTCACCGGGAGCGGCAGCGCGCGTCAGCCCGCGCTGGCGGACTTTTTTGAATGGTCACTTTCTTTTTCTGCATTGCCATGATCGAGTTCCCCCTCTTAACAGGTTCGATCATCAACAGCGATTCGGACGTTTGCTCCAGAAAGCGTCACCGCCGAGATCACGCCGCGCTAAATCATCGGATTAGATTAACCACAGAGGACACAGAGAACGGAGCATAATTGGTTGAGCGACTCAGAAGATAAAGCTGCGAGGGAAGCAGTGAGCGAAGTGGGAGCTGAGCGAGTTTCAACACACAGAGTTTAATTTTTGGCTTGTCTCTACGAGCTCTGTGAACTCTGTGGTGAAGATTTCTTTGTGTCTCGTAGAAATCGGCTGCTCCCGTCTCGTCTTGGCGTTTCAGGTTCCAGTTCTTTCACGAACAGAGATAAAATCGCCGATTGACAGTTCAATACGTACGAACGTATTATTTAGCGGTTATGGGCAGGCGTTCGCTACGTAACGACATATTACAGGCCGGGCTGCGCGTCATGTTTCGATCCGGGTATCGAGGAGCGAGCGTGCGCGATATCTGCGCGGCTGCCAGCGCTCCGCAAGGTTCGTTCACCAATCATTTTCGTTCCAAAGAGGCCTTCGCCGGGGAAGTGCTGGATCGCTACTTCGATTATTTGAAGGAATTGGTGGCACAGGCGCTGAAAGACGAGACTCTCACGCCGCGCGAACGGCTGAAGCGGTATCTCGACGTCATTACCGGCAAGCTGGAGCGCGACGGTTGGAGGATCGGATGTCTGATTGGTGACTTGAGTCTGGAAGCCAGTTCTCAAAGCCAGCGCTTGCGCAAACGGCTCGATTCAATTTTTCACAAGTGGCGCGCGCCGTTTGCGTCGTGCATTGCGGCCGCCCAGGCTGACGGCGAAGTCGATTCGCGGTTTGATGCCACGGACCTGGCCGAATTCCTATTGGCGTCCTGGGAAGGCGCAATTCTACGAATGAAGGTCGAACGGCGCCCCGCAGCTCTTGAGCGATTCAAAACGATCGTGTTCGAAACTGTCTTCAAGAAACCGGGGACTCCTGACCTTGGTACGCGCCGAGTATCCAGGCGATCAGCGAAACGCGGAGCAAACGAAGGCCGGGCTCGGCAAGCACTTCGCGGTAAATCGAAACGGAGGTGAGCACTGAAACGGACGTTATTGTTTTTGGCAGTCGGCATGATCGCGCTGGTTGCAATCACGGCTTCGGCGGCAGCGGACAAGACCAAAAGCGAGGAAGCGTTTGATCGCCTCGTGTCGCTCAAAGGCGAGTGGGAGGGCCAGCACGACGGCGTTAAAATCCATGTGATTTATACGCTGACGGCAAACGGCAGTGCGTTGATGGAGCAATTTCGACCAGAGAGCGGCCCCGTAATGATTACGATTTTCACTGTCGACGGCGATCACCTGATTGCCACGCACTACTGCTCGGCAAAGAATCAACCACAGATGGTAACGTCCGCCATCACTGACGCGCAGAAGCCGTTGGCATTTTCGCTTGCTCGCATCACCGGATTGAAATCGCCAGACGATTGGCACAACACCGGACTAACCGTGACCCAGGAAGACAACGATCATTTGACTCAAGAATGGACGTATCAGTCCAAAGGCAAGACTGGCAAAACCGTCTTCCGCTATGCACGCGCACAGCAATGAGCAAGTTTGTCGCCACACTCATAGCCGCTTGCCTGCTCGGCTCAGCTGGAGCAGCTCACGCCGATCTCGCCTCAGCGCACGAGAATTCGGCTGACGGCAAGGTCACGCGAGATGGGATCGATCTGTTCTACACCATCGTCGGGACGAGCGGTGATTACGTACTCGTGTTAAGCGGTGGTCCGGGTGAAGACATCCGGTCGATGCAAGGCATCGCTGACGAGCTCGGTAAGAAATACCGGTGCATCATGTGGGAACAACGCGGAACGGGTAGATCGAAGCTGCCGCGGTACAACTCGTCCATGATCAATCTGAACGCGTACATGGAAGACATCGAAGCGCTCCGTAAGCACTTGGACGCGGAAAAATTTGTTGTGGTCGGAAACTCGTGGGGAATGGTCCTGGGTCTCGCTTATGCGGGCACCCACCCCGACGCAGTGCGTGCAGTCGTTACGCTTGGTTCTGGTCCAATCACTTACGAATATCTCGGCGTGTTTGGCGACAATCAAAGCACGCGATTGTGGCCGAGTGAAATCGAAATACGCGATTTCTGGAGAGACCCTGCGCGAGAAGCGGCTAACTTTGACCGGGCCAGCTTTGAACGTTTACGCGCGGCGACTGCTGCTTATTTCTACGATCGAAAGAAAGCGTTAGCGATGCAGATGGAACTTGATCCGAAGGATTACAACTTCCGCGTTCCACCTGCATTTATTGAGGCCGAGGGAAAGTATGACATCCGGCCGAAACTCAAAACGATCGCATCCCCTGTCCTTCTCCTTCAAGGGCGGCAAGACCTGGCAGGCGAAGCGAATGTTTGCGAAGCACATTCATTAATCGCGAATTCGAACCTGGCGTTCATCGACAAATGTGGCCACATGCCCTGGCTGGAGCAGCCAGAGCAAACGTGGAAAATCGTTGACGACTTCTTAGCTCATTTACCGCACTGACAGAACTTCTTAAAGCTTGCTTCTGACCTTCTTACTTCGCTTGATACTTCGTTAAATCAAACCCAACGCGCGCACGGTCGGTTCGTCGATAACACCCGTGGCATCCAATCCGTAGTCCTGCTGGTAAGCGGTTAGGGCATTGCGAGTGTTAACTCCCAGCGAGCCGTTGATATCTCCGGTATAGTAGCCGAGCTGTTGGAGCGCGCGCTGCACGTTAACGATGACCTGGTCCGGCAACAGATTGCCATAGGTGTAAATCGGTCCGTCGTAATCGTAGCGCTCATAGTTGGGATCGTATCCCCAAGCCGGATACCAATATCCGGAGTCCTGATAATAGTATCCGCCTCCGACAAGCACGATGACGACATAGTGTTGTTTCCACCAATCGTGGTCGTGCCGTTCATGCCGGTAACGGCGCACGGCCTCCGCGTAATTGTCGTGATTATCGTTGTTTCTCTTCCCCCGGCCAACATTGTTATCGCTTGTTTTCCCATTCCCTGGCTTGTTATCGGCTGGTTTCCCATGCCCGGGATTGTTAGCGATTCCTTGTTTCTGACCAGGATTATTGTTTGCTGTTGTGCCCGGCGTTGGTTGAGCTCCTGGCTGCGGAAAAGTCCGGATCGGGCGCGCCTTGGGTTTCGAGCTTTGTTGCGTCGCCGTGATCTGGCCGGGCGATGCCTGCTGGGCGTTTAACGTTGGCATCGCGGCCACGACGACCCAAATCAATGAAAGAAAAGCTTTTGTCATGATTCGTTAGACAGCAATAAACAGGTCTCGCTCAGCAAGCTGCAAGACTTTGTGCGTCTGGGCGGAATAGGCGCTGTCTATCGGAGAACCTTCTTAAATCTTAAGTCAGCCTTCTTACTTGGCTTGGTACTGTTCCTCACACACCCTTTCCATCCAATCGACCTGTTTCCCATCTAGTGCCTCCTGGATGGCGATATGCGTCATCGGGGTCGTCGGCGTGGCGCCGTGCCAATGCTTCTCGTTAGGCGCAAACCAAACGACATCGCCCGGCTGGATCTCCTCGATCGGCCCCCCTTCGCTCTGCGCGCACCCGAGGCCGGAGGTGACGATCAACGTCTGACCGAGTGGATGAGTATGCCACGCGGTACGCGCACCTGGCTCGAACGTGACGCTCGCGCCACGAACACGCGCTGGTTCCGGCGCCTCAAACAGCGGATCAATGCGAACTGTGCCCGTAAACCAATCAGCCGGCCCTTTAGCGGATGGTTGTGTCCCGACTCTCTTAATTTCCATGTACTAATCTGATCGCATGCACTCGCCTGCCAAGCCGTAGCCTTACCGCCAGTCCGGCTCGGACCGAAGGCTGGTCACTCGTCAGGTGTCACTCGTCACTTTGTGTATTGATTGCGAACCTGATCTCTTTATCTCCATTATCAACTCCACAAATTTGATCGATTGCAACGGTGTTCCATATTTGAACAGAGATGGAACGCCGCCTCACTGCAGTCCTTGCCGCTGACGTAGTGGGCTATAGTCGGTTAATGGGCGCGGACGAGGCCGGCACCCTCGACGCGCTAAGTAAATTACGAAGCGAATTCATCGACGGCAAAATCGCCGAGCATCAGGGACGCCTTGTTAAGCTGACTGGTGACGGGCTCCTGCTGGAATTTCCCAGTGTAGTCAACGCCGTCAGATGCGCCGCTGAGATTCAGTGCGGTATGCGCGATCGCAACGCGAACTTGCTGCCGGAAAAACGCATCGAATTCCGGATTGGCGTCAATCTGGGCGATGTGATCGTGCAAGATGAAGACATTTTTGGCGATGGTGTCAACGTCGCGGCCCGCCTTGAAAGCATCGCCAAGCCTGGCGGGATCACTATTTCAGGTTCCGTTCGCGAGCTGGTCGGTAATCGGCTGGATCTTGTTTTCGACGATATGGGCGAGCAAAAGTTAAAGAATATCGAGCAGCCGGTTCGGGTTTATAGCCTCTCGCAGGAGGAATCGACCATCGCAAACACTGCGCCAAACCGAGATCAGCGACCGTCCATCGCCGTGTTGCCGTTCAGCAACATGAGCGGCGATCCCGAACAGGAATACTTCAGCGATGGCATCACCGAGGATATCATTACCGACCTGTCGAAAGTCTCCGGGTTATGGGTCGCCGCGCGCAACACCGTCTTCACCTATAAAGGCAAGCTGGCAACGGTGGAGCAGATCGCACGCGAGCTTGGCGTCGCTTACATTCTGGAGGGAAGCGTCCGAAAGGCGGGCGCGCGTGTCCGCGTTACGGGCCAGCTAACCAGCACTAAGGACGGCGGAAACCTGTGGGCCGATCGCTTTGACCGTGATCTGACCGATATCTTTGCGATTCAGGATGAGATCACGCACGCGATCGTCGCTCAGCTCAAGGTCAAACTGCTTCCACAGGAAGCGGAGTCGATTGGCCAAGACCCCACCGATAACGTCGAAGCTTACACCTACTACTTGCGCGGCCGGGATTTCCTGCATCGCCGTTCCAAACATTACTGCCGCATCGCACGGCAAATGTTCGCCAAGGCCGTCGCGCTCGATCCTAACTACGCGCGCGCCTACGCCGGAATGGCGGACTGCGATTCCTTTCTCTACCTCAACTACCGCGTGGACGTGCCGATCGATGCGTTACTAGCTACCACCGAGAAAGCGTTGAGTTTGGATAATACTTTACCCGAAGCTCACGCCTCCCGCGGCCACGCGCTCGCCGCTGCTCGACGCTACCCTGAAGCAAACGCGGAATTCGAGAAAGCGATTGCCCTCGACCCAAATTTATTTGAAGCCTACTACGGTTATGCGCGCGCCAGTTTTGCCGAAGGGCAACTCGAACAAGCCGCGCGACTTTTCGAACGCGCTTCCCAGCTTCGTCGCGATGATTATCAGTCAGTTTGTTTGCTGATTCACATTTATCGATCGCTTGGGCGTCTGGCCGATTGCAAAGACGCTGCTAGACGCGGCATCGAACTCGCGGAAAAGGAATTGTCGTCGCATCCCGACGATCCGCGGCCGGCGCACCTGGGCGCCGGCGCGCTCTTCGAACTGGGCGAAATGGAACGCGCGCGGGAGTGGATTTCCCGCGCCCTCGCCATTGACCCGGACGATCCCCTTACCCTGTACAACGTCGCCTGCGGTCTGACCAAGCTGCGTGACTACGACCAAGCTTTTGCCTTGCTGGAACGTGCCATCGCCGGCGGTGGCCCCGAACTCGTTAACTGGGTCAAATACGATTCCGACTTGGACGGTTTGCGGAACGACGCACGCTACCCGGCACTGCTGGCACGCGTGAACGAACTATTTCCGGACACAAAGTAGCGTTGCCACCCACAAATCTGCTTCAACACGGGAAATTTTTGCGAAAACACACGATCTTTCGCCAATGTTCGTCTTTGCGCAAAGCGTCAACCGAAGCGAGCAAAGAGACAATCAAGTCTGAAGACAAGCTAAGTGATGGCTTAAACGAGAAGCGAAAGCTTAACATATGAAACACAGGCTCATCGGATTGATCTTTTTGTTAATCCTCCCAGCGACGCATGCGCAGGAGTCGCCCACGCCCGCTCCGTTACGGCTTGCGCCCAAGCGTCTGACAAATGTGCTGGACAGCTATCCGATGTTGTCGCCGGACGGCTCGAAAATAGTTTTTGAATCGAACCGTACCGGCGCAGCTGAAATTTACGTCATGACCGCGGACGGGAATAACATCACCCAGCTCACCAATAACAAAGCGTCGAACCACTCGCCCATCTGGTCGCCCGATGGCTCAAAGATTGTGTTCGCCTCCGACGGCGACCATCAGTGGGACGTCTACATCATGAATGCGGATGGTTCGGAGCAGAAGCGGTTAACAAACCAGCCGGGCGACGATGGTCACCCGCATTGGTCGCCAGATGGGAAGCGCATCATCTTCAATTCAGCGCGCACCACGCCCGACCTGAAAGCTGAGTGGTCGAAGCAATTCCACGAAGTTTTCACGATGAACGCTGATGGCGGCGACGTGAAACAAATCAGCAGTGCAAAAACTGTCAGCACTTACCCTTCATTTTCGCCGGATGGAAAGCGCATCTGCTTTCGCCGGGTGATCGATGCACCGGGGTATCAATGGGACCTCACTCTCAGTCCACGCAACTCCGAGGTTTTTGTCATGAATACTGACGGAACGAACGCAATTAATCTGACAAAAAACGCGGCCTACGATGGCTGGCCCATGTGGTTGCCGGATGGTCGAAAGATTTTATTTTCATCTAATCGCGCCGGTCCTGCCAACATTGGTCAGCTTTACGTCATTAATCCGGACGGAACGGGGTTGCAGCAAATTACGGATGGCCCGGGATCTTTTGTTCAACCTTCGTGGTCACGCGACGGAAAAAAGATTTTCGCTCATCAACATTGGGAGACTGAAGAATTTGGCAACCTGGTACAGTTCGACGTTCCGGACCTGAAGTAGGCCGCTGGTCTCAGCCGCTCACTTGTCGATGTTCGTGCCCGTTTGGCTCCGATTGAGTTCTGATATTGTTCGTCACTGGCCGTTTTTTCGCGGTCAGTCCTCCTCATTTCGGGCTTCGACATTGTTTCGGGCTTCGTCAGTCTGGTTTGGTCATTGTCGAATGGACGATGTGTATGCCATGCGGTGCGCGCGCCCGGCTCGAACGTGACGCTCGCGCAACGAACACGTGCCGGCCCGGGTGCCTCGAACAGCGGGCCAATGCGCACCGTGCTGGTGAACCAATCCGCCGTCCCTTTGGTGGAACTTTGTGAGCCAACTCTTGTTATCTCCATCTGACAAACGTCGTTGCTTCGTGCTTGCCCCCAACTCCGTAAAGGAGCGTGGCTCCGACGGAGCTTTACGCTGTCAACTCTCAACGATCTTTGATAAAATCGCCGCCGTTCTCGGAACATTACCGCCTCACGAGACCAATGGAAACGCCGCTGACGCCTCTCGAATTTGCTCGCCGCGCGCGCAAGCTCTATCCCGAACGTGTCGCCGTGATCGATGGGGACTCACGCTGGACCTATGCGCAGTTTCTCGACCGATGTGATCGTTGGTCGGCGGTTTTGCAGAAACTTGGAATCAGCCCCGGTGATCGTGTCGCTTATCTCTCACCGAACACTCACGCGCAGCTCGAATCGTTCTATGCAGTCCCGCAAGTCGGCGCTGTGCTGGTGCCGTTAAACTATCGCCTCACCGCGGACGACTTCATTTACCTCATCAACCATAGTGGTTCGCGCATGGTCTGCGCAGACCGCGATTACCTCGGCGCGATCGACAATATTCGCGAACAGATTCCCAAAGTTGAACACTTCGTCGCTTTGAGTTGTAGCGTCGGCTGTCCTCAGCCGAATTCTGGCTGGCTCGACTATGAAGCAATGGTCGAGGCGACCTCGACGAAATTCGCGCGCCCGGAGATTCGCGAGACCGATCTGCTCACGATCAATTACACCAGCGGCACCACCTCGCGTCCGAAGGGCGTGATGATCACCCATCGCAATGCCTGGATGAATTCCATCGGCACGCTCCTCTATGCCCCGATGACGTGTGCTGATCGTTATCTGTGGACGCTGCCGATGTTTCACGCCAACGGCTGGACTTTCGTCTGGACGGTAACGGCAGCGGGAGCGACTCACATTTGCCTGCGCAAAGTTGAGCCGCGCGCTGTCTTCAAATTGATGGCAACCGAGCAGGTCACCACGTTGTGCGCAGCGCCGACGGTTTTGATTTCGCTAGCAAACGTGCCGGAAAATCTCCGTCGCCTCGCACCGAAAGGAATTCACGTTATCACGGCCGGTGCGCCGCCCGCAGCTTCGCCATTCAGCGACTTGAAGAAGATTTGGGCTGGACGATCACCCACGTTTACGGACTGACCGAGACAGCGCCGTTCATCACCGTCTGCGAGGCGCGGGCGGAACATGCGCCTCTCCCGATCAGTGAACGAGCCGCGATCAAAGCGCGCCAGGGTGTTGAGTTGATCACATCGGGTGAGTTGCGCGTAGTGGACACGCAAGGCAACGACGTGCCGCACGATGGCGTTACTCAGGGTGAAATCATCGCCCGCGGCAACGTGGTCATGGCCGGCTATTACAACGACCCGGTAGCGACCGAGAAGGCTTTGCGCGGCGGATGGTTTCATACCGGCGACGCCGCTGTCGTGCATCCGGATGGTTACGTCGAAATTCGCGACCGCATGAAAGACGTCATCATCAGTGGCGGCGAAAACATCTCCTCGGTTGAAGTTGAAGGCGTGCTTTTGAGACACCCGGCCGTGCAGGAAGTGGCGATCGTCGGATTCCCGCATGAACGCTGGGGAGAAGCGCCGCATGCCTTTGTTGTTCTCCACGAAGGGGCGCAGACTGATGAGCGCGAGCTGCGCGAGTTTGCACGCGCAAATCTCGCACACTTCAAAGCGCCGCACAGTGTGACGTTCGTCAAAGAGCTACCCAAAACTGCGACCGGCAAGATTCAGAAATATATTTTGAGAGCGCAACGGCCTGCGATCGCTCCGCAGTGAGCGGATGTAATCAGCTCCCCGCTTTCCGCTTTCCGCTTTCCGCTTTCCGCTTTCCGCTCTCCGCTCTCCGCTCTCCGCTTCCTCATCTCAACCACTCAACATTCAATTGTTTCAGAATGTTAAATGTTTAGGTCTGACCCTAGGCTCTTCTTCTTTTTGCTCTGCAGGGTAGAAATCCGACCGAGAAGATTTTAACAGCGGTTCACACGATGCTGTGATCTCGCACGTTTGTCGGGACGATTATGCTTGACGGTACGGCCAGAGTTCCGTAATCTTTCTACAACCTCCCCAATCATCGGAAAGCGAAGGTTCCTACGAAGCAATTGGGTCATGGAGACACAACCTCCAAATATCGATGTAATTCGGTCCGTTTGGCGCCGAATGAAGAAGAACATCAAAGTTCGTGACCTAAAGCCAGTAACAGACGTCAAGTGTGGCGACGGTGTTAAGGGCGAATCCAAATCCACCACAGGCGGCACGGGCACCACGGGGACCCACAGGCAGCCAATTAATTTAGTAAACATATAGATAGGAGGACATGCATGCAGGGAGAAAAAATCGGCGAAGAATCAGGAAAGGTGACTTCACAGAGGATACTGCCGAATCCGGACGGTGGCCCCAAAATGGAAACCTCTTTCCAGGCGAGCTCGACCTTGCTAGGTACAAAAGCCACAAATAGAGGCACCTACTGGTCGATTATCCGGCCTAGTGGGACGCTGTACGGCGAGGGCCAAGGAATCGTCATGGGCGAAAAGGGAGACCTGGCCACGTGGATAGGCCAGGGCGTCGGCACGATGAAGAAAGATGGCGGCGTGAGTTATCGAGGTGCCGTCTACTATCAGACTTCGTCTGCCAAATGGTCCCGGCTCAACAGCGTTGCCGCGATCTTCGAGTACGAGGTGGACGCCCAGGGGAACAGTCGCTCGCAGTCCTGGGAATGGAAGTAGAGCATGCCTAACGATGTGACTAAACCCACTGCGAGCTGCTGAGCTGGGTTCGCAGTCGGTCACCTGAATCCAAAAGCTTCAATAGATCGGGAAAACGAATCAATCCATAAGAGAAGCTCACCGAGAAATCACATCTGAATTCAACTTGAGAGGAGGAAGGAATGGCAGTTAGAATCGGTAAACCTGCGCCGGAGTTCGAATCGGAAGCTTGGACAAGAGGAGCCCATGGCCCAAAGAAGGTTGGGCTGTCACAGCATCGTGGCAAGTGGGTTGTTCTCTTTTTCTATCCGCGGGATTTTACATTTATCTGTCCGACGGAAATTGCATCATTTGGCGCGATACAAAAGGACTTTGAGCGCGCAAATGCTGTCGTTATTGGTGTCAGCACAGATAGCTTCTACACCCACAAAGCGTGGTTCGAGTCGGATCCGCGTCTGGCGAATATAAATTATCCAGTAATCGCAGACACTGGCCATCAATTGTCCGGCGCTTTCGATGTACTTCTTGAGGATGGCGCGGCATTGCGCGGAACTTTCATCATTGATCCGGAAGGTATTCTCCGCCACATGAGCATCAATGAATTGGATGTTGGGCGCAACGTCAACGAAACGCTGCGGGTGTTACAAGCGCTGCGGACAGGCGAACTGTGTCCCGTCGACTGGAAACCGGGTCGATCGACGCTAACAACTTACGACGAATGGCTGGCAAAGGCGTTACCGCGTTTGCCAAAACAGGTGTTGGTAGATTCGACCAAAAAGTTGCAGACCACCAAATACTCTGCTGGTCAGATGGTATTTGAACAAGGCGACGCACCCGATCGCTTCTACATCATCAGCGCTGGAGAAGTAGAGGTTATACGGCGTAAACGCGATGGTAGCGAGAAAATACTAGCGGGCCTTCATCCGGGCGATTACTTTGGGGAGATTGGGCTCCTGACTGAGGCACGTCGCAACGCTTCGATTCGCGCCAAGACTGATGTGGAATTGCTTGCAATGAACTGGGACGATTTTCGGAAAGTTATTGAATCGTCCGAAGCCAGCCGCAAGGATTTTGCTGACATTATGCGCGAAAGATTAGCGCAAACTTGAGACGGCAGACGGGCGTTTTCGAGTTGAGTATCGAGCGCTGGCAGCCACCGCCGCACATTCCATGCACGTTTATGAGGTCCGACCCCGCAACGGCAAACGCGGCGTCGATCCAATCAGCGATGCGCATCCATTCGGTCGGCTGTGGTATGAGCAAGCGCCGGATGCAATTGACTATGCGAAATTCTACAGCCGCTCACACAACGCGGTGATTCGTGTGTACGACGAGGCGGCTCATCGGGGAGGAACGTGAAGCACTTCGTCCATGTAGCGGTTGGCGGCGGCGACTGCGTCCCCCGGACTGCTGCCGTTCTGACGCGCACTCAGATATGGCGCGTACCAGTCCCACCAGTGATGTTCGGCGTGCGTTTTCTCGTAGTGGTCGTGGTGTTCCGACGTTTCGCGGAGAAGTTCTGCCAGGGTCGCGACGTCCATGGTTCGCGCTCGCGTCTGCTCCCATTCGCGGCCGGGAAGGCGCGTCGTGATCTCCTGGAGCAGCCAGCGGTTCCCATCTGGATCCTCAAACGAGGCAAACGAGAAGTAGGAACGACCTTGCGGGTCGCGCCCGCTAACGCGCGGGTTCTTCACAGCGTTATTGAACGGGCCGCCGGTGTAGTGGAATACCTCGCTGACGTTGACGCCGCGGGCGATCAAGTCCTCGCGGGCGGCGTCGACGTTATCCACGGCGAGGACTAGGTCCGCCGAGCCAGATCTGCCCGACGTGACTCCCTTGCCAAAGATCATCGACGTCTCTGAACGAGGAGGAGTAAATTGTATACCCCGAAAGTTTTCACTCACGATGTCGATATCTAATCGAAAGCCCAGTTTCTCGTAGAACGCTTTGGCGCGATCGACGTCGGAAACGGGGACGATTACCGCTTCGAGTTTGATGTTCATGATTGCTGCTCCTTTTCCTTCTCCTCGAACCTGAACTTAAGTGTTGCGGCTGACCACTACAGCTTCAAGAGAAGAGAGTACGCAAGATAGGACATACGATGTTTTCATATCGCGGAGGATACTTCTGCGATTCATCGGTGTCGATGACGAGGGCCTTAATCGGCAATTTTCAGATTACACATTCCCGACTAACCTCAGATAACGCATGGGCCTGGATACGCAGACGAAACTGGCGATCTACCGGCACTTCGCCGAGACCGGGCAGAGGCCATCGCTGCAAGTTGTAGCTAAACGCGTTCGCGCCGACATCAGCAGCGTTCGCGAAGCCTATGCCAGATTACGCGCTCAACGGGTGTTGGTGTTGGAGCCTGACGGAGTATCCATTCGGATGGCTCCGCCATTTTCCGGCGTACCTACCCAACATGTCGTAATCGTCGATGAGACGAAGTACTTCGCTAACTGCGCCTGGGATTCATTCGGCATACCGGCGGCGCTCCATCGCCCTGGGCGGGTTCATTCCCGCTGCGAGCAATCCGGTGAACCGCTCTCAATGGAGATTGGTTTAGAAGGTCCGCCGTCCTGTAACTGGCTTTTTCATTGCCTTGTTCCCGCGGCCAGGTGGTGGGACGACATTGTTTTCACGTGAAGCAACATGCTTTTCTTCCGGTCGGAAGAACGCGTTCGCGAGTGGTGCGCCGCGCACGATTATCCCATGCGGCCGCTCGTCACTATGGACCAGCTATGGACGCTCGCGACGACTTGGTATTCGACGCGCTTACAAGAGAACTCCCGACGTCCGCAGCCTGATGAGATGCGTTCCATCTTCGCGGGCCTTGGTTTGGGAGGCGACTTTTGGGATCCTCAGTCGGTTAGTTTCGGTTAACGGATTCGCTCCGCTCGGAGTCTCCGCAATGAGTCAATGTAATCAGCTCCTCCGGTTTCTGCTTTTCGGTGTCCACCTTCTCATCTTACCAACTCAACTCTTTCAGAATGTGAAATGTTTAGATGCGACCCCATTTGCTTTCTCCTTATTCGCGAACCTGAATCAGGATTGAACCTATCCCGGCACCCTGCGACCATTCGCGATGCGCGCGCTGAATATCCCGCAGCGGAATCACCGCTTTGATCGGCACGGAAAGTCTGCCTGTTCGCAGTAAATCGAAAAGCGCTTCTAAATCAGACAGGAAATGTTTCGAGTCGCGACTGATGTAGTAGAACTTCGTCCTTTTGCCTGTCCAGAACGCTAGGTTCCTTGCAAGCAGCTTAATAATGGCAGGCAGCACGGGCCGCGGACCAGTCCCGGACAAAGCTGGCAAGTTAAGGCCGTAGCCCACCAACACGCCGCCTTTTCTTAGAATGGAGTAAGACTCATCCCAGCTCTCGAATCCAAGCGGGTCAAAGACGGCATTCACTCCACCGGTCGCCTGCATGGCGCTGATCCATTCCTTGCCCGAGTAAGCATAAGGCGTAGCTCCTGCCTCAACTAAGTCGGCATGCTTAGAACCTGAAGCTGTCCCATAAACTGCAGCTCCTCGCATTTTCGCCAGCGTTAATATTGCATAGCCAACAGCGCCACTAAGCCCATGAACAAACACGTTGTCGCCGGCTTCGACGCGTGCGGCGCGCATGACCATGCCGTAGGCAGTATTCCAATCCAGGATCACGGCGGTCGCCTGTTGTGAGTCAACACCCTCGGGAACCGACACGAGATACTTCTCTGGGACGTTGATTAGCTCTGCTTCAGCTCCATAGATCGATAGACAAGCTACCCTGGAGCCGATGCCAAACTTGGTGCTTCGAGAGCCATTTGCGCTTACCCGGCCGACAAAACAGTAGCCCGGCGTAAACGGCGGCTTCTTCTGCATCGGATAAGTGCCGCGGCGCATATTGATGTCCGCGCCCGAAAAGCCAGAAAACTCCACCTCCACTTGCACCTCGTTAGCCGCTGGCGCTCGGATCTGTTCCTGAACGACTGTGATCTTCGACTCGTCACCGAACCCGGTGATCAGAGCCTTCTGAATCATTGCCATAGTTTAGTTGATACTACTCAGGTTCATTAACTCTTCTTATCTGCATCTCACGAACGTGATTCGTTCGCGCTTGCTCTCAACTCTCAACCACCTGTCGCGCCGTCTTGTCGCGCCGTAGCTTTAGCGAAGGAGGTAGCAAAGGTTGAAGCCTCGTGCGTAACCGGATCACTTGTCACGTGTCACTTTTTCTTTCGATCTTCACGATTTTCGCGGTGCGTCCATCCTCAAGCGTAATCCAATCGCCCATGTCAGCGGCGAGGAGCGCCTTGCCGATGGGAGAAATCCAACTGACGGCGTCCGGTTCGAGATCGAGTTCGTCAACACCGACGACGGTATAGGTTTCGGTCCGGCCTTTTTTATCTTTTACTGTCACCGTTGCGCCGAAGGCAACGCTGTTCGATGCCGGGTCCGGAGGATCGACAAGGTGGACCGATGCCAGAATTTGTTCCAATTCGGCCACGCGCTTGCTGTCCGTGTTTGCTGCGCGAAGTTTTTCCAGTTCCTCGCGCAAATGCTTCGCGCCGCGCGCGGTGATGTAATTGGTCGCGCCCGGGGGCAATCCAGACGCCGACCGCTTCCGTCCGCTGCGCTCCGGAAGATCGACATCTTCTTTGACGAACGCCCTGCTCATTCAAGAGAGTATCGCACAACCGTTTCCTTTAGCGTTTCAGATTTCGCACAGCAAATATCAAATAGCCTGCTCAGCCTGCCCAAAGCCTGTCCGCCGTGGCGAGTGGTGGGCGAACGCTTTCGGAGTTTAGACGCGGCCCCGGTGTTCGGCGCGGGCCCGGAATTCGGCAGAATTCCCGATCGATGATCGGCGATCTTGCGCAGCCCTAATTTCCTTTGACTTCGCCAAACACTCTTGCTAGACGATCAGCGTGATTTTCCGCTCCTTCTCACTGATGGTAATCATGGCTTTTCTTGTCGCGGGCTCTGCCGAAGTAAGCCATGCTTTGCTCCTCCCAGGCGAACTCGCCGTGTATGTGGGCGACCGGCCTTATCCGAGCGACTTCGACCCCTACTACAACCAGCCTAAAATCTACCGCCAACCACGCTATTACACATCAACAAGCAAGAAGACCAAAGGCAAGAGAGTGTTCAAGACTACAAAGGTGAAGAACCAATACGGTCACACGGTTTACAAAAAGACCACTTCTCACAAGAAGAAGAAGAAATAGCCCTCGCTTATGAAATTTCGTTTCTTTCTCTTCATCCTTCTCCTAAGCGTCGCAAACGCATTCGCGTCCGATCTCGACTTCACGCTTGTGAACCAGACCGCGCGGAGCTTTGAAGGTCTCTATATCACCGCCTCTAGCAACAAGGATTGGGACGCAAATCTCCTTCTCAACGGAAAAGTGCTCGCCGCTGGGGGAAAGATCCAGGTGCGCTTCAAGAATGACGCAAAATCAGAGACCTGGGATTTCAACCTGGTGGACGACGAGGGACTCTCAGTAACCTTCGATAAGGTAAAGCTGACAGGAGTCGACACGGTCACGTTGAAGGACGTCAACGGTAAGATCACTGCCGAGATTGAGTAGCTCGCGAACTTATTCTTGGTTGTTTCTTTCCGCTTCCGGCGTTTCAGTTTTTCGGCCTCGGAAATGTCAAATGTTTAGATCTGACCCTGACTGTCTCTTCACAAGTTCAAACAGGAAACGAAAATGTGGTTTGAGCTCATTCTTGGCGCCGCGTTAATGATCTTGTACATGGCCTTCTGGGCCTGGCATTCTCAAGGAGCGGGCAAGCTCACTCAAGCGGAGATCGATCAATACCTGGCGATCATCGAAAAGCTACCGCTGCCTGAGAAGGGGGTTGAGGCGTTCACGGCCCGTCTCCGCCCATGGGCCGAGGCGGACGATGGCAAGCCGGTCTACATGTTTAACCTCATCCATTTCTTCCCCCGGGTGCAGATGTTTCCCGGCGCGCCGGAGTTCAAGGGAACGCCCGAACAGGCCAACGCACACTATGAAAAGAGCCTGATATGGCTGTGGTTGAGTCACGCGTCGTATCCGACGTTCATCGGAGTTCCCCAAGCCAGGAACCTGATTAACATCCAGCCGGAGAGAACCTGGGGCAATATGACTGTCGTACGCTATCCCAGCCGGCGCACGTTTTTGAAACTGATTTCCCACCCCAGCTATGCGCCCCTCGCACCTTACAAATTCATAGCCGTCGAGCTTGACTTGGTGCCGGTTTCGAGGGGCACTGTCGTCCCCGACCTTCGCTGGTTGGTAGGCGGCGGATTTGCAATCGCTTTCCTGCTGCTCGGGTGGGTACGCGCCGCCCTGTTGGGGTGACCAGCCACGCTTTCTGAGATACCTCCACACGCGGCGCGATGGCGATCCGAAGTAATGCTCAGTAACCTTCGATAAGGTAAAGCTGACAGGCGCCGACATGGTCACGTTGAAGGACGTGAACGGTGAGTTCACTGCGGAGATCGAGTAGGTCGCGAACTTATCATGGGCGATTATACCGACATCGCTTGTGCCAGGGTCGGCAAATCAGACATTTGCGATGCAGTCGGCTAGCGCAATCCCAAAGCTCGGCGCGCAATTTCGGCGGGCGACAGGACGGAATTCGTTGAGTCTCTTTGAGCGAGTTGGGGGCAAGTTTAGTTAGTCAGAGCCTTACACATATTGAAAGTTTTTTTGAGCGGCTGCGAACCGGGTGATTTCAAGTACACGGTTACAACGACAGTTTCGTAGCAGCCCCAACCTTCATACACGGCGCTGAACGAAGGCGCGGCACCGCCTTCAAGCGAAAGGGGATTCGGGTCATAGACAAGATCGTAATGAACGCGGGCGATGTCGTCGACTAATGCCGGAGCATCAAGCGACAACGTGAAAGTATAGCGCTTGGGATTGTCTGCGAGAGGTTCCTGTCGGGCGACCAGTGAAAAGTCTTCGACTCCGATGTGCGCCGCATTTGTTGTTGCAGGCGGAGGCACTACTTTTTCTGGACTTCCCTTTATGGGCCCGGGCACGGATGAATCGGCGGCTGTTGAAGCTGTCGGGATCTCCGCCGGCGGGTTGGCAGGCTTATGCACTACCTTCTTGACGGGCCGGAGATAGAACACCAGCCCGATCACAATGACGAGAAGAACCGCAATTACGGCGAGAAACTTAGTCGCTCTTAGCTTACTCCCTGCCTGGACTCGTTGTGGTTCAGGCTTGGGGGCTGATTGAGAGATGTGAGGACGCAGCGCCTTTATCAACACTTCGATATCGGAATCCCAGCGCGGGTGCGTGAGTTCGACTGCGTTGCGAAACGCAAGTTCCTTCAAATCATCTGGCAGTTGATCGGGCTTGGGAGCTGACGCGCCTTGCACCAGAACGGGAATGACCGGGATATCGCGCTTTAGAGCAGCGCCCGTTTCAATACGAACGAAGTCGGCAGGGTCGTCTAGACGGCGTTGACCTGAAGTGTCTTTTGCAGTCAACCAACTCTTGCCGATCAAAGACAGAAACACCCCGCAGGAGTTTAAGCTCTGATCAATGGACTTCCGAAAATCCCGCCCAGGTTGTATGGCCGCAACATCCATAAATACTGAATCGGAACCGAAGACGGCAACAAGGTCGTCATACAAACGACCAGCTTGACCTTCAGAGTCCTCTCGCCTGTAACTGAGGAAGATTGAGCCCATTCAGTTTAACCGAGGCTATCACAATAGGCGCAGATGGCGACTCACGCGAAGCATCGCACGAGAGGCTTGCGCCACGAACAACGCCCGACACGAGTGTTCAGGACTACGTTGAAACCAAGCTTGAGCCCGACGATCAAGCCGCTATCCTCGCAAGCCATGCATCGTGACCATCAGCGTTGGTACTCGCACCGTCTCAATCGGGACATGGGCGTCGCGATTTACGGCAATTACGGTGCGCCCATCCTCGCCTTCCCGACCAGCTCCGGGGACGAATGGGAGATGGAAGGCCAGGGCATGATTCGGACCCTCAGCCCCTATCTGGAGCAGGGTCGAATCCGAATCTTCTGCATCAACAGCGTGAACAGCGATTCGTTCCAAAACAAGGGAGCGCACCCCTTCCATCGCAGCTGGATGCAGGTGCAGTACGACGACTACGTGGCGAGCGAGGTTTTCCCGTTCATCGACTCCCAGTGCCAGACGCCAGGCATCCCGATTGCCACGCTGGGCGCATCGCTCGGTGCCTATCACGCGGCCAACACCCTCTTCAAGCATCCCGACCACGTGAAGCGATGCTACGCTCTCTCGGGCATCTACGACATGCGCGACTCCATGGACGGGATGTACGACGACAACTTCTACTTCAATAACCCGGTCGACTATATGGCCAACCAGAGTGATCCCTGGTTTCTCCACCAGTACGCGAGTTGCGACATCCGGCTCGTGACCGGCTGTGGCCCGTGGGAGAATAGCGGGCCGACCTACCGAATGTCCGAGGTGTTAAACAGCCGGGGGATTGCTCATCATCTGGATGACTGGGGCCCGGAGGGCGGCCACGAATGGCCCTACTGGCATCACCAGATGTGGGAGTACGTCGGCGCGCACTACTAAAGAACCTGTTCGCCTCGCTCGGATCGTTCACCATGGAAAAGAAAGTCACCGGCGGCTGCGCGTGCGGGTCCGTCCGCTACCAGCTCCTCGACAAGCCAATGTTCGTCCACTGCTGTCATTGCGACGACTGCCAGCGGCTGACGGGCAGCGCGTTCGTACTCAACGCGATCATCGAGACTCAGGCGATCAAGCTGCTCCGCGGCAAGCCGGTAGCCGTGCCGGTGCCGCGCGAGAACGGTCCGCACGACATCTACCGCTGCCCCAAGTGTCAGACCGCCCTCTGGAGCGACTACGGGCGCAAGCCCAATCTCCGGTTCGTGCGCGTCGGAACGCTCGACAAGCCCGGCGCCCTGAAGCCCGACGTGCACATCTACACCCGGTGGAAAGCGAAGTGGATCAAGCTGCCGAAGCGAACGCTGTCGTTCCGGGATTATTACAACACTAGCAAGCTCTGGCCCAAGGCCAGCCTCAAACGCCTCAACGCCGCGCTGGGAAAGACGGAGAGCTGACCGTTTGCGTCCGCTCATCTCGTCACTCGCCTGCCAAGCCGTCTTGTCGAGCCGTAGCTTCAGCGAAGGTTGAAGTCGCAACGAAGGCTCATCACTTCTGGTAAGCTTCTTCTTTCCGACTTCTCACTTCTTACTTCTCACTTCTTACTTTTCTAGACTCGACAGCTTCGCTTTCGAAGTCATCGGCGGAAGTTTGTGCGCGCCTTCATCGAGACGGCGCTCGAAATCCTCCGAAATATTCGCGTAGAATGGATACGCTGCCGGGTTCGCCGCCAGCGGGCGATAACGCCAATGCTTGTACATCCAGAGCCAGGGTGCGGGATTTTTCCGGACAACCGGCTCGAACTGGTCCCAGCAAGCTTGCGCCATTTCCTGGAGCGAAGCGCCCGCGGGAAATTCAATCCGGGGATGAAAAACCATGCGGTAACGCCCGCCCGGCAGCGGCTCGCAATGGACGTTGATGAGTGGCGCGCCCGTGCGCTGGTGCAGCCACACGTGAGCAAAAGTGACGCAGCGTTCAAGCCCGAAGCACTTAATCGCCACGGTCGGCAGTTTCGCCGAAATTGTCAGATCGACGAGCAAGGCGAAGCGTTCGCCGCGGCGCAGGGCCCGGTAAAGATGCATGACGGCGCCTTTGCGGGGTGCCACGCGATGGCCGCTTCTCTGGCGCAACTTCAGGAAGATCGGATCGAGCAGTGGATTCTTGAATTGCTGCGCGATGACGACACCTTCGAGACCGGCGAAGGCCGAGACAATGCTGAGCCATTCGAAGTTGCTGTAATGATAGCAACCGACAACGACCGGCTTGCCCGGGCGCGTGTCTTCCTCATCCCATCTCTCGCGATTCTCGAACTCAACGTAACGCGAGAAATTTTGACTCGTTAGGCGCGGGCTCCAAAAAAAATCGAGCATGGTGCGGGCAAAATGCTGATAGGATTCACGCACGATCTGCGCCCGGCCCTCGGCTGAAATCTCATCGCCAAAGGCCACGCGCAGATTACTCAGCGCAACGCGCCGGCCCCGCCGATCGAGCATGGCGCCGAGCGAGCCGAACAAAAGGGCCAGCCGATAACAAGCTTTGCGCGACAAAAGCGGAAGGAACTTCGTGGCGAATTTGAGTCCCAGCCACTCCAGACGGTAGCGAATCTTTCTCGCCGTGCGCATCGCTCCAGTGTACGCACGCTTCGCGCAGGCTGCGAGCGGCACGCCCAGCTAGCAATCTAAATCGAGAGAAAATCGAATGGAGCGGATGGGATGAGCGACCCGCCTTCGCCGAGGCTACGGCGCGCCAAGCATGGAAGGCAAAGTGACGAGGGTAGGAGTGAGCAAGCCGGGAGGTGAGCGAGTTTCAATTTCCCAATTGTAAATTCTGACTGATCAGACGTTCCTAATTCTTAATTGATCGCGGCCAGCAAGGAAAACACACGTGCAAATCGGGGCAAAGAAATTTTACAGGTTTCGCAAGAATGCGCCACTGACCGCGACTTTCCCGGATTCGGCATCGGTCATACTCATGAGTTTAGCTAGACGATTCAATTCGTCGGACTCAGCGATGCCTACCAAGCCCGCTAATTCACAAAGTCGCTTGCCCAATGTTCTAAGTGCCATGTGCGCCGGCTGAATCTCGGCTGGATCGAGCACGACCGTTCCGTCGTCGTGCCCTGGCTCCCGCAGTGTAACGAGACCGTTCTGACATAGCGCGAAGGTCGCGGCGAGTATGTTCGAAACCTCTAAGCTAATCTTTTTGTTCTGGTAATTGTCAGGCGGTAGGTCAGCAAACCTCGAAGTATCAGCGTACAAGGTGATCAGCGACAGCTGTAAGAACGTAAGGCTATCCATTACGTGAAGCAGATAGTTCGCCTCGGATGGCGAGCAGCTGGGATCGAATGAAACGTTCGTGAACAGCTGGCCGTAAAACCTCGCTTTCCGTTCCTCGTGTTCGTTCTTCACCTTCAGCAAAACGCCTTCAAAAATTTCTTCCGCCGGAGAACGTCCGGCGGAGTCCTGCTGGAAGAACTTGTCTTCACGCACCGAATCACCGCGTTTAAGTCGCTCTTGAATAAACGCGATTGCGTACGACATCGTGGCACCAACTCGAGCTGCCTCTCGCCGCGAAAGCTCACGGCACGCGACATCGCCGCTAACGGTCTGCAGTGCAGCACCAACCGCTCCGCCCACGACAGCTCCGATTGGACCGCCCGCCAACAGCCCAAGAACCGTACCAGTCGCGGCGCCGCCAATCGCACCTCCATATTTGATCAGCGCTGTAATTTTCTCGTTATGTTCGTCCACGGAATGTCGCGAAGGGGAATTTGATTGCCTTAGCCATGATGGCAAGATCGACCTTCTCAACTCTCAGCTATCAACTCTCAGGTGATTCAGCGTACCATGCACATTCATCCGACTATTACAGAATTGATCCCGACTATGCTCGGTGAGTTGAAGCCGTTGGAATGAACGCGGTCGCGAGACGCAAATGTTAAATATTTCGATCTGCCGCCGAAGTTTTCGAAGTTTTCCCCAAACCCCGGTATCTCACCAGAAACATGCGGAGGCGCCAAGCATGTCGAAGGGTGGATTTACTTTCTGATTTCTACTCTTTGCCGCCGTATTGTGCCTCACTCACCTGCTCCATCCAGTCGACGACCTTGCCGTCGAGCGCTTCCTGAATGGCGATGTGCATCATCGCGCTCGTTGGCATTGCGCCGTGCCAATGTTTTTCGTTAGGCGGGAACCAGACCACGTCGCCCGGCCTGATTTCCTCGATCGGTCCGCCTTCGCGCTGCGCCCATCCCAGACCGGAGATGACGATCAATGTCTGGCCGAGTGGATGCGCATGCCAGGCAGTGCGCGCACACGGCTCGAACGTGACGCTCGCGCAACGAATGCGCGCTGGGTCCGGCGCCTCGAATAGCGGTTCAATCCACACTTTCCCCGTGAACCACTCTGCAGGTCCTTCTTGTCCCGCCGGCTTGTCTCGCGATAGCGCAGCGACGGCGGAAGCGGTGGCGGAGGAGGCCGCAGACGCTTGCGTATCAACTCGCTTTATCTCCATGCTTTCTCTATCAACTCCGTAAAGCAGCATCGCAACGACGGAGTTTCAACCCGAAACACTGTTCTCATTGTATCATGCATTCGCGACCTGACATTCAATGCCGTCCGGATCGGCAAAATACACACGCCCGTCCTCGCGTCTGGGCGTGAGGCCGGCGGCTTTGAGTCTCGCGACCGCATCGGCTGGATCGTAATTCGCGATGCTGTAGCAATAGTGATTCAGGCCGGGCTTTTCGCCCTGAAAGAGCGCCAGCCAGCCTTTGCCGGTGGTAAGGAAGCCGTCTTGTCCCGTCGGTTTCAAGCCAAAATGTTTTTGATACCATTTCTGCGAACGCTGCACATCGGTCACGCTCAGCGCGATGTGATTGAGATCGGTGGCATCAAATGTGGGGGCCGAGTCCGCCGGCTGCGGTGCGGCGCGTCCGGCTTGCTGATCGGCGAACGCGATGGTCGCGCCCAGGCTCGCGGCAAATATGCCGGTCAAATGCGCGATCAGCTGCCGCCGGCTCAATCGGCCGTGCTCGAAGTCGTTGATCATTTTGACGATTTGAGTTTGCATAGTGGCTCCTTTACCAATTTTGAAATTTATCGTTTAGGATCGAAGTGTGTAAGTCAGGCTGACCTTGTTTAAACGCAAGGTTTTCGTTCGAATCATCCGACTGTCTCGGAATTGATCCCGACCATGCTCGGTAAATTGAAGTCGTTGCAGTAAACTGTCTGGTTCTTTAAAAAATAGAACGCGATCGACCCGACGTCCCGGGACCCTAGCATGTGCAAATCCCACAAGCCGATCCACCACGCGTTCATGGGATTCGCAGTCGAATAGTTTCAGTCACGATCCACTCCAACGGTCGCGCCTGAAAATTCAGGTCGCGTTTTGCCTTGGCGTTCGACACGCCTCGCATCTGAGTCCCGTAGTAAACCGCATCCGCACCACCATCCCTTTTCAGAGCATCCCCAACTGATACCTGCGGCGGTGGTGGAGCATTCAGCCATCGAGCAAACGCAGGGAGCCATTCGCGCACCGGTAAAGGTTGATCATTCGCAATCAGATAAATCCCAGGATTGCCGCGCTCTGCTGCTGCAATGGTGGCAATCGCCGCGTCCTCAATGTGTAACCACGACCAAACGCCTTCGCCATTCCCGATGATCGGAAACTGCTGCTGTCGCACCTGTCGGGCAACATCGCCATCGGGGTTGAACCAGGTGCCGGATCCATAGAAGAAACCATAACGTAAGACAATCCCTTCCATGTTGGGATTTCCTAGTAAGCGATGCTCAAGCTCAGTTATCTCGCGGGCACCTGCTGCAACCGCAGGCGAGGCATCAAATGCCAGGGGCGTATCTTCATCTGCCAATCCAAGACGAGGAATCGCATAGAATGCGACTGACTGCCTCAGGTAACGCCGCACACCCGCTGCTTGCGCGGCTGCCAGCACATTCGCGCCCCCTTCCAAACGGATGCGATTGTTGAGGGCGGCGGCGTCGTTCATTGACTCGGGGGTGTAGGTTCTGGGTAGGGCGGTGAGTTGTTCAATCACGACTTCAGGCTGAGCACGACTGACAACCGCTTTGACCGCATCGGTATCAAATACATCGGCGATGGCAGGTTCTATGCCTTGTTGCACCAAAGCCTGAGCTTTTTCTGGAGAACGGGTTAGAGCAACTAGAGCGTGTCCTTTGGCAAGCAATTTCGCGATCAGCGGACGACCGATGGCTCCCGTTCCGCCTGCAACAAAGATCTTCATCTGTGAACCTCCTCTTGAAGTACGGGACTATTCTTCATAACTCCTACTTCTTAATTCTTACTTGAAACTCGCGCGCCTCCCGCGCTCACTCCCCTTGTCACTAGTGCCAGTCCGGCCCGGACCGTTCTACGTCGCGCGTCCCCTGCGCTCCATTTTTACTTCTTACTTCTTCTCAGGACCGGCAAACGCTTCCCGAGAAAGGCCCTACCACAATCTTCCAGATCAAGACATTTACAGCGATCCGCCTTTTCCAGCAGGCGTTTCATTTTCTTCGCTTTCGCGATCAGATCGTCCATTTCGTTTATCTTGCGTTGCGCGAGTAATTGCCAGCGTCGGTATGCCGGAGTCCCCTTTCCAAATCCGTGAAAGAGGTGCCTGATCTCATCCATCCGGAACCCGGCGCGCTTGGCCACGTCGATGACCTCCAAATAGTTCAAGACGCCGGTTTCGTAACGTCGCTGCCCGCCGATGCGCTGAGTTTTCGGCAGCAAGCCAATCTTCTCGTAATACCGGATTGCAGAAGTTTTCAGACCCGCCCTGCGAGCTACTTCGCCGATGGTGATGTTCGCCATTTCAAAAGAAAAAGTCGCTTGACTTAAAGCGCACTTCAAGCCCGAGCGTTACAGCAAACTATGAAAACATCGACAACGCCTCCTTTACCTCTGATCGCCAAGATCGGCATTGCCATGACGTTCGTTAATACGTGGGTCATCTTCGAAGAGACCATCGTAGATCGACACGGCCTCTGGCGCTACATGCCGTTCTACAGAGTTGGATTATTCTGCGCATGGGATGCCGCGGTGCTCGCGGTCACTCTGCTACTCCTTCTCGTAAGCGTTGCGCCGTTCCGTCGTCGTAGCGGCCCAACGTTATCGACGACACTTCCTTTACCATTGATCGCCAAGATCGCGATCGCGGTGACCTTTCTTAATACATTGGTCATTCTTTTTGGCTGGCCTGGCGTGCTGCTGCGAATCTGCCTCTGATTGGTCTCGCCGGCGCTCCAGAGCTGAGACCCAGCGACGCTCCAGTCGGCTTTGCTGAGTTTGTCAGTGCTCAATCGTGAGCCTTGATTGGCACTTCGATAATCTCGGGTTTCTGAGTCAGAAGTTTAGACAGATGCTCTTTTACATAGTCCGCAGCTAACCGCACCGACTCATCAGCACCAGCTTTGTCCTTAAACACGCCGAGGGACGCGCCCTCGCCCTCGCGAGTATCAAGCCAATAGTAACGCACAAACCCCTTCGCACTCTTAACGATTGGTACGAATTCCTCGCGTATCCGGCGGTTAATCTCTGCACCGTCCTTTGGATTAATGTGATAATGACGAATAACAGCAAACATGATGCATCTCCTTCGTTTAACTTTCCGATTTCAACTTTCTTCTGCGAAGACGATCTGTGTGTCGCCTTTCGCGTCAAGCTCGAATCGGCCGTGCGAACTCCAAAAACGAAGTCAATTTTTCATCTCCGCACACGACGCAACGCGTTCTATCGCGATACGCGTCAACCTACGGAACCAGAAAAAACTTTCCTGTGTATGGATCTTTCACGACGGACCCGGACGCAAAACCAGTGACATCGATATACTTGTCCTCTTCCGGCAGATAAGGACTCGTGACCATACCTTTCCGGCCTGGGACCGGAATTCCATAGGGCAAACCAGCTTTTGCTTTTTCTATATCCGCGGCTGAAAGAGGCCGCACACTGCCAGTAGGCTCTTCTTCTTTGGGAGGGTGTGATGGTTGTCCGACTGCGGGCGGCGTTACGGCGGACGCAGGTGTTGCTCGCGAAGTCCCTCGCCGCGTGGACTGCGGCGTGTTCGCAGGTTGAGGGCGCGTCGACTGAGGCGGAGGCGGGGGCTGGGACTGTAAAGGCTTGGAAATCGAGTGACCAACTTTCTTGAAGAAGTCTCCCACCGGCCCAGCGTTTACAAAGGATCCGCTCAAGAACAAAAGCGCGATCACCACTAACAATAACGGGTTCATCTTCATCGCCGACAACTCAAAGAATCGTCTCGTTTGTTTGCATTGGACCTCTAAGACTCAAAGAAAAGAAAATTTTCCCGGCGATACACGGGTGGCACCGCTGAGAACCCAGCCCAAACTCCAACCCCGCTTCTTGACATTGTCAGGGCGCGGCCGTCACACAATTGTAACTTCGAACTAATCCTAAGACAGCGAAACGCTTTCTGCCGCTCGACCAGCCGATCGGATAAACTCAGTCAGCTTTTCATGGGCGCGCACGATGAACCGCTTTCCGTCGCGATGCGCGTCTTGGTCGCGTTGTCGGCTGTCGTCGAGAACGGATATGACCGATAACAAGCGCGACGCTGGCGATGACAACAGTCCCGGCAGCGATGATTCTTGCCAGAACAGCCGGATCTTCGGCCGCCGCTGCCCAGCGGCCGTAGAAAGGCTCTCGGGGCGCCTCCGGTTTCGCCCAATGAAACCGTTCCTGAACCTCTTGAGGGAGTTCGGCGAAATACACCTTAGAGATTCCCGCTTCAGTTCTAAGCACAATCCCATCCCCTTCGATGCGGCTCACCGTCGCGTCTTTGTACACCTTGCCGTTGGTGGTTTTGAAGTCCTCCGAAAGTGCGAGTGACGCGAACAGGACTGCCAAAATTAAGGTTCCACAATACTTCACGCGGCGGATTCTGCCGTGTTTCGTCTCCACACGGCAATGGCAAAATGATATCAAAGGTCGCAATGACAGGCGCGAGAACATTCACGATCGCTGCGATTGTTTTCGTTGGCGGGCAGCGCCGCTAGGAGATTGTCGGCGATGATCGCCCAATATTTCATTTAGAACTTTGTTCGCACCGTTGCTTGTTATTTAAAACGAGCCCAAACGATAGCGAACAGCACGCTGGCAATGATAGCAGTCCCAGCCAAGAAGGCCCAGTGAAAATTAACCTCACGTCTTACCATCAACTCTGCCGGCCCGGGGGTGTGTTTTCCTTGTAAGATCGATTCCCGCTCGTCGAGCTTTTTTTCGACAAAGCTCGAAAACCTATCGGCAAAACTTTCACCGTCGATGCGTTGCGTGACTGCCTTTCCCGTTGGCGTCGCAGAACCGTGATGAAACCGTTCCTGAACGTCTTTAGGCAGTTCAGCGAAATAGACCTTTGAAATCCCGCTTTTAGTTCTAAGCACGATCCCGTCTGCTTCTACATGGATGATCGTGGCGTCTTTGTATATCTTCCCGCTGACAGTTTTGAAGTCCTCAGCAAGTGCGAGTGACACAAATAGCGTCGCTAGGATTATGATGGTCGCTTTCTGGGGGTTCAATGTTGCGTGGATTCTATCTTTTTGTGCTCCACCCGGCAACGGCAAAATGATTGAACGGCGCGCGTGTCAGGTCATCTTTACGGTCTGCCACGCCGTGAAGTTGACTCTGAGTTTTTGTAGCCACGGCCCTGTGGGCCGTCGACGAGTCGATAGAAATGCCATTCTTTCGCCGGCTCGATGAGCATTTTTTCGCGCTTCAGACGATCTTCGGCGTGCTTCACGTGCGGTGTGGCAATGTGTGCCTCAAAACACGCTTTATCCCGCCATTCCCATGTACAGCAGAAAAAGCGTTGGATCTTCCGCGCCTTGGGACCAGTGGTAGATTTGGCACCCTTCTTCATCGAGACTTGGCGCTGTGACCTCTGCGACGACATGTTTCATCGCTTCGATTGCGTCAACGCGAGTGTGGAAACCCGCGGCGACAATGTAAGAAAGGAAAGCCATAGGTTCGACGGACACACACAGACTAAACGCAGACTCGGTGCCTTAAAGCACGGTGAGATTCACCGTGGGGTCAACGGCCACATCTCACCGAACGTCAATCAACACTGTCTTAACACCTTCAATGTGATCGAACGCATGACACCGGGGCGACGTTAAGGAGTGTGAAGTTTTACAGATCAAATCCAGCGCGAACTTATGCATCGCCCTTTGCAGTTCGATGAACGCAGTTAACATTTCATCGGGCGCACACGATGAAACACTTTCCGTCACGGTGGGCGTCACCGATCCAGATGTTGGCGTAGATGCCTTCGACAGCTATCGATGGCCTTGCACGTTCGCGATGTAGCCGCTGAACGGGGAGTCAAGGTTTACGAAGTAGATGCCGAAAACATTGTTTTCGAAGACCGTGTTTCCCGTCGTTACTACGGAAGAGGGGTATTCAATGTCTCTCCAGTGCGCGTCGCCAAATGCGCGGTGAGGCATCCTACGGACATGGGCAAAAAAGCCCCCCAATTGCTGCCCACCGGCCCACTCGCCTGTAAGATAGAACCCTCCCTGATTGTCGGTTGTAATGCCATCGAAATGCGAGACCTCGACCTGGGTGTGGCCGTTATCAAAGTCGTACCTCGTCCAGTCCGAAGCCATTTGAGTCGCCGAATCCCAATTCGCCAGATATCCATGGTCGATTCCGTTGGGATTTGCGTCACTGTAGCCGCCGGCAATGGTGTAACCCGTCCCGCCGTTGTACCAGATTCCGTACGCGGTAATGCTTACCGACGGTTTTATCAACTCCTTCCAGTGATTCGCGGCTATGTCGTAAACGAAGGCTCTGCCTATCAGGAGGTTCGTATCAAAGTTGCCGACGGCAAGTCCCCCCATGGTGCTATGGACGATCGTGTTGAGGACCTGCTCACCGGGGAGAAGAGGGCCGCCATAATCGATCGTCTGCCACGTGCCCGATCCGTCGGTCGGTCCTTCGTAGAGCAGACCGTGATTCCGAACATTAGTGCCTTCATCTTCACATTTCGTATAGCTGCCGACGATACGCACATTACCCGGAGGGAGCGCGTCTGGCCCATAGAGCACCGTGCCGGTAACAGTGATGCTAGGGGAACTCGGATAATCCAGGACCGTCCAATCGCCGTTGCCACTGAGGGAACCCTCGTAAAGAATCCCATGCGATCCTACTGGGCACGGGGGCGTTGGCGCTGGGGACGGATGAACGGATCCCGTTACAAAAACGTTCTGTCCCCCGGCGCTGCGTATCCCTGTTGGACCATAGGACCCTCCATTGGATTGTGGGTAGTTGAACGGTGAATACTTAGCCTGCGCGAAAGCAACATTCGCAATGAGAGATTGTATCAGGCAAAGCGCGGCGAGCGTGGAAAACACGCGCACGTGTGGGAGTCTCTTCGTCGGCTTGTTGGTCTGCGTATTCATAGGGTTCATGTCATTCCTGCATCGTTGATCTGATTGGCTAGTGATTTTGAAGGCGAAAACTTCAAGCGTTGCGCGACGGCGCGAAGTACGCCACGCAGTGTTGCGACGGGCTGCGCAACGACAACAAAAGAAGATACGGGGGAGTCACAAAATGTTGGAGCGCGCGCATATTGCGCAGCTTCTTATTTTCCGTCAAGGCAAATTTTTCTAGGAGAATGTCTGATGGCGCTCAACTTTCAACAACTCCGCGCCGGAAGCGCTGTCAACCACCAGGCCGTCATCTGCAAAGCCCGCCCCACCCCTTGGCCCGGATCAACATGCCACGATGGTTGGAATTGTTCAGGCTTCCGCGCGGGTCGCGACGGCTGTCGAACCGAACGAGTTTCAAACGAGCGAGGGCGAACGAGGCAATTCTAGTTGAGTTTGGAGAGAGTTGAGCGTTTGGCGTCGGCGTGGAGAATCAGGGCATGAGCGACACTCTCCTTTCACGCTTCCTACGCTACGTCCAGATCGATACGCAGTCGGACGAGACCAGTAAAACTTTTCCGAGCACGCCAGGTCAATTGGTGCTGCTGGAGATGCTGAAGCAGGAGCTCAGTGTACTCGGTGCGGCGGACGTGCAGATGACCAGGCACGGTTATGTGGTGGCCAGCATTCCAGCCAGCACGCGCAAACGCCGCGTGCCCACGGTGGCCTTTCTCGCCCATGTCGACACGGCGCCGGACTGCTCCGGTAAAAACGTGAAACCGATCGTTCATCGCAAATACGATGGCCGCGTCATTAAGTTCCCGGACAAACCGGGCCTGACTCTCGATCCCGCGACGTCGCCGGAGTTACGAACAGCCATTGGCAAAGACATCCTGACCGCCAGCGGCACGACGTTGCTCGGCTCCGACGACAAGTCGGGCGTCGCGGTGATCATGACTTTGGTCGAGCGGTTGCTCCGGGATAAAAAGCGAAAACACGGACTGATTCGAGTTTGCTTCACGCCCGATGAAGAGATCGGCCGTGGTGTGGACAAACTCGATCTGCGCATGCTCGGAGCCGATGTTGCTTACACCCTGGACGGCGGTCCGCCGGGGGAGATTTGCTGGGAAACCTTTTCTGGGGATGCGGCCGAAGTTAGCATCGATGGCATCACCACTCATAGATGGAGGCAAAGGCCAAAGGGATGGTGAACGCGGCCCATCTGGCGGGCAAACTTCTGGCAGCGCTGCCGCGCGAACGCTGCGCGCCGGAGACAACCGACGGGCGGGACGGATTCATTCACCCGATCCATGTCGAAGGCCGGACCGAGCGGGCCGTCGTGAAATTTCTCCTGCGCGACTTCGAGCTCAAGGGGGTGGCGGCCAAGGGCAAAATATTGCGTGGCCTTTGCCGGGGATTACAAGCTAGCGAACCGCGGGCGCGCGTCCGCTGCAAGCTCCGCAAACAATATCGCAACATGGCTTACTGGTTGCGCAAGGACATGCGCCCGGTTGAGCTGGCGCGGGAGGCGTTCGTGGCGGCGGGACTCAAACCCTATGATCACGTCATCCGTGGCGGCACCGATGGCTCACGCCTGACCGAGCTCGGCCTTCCGACCCCTAACCTGTTTTGCGGTGAGCACAACGCGCACGGTCCGCTCGAATGGGTTGCCGTGCAGGACATGGAGTCGGCCGTAACCGCCTGCGCCCACCTCGCAGCGTTGTGGGAAAGAAAAGGCTGAGTTGAATTTCTCCCCACGTGCTGGGACTCCAAATCTCGCCAGCTCACTATCTCTTGGCTGTCAAGATTTGATGACTGACCCCCATTTTTCATTCCTTAATCTTTTGATTACGTTCCCGCTAGTTCGGCGTGTTAGTTCGCCAGATGTAGATTGCTGCAGAGCGGCGGCCGCCTTCCCTATTACTTTTTCGAGGACGCGACCCCAATTTCTTTTACCAGCAATTCATCCGGCAGATTGGGGCTGCGCTCGGCATCAGCGCGTTTGTCCTGGCCGCGACCGTAGGCGGATTCCGACTGGGCTTACTGTTGATGATCGCAGTGAGCGCCGGAACATTTGCGTGCGTGCTCGCGCTGCCCGCGCACAGTCTCCACGGTGCACATCAGATCGATGCTACAGAATAATTGGGGCCACCATCGCAGTCAGCTGTGCAATTCGAACCAGGCAGGTTTCAGATGGGCCAGCGGCTCTTTTAGTTTCGCGAGCTCTGCGGCTGGTCCGTGGACTTCGATGCGAATCAGGTCGGCCATCGCCAGCGCCTGCGCTAGCATCGCACCCACGTTTTCCAAGTGCGCCAGCAGCGCTTCGGCGTTGA
>Ga0209056_10000249_pt1 | contig 60260 bp, 54 predicted proteins | sample GraSoiAngelo_114_FD_185876 | JGI IMG/M metagenome (GOLD analysis project Ga0209056, IMG submission 185876) | Grasslands soil microbial communities from the Angelo Coastal Reserve, California, USA - 14_0903_13_40cm (SPAdes) (version 2) | ecosystem: Environmental > Terrestrial > Soil > Grasslands...
CGGGAGCTCGACAAGGCCCGGGCCTACGCGGAAAGCCTGATCAAGAATGCGCCGGACACCGTGTTCGTCTCCGATCTCGAGGGGAAGATCCTACAGGCAAACGACGCGGTCTTTGCCCTCCTGGGCTTCCGCCCGGACGAGCTGATCGAGCAGTCGCTCTCGCGCATCATCTCCCCCGATGAGACTCGGGAGTTCCTGGCCGCCCTCCGGGAGGTTGTGGAGCGCGGTGTCACCCGGAACGCCCGTCTCAACCCCCGCAGCGCCAGCGGGGAAGTGATCCCCACGACGCTCAACGCCTCGGCGCTGCGCGACCCGGACGGCAAGGTGATCGGCGCGATCGGCATCCTGCGCGACATGCGCGAGCTCGACAAGGCCCGCGCCTACGCCGAGAGCCTCATCAAGAACGCCCCCGACCCGGTCTTCGTCTCCGACCTCGAGGGCAAGATCCTGCAGTCCAACGACGCGGTGTCCGCACTGCTCGGTTTCCGCCCGGACGAGCTGCTCGAGCAGTCGCTGTCCCGCTTCATCAGCCCCCAGGAGACACGCGAGTTCACCGCGGCCCTCCGCGAGGTCGTCGAGCGCGGCGTCACCCGCAACGCGCACTTGAACCCCCGCAGCGCCAGCGGGGAGGTCATCCCCACGACCCTCAACGCCTCGGCGCTGCGCGACCCGGGCGGCAGGGTGATCGGCGCCATCGGCATCCTGCGCGACATGCGCGAATACGAGCAGGTGGTTCGCGACCTGGAGAAGTCCAAGGGGGAGCTCCAGGAGAAGATCCTGGATCTCGAGAAATTCGAGGAAGTAGTCGTCGGCCGCGAGCTGAAGATGATCGCCCTCGAAAAGGAGCTCGAGAGCCTGCGGACCAAGTCGAAAGGCTGAGGCTCGAGAGAGTGTAATCGGGATGCCAGAGACGGCGACGCAGGAGCGTCAGGCGGCGGTCGCGGACCCCGGCGCGGCCGTGACGGCCGAGCAGCGACTCCGCGCGCATGTGGAGACGCTGGAGCGCCGCCTGCGGAAACGCGACGACCAGCGCCGCGCCATGCTCCACATCATGGGCGATCTGAGCGAGTTCAACAAGCGCCTCGCCAACCAGCGGAAGGCCATGCTGCACGTCCTGGCCGACTACGAGCAGGACCGCCGGCGACTGGCCCGGCAGACGGAGCGGCTCGACAGTTCGCGTCGGGCCCTGCTGCACATCCTGCAGGACTCTCACCAGGACAAGCTGCGTCTCGAGGCCAGCCGCAAGGCCATGATCCACATCATGGGGGACCTGCGCGAGACCACGGCTGAGATGCAGCGGCGCGAGCAGGAGCTGCGCGACAAACAGGAGCAGCTCGTGCAGGCGGGAAAACTCGCCACGCTCGGCGAGCTCACCACCGGCGTCGCCCACGAGCTCAACAATCCCCTCAACAACATCGGCTTGTTCGTGGGCAATGCCGTCGACTTGATCGAGCTCGCGGTGACGGAGAAGGGGCAGATCGTCCGCGAGCTGGGCCACGCCATGCAGCAGGTGAGCAAGGCCACGGAGATCATCTCCCACCTGCGCACCTTCGGGCGGGCGGCACCGGTCAGCCGCGAGCCGATCTCCCTGCGGCAGGTGATCGAGCGGGCGCTTTCCCTCATGCGGGAGCAGCTCCGCCTGCGCGAGATCGAGGTCACGGTCGACCTGGGTCCGGAGGAGCCGGTGGTCCTAGGGAATGCGATTCAGCTCGAACAGGTCTTCATCAACTTGTTGACCAACGCGCGTGACGCGGTGGCCGAGGCGCCACGCAAGGCCATTCGCATTTTGGGCTCGACCGGCTCCGGGGCGGTGGAGGTCTCATTGGCGGATAGCGGGCACGGGATTCCGCCCGGGCTGGAGCGGCGGATCTTCGATCCGTTTTTCACGACCAAGGAGGTCGGCAAGGGCACGGGCCTGGGCCTCTCGATCACCTACGGGATCATCAACGAGCACGGCGGCACGATCTCGGTGGTGAGCCCGCCCGGCGAGGGCGCCACGTTCCTGATCCACCTGCCCCTCGCTCCCGCCGAAACCGAGGAGACGTCCCGGTGACGACGACGTTGAGCGTCCTCATCGTCGACGACGACCCGGCCCTGCTACAGGCGCTGCCCCAGGCCCTGCGGCTGCGGATGGGCGGGGTGACGGTGGAGACGGCCGAGTCCGCGGCGGCGGCGCTCGAGCGGATCGCCGTCCAGGACTACGACGCGATCGTCACCGACATCAAGATGCCGGGGATGGACGGGCTGGCGCTCTTGGCCGAGATCCGGACACGCCGGCCCGACACGCCCACCCTTATAATCACCGGGCACGGCGAGAACGAACTGGTGGTTCGCGCGCTCCGGGGCGGGGCCTGCGACTTCATTCAGAAGCCCATCGACCGTGGTTACTTCGTGGCGGCGTTATACCGCGCGATTTGGGCGCACGTGCAGAATCGTAAGGCGAAGGACCGGCAGCTGGCGCTGGAGTCCTGCGCCGAGGAGCTGGAGCGGATCGTGCAGAAGCTGGAGGGCGAACCGCGCGCGGTGCCCGGGAGGGCGGAGTCATGAGCCAGGGCGGTGTGCTCATCGTGGATGACGACCTGGCCCTGCTCGAGGCGCTGCCTGAGGCCCTGCGGCTGCGGATGGGTGGGGTGACCGTGGAGACGGCCGACTCTGCAGCAGTGGCGCTCGAGCGGATCGCCGCCCGGGACTACGACGCGATCGTCGCCGACATCAAAATGCCGGGGATGGACGGCCTGGAGCTCTTGACCGAGATCCGGACGCGCTGGCCCGACACTCCTACACTGATGATCACCGGACACGGCGAGAACGAGCTGGTCGTGGGTGCGCTCCGGGGCGGGGCCTGCGACTTCATCCACAAGCCGATCGATCGGGACTACCTCGTCACCGCGTTGCAGCGGGCGATGGCGACGCGCGAGGCGAGTCGCCGGGTCAAGGAACAGCAGCTGGCGCTGGAGCACCATCTCGACACCCTGGAGGTCGTCGTCGAGGAACGCGCGCCGGGACTGCGGGGGAGAAAAGAGGTCAGCGAGAGTCCGCTGAGCTGGTTGATGGGGTCGAGTGGGCAAATGGAGCAGGTCGTCCAGCAGATCAAGCAGGTGGCCGCCTCGCCGCTCACGGTCCTCGTCGAGGGCGAAACCGGCACCGGCAAGGAGCTCGTGGCCCGGGCGATCCATCATCTGAGCGCCCGCCGCGACAAGCCGTTCGTCGCCGTCGACTGCGGCGCGATCCCGGACACCCTGATCGAGTCGGAGCTGTTCGGCTACGAGAAGGGTGCGTTCACCGGGGCGCATCAGCGCAAGGAGGGGCAGTTCCAGCTGGCCGGGGGCGGCACGCTGTTCCTCGATGAAGTCGTCAATCTTCCTCTCCCCACCCAGGCGAAGCTGTTGCGTGCGTTGCAGGTGCGACAGGTGCAGCCGCTCGGAGGCACGCAGCCGGTCGCGGTGCAGGTGCGGTTCATCGCCGCCTCCAATGTGCCGCTCGAGCGCGAGGTGCGGGCCGGCCGGTTCCGCCAGGATGTCTACTATCGCCTGAACGAGTTCGCGATCACCCTGCCGCCCCTCCGGGAGCGCGACAACATCCTCCATTTGGCGAATGCTTTCCTGGCGGAGGCGAGCGCCGAGCTCGACCGACCCTGCCGCAAGCTCTCAGCAGCGGCGACGCAGGTGCTGCTGCGTTACCCCTGGCCGGGAAACGTGCGGGAGCTCCGCAACGTCATTCGGCGGGCCAGCCTCCTCGCGTCGGACGTGGTCGAGCCTGAGCACCTCGCCGTCCTCCCCGTCGACTCCGCGCTGGCGACCGCTCGCCCTGGAGAGCCAGCGCCGGCCGGCTCTTCGCTCAAGCAGCTCGCCCAGGCGGCCACGGTGGACGCCGAAGGGCGGGCGATCCGCACGGCCCTGCAAGCCACGCGAGGGAACAAGAGCGAGGCAGCTCGACTGCTCCGCGTGGACTACAAGACGCTGCACCTCAAGATGAAGCAGTACGGCATCTCCGCAGGGCAGTTCCGGCCGTCCTGACCGTCGTCCGTCGGCCGCAATGGTCCGCGAATTGCGCGGAATCGGCAATGGTGAGATCGAGCGACGGGCCACGAGAAGAGTTGCGGTTCTCCCTGCGGGAGATCGCGGGCCGGGCGGCCGCGGAAGCAGAGCGGCAGGCGATCCGCTTGGCCCTGCGCGCCACGCGGGGGAACAAGAGCCAGGCGGCGCGGCTCCTGCGGGTGGACTACAAGACCCTGCACGTGAAGATCAAGCAGTTCGGCATTTCCGCGGAACAGTTCCGGCAGTCCTGACCGTCCTGGGTCGCCCGCCATCTGGTGGCGGCGCCATGGTGTTCGCACCATAGGTCTTGCCACCGCACCAGACTCTCGGCGCCAGATCTGTCGCTCGTCCGAACTAACCCTCATCCACGCGACCCGAGGCGGACGGCGATTTCACTTGGAGCACCGCCATCTACTCGGTTTTCCGAAGGCTGCGCCGTCTCGCGTGTTGAGTCATAGCCCGAGCTGCGGCAGGCACCAGCACGGGCACGTGCTTTGCCTTGGTTTGGAGTGCCGTCCCTGTCGGTTGCATTGCGCGTGGTGCTTCAAGGAGGAGACCGATGCAAACGCTCCGAAGGACCGTTGCAGTCCTGACCTTTCCCGCGATCGCGTACCTGGGAGCCGCCTGCGAGCGTACCGACACGCCGACGGAGGCACGGCGCCCTACGGGGGCGTTCCTCCTGTCCAACGACCCCACCACCCGCTGGGTGAATGATGACGATCCCAACGGCGGCGGCTATGCCTTTCCGGATCCGGGGACGAGTTGCGAGAACCCTGGCTATCAGAAGATCCAGGACGCAGTAAATGCTGCGGCTGCGGGTGACCGCATCAACGTCTGTCCAGGTACATACTCGGAGCAGGTGACCATTGCCCAGGACAACATCCAGTTGCGGTCGGTGCGGCGATGGGACGCGGTGATCAAGGCACCACTGATCATGGTGCCGTACAGTGTTAACAATCCCAAATTCGTAATCGTCCGTATCGCGGGCGCACACAACGTCACGATCCTTGCCTTCACCATCACCGGTCCGGGACCGGGGTACTGTGGTAGCCTTCACTATGGGGTTCGTGTGGACAATGGGGGTTCGGCTAACATCCTCGGGAACCACATCACGGACATCCGGGACCAAGAAACCGCCGGCCAACTCAGCGGTTGCCAGAACGGAATGGGCGTTGTGGTTGGCCACCACCCCCGCGACCTTGACGTTCCTCCAGGTGACCCGACTAGTGGTTCGGCGAGAATCGAGGGCAACCTCGTCGAGCACTACCAGAAGAACGGCATCGTAGTCGGGGGCAACGGCTCTAGTGCGGTGATCACGGCCAACCGTGTTTTCGGCTTCGGGGCTTCCGCCACGATCGGTCAGAACGGGATCGAGGTAATCGACGGCGCCACCGCCGAGGTCAAGCACAACTTCTCTTCGGGCCACATATACACGGGGCCGATGCCGGTTACCGCTACGGGTGGGCTCCTCTCAGAGGCGGGGACGGTTGATTTCAACCACAACACCCTTGTGCACAACGACGTCGATGTGTACGGCTCCGGATCGTCGGCGCCCAGCTCGCTGACCCATAACCGGACGCGAGGGAGCACCTTCGACGGCATCGTGGTCGATGCAACGAACGACGCCACGGTTGGAGAGAACCGCTCTGAACAGAATGGCGGCGCGGGGATCGGGCTCTATGAGGGCGCGTCGACCAACACGATCGAAAACAACCAGGTCGAGAGCAATAGCACCACCTTCAGCAGCACTGACTGTGTCAACCTCTTCCCACTGTCGTGTTTCGGGGGCGGCATCCTCCTGGATGACGCCAGCAGCAACATCGTTCGCGGCAACCACGTACGGAACAACGGAACGAATCCCTTGGCCGACAACACTGACGGGATACGCGCTAACGCTCCTTCCACGGGGAACACTATTCAGGGCAATCACCTGAGGGGCAACATTGCACACGACTGCCATGACGGCTCCACGGGCAACACCTGGATCGACAACCATGGAGGGACTTCGTTCGGAACAGCCGTCTGCTCTGACCCCGATCCGCAAGATGACTTCGCGGTCGAGGCCGGCTGGGACCCGAGCTATCCCTGGTACAGCAGCTACGACGGGCTCACCACTGACTACGACTGGCCGAGTCTCTATTCGACAATCGACGCTCAGATCCAGGACTTGCTGGACCTGCTGCCCCAGATCGGCGTCGGGGGGGTACGGCGCCCGAGCCCTTAGCAGGACATGGTTTGCCCGAAGCAACAGGAGGGGCCAGCAGTTGCTGGCCCCTGCTTTCTGCCTCCTGTTCACCGCTGCGCGTCTGTGCGTCTAGCCTTGGCCGGTTCCGCTACCTGCTTCCCTGATGACTCAAAGCCTTTCCTCACCATCTCTCCCCACGCCTGCTTCTGCCGGAACACCGACCAGAACGCCTTCAGTCGCCACCACACCGTCCGCTGCCGGTAGCCGAAGTTCTCGAGGGTCGCGAACAGCAGGAGCCGGCCCAGATCGCCGACCCGCCGATATCGCTGGAAACTCACTTCCTCGAGCACCACGGCCCAGAGCGACAGCAGCATCCCGTAGCCCCACGCCACGAGCACGAAGAGCAGCGCGAAGTTGGCGTTCACGGCGCCGAGTAACAGACCGCCCGCGGTGATCACGTACCCCACCACTTCCACGAGCGGCGCGAGCATCTCCCCGAACGTGAAAAATGGCATCGCGATCAATCCCACGCGGCCGTACCGGAGGTTGAAGAGCATCCCTTTGTACTGCCACATCGCGGCGACCAGGCCGCGGTGCCACCGCTCCCGCTGGCGCGACAGGATCCGCCCGGACTCGGGGACCTCGGTCCACGCGACCGGGTCCGGAATGAAGGGGATTTCGTAGCGCCGCTTGTGCTGCCGCAGATGGCGGTGCAGGCGCACGACGAGATCGAGGTCCTCGACCACGCTCGCCGTGCGGTACCCCCCGATCGCGTGGAGGTATTCTTTGCGGAACAGCCCGAATGCGCCGGAGATGACCAGGCTGCCCCCCAGCCGGTTCCAGCCGAGGCGGCCGAACAGGAAGGCGCGCAGGTATTCGACCACCTGCACGCCAGGGAGGAACTGGCTCGGGACTCGGGCGTCGGTCACGCGCCCATCCTTCACGGTGCACGCGTTCGCGACGCGGATCGTGCCGCCCACGGCCGCGATCTCGCGGCCGAGCAGGAACGGCCGCGTCAGGCGCAGCAGCGCGTCGGGCTCGATCAGCGTGTCCGCGTCCACGGCGATGACCAGAGGGAACCGGCTGGCGTTGATGGCGGCGTTGAGCGAGTCCGCCTTGCCGCCGTTCTCCTTGTCGAGGACGAGCAGGCGCGTGCGGGTGCGCGAGCGGTACAGGGCCCGCAGCGGCTTGGTGGCGATGGTCTCGGGATAGGTGCGCGGCACCTCGTAGAGGTCGAACGCGTGCCGCAGCCGCTCCAGCGTGTCGTCCTTGGAGCCGTCGTTGACCACGATGATCTCGAAGGTGCGATACTCGAGTGTCAGGAGGGCGGTGACGCTCGCCTCGATGGTCGCGCTCTCGTTGTGGGCGGGGACGAGGATGGTGATCGGCGGCAAGGCGTCGCTCTGCATGAGCCGTTGGAAGTCTTCGTCCTCCGCCAGCCGGGTCTGCTCCCAGATCTCGGGGATCGAGAGCACGAGCAGGAGCGCGTAGAAGGAATTCAACACCAGGAAGTAGAGGAGGATCGCGAGGTCGCCGCCGTGAATGACGGAGCTCACGCCGCGTATTCCGCCAGCGCTTGCGGGGTGAGGCCGAGGACGAGCCGCGCCATGTCGCGGCTTGGCTCGTATGCGCCGACTTCCGCGGCGAGCAGGGCGTTGCGCCCCGCCGCGCCAAAGCGGGTGAGGGCGAGCCCCGCCCGCAAACGCACCCACCACTCGGCATCGCGCAGCGCGTCCCGCACCAGCGGCACGGTGGCTGGATCGGCGACCATGCCGAGCGAGCGGACGGCATGAGCTCGCACGGGCCAGATCTGGTCCTGCGCGAGGAGGCGCAGCGCGGCAATCGACTCCGGGTGGGGGTACTTCCCCAACGCACGGGCCACCTGGGTCCGGACTTCCGGGTCTCGGTGCGTGGCGAGAGCGGTGAACGGCTCGCGCAGGTCCGGATGCTCCAGGCGTCCTGCGAACTCGATCATGCGGGGGAGCCGAGGATCATCGGGCCGCCGGAACAGCTGCTGCAGGTGCCGCACCACGGCGGGACGCGCCTTCTTGAGCGCACTCGCGTAGTACGCCTGGACCGTGGGCGCGAGGAGCGGCAGCTGATCGAGCACCGCGGTCACGAGGATGGGACTGGTCAAGCGCTCGAGCGTGGTGGCGGCGGCGATCTGCACGGCGGGATGGTCATCGCGCAACAAGCGGAGCACCCGGCCGATGTCGTGCGGCGTCGCCGCCACGGAGAGGAAGTGCGCGCACTCGAGCCGCTTCCACCAGCGCGCCGACCGGTTGTTGATGCGCACCACGCGTGCCCACCACTGGCTGGCCAACACCCGCGACAGGTCCTGCCATCGCTCGCCCGGCACCCGGGCGGACCACGTGACGAGCGCGTCGACAGCCAGCGACACGGGCAAACGCGCCAGGGCGCGCTCCACCTCGGCGGCGGGCGCCTGTCCCATCGCCCAACGCTGCATCGCCGCATCCAGCTCGTGCCGGCGCGGCTGCAGCCGGGCGCTGCGACGCAGGCGAAACCAGCGATTCAGGATGATGAGGATCACCAGCGAGACGAGCAAGACGCCCTGCGCGACGGCGACGACCCAGAGGAATTGCAGGCTCGTCACCGGCCCACCCAACGCCTGATCTTCTCGAGCGCCACACGCAGGCTGATCGGCTTCACGAGATAGTCGAGCGCGCCCGCTTCGAGTCCGCGCAGCTGCTCCTCCTCGGTGCCGTGGACGGTGGTGAAAACGACGCGGTAGGTGCCCGGGCGCTCCCGCTCCAGGGCGCCGAGGATCGAATACCCGTCTAGGGCGGGAAGGTCGACGTCCAAGAGAAGCAGCGGATGCGTGCTCCGCACGTCGAGCGCGAGCAGCTCGCGCAGCGCATCCCGCCCGTTACGATACGCCAAAAACCGATACCCGTGCGCGCGCAACCCGTACTCGAGCAGCTCGGCGAGCGCCGCGTCGTCCTCCACGTAGATCACCTCCGGCACCAGGACGGCGTCGGCCGCTGCGACGACGGGCGCCCCTGGCCCGTTCGGCGAGGGCGTCGCCGGTTTCGGAGGCGACGGGGGAGAGACAATTCGCGCGGGCCGCGCCACAGGGCGCTGAGTCGGGGGTCTCGGTGCCGGGCGGGGCGGCGGGCCGACGCGCGGCAGCGGCCCGGAGCCGGGTGGCAGTGGCGCAGCGCTCGCGGGCGGCACTTCCACTCCCAGCAGCTCCGCCAGCCGCTTGACGAACCAGCGGGCGAGCGAGCCGCGTTCCACGTCCGGTTCGTCCGGTCGGGCGGCCCAATCCTTCACGGTTGCTTCCATGCCGGCCGCGAGGCGTGAGGCTTCCATGAACCCATACGAGCCGGCGGAGCCGTGAACCTTGTGCGTCTCGCGTCGCAGCGCGTCGAGCGCCTCGCGGTCGCCCCCTGCGGCGACGAGCCGCTCGGCGAGCCCCGCGAGTACGCCGAGCTGCGCGCGCGCGCTCTCGAGGTACTCCGCGAGCAGCCCCGGCGGCAGCTCGGGAGGAGGCAGGGGGGGCGGCGGAGGCGGCGTGGCGTCACCCGGCATGGACTACCAAGATGGGGAACCGCCCCGTCAAAATGCCATAGCCGATACGCTGTGCGTGGTTGCGCGGGGAGGACCGGGTGCGATATTGCCTCAAGAGCACCGGGAGGAGGCAACTTCCATGAGACGGTCACTGCACCAGCTGATCGCCGACGGCGTGGTCGGCGGAGTCATCGCCGGATTGGTGGTAGCGCTCTGGTTCCTCGCGGTCGACTCTCTCGCGGGTCGGCCCTTTCACACACCTTCCGCGCTCGCGAGCGCGCTCACCCGTCAGGCGGTCGGCCCTCCGACGTTCCGGCTCGTCGCGGCCTACTCCGTCCTGCACTTGGCTGTGTTCGCGGTGCTCGGCATCGCGATGGCCGGCGCGATGGCCGCGCTGCGAACGCCTCCCCGTCTGCTGCTTGGCGTGCTGTTCGGCCTGGTGGCACAGGAGATCGCCTTCTATGGGGGCCTGCTGCTCAGCGACGCGTCGCGCGTCGCCGTGGTCCCGTGGCCGCACGTGGTCGCAGCGAACGTCCTCTCTGGGTTCGTCCTCATGGGCTATCTCCACCGGGCGGCGCGCGATCAACATCCGTTCGGGCTGGGCGCTCTCAAGGGCCACCCCCTGCTCACACAGGGTCTCGTCACTGGCCTGATCGGGGCCGGCGTGGTGGCGCTGTGGTTCCTCACGCTCGATCTCGCCGCGGGCCACCCGCTCCGCACGCCGACCGCCCTGGGCGCGGCACTCCTGTTCGGCGCCTCGAACGTGGCGGTGATCGACATGAACCTCGGCATGGTGGCGGCCTACAGCGTGGTTCATGTCGCTGCCTTTGTCATTGCCGGCGCGCTCTTCGTGGCCGTCGCCGAGCAGATCGAGAGAACTCCGGCGCTCATCCTGCTCGCCGTCATGGCCATGATCGTGCTGGACGCGGTCGTCGGCGCCGCGCTCGCACTCGGTGCCCAGTGGGTGCTGGGCACGCTCGGCGTGTGGTCGGTGGTGGTCGCGAACGTGCTCGCGGTCTGCGCGATGGGCTGGTACGTCTGGGCGACTCACCCGCTGTTGCGTCAGAGGCTCCGCGAGCACGTGCAAGTGCATGTGTGAGGGACGACGCGGTTGGCCTCTGCCTCACCTGCCGCTGGGCGCGGACCATCACCAACCGGCGCGGGTCGACGTTCTTCCGCTGCGGCCGCGCCGACACGGACCCGCGCTTCGCCCGCTACCCGGCGCTCCCGATGCTGACCTGCATCGGGTACGAGGAGGGCCGCCCGGGTGACCCGACCGGGAGCGGGGAGAAGGGAGAGGTCGTCTAAGCACGGAACAGGCCCCGCCTATTGCGCCGGCGGGCCGGTTTCCCCACTTTGATTTTTGCGCCCCCCTGACACCGCTTACGCTCGAGGTCTCTCGTGGCTCAATCGCGTCCCCTGGAGCGCGCCAAGGTCTTCTTCTTCCGCCACTTCGAGCGGGTTTTCGTGCTGCTGCTGGTGCTGGCGATGGTCGCGATTCATGCGTTGGTGGAGCAGAAGTTCGCGTTCCTGAGCTTTTACTATCTGCCCATGATTCTCGCCGGCTTCTACGGCGGCCGACGGTTCGCGGTGATGGCGGGCGTGTTCGTCGTCTCGCTCATCTTCTTCTACCAGTACGTGCAGGGCCTCGACATGCTGCCCGGCTTCTACCCCGACGCGCTGCTCGCGCTAGGGCCCTGGGCCGGCTTCCTCATCCTCACCGGCTACGTCGTGGGCGGGCTCGCCGAGCAGCGGGAGGCGCGGCTCGCGGAGGTCAAGAACGCGTACATGGCGACCCTCGAGCTCCTGACCTATCACATCGAGTCCGCCGAGCGGAATCAACAGGGGCACTCGAACCGGGTGGCGGAAGTGGCGGCGGCGATCGGGCGGGAGCTGAAGCTCGCCGACGTCGACGTCGAGAACCTGCGGGTGGCGGCGCTGCTGCACGAAGTAGGGACGCGCGACCACCGCCTGCTGCGGCTGCTGTCGCGTTCGGTGACGGGTTCCTCGGTGGGTGTGGCGCGCGCCATGCGTGGCGCCGCCGAGATCATCGGGGAGTACGGGCACTACTACGAGATCGTGGGCGAGGACTGGGACATCGAAGCGCTCCCGCTGCCGGTGACCGTGAAGATCCTCGCCGTGGCGGACGCGTTCGAAACCCTGCAGATGGCGACGCCGGTACGCCCGGCGTTTCCCAAGTGGACCGCCCTCGAAGAAGTGGAGAAAGGGGCGGGCAAAACGTTCGCGAAGGATGCCGTGCGGGCCCTGCGCAGCGTCGCGGGCCGGCCGGAGGCCGCGGCGCCCGAGGCTGGCCTGAGGGTGGTCTAAGAGCCGGGCGGGAGCTCGAGCGTCCGCCGCCCGCTCGCGACTCCGCCGGCCACTCCCACCCCGAACGCCGCCGCCGTCCACACCGTCACGGGAAGAAGCGCCCCGAGGGGGAGCGCCACCGCGGTGGCGGCGAGCCCTGCGGCGAGCCCCGCGACGAGCGGCGCGGCGGGCTTCCGCACCGCGTCGACGAAGCGCAGCCGGCGCCGCACGAAGTTGCGCGTGGCCACGAACCCTCCCCCCAACGCCGCCACTCCGATCAACAAGCCCAACATATCGATCTCCTTTGTCGCGCGCCCTACGCAACTTGCGGGAAGGGAGTTTCCGCCGCAAACCGCCCGGCCTATGTGTTCGGGTTCTGTGAGGGCCGCACGGGGACGAGAGACGACGATAATATTCGCTGCATGGCCCGACTTGCGACCGCGACGGCCGTGGTGCTCGGACTCCTGTCCGCCCGTCCGCCCGTACACCTGTTCGCCCAGTCTCTCCGCGTCCCCTACCAAACGTTCACCCTCCCCAACGGCCTCCAGGTGATCGTGCACGAAGATCACTCGGTGCCGGTGGTGGCGGTGAACACGTGGTATCACGTCGGCTCGTCTGACGAGAAGCCGGGGCGCACCGGGTTCGCCCACTTGTTCGAGCACATCATGTTCATGGGGTCCCAGCACGTGCCGACCGGTGCGTTCGACCGGCTGCTCGAGGCCGCGGGCGCCGACAACAACGGCTCGACCACCGAAGACCGCACCAACTACTACGAGGATGGGCCCGCGAACGCCCTTCCCCTCATGCTGTACCTCGACGCGGACCGCATGGGATTCCTCTTGCCCGAGATGACGGCGGACAAGGTCGACCTGCAACGCGGCGTGGTGCAAAACGAGCGGCGGCAGAGCTACGAGAACCGTCCCTACGGGCTGGCGGAAGAGAATATCCTCGAGCGCCTCTACCCCACGAACCATCCCTACCACTGGCCGGTGATCGGCTCGATGGCGGATCTCCAGGCGGCGACCCTGGACGACGTGCGACAATTCTTCCAGACGTACTATACGCCGAGCAACGCGTCGCTCGCGATCGCGGGCGATATCACCGCACGGGACGCGCGCCAGCTCGTGGAGCGCTACTTCGGCGATATCCCCCGCGGGCCTGCCGTGACCCGCACGCCGCCGCCCCCGGCGCAGCTGGCGGGAGCGGTCGGCGCCGTGCTGGAGGACCGCGTTCAGCTGCCGCGCGTGTACGATGCCTGGCACACAGTGAAGGCGTTCAGCGCCGACGATGCCACGCTCGACGTCCTCGCGAACGTGCTCGCCGGCGGCCGGTCGTCCCGCCTCTATCGACGGCTCGTGTACGAACTGCAAATCGCGACCGACGTCGTGGCGTTTCAAGACGGCGGCCGCATCGACGGCAAATTCGAGGTATACGCCACCGCCCGCCCCGGCCACGACCTCGGCGAGCTGCAGCGCGTCATCGACGAAGAACTCCGAAAGCTCGCGGACCGGGGCCCGACGCCGCGCGAGGTGGAGCGGGCTCAGAACACCGTCGAGGCGCAGTTCCTGTCACGGATGGAGCGCGTGGGCGGGTTTGGCGGCAAGGCCGATCAATTGAACTTTTACAACTACTTCGTCGGGACCCCGGACTATTTCCAGAAGGACCTGGAGCGGTACGCCCGCGTGACGCCGGCGGCGGTGCAGCGCGCCGTGCAGACCTACGTCACCGGCGCCCACCGCGTGGTGCTCAGTGTGGTGCCCCAGGGGAAGCCGGAGCTGGGGGTGAGACCATGACGGCGGACGGGCGGACAGGCGGTCTGGCGGTCGGAGTGGGACGGGCGAGTCTCGCGCTCGCGGTGGCAGCGGCGCTCCTGACCACCGGTCCGCCCGACCGCCTGTCCGCCCAAGTCGACCGAACCAAGCCACCCGCACTGCCGCCTCCCCCGGCGCTCAAGCTCCCCGCCGTGCAGACCACGACGCTCCCGAACGGCCTCACGCTCGCCGTCGTCGAGATGCACAAGGTGCCGGTAGTGGACGTCCAGCTCCTCGTGGACGCGGGCGCGGCGCGGGATCCGTCGGCCGCTCCCGGGCTCGCCACCTTCACGGCGACGATGCTGCAGCAGGGAGCGGGCGCGCGCAGCGCCCTCGACGTCGCGGACGAGGCCGCGTTCCTCGGCGCCCAGCTCAACACGGCGGCGAGCTTCGACGCGGCGAGCGCGTCGATCCACGTGCCCAAACGACGACTCGACGGCGCACTCGATCTGCTGGCGGACGTCGTGCTGCGGCCCAGCTTCGCCGATTCCGAGGTCGCGCGGCAGCGGCAGCTGCGCGCCGCGCAGCTGGTGCAGCAGCGCGACGAGCCGGTCGCGGTGGCGAACGTCGTCTTCCCGGCGATCGTGTACGGTCCCGAGCACCCGTACGGGCACCCCCTGAACGGCACGGACAGCGCGACCGCCCGGCTCGCCCGCGAGCGCGTCGCGGAGTTCTACCGGAGCTACTATCGGCCGAATGGCGGGCGCATCCTGATCGTGGGCGACGTCACGCTCGCCGAAGCGCGCCGCCTCGTGACCGCGCGGTTCGGCGGCTGGGAGCGGGGGGACGTGCCCGCGTTTCCGAGCGCTCCGGCTCCGGCGTCCGCGGCACGCACGGTGTACCTGATCGACAAACCGGGGGCGGCGCAGTCGGTGATCCGGATCGGCCATGTGGGCCCCGTGCGTACGACACCCGACTGGTTCGCCCTCGAGGTCTTGAACACCATCGTGGGCGGTGCCTTCACCTCGCGCCTGAATCAGAATCTGCGCGAGACCCATGGCTACACGTACGGCGCCTTCTCGCAGTTCGCGCCGCGCCGCCTCACCGGAGCGTTCGTGGCACTCGCGTCGGTCGTGACCGCCAAAACCGACAGCTCGCTCATCGAGTTCCTGAAGGAGCTGCGGCGCGTCCGCGACGAGGCGGTGGGGCTGCCGGAGCTCGCCAAGGCGAAGGCCTACCTCACGCTCGGCCTGCCGGGGGACTTCGAGACGACCGGGGGCGCCGCGGCGCGGTTCCGCGAGCTGCTCACGTTCGGCCTGCCGCTCGACTACTACGACCGCTACGTGGATCGGATCAACGCCATCACCGCCGCCGACGTCCAGCGCGTCGCGCGGCAGTATATCGACCCGGACCACTTCGACATCGTGGTGGTGGGCGACAAGAGTCAGATCGAGGCGGGCATCAGGGCCTTGAACGAGGGGCCGATCGCGTACCGCGATCTCTGGGGGCAGGAGATCAAGTAGTCACCACCGGATCGCCGCGCTGGCCCACGTGAATCCCGAGCCGAACGCCGTCAGGATCAGCAAGTCGCCGCGCTTGAGCCGCCCCTCGCACAGGGCTTCGTGCAGCGCGATTGGAATCGAGGCGGCGGTCGTGTTGCCGTACTTCTGAATGTTCACGTAGACCTGGTCGTCGCGCAGGCCGACGGCCTTCTGTACCATCTCGAGGATGCGCAGGTTCGCCTGGTGGGGGACCAGCAGGGTGATATCGGCGGGGCTGAGGCCGTTCGCCTGGAGCGCGGTCGCGACCGACTGGGGCATGAGCACCGACGCGAACTTGAAGACCTCGCGCCCTTCCATTACCGCGCGGTGCTTCCCCTCCTCTATCAGCTCCGCGCTGATGAACGGGTCGTGCGCCAGCCCGGGGGCGTCCACCCACAGCTTCTCGGCGTGGCGGCCGTCGGCGTAGAGGTGGGTCGAGAGCACGCCGCGCCGCGGGTCGTCGGTCGGGCCGAGGATCGCGACCCCCGCGCCGTCGCCGAACAGCACGGCCGTGTCGCGTCCGCGCGTGGTCCGGTCGAGCCCGCGGGAATGCACTTCGGCGCCCACGAGCAGCACGCGGGCGTACTGGCCGGCCCGGATCCAGGCGTCCGCCACCGACAGCCCGTACACGAATCCGGCGCACTGGTTGCGCACGTCGATCGCCGGGATGTCGCTGATCCCGAGCTCGCGCTGCAAGAACACGCCGTTGCCGGGCTCGAAATGGTCGGGAGTGCAGGTGCAGTAGACGATGCAGTCCAGGTCCGCCGCCTTCATGCTCGCTTTGGCGAGCGCCTGCAGAGTGGCCCGACGCGCCAGCGTCGCGCCGGTTTCGCCGTCCGACACCCAGTGTCGCGTCTTGATCCCCGAGCGCTGGGTGATCCACTCGTCGGAGGTCTCCATGATCTGCGAGAGGTCGTCGTTGGTGACGACGCGCTCGGGGACATGGAACCCGGTGGCGATGAACTCGGTGTGTGGCATCGGTTCCTTGCGGGAAAGGGGCGCCGGGAGAAGATTTCGCCCCCGAGCCGCCATTGGCAAGGGAGGCATGGATCTCACGGTCAGCCGCGCGCAGTACGAGGCCGTCCGCGGGGCGCGGCACCTGCCCGACGTCCTCAACAAGGTCCTGGACGGCGCCACGCGCCCGAAGGGCGGCGACCGCTACATCCTGCACCTCACGTACGAGGAAGCCACGGCGCTGAACGAGTTGTGCGCCTGGAACGTGCACACCGACGCGAGCGGGGCGGTGACGGCCGAATCGAAGGTGTTCGATGACCTGGTGAAGGCGATACTGACCCACCCCGACTACTGAATGAAGGCGACGGACTGATATGACGAAGCGGCTGCTGATCGCGCTGGGATTCCTCACCCTTCCCCTTTCCCCTTTCCCGTTTCCCGTCCTCTCCGCGCAGAAGCGCGCAATGACGGTCGACGATTATCTGGCGCTCAAGTCGGTCGGCGACCCGCAGCTCTCGCCCGACGGGAAGTGGGTCGCGTATACCGTCACGGAGAATTCCCTCAAGGACAACCGCGGCATCGCCCGCATCTGGCTCGCGGACGTGTCGAGCGGGCAGGTGCGCCAGCTCACCGCGGGCCCGGGCTCGGATCGGCAGCCGCGCTGGTCGCCCGACGGCCGCACGCTCGCCTTCGTGTCCACGCGCGAGAGCGGCGCGCAGCTGTGGGTGCTCCCGATCGCCGGGGGCGAGGCGCGGCGCGTGACGAGTCTCGCCGACGGCGTCTTCGACCCGCTGTGGCTGCCCGACGGCACGGGGCTCGTCGTCACGAGCGACATCAAGTGGCCTGCGCGACAGGAGATCGACGGGCGTAACGGCGACTTCCCCACCGACGCCCGCCTCTGGACCGGCCTCCTGTGGCGGCACTGGGACGATTGGCGCGCCGGGAAGCGGCAACACCTGTTCGTCGTTTCGCTCGCCGACGGGAGTGGGACGGCGAAGGACGTGACGCCCGGGGACTACGACGTCCCGACGATCGCGACCGGCGGCGATGGGGACGTGAGCGTCTCGCCCGACGGCAGAGAGATCGCGGTCGCGATGCATGGCGATTCCACGGTCGCCGACAATACGAACGTAGACGTCTACATCATGGGACGGGATGGTTCCGGGATGCGCGCGCTGAGTGCGGGACGCGGAGCCGACAACACGCCGCGCTATTCGCCCGACGGCAAGTGGCTCGCCTACCTCTCGATGGAGCGGCCCGGCTTCGAGGCGGATAGGCTGCGACTGATGCTGGTGGGACGGTCGGACGGTCGGACCGTCGGGCCGAGTGTCGAAGCGACGAAGGGCTGGACGCTCTCGGTCGGCTCCTACATCTGGTGCCCCGATTCGAAATGCCTCTACGCCGTCGTCGAGGAGCGTGGGCGAGACAACATCTACCGGATCGACCTGCCATCGTTCCACCGGTCCGTCGCCGTTGGCGGCGGCGGCGTGAACACCGGCGTGCAGGTGATGCCCGACGGTCGCGGCCTCGTGTACCTGCACCAGAGCAACACCCAGCCCAACGAGGTCTGGGCCTCCGGCCGGCAGGTGACTCATCACAACGACGCGGCGCTCGAGGCCCTGGATCTCCGGCCGCTCGACGAGTTCGGCTTCGTCGGCGCCCTGGGGGACTCCGTGTTCGGCTGGGTCCTCAAGCCGCCCGGCTTCGCCCCGGCGAAGCGGTACCCGCTCGTCTACCTGATCCACGGCGGGCCGCAGGGGGCGTGGACCGATTACTGGGGGGCGCGCTGGAACTACGCGCTGTTCGCGTCGCGCGGGTACGTGGTGGCCGCCGTCAACTTCCACGGCTCGACCGGCTACGGTCAGAAGTTCACGGACGCCATTTCGCAGCACTGGGGCGACTATCCGTACCAGGACCTGATGAAGGGCCTCGACGTCGCGGCACGCCTTCCCTACGTCGACTCGACGCGGATGGGCGCGGCGGGCGCGTCCTATGGGGGCTACATGATCTACTGGATCGCCGGGCACACCGGACGGTTCAGGACGCTGGTGTCACACGACGGCGTGTTCAATCCGGTCAGCATGGCGGGCAGCACGGAGGAGCTGTGGTTCGTGGACTGGGAGTTCGGCGGCACGCCGTCCGCGAACCGCGCGCTGTACGAAAAGTGGTCGCCGCTGAATGCCGTGCAGAACTGGAAGACGCCGATCCTGATCGTACACTCCCAGCTCGACTATCGCGTGGACCTGTCGGAGGGCTACCAGGCCTTCACCGCCGCGAAGCGGCAGGGCGTGCCGGCCAAGTTCCTGTACTTCCCCGACGAGGGCCATTGGGTGCTGCGGCCGCGGAACCGCCGGGTGTGGTGGGGAACGGTGCTCGACTGGATCGATCAATACTTGAAGCCGGCGCCCCCCCCGGCCGGGGGGGGGGCCCGCTGATGGGTGGGGGGGAGCCGTTCCTCAAGACCCTGACGCGAAGCACCGTGGTCGCCGGGGCGCTGGGCATCGTGTTCCTCCTCGCCTTCCCCCGGCACGCCTCGCTTGCCTCCGACTTCGTGGACGCCTTCACGGTGGCGTTCTGTTTCACGTTCCTGGGCCATTACGTTGATCGGCTGTTGCTCGCCTTGCCCGGGATCCGCGCGGGCGTGGGACCGGTCGTGCGCGTCGTCGGCTGGTTCGCCGGGGGGCTGTGGTGCGGCGTCATCGCGCGCTGGCTGTGGATGCAGTACGGGCGCGATCTGGGGGAGTTACCCGGCCTGATCTGGGGTGGGGTGTTCCTGGTCATCCTCGAGCTGGTCGCGAGACGCCGGGAAGCTGCGTAAGCGCGCTTCGGACCAGGCCGTCATGGTTTAGTCCACACGTTATTCCCCCGGCGGACATCCGGGAAATTCTGCCCCGGATCGATCTCGACCTTCACCACTTCGGCCGGGACGAGTCGTCGGAAGGTGTAGTGACTCCCCTGGAACCAGATCTCTACGGGGAGCCGCACGGCCTCCGTGACGCCGTTGGCGTAGGTGAGGCGCAGGTCCACGGGCATCGGTAGCCCGCCCGGGCTCGAGATGTACACGAGCGCGGTCGTGCCGGTGGAGTCCGTGCGGGAGCGCGCCGAGTCCACCGCCAGGTCGACGACGTCCGTACGGTAGAACCAGCCGCGCCAGAACCACGACAGGTCTTCCCCCAGCCCGTCCTCCATGGAGCGGAAGAAGTCCGCCGGGGTGGGGTGCTTGTACGCCCAGCGCCGGATGTATTCCCGGAACGCGGCGTCGAATCGCGCCGTGTCGGCGAGGATGTGCTCGCGCAGCAGATAGAGGCCCGTCGCGGGCTTGTTGTATTCCGCCTGGCCCAGGAGCGGCGGAGGAACCCGATCGGCCAGGAGCATCGACGGCACATCCAGGCCAGTCGCGGCGAAGCGCGCCCACTGGATCGCGTTGCCGCGGTCGCGCGGCGCGGTGTCCCGGTAGAACGCGAGGGTCGAGTAGATGTTGATGAAGGTGTTGAACCCCTCGTCCATCCAGGCGTACAGCCGCTCGTTCGACCCCACGATCATGGGGAACCATTCGTGGCCCAGCTCGTGCGTGGTCACGCCGAACAAGGCGCGGTCCCCGGCACGGTGCCCGCAGAACACGATCATCGGGTACTCCATTCCGCCCACAGGACCGGCGACGTTGATCGCGGTCGGGTAGGGGTAGCGGAACCACTTCTCGGAGTAGTGCTTGATCGAGTGACGGGCGTACTCCGTGGAACGCGCCCAGTCGGCGTTGGCCTCCGGCGGATAGAACGACTGGATCAGGACGCCGTCGTAGCCGCTCGCGTCCCAGATGAAATTGGCCGCGGCCCCCCAGGCCACGTCGCGCACGTTCCTGGCCGTGAAATGCCACGTGAGCGTGGGCCGCGGGCTCGCGGGCCGGGTGAACGGCTGACCGACCTCGGCCTTCGGGATGATCGCGACCGTCGTGTCGGACCGCGCCGCCTGGGCGAGCCGCGCGCGCTGGGGGGCCGTGAGCACCTCGACGGCGTTGGTGAGCGTTCCCGTCGCGGTCACGATGAAGCTCTTCGGCACGGTGATCGACACGTCGAAGTCGCCGTACTCGAGGTAGAACTCGCCCTGGCCGAGGTACTGCTCGGTGTTCCAGCCGCGCACGTCGTCGTACACCGCGACGCGCGGGTACCACTGCGCGATCTCGTACAGCCAGCCGCCGGCGAACTGCTCTCGCCCCATGCGGTCGGACCCGTGCTCCGGCACTTCGAAGCGGTACGCCAGCTCGAGCTCGGCCCGCCCGCCCGGCGCGAGCGGCCGGTCGAGCTCAACGCGCAGCATCGTGCCATTGCCGGTGGTCGCGAGGGGAATCCGTCCGGCCGCCTGCCCCACGCGCCGGACCGCGCGCATGTAGTCGATGGTATAGCCGCCCTCGAATCCGCGGCCCGCGAACCGCGCGTCGGTCGGGTTCAGGGCGGCGCCCCGGCTGTTCGCCCTGTAGATGTTCTGGTCCAGCTGCAGCCAGAGGTAGCGCAGCGTATCGGGGGAGTTGTTGGCGTAGCGCAGGCTCTCCGAGCCGGCGATCGTATGCGTCGCGGTGTCGAGCGTGGCCCGGATCGTGTAGTCGGCGCGCTGCTGCCAGTAACGCGGTCCCGGAGTGCCTGAGCCCTCGCGGAGCAGCGTGGGCGTCGGGAGCCCGAGCCGCCGGAAGGGCGAGGTGTCACTCACTTGGGGCGGCAGACCTTGTCCGGTCGGAGCGGGGACGGGGACCTGCTGCAGCGCGACGAGCGCGACGACGAATCCGAGCATCGACATCTCCTCAAGGCTGGGGGGAGGTGTGCCTGGCTTCCTGGAGGTACCCTCCGGCCACCCCGGCGACCACCATCGTCAGCCCGAGCCAGCCCAGGAGGGACAGGTGCTGGTGGAACAAGAGCAACGCGAGTACGGTGCCCACCACCGGTTCGATCGTGGCGGCGACTGCCGCGGGCGCCGCTTCGATGCGCTTCACCGCGGAGAAGAAGAACAGGTTGGCCGCGAGCACCGATCCGGCCGTGAGGGCGACGAGGCCGCGCCAGGCGGCGAGCGACGGCGGTGGCGTCGGCGCGCGACCTGCCAGCGTGAGCACGATGCCCAGGATCACCACGCCGCCGATCGCCTCGAGGAACAGCACGGGGACGGCGCCGTAGCGCGGCACGGCGAAACGGGCCATGAGGGTCGTCAATGCATAGCTCACGGCGGAGAGCAGTCCGCCGGCGATGCCCGCCCCGAGGCCGAGTCGGGCCGCCTCGGCTCCGGCGTTGCTGCCCCCGGTGACGGTGAGCGCGACACCCGCCATGACCAACAGCGAGAGCAGCAACCGGACGGGGGTGAGCGCCTCCTTCAGGATCAAGCGGGCGAGTACGGCGACGATGACGGGCGCCGTGTACAGCATCGCGGCGGCGCCAGCTACGCCCGCGCCCGCGATCGCGAACTGATAGGCGACCTCGAACAGGGCGACCAGTGCTCCGCCGCCCAGCCCCACGAGCAGCCAGCCCGTCCGATCCACGCGGAACAACTCCCGGCGGAACGCGAGGCCCCACAGCGCGAGGCAGACGGTGCCCAGAAGGACGCGCCAGAACCCGATGCTGGTGGCGGGCATGAGCGCGTACAGCCCCGTCGAGAGCGGGCCGGTGGTTCCCCAAGTGGCGCCGGCGGCGAGCGCGAGCAGGTAGCCCGCGAGGCGGCTCGCGCGGGGGGGCGAGGTCGTCTGTGGAGGAGGAGTGGCGGTCATGGGCCGAAGCATAGAATCCTCCGGCCCGATCTGGCTAGTGCCGTTCCAACTATCTCCGCCGCGTCCCGTGAGGCGTTTGCGTACGACGATTCACGTCGCAGCCCGGCGCGTATTTCGTCTCATCAAGTTGGAACGGCACTAGTGTGGCTGCGCGGCCGCGCGGATCGCCTGCGAGATCGCGTCCACGTCTCCCGGCCGGCCCCACCACTCGAGTGCGAAGCGGCCGAACGCCATCAGAGCGAGCACGCCGCCCAGCAGTGCGAGGGCGACCCGGAAGCCCGGCGACTGCGGCTGGAGCTGCGTGGGGACGAGCGCGACCACGAGGCAGACGATCGCCGGCGCGAGCCAGATCGGCAGCAGTGCGCGGGCGAACAACGTCATCCGGAAGCGGCCGTCCAGCACCGTCTTGCCGTCGCGCTCGCGGAATCGCCCGATGAAGGTGGGCCGGAAAATCGCCCGGTACTTGGCTGCGTCGCGATAGTAGAGGACGACGCCGTCGCCGCGGATCCAGCCGTCCAGTCCAGCCGCGTTCCACGGCCGGCCGTCGATGGCGGCCTCGATCCGCGCCCGGGCCTCGGCGACCGAGCCGCTGCAGGGGAAGGTCACCGGCTTCATGACAGCAGCTCTCCCCGCAGCACGGTCACGGCCTGCCCGGCGAGCATGACGCGGTGGCCGGCGAGCCGCACGCGGATCACGCCGCCGCGGTGCGAGGCCTGATACGCGGTCATCTCCGTCCGATGGAGGCGCTCGCTCCAGAACGGCGTCAGCGCGCAGTGGGCGGAGCCTGTGACGGGGTCCTCCAGCACGCCGCTCTGGGGCGCGAAGAAGCGCGACACGAAGTCGAAGCCCGGCGTCGTGGCTCGGCTCGTGACGATGATCCCGCGAGCGTCCACCCGCTCGAGCGCCGCCAAATCCGGCTTGAGGCCGCGCACCGCGTCTTCGGAATCGAGCTCGACGAGGTAGTCGAACTTGGATCGGCCCACCCAGCGGGTCCCGACGCGGAGCGCGGCCGCGAGGCCGGGCGGCGCGGGTGCCGACGTCGGTGGAGTGGCGGGGAAGTCGAGCTCGATCCAGTCGCCGCGGCGGTCGGCCGTGAGGAGGCCGCTCTGGGTGTGGAATCGAGCCTGGCGGCCAGCCGGGAGGCGGCCCTCCTCCCACAGCACGTGCGCGCTCGCGAGGGTGGCGTGACCGCACAGCGCGACCTCGACGGTGGGGGTGAACCAGCGGAGCCGGTAGCCCTCGTTTTCGGGATGGAGGAACGCCGTCTCGGCGAGGTTCATCTCGCGCGCCACGTCCTGCATCCAGCGCTCGTCCTGCGGGGCCGGCAGGAGACACACGGCGGCGGGGTTGCCGCTGAACGGGCGGCTCGCGAACGCGTCCACCTGCACGATCTGCAGACCCATGTCTCTAAGGTAGCCTGCTTCGCGCGCGGGTGGGGTCCGCGGCTTCAGCCGCGAACTCGATGATCACGACTTGGCCTTCGGCAGGCGCCCGCCTGCAGACGGGCCCCCTGGTCGCGCAACAGGCGGCGCGCGCGGGCGCGCGCGACGTTCCAGTTGCGCCAGTCGTCGCGCTCGAGCTCTCGGAGACGATCGAGCAGCCGTTCGGCCACGGAGCAACGCGCGCGGCCGTCGATTCGCGGCAGCGCGTCGAGCAAGACCGGCACGGCGTCGGCGCTGAGCGAGGCGGCATACCAGCCGTCGAACGGGCGTTCGGCGGGAGGACGCGCGAGGTTGGTACGCACGATGAAGGCATCGGGATTGACGAGGTGCAGGCCACCGAGCACCGCGAACCCCTGGACCAGCGCCCCGAAGGCGAAACGCCGCCGCTGCCCGCGCAGGGTGGTCCACGCGAACCAGGCGAAGACGCCTGCGAGATACAGCATGAAGGCCGTCGAGTAGACCCGGGTCTCCGACAGGCCGTATGCGCCGACGTAGAGCCGCATCCGCTCGAGGGCGGAGGCCATGACGACGGCGAGCAGGAGGAGCAGCACGACGGCGAGCTGCCGGAACGTCCGCTGGTGCTCGCGCGACTCGTTCCGTACGACCCAATCCGCACCGACCAACAGGGGGAGGACCAGCCCGCTGGCGGTCACGAGCTCGAAGAAGCCCCGCCGCGCGTACTCCGCGTACGTGAGGCCCGTCGCGGCGGCGATCAACTCCACACCTCCGAACAAGTAGCGCAGCTGGATGACGACGAAGATGAGGAACAGCAGATCGACGAGGCCGAGCGCCGTCGCGACCGGAATGATGCCGAGCGACAGCGTCGAGTCGCCCTCTGTCAGCGGGTGCGGTGGAGCCGCGCGGAGCAGCGCGCCCCGCAGATACCCCGCGGTGAGGCCCGCGAAGATCCCGAACAGCGCGATGTGCCCCAGCACGGCGCCGAAGTCGATCGCGAACAGGTCGGCGACGACGTCGTGAAACACTGCGTCCGCCGAGCTGAACAAGCCGCCGAAGACGACGAGCAACGGGAACGCCAACGTGCCACCGAGCGCGACGGCGCGCACCTCCCTCAGCCGCCCGGGGGGCAGCTCGCTCCAGGTCACGTCACGGCTGAGCAGCGGGAACACACCGATCCACGCGCTCACGGCGGCGTCGCAGCCGGCCCGCACGTAGTGCCAGGCCTGGCGACCGCGCAGCCCCACCCCCTGGATGCTCAGGAAGGCGACCGCGAGGAGGATGACGATGCCGATCGTGTCGAATGCCTGGAGGGTGCCCGAGTCGCGCGCGACGAAGTTCGAGCCGATGAGCAGGGCCGCAGCCGCGAGCCAGGGGGCTTCTGGGCCGACCGCCACGCGGTGGCGACGCACCAGCCACGCCGCCGCCGCGACGAGCCCGGTGGTGCAGAGAAGGGCATTGAGCCCCCAGGGCACGGCGCGCAACAGCGCGTCGCCCGCGATCCCGAGAGCCGCGCCCGCGCCGAGAATCTGGAGGCCGAGCCGCGTCTTGCCGCTGACGGCGCTCATCCCGCCGCCGCTTCCGGCAGCCCGCCGAAGCGGCGCTCCCGCGCGTGAAACTCGGCGACAGCGGCGGCGAGCTGCGCCGCGCCGAAGTCGGGCCACATCGTGTCGGTGAAATACAGCTCCGCGTACGCGCACTCCCACAGCAGGAAGTCCGACAGTCGCTGCTCTCCGCCCGTGCGGATCAGGAGATCCACGTCCGGCAGGATGACCCCCGCGTCGATCGCCCAGCGCGAGGAGTAGTCGACGGCGAGTCGCAGATGGAGGCGCGCGCCTGGGGCCGTCGCGCGCTCCGCGGCGTCGATTGCGGCGACCAGCGGCACGGGCAGGCGATCACGACGCCCGATCAGCTCGAGCCGCACGCCGTTCTCCACGAGTCGCGGCGTCTCGGTGCGGAGGTAGCGGGCGAGGAGGCGCATCAGCGCGGCGACTTCTCCTGGCGGGCGCTTCCAGTTGTCGGCCGAGAAGGCATACAGCGTGAGCGCGGCGACCCTCGAGTCCGGGGCGGCCTCGACCGTGCGGCGCACGGCCTCGGCGCCGGCGCGATGGCCGGCAACCCGAGGCCGGCCCCGGCGCCGGGCCCAGCGCCCGTTGCCGTCCATCACGATCGCGACGTGGAGAGAAGAGCTTTGCGGCATAAAGTCTGTCCTCAAAAAAAATGCCTCACCCCTGACGGGTGGCGTGAATCAGCGCTTCCATGTGATCCAGGTAGCGCTCCAGCGCGCGCCGCCCGGCGGCGGTGAGGCGATACTCGGTCTTCGGAATCCGCCCCTCGAACGACTTGGTGCACGCGATGTACTGCGCTTCCTCGAGCCGGCGCGCGTGTACGCTCAAGTTGCCGTCCGTGGTCTTGAGCAGGGCCTTGAGCTGGTTGAAGCTCAACGAATCGTTCACGGCGAGCGCGCTCACGATGCCGAGGCGTACCCGCTCGTGGATCAGCCGGTCGAGCTCGGCGGCACGCGATCCGCCCCCGCCGCCCCGCTCGCTCTTGAGCCCGTGCTCGACCGCTTCGGTCCTTCTCGCCGCGCTCTGCTTAGCCACCGTACCTCCGGGCAATGATCATGCCGAACCCGATGTGCAGGCCGCCGAACCCCGCTGCCATGACCCAGTTTCCCCACGCCGCCGGCCCGAACAGCGCCACGGCGCCGGCGAGCATGAAGCAGATCCCCATCACCGGGACGATCCGGACCGAGAACGCGCCCCCCGTCACGAATCCGGTCCCGTACAACAGCAGCCAGGTGCCGGGCAGCGCGTGCCACAGGCCGGCGCGGTACAGCGCCACGGTCAGCAGGCCGCCCACGACCATGGGCGGCAGGAAGCTCAGGCCGAACCGTCGTCCCGGCCCGGACAGGATGGGATCGTTCACGGCGTACGCCTTCCGGACCATCGCCGACCCGCCGATCGCGAGCGCCACGATCGCTGCGCCCAGCCAGGTGGCGAGCCACAGCTCGGGCGTGGGCTGGCGCGCCGCGAGGAGCGCCGCCGCGAGCGCGGTGGCCCCGACCGCCACCTGGCCCCAGCCAGGCACCGCGGTGAACGATCCGGCGCGCTCCATCGTCTGTCGGATGAAGCGGAGGTTGTCGAGCGCGCGGTCGTGCAGCGGCCGAGGAGCGACCATGACATACACAATGGCACGTCGCCGAGCCGTTGTCAAGTACTTTGCAATATAAAGTAAGCGCGAGAGATAGCTTTGACCCGATGCGCGTCTACATCTCCGTCGACATGGAAGGGATCGCCGGGGTCGTCCACGAGTCCCAGACGGACCCCACCACGCCGGCGTTCGCCGCCGAGTACGGGCGGTTCCGCCGCCTCATGACGGCGGAGGCGAACGCCGCCGTCGAAGGCGCGCTCGCCGCGGGGGCCACGAGGGTGCTCGTGAACGACAGCCACTGGCACATGCGCAATCTGCTCGCCGAGGAGTTGCACCAGGCGGCCGAGCTCGTGTCGGGAGATCCCAAGCCTCGCTCGATGGTGCAGGGGATCGACGCAGGCTTCGACGCCGCGCTGTTCATCGGCTACCACGCGCGGGCCGGCACGCGCAACGCGATCCTCGACCACACCTATGCCGACCGCATTCACGAGGTGCGGTTGAATGGGAAGCCGGTCGGCGAGCTGGGTCTCAACGCGGGCGTTGCCGGTGTGCACGGCGTGCCCGTCGCCCTCGTGAGTGGCGACTCCGCCCTCGCGGCCGAGGCGAAGGACCTGCTGGGGGACGGCGTGGCGACGGTGATCGTGAAAGAGGCGGTGAGCCGCCACGCGGCGAAGAGCGTCGCGCCCGCCGTCGCGTGTCGCATGATTCGCGAGGCGGTTCCGCGGGCGCTCGCGCGGAAGCATGCGCCGTTCACCCTCCGGGCGCCGGTGACGCTCGAGGTGGACTTCGCGATGACGATCCACGCGGACATGGCGGAGCTCTGCCCGGGGGCGACGCGCCTGGCCGGCCGCACGGTGGCCTTTACGCATCCGGAGTACGGAGAGGTATTCCGGGCGTGGCGGGCGCTGCTGAATCTTTCGGCCGTGGTCTAACGAGCGCCGCGTGACCGCCCTCCTCGCTCGCCTGCAAGCCAGCCTCGCGGATCGCTACGCGATCGACAGCGCGGTGGGCCGCGGCGGGATGGCCACGGTCTTCCTGGCGGTCGATCTGAAACACCAGCGATCGGTTGCCATCAAGGTGCTCCATCCCGAGCTCGCCACGAGCCTCGGCGTCGAGCGTTTCCTGCGTGAGATCGGCATCGCGGCCGGACTGAACCACCCGCACATCCTCGCGCTGTACGATTCGGGTCAGGCCGAGGAGCTGCTCTACTACGTGATGCCGTACATCGAAGGCGAGACGCTGCGTGACCGTCTGCAGCGGGAGGGGCAGCTGTCCATCGTGGACACGGTCCGCATCGCGAGCGAGATCGCCGAGGCCCTCGGGTACGCCCACGGCCGCGGCGTCGTGCACCGCGATATCAAGCCGGAAAACATCATGTTCTCGGCGGGCCGCGCCCTCGTGGCCGACTTCGGGATCGCCCGCGCCCTGACGGCCGCGACCCTCCAGCCCCTGACGGCCGCTGGCGCCATCGTCGGCACGCCCGCGTATATGAGCCCCGAGCAGGCGACGGGCAGCGGGCAGCTCGACGGCCGGTCCGACATCTACAGCCTCGGATGCGTGGTGTACGAGATGCTCACCGGGTCGGTGCCGTTCACGGGCCTGACGGCGCAGGCCGTGATGGCGCGCCACTCGATCGACATCGCGCCCCCGATCCGCAGCGTCCGGCCGACCGTGCCGGACGCGCTGGAGCGGGCCGTGCTGACGGCGCTCGCCAAGGTGCCGGCGGATCGGTTTGCGACGGCGGCCCAGTTCGCCGGCGCCCTCGCGGCGCGCGCGGAACCGACAGCCGAGGGGGCGGAGGGCCAGTCGATCGCGGTTTTGCCGTTCACGAACCTGAGCGGCGATTCCGAATTCGAGTATTTCAGTGACGGCATCGCCGAAGAGATCATCAACGCCCTCACCCAGCTGCCCGGCCTCCTTGTGGCCGCGCGTACCTCGTCGTTCGCGTTCCGCGGGCCGGCGACGGACCTCGCCGAGGTCGGGTCGAAGCTCAAGGTGGCGACGGTGCTGGAGGGAAGCGTGCGCAAGGCGGGCAACCGGCTGCGGATCAGCGCCCAGCTCGTAAAGGTCGCCGACGGCTACCATCTCTGGTCGGAGCGCTACGACCGTGAGATGACCGACGTCTTCGCGATCCAGGACGAGATCGCGAAGGCGATCGCCAACCGGCTGCGGGTAACGCTCGGAGAGGATGGGGCGCCGCTGGTCACACCCGCCACCGGCAATCTCGACGCCTATCATCTCTACCTGAAGGGACGGTATTACCTGGCACAGCGCGGGCTCGGGCTCAAGAAGGCGCTCGAGTGTTTCGATCAGGCGCTGGCGCTCGATCCGAACTACGCGCTCGCTTACGCGGGCCTCGCCGACGCGTGTACGGTGCTGGCGGAGTACGGGGTCGCGCTGCCCAACGTGGTCCGACCCAAGGCACGCGCGGCCGTGCAGCGGGCGCTCGAGCTGGCGCCCGACCTCGCGGAGGTCCATTGCGCTTCCGGGGCGCTGGCCTTCATCTGCGACTGGGACTGGCCTCGCGCAGCGCGAGACTTGCGACGTGCGGTGGAGCTGAATCCGCGCTCCGTCACGGCGCGGCAATGGCTCTCGTACTATCTGGTCTTCATCGAGGGCCGGCTCGAGGACGGCGTCGCGCAGGCCCGGCGCGCCCTCGAGCTCGACCCTTTGGCGCCCTTGCTGGTGATGCAGCTCGGTATGACGCTCACAGGGGCGGGTCGGTATGAGGAAGCCGTCTCGTCGTTCCGGCGGGCCGGGGATCTTGCACCCATGATGTTCCAGGCCACCATCCATTTGGGACTGGTCTTCAACCATCTGGGCAGGAGCGATGAGGCAATCGCACCCTTGGAAGTGGCGGTGACGACGTCCGGACGCCACCCATGGACGCTCGCCGCGCTCGCCGTGTGTTATAGCTCGCTTGGACGAGTGGGCGATGTGGAAGCGATTCGCGACGAGCTCCTCGCGCGGGCGCGACGTGAGCACGTGCAGTCGAGCGTCCTCGCTATTGTGGCCGCGAGCCTCGGGCGAATGGACAATACTTTCGAGCTGCTGGAGCGGGCGTGCGACGAGCACGACGGCATCCTCGTGTACTCGAAGCGCTATCCCTTCTTCAGGTTGCTCCAAAACGATCCGCGGATGGAGCGCATCTATCGGCGCATGGGATTCCCCGAAACGCCGAGCTACGGCGCCAACAGCACCAGCCCGTAGTCGCCCACGATCCGGAACCCGAGGAACAGGTACGCCCGCCGGGCGGCCTCGTTCGCCGGATCGGCGAACAGCACCGCGCGCGCGACCCCCTGCGTGCGCGCCGCGAGGAGCGAGCCGGCGACCACCGAGCGGGCGTAGCCGCGGCCCCGGAGCTCGGGTGGCGTCCACACGCCGCCGATCTGCACGATATCCGCGAGCATGGCGTTGAACACGGCGTAGGAGACGGGGGCCGCGCCGGCGAGGAGTAGCCAGTCGCTTCCCCGCTCGTGCTGCAGCCGCACGTCATCCGTGCTCGCCTGGTGCAGGTCGGGGCCGTCGGTCGCGCCGAGGGCCTCGATCGCGAACCGCACGCGCCAGTCCACCAGCAACTCGAGCTCGCGTTCCGCCGGATGACGGCAGCGGAGCGCGCCGCTGGCGAGCTCCGACGGCACGACCAGGCGAGCGAGGTCGAGCACGTACAGCTCGTCGCGGCTGTCCTTGGCGGTCGGCGCGGTGCCGAGCCCGAGCGCCTCACGCGCGGCGACGACCTGGTCCCATGGTCCGGAAAACCCGGTCACCGTGCGGCCGGAGCGCCGCACCGCCTCGCGGGCCACCACGGGGGCATGGCCCCCCTCCGGAGCCTGCACCAGCACCATGCCGTTCCAGCAGTGCGCCGCGACGCCAGCGATCCGCCCGCCCTCGAGCGCCGCGACGTACGTGGCCTGCATCGGCTGGCCCCGGTCGGTGAGCCCCGCCGAGCGCACGTTGGACCGGAGAAACATGGACGTGTCGGCGTGGCGCGCGAGGAACGCGTCGAGCGCGGCCTCGTCGCCGGGGCGGAGCAGACGAAGGTCGGGCACCGCTCAGCCGGTCGCGGGCGGGGGACGCCGCAGCCGGAGAATCTTGAGCGACAGGCTGCGCGCCAGGATCCCGATCCCGCCCGGGTCACCCGCTCGCCGCGGCACGGCGCGGTAGATCAGGATCACGAGAATCCAGGTGAGCCAGCTGGACCGCTCGCTCCACGACAGCCCCGCGAGCATCAGCCACGGCTGCGTGCAGGCGGCGGTCCACGGCTGCCACTCGCCCTGGGCGAGCGCGATCGGGCGGGCGATCACGCGATTCGACCGGTAGCCGTGCGCGCTCGGGCTCGAGAGGTTCCACACACACGTCACCTTGCCCCAACCGTGATTGTCGCTCGCACCCACGACCAGCAGGTCGTGCGACTCGGCGACCTCGAGGACCTGCGCCCGCGCCGCCGCCGGGAAGCCGATCGCTTTGGGCGCGCAGTTCACGATCTCGAAGCCGTCGGCTCCGGCTGCCAGGAAGTCGTCCAGCTCGGCCCAGTGGTTCCGCCAATACTCGGGAAGCGACGCGATGCCGATCGCGCCCTGGCGGTGGAGTGCGCCGAACAGGCCGAGCATGGCGCGGGTGTCGCGCCCGTACACGCCGCGCTCGACCGGCGCCACGGCGCCGAGGGCGACGATGTGCTGGTCGTACACGCTCCACTCGACTCCGGGCAGCAGGCGGATCGGGTCGTCTACCCCGCCGTTGAACACCACGTTGTGATCGGTGACGTACGACGCCCCGAATCCCTGGGCCGCATGCCAGGCGGCGAGGTCCGCGAGGGTCCAGCCGCGGCGGCCGTCATGCGACTGCGCGGTGTGCGCGTGGTAGTCGATGACGGTGAGCGTCGAGTCCGCGGCAACGAGCCTCGGGACGGGGCGCGGGAGCACGACCGCCGCGACCCCCAACAGAACCACCGCGAGGGGGCCGAGGGCCGCGACGACGAGCCGCCGCCGCGGGGTGCCGCGCCGCAGCAGGCCCCACAGGGCGAGGACGGCCGTCCACCCGAGCAGCAACGCCTTCGCCCGCTCGAGACTCAGGAACGTGAGGGCGTCGAGCACGTTCGAGAGGGGCGCCAGCAGGGTATAGAGCATGGGACGGACGAGGTCCACGTCTGCTGGGGGCGCGCCGCTCACGGCGTCCACCAGCGGCGGCAGCGGGCCGAGCGCGGAAAGGAGGACGAGCGCGATGAGCACGAACGCGATCGGGTGGCGACGCAGCAGATTCACTCGTACAATCTTGGGTATGAGGGTGCTCGCCGCTACAGTCGCGCGCCTGCTCGCGTGCTGCCTCGCCGGCGCCGCGCTCGCTTGTCGAGAGCGGCCGCGCGCTGGGTCGCCCGCGGCCGCGCAGGCCAGACAGATGGCGGACGTGGTGCTGCCATGAGGCTGGAGCGGTTCACCGCGATTCCCGACGTGGTGCTCGGGCCCCTGGCGGGCCGGCCCGAGGCGGACTGGCACCGCGCGCCGCCCGGCAAATGGACGCCGGCCCAGATCGTCCACCACCTCGCCATCTCGCTCGAAACGAGCGGCCGCGTGTTCGAGGAGCGCCGCGCCAAGCCGCCGATGCGGCGCCGGCCCCGCACGGTGCGGGAACGGCTCGGCTACTTCCTGGTCCTGCAGATCGGATGGACGCCCTCGGGCCGCGAAGCCCCCGCTATGACGCGACCTGCCGAGCGACCCGAGCCCCGCACAGTGGAGCGGCAACTCCGGGATGGCGTGGCGCGCTTCCTCGCGCTGGGGCGCGATCTGCTTCCCGCCCGTCGAGCCGACTTGTTCGTGAAAAACCCGGCACTGGGCGATCTCACCCTGCCCGAATGGCTGCGGTTTCACGTCCGCCACTGCGCGCATCACGCGAAGCAGATCCGCGCGCGCCTCGCGTCGTGAGCCGCAAGGACAAGCGGAAGCTCACCATTCGCGTCCCCAATCCGAAGGCGCCGGTGAAGGGGCGGCTCAAGACGCCGCCGCACAAAGTGCACAAATCCGTGAAACAGTATCGCCGGCGGGAGAAGCATCCGGGCCGGGCGACGGACGACGACTGAGTCGAGGACCGGAGGACGAGGGAGGCGGGAGGGGGAGGTGGGAAGGTGGGACGGTGTCAGCGTTTCGCGTGGGCCGGGGTCTTCAGGACCACGCAACATGACCCGGCCTCCGGGGGCCGAAGCTCGACCCGGGTGCCGCGCGCGCCGGCCGCTGCGAGCAGGGCGCGCAACAAGGCGAGGTTCATCCCGCAGACCAGCGGCCGGCACTCGTTGGCGAGTGCGTCGAACGGGCAATTCCGGAGCCGCACTTCGCCGTTGACGCGTGCGGGATCGTATCCGCATTCATCGAGCACGGCGAGCGTGTTGGCGAGCAGGCGATCCGTGCCGGCACTCGCGGCGGTGCGGCGGCGTGCGTCGGCGCCGAGCCGCCGACCTTCCGCGCGGGCCGCACGCTCCAGAGCGCTGCGAGCGGCGGGCGCGACGGCCGTCAACGCGCGGGCGAAGACGCGGCCGGCGAGCTCGTACCGGCGCTCGGGGAGCGAGAGGTCGAGCTGGCGGGAGGAGCGATGGTACAGCTTCGCCGGCCGGCCCGCCCCCGGCCCCCGGCGGGCCGTCAGCCGGCGGTAGCTCGCGTCGAGCAACCCCTGCTGGACGAGCTTGTCGAGGTGGAACGCGGCGAGCGCCCGCGAGATGCGGAGCGCGCGGGCCGCCTCGTCGCGCCCCACCTCGCATCGCCGCTCGGCGACGTAGAGATAAAGACCCCTCCTGATCGGTTCGTCGAGCAACGCGATGGCGGCGATCTGGCGCTCGAGATCGGTGCCTGGCACGCCGGAAAGTTACACCGCCCGGGGCTCTCGATCCAATCGCTCTAACGGCAGCGTATATTGCGCATAGAGGACCACGCCCGAGCCCGATGCCCGACTACACCTATCTCATTGTGGGCGGCGGCATGACCGCCGACGCCGCGGCCCAAGCCCTCCACGAGGCGGACCCCGGGGGCTCGGTCGGTTTGATCAGCGCCGAGCCGCATCCCCCCTACGACCGCCCCCCGCTCTCGAAAGCCCTGTGGAAAGGGGAGCCCGAAGAGAAGATCTGGCGCAAGACGGCGGCGAGCGGCGCCGCGCTGCACCTCGGGCGGCGGATCACGGCGGTCGATCCGCGGGGCCGCAGCGCGACGGACGACCGAGGCGCGGTGTACCGCTACAAGAAGCTGCTCCTCGCCACCGGCGGCGCCCCGCGGCGCCTGCCCCTCAAGACCGACCAGATCATCTATTTCCGCACCCTCGACGATTACCGCCGCCTGCGTGCGCTCGCGAGCCAGAGCGTGCGCTTCGCGGTGATCGGAGGGGGGTTCATCGGCAGCGAGGTCGCCGCGGCGCTCCGGATGCAGCAGCGCGACGTCACGATGCTGGTCCCGGAGGCGGGGGTCGGCGCGCGCGTCTTCCCTGCGGACCTGGCGGCGTTCCTGGTGGACTACTACCGCGAGAAAGGCGTCACCATGCGGATGGGGGAGGGGATGGCGGGGCTCGACCGGCGCGCCGGCTCATGCGTGGTGCGCACGACCGTGAGCGGTGAGCTCGTGGCCGAGGTGCTGGTCGCCGGGCTCGGCATCGTGCCGGGAGTGGAGCTCGCGGAGCAGGCCGGCTTGCGGGTGGAGAACGGGATCGTGGTGGACGAGGTCTGCCGCACCAGCCAGCCCGACATCTACGCCGCGGGCGACGTCGCGAGCTTCGAGAATCGCGCGTTGGGCGCGCGACTGCGCGTGGAGCACGAAGACAACGCCAACACGATGGGGCGCATCGCCGGTCTCAACATGGCCGGTCGGGCGACGCCCTATCACCACCTGCCGTTTTTCTATTCCGACCTGTTCGAGCTGGGCTACGAAGCGGTCGGTGACGTCGACGCCCGTCTCGAGACGGTCGCCGACTGGAAAGAGCGGTTCCGCGAAGGCGTGGTCTACTACCTGAAGGACGGACGGGTGCGCGGCGTGCTCCTCTGGAACACGTGGGGACAGGTGGACCACGCGCGGGCGCTGATCGCCGAGCCCGGCCCGTTCAAGCCAGAGGACCTGAAGGGCCGACTGCCGGCCTGAACCGGTGACCGGGCATGCCGCTGGAAATCCGGATAGCGCGGTGGAGGCGTCTTGACTTTGTAACGCATAAGACTGTTATCTATACAAAGCCAACCTCCTGTGGACCCGCTTACGGAGGACCAACCTATGACCATCGTTCCGCACTCCAAGCCCCTGTTGCTGGGGCTCGCGCTGCTCAGCGTCGCCGGGTGTGCCGACGAGCGGCTTGCCGAGCCTGAGCCGTCGGCCGTCGCGCTGGTGCAGCGCGCCCCGGCGAGTGTGGGCGGCGACGTCGCCGCCGGACGCGAGATCTTTCGTCACGAAACGTGGGGCGACGAGGCCTTCTGGACGGACGTCCTGCACCTCCACGAGGTCGTGCAGAACGCCGTCGATCCCGTCACCGCGCTAGCGGTCGGCCTGAAGGTGGACGCGGCGCGGCTGCCCCCGGGCTTCCTCGCGGGAGCCGACCTCACGAGCCCTGCCACCACCGTCGAGCTGCTGCGACGCGACGCCGTCGTCGGCGTGAAGGCGAAGGTCACGGCCGGAGGACGGATCGCACAGCTCGGGATCACTTGCGCGCTTTGCCACTCGACCGTGGACAACGCGGTGGCACCGGGCGTCGGCCGGCGGCTCGACGGCTGGCCGAACCGCGACCTGAACGTCGGTGCCATCGTAGCGCTTTCGCCCGTCCTCGACGCCGCGACGAAAGCCGTGTTCCAATCGTGGGGACCGGGCCGCTACGACGCGTACTTCAATCACGACGGCAAGAACGGCGCAGTGCTCCTCCCGCCGGCGTACGGACTCCGCGACGTCGCGCTCGAGACCTACACGGGCGAGGGCCCCATCTCCTACTGGAACAGCTACGTGGCCGTCACCCAGATGCACGGGCAAGGCTCCTTCAGCGACCCGCGCCTGGGGATCAACATCGTGGCGCAGCCGGATCTCGTGACGCCACAGCTGCCCGTGTTGCGGAGGTACCAGTTCACGCTTGACCCGCCGGCGCCGCCTCCCGGCAGCTTCGACCCGGCCGCTGCCGAGCGGGGCAAGGTGGTGTTCAACCAGGCCGGGCGTTGCGCGAGCTGTCACATCCCGCCGACCTACACCGATGCGCCGCTGCTCCACACGCCCGCGGAGACCGGATCGGACCCCGTGCTCGCGGGACGGGGCACGACGGGGCGTTACCGCACGACGCCGCTGCGCGGTGCGTGGCAGCACCCACCGTACTTCCACAGCGGCAGCGCCGCGACCCTTACCGACGTGGTGGCCCACTACAACACCACCTTGCGGCTGGGGCTGACAGCGCAGCAGCAGGCGGATCTGGTGCAGTTCTTGAAGAGCCTTTGAGAGCCTAGAACCGGTACCCGGCGGCAAGATTGAAGTGATTCGCCGTGAACTTGCCGCTCGGGTACGTGGTCTCGAACCGCCGGAACTCGACCCCGAACACCAACGGCCCGCGGGGGCGGACCTCCACGTGTCCTGCGCACACGAGGTTCTTGAGCCGGCCCTGCGGGTTGCCGAGCGCGTCCGACAGATCGCCGTCATCGGGATCGTCGATGCCGCAGCCGGCGCCGACGACCACCTCCCGCCTGGGCCGGACGTTGAGCTGACCCCAGCCGCCGGTGGTACGGACCTCCTGGCCGGTGGGCCCCAAGCTCTGGCCGATCCCGCCGCCGCCCAATCCCGCCAGCGCCTTCCCGCTGAACGCCTCCGCCAGGAGCTCGACCGAGCCGACCTGGAATCGCGCGTCCGCCGTGACGGCGCGCGACTGGAACAGGGTGTCCGCGGAGGCGAGCCAGCCCAGGTGGCCGCCGATGGCGATCTCGTTCGGATCGTCGGTCGGGCCCCACGCGAGCCGCACCCGCGCCTGCAGGTAGGGGCGACGGCTCCGCTCGGCCGAGTCGGGCTGGGTGTTGAAGAGCCCCTGCGCCGTGCCGGACGTCGGAGCCAGCACGGCCACCTGCTCGGCGAGCCGCAGGCTGTATCCCTGCTCCAGCGTGACGCGGAACTGCGGCAGCCACAGCCACAGGTTGCCCGCGGCGGCAAAATCGGGAAAGCCCACGGAGGCGAGGGAGCGTGGGCTCCGCTCCGCAACGAGCGGCGACTCCTGGCCGAACAGGAGCTGGGCGTGTGCCCAGGAGACGATGCCGACGGCCCGACGCAGCCGGACGAGCGGGAAGGTGCGGCCGCCGGAGGACGGCTGCTGGCCGCCGAAGAAGTCGAGATCCACCTCGCCTGAGAAGCTGCCGCGCAACACGTCGGGCTCGGTCACGAGGAGGCCGAGCCGTGTCTGGCGGATGGTGCCGCCGACCGCGCTCGCGGGCGCGAGCGAGTCGGCGAACTGCGGCACGTCGCTGTTGTTCACACGCGCGTTCGTGAAGAAGCCGTTCACGAGCACGAGACCCGTGAGCTCGAGGGTGCGCTTCACGGCCGGCGCGGGCGCGGGCGCGGGCGGGGGCAGGGGCACGGGTGGGGAGGGCGGCGTCTGCGCCGCGAGCGGAAGGGTGACGGCGAGCGAGACGAGCAGCGTGGCCCGCATCTCGGGCTCCTGGCGGTTTCGGTAGGACTACAGTAAGCTGCAACGCCTCGAGCGCAACCGGGAACAGGCCATGCGATGTATCGCACTGCAAGTGAGCGTGGCTTGTATCACGGCGGTGCAGCTCGGGATCGCCCAGGGGCGGGTCGCGGGCCGGGTGACGCTGCTCGAGAAGGGTGGAAAATCGTCTCCCGACCTGGGCGCCGCGGTCGTGTACCTCGATGGCGGCGCCGCTGACGGCGCCGCGCGCCCGGTGACCGTCGACCTCGCGATCAACGATAAGGAGTTCGTGCCCCGCGTCGTGGTCGTCCCCGCCGGCTCGACGGTCCGCTTCCAGAATCACGATCCCTTCGACCACAACGTGTTCTCGACCTCCGGGTCCAATCCCTTCGACGTCGGGCAGTACGGCCGCGGGGAGGCCAGGACCTGGACGTTCACGAATCCTGGTTTGGTGCGCGTCTTCTGCAACATCCATCCCCGGATGGTGGCGTTCGTGCAGGTCATGGCGGGCAGCCACTTCACCCAAGCCGCGGCGGACGGCAGCTTCGAAGTCGCCGCCGTGCCGCCGGGCACGTGGGTGCTGCACGCCTGGCACGAGCGCAGCCCGCAAGTCGAGCGTACGGTGAGCGTCACGACGGCCGGCGCTTCGGGGATCGAGCTGCAGCTCGACGCGCGCGGCTTCCGCTGGATGCCCCACAAGAACAAGTACGGCAAAGACTACCCGACGAATGCCGGACGCGAGCGCTACTAGACCCGCGCGGCTCGGCCTCGGGGCCAAGATCTTCATCGCCGCCACGCTGTCGGTCGCGGGGGTGCTGGGTGTGACCCTCGGGCTCACGTCTCTACAGGCGCACCGGACGGCCGACGAGTCGATCCGCCGGGCGCTCGCGGGCGTGCGGCGGGGGGTGCAGGCCTTCCTCGCGGGGCGGACCGCGACCTTCGCCGGCATGAGCGCCGTGAGTGCCCAGGTGCCGCAGTTCCGGGAGCGGCTGCTCAAGGCCTCCGAGCGGAGCAACGTGCTCGATCAGGCCGAGGAGCACCGCCGGCTGCTGGGCGCGGCGTGGGTGCTGATCACCAACGAGCACGGCGTCCTGGTCGCCCGGACGGACTACCCAACCGAGTTCGACATCGACCTCTCGCGTGGCGCGCTGATCGCCAACGCCCTCTCGGGCGACGAGACGAGCGGCGCATGGCTGGACGAGCGCCGGCGCAAGCTGTTCATGGCGGTGGCGGTGCCGCTGCGGGCGTCGCCGCAAGCGGCGCCTCAGGGCTCCCTCGTGGCCGCCTACGCGATCGACGATACTCTCGCGCACCAGATCAAGCAGGCGACTACCACCGACGTGGTGTTCTTCGCGCTCGACACGCTCAACCGACCCTACATCGTCGGCTCCACCCTGCCGCGCGAGGCGGTCGAGCCGGCGCTCGTGGCGGACACGGCCGCGATGGTCGCCTTGGGGCGCGACTCCGCGGGAACGGAGCTGGCGGCGGACATGGACGGGGAGCATCTCATCGGGCTCGCGAGCCCGATTCGCTCCGCCGGGGGCGACGCGTTCGGGGGGTTCGTGGCGTTCCGCTCGCACGATCGCGAGCTCGGCGCGTTCCGGGCGCTGCAGCACACGATCGGGTTCGCCCTCGCGCTCGGCCTGCTCCTCGCACTCGCCTCGTCCTACGTCCTGGCGCGCCAGATCGCGGGACCGATCCGCCGACTCGCGCTCGCCACCCGCCGGGTGCAGGACGGGGACTACAGCGTGGAGATCGGCGTCCCGGCCGGCGACGAGATCGGCATGCTGGCGCAGGCGTTCCAGAGCCTGGTGGCGGACCTGAAGGAGAAGGCGAAGCTCGTGGAGTACCTGATGTCCGCCTCGGGGGCCGCGCCCACCGAGTCGCTCCGGGTCGGGCGACCGTCGCCCGCCCCCGCCGGCGACGTGCTGCGACCGGGGACGCTGTTCGCCAACCGCTACGAGGTGAAGGACCTCCTCGGGATGGGCGGGATGGGGGTGGTGTACCGGGCGTTCGACCGCGAGCTGCAGGAGGCGGTGGCGATCAAGACGCTCCGTCCCGAAGCGCTCGCCGGGGATGGTGTCGCGCTGGAGCGCTTCAAGCAGGAGATCCGCCTCGCGCGCAAGATCGCCCACCGCAACGTGGTGCGGACGCACGACCTGGGTGAGGTGAACGGGATGTACTACCTCACGATGGAATACGTCGAGGGGACGTCGCTGAAGCAGCTCATCGGGACCCGCGGCCCGCTGCCGGTGCCCGTCACCCTCACGATCGGCAAGCAGCTGTGCCGGGCGCTCGAAGTGGCCCACGAGCAGGGGGTGATCCACCGCGACATCAAGCCCCAGAACATCGTGGTCGAGCCGAGCGGCGTGCTCAAGGTGATGGACTTCGGCATCGCCCGGCTCGCGAACCGGTCAAAGGATGAGGGGTTGACCAGGGAGGGAATGTCGATCGGCACGCCGGACTACATGTCGCCCGAGCAGCTCTCGGGGATGGAGCTCGACGCGCGCAGCGACCTCTACTCGGCGGGCGTGGTGCTGTTCGAGTGTCTCACTCGCCGCTTGCCGTTCGAGGCGGCCACGACATACGCGCTGATCGCGAAGCAGCTCGAGGGGGCGCCGCGCGATCCGCGAACTCTCAATCCGGACGTGCCCGAAGCGCTAGGGCAGGTGATTCTCAAGGCGATGGCGAAGGAGCCGGCGGACCGATTCCAGACCGCGGCGCAAATGCACGACGCGCTGGCGGCAATCGGTTAGATGCCCCCAAACCAGGGATAGCCTTGATCCTCCCAGTACCCGCCCGGTCTCGTATCCGTGAACGTCATCGAGACCAAGTACTTGGTCAGCTTGTACCCCAGCTTGGTGGGCGAGTAGAGCCTGAGCGGCGCGCCGTGCGCCGCCGGTAGGGGGTTGTCGTTCATGCCGTACGCGAGGATCGTCTGTGGGTGCATAGCGCTGGCCAGGTCCCAGCCGTTCGAGTAGCCCGCGTCGAACGACGCGAAACTGATGTGGCGCGCTGCCTTGAGCGGGCGGCAGCGCTCCACGATGGCCGCCACCGGCACGCCGTGCCAGCTCGCGATCGCCGACCAGCCCTCTACGCAGTGATGCTTCACCGTGTACGACACGCGCGGCAGCCGCATCAGGTCGTCGAGCGACAGCTCGAGCGGTTGCGCCACCAACCCGTCCACCCGCAGCCGCCAGGCGGCCGGGTCTTCGAGCATCGGCATGGTGCGCGAGATGAAATAGCTGGGAAGCGCGACGCTCCGCTCGCTCGAGTCGTACGTGCGCGCGAACCGCGTGGGCGAGAAGAGGATCTTTTCTCCCACCCAGTCGTTCACGCGGCTGATGCTCCACAGGCCGGGACGCACCAGAGTGCCGCCGTCCCAGCCGCACGCCGCGGCGAGAGTCCCAGCACCGGCTGCGACGCCGAGCTTCAGGAACGCCCGCCGGTCCAGCTCGTGCAACGTGGCGTCAGTCATGACTGGGGAATCGTCCCCGGTACCAGCCGGTGAGCATGGCGCGCAGCGAGACGGGATCCACGACGAACACGAGGATCACGTGCATGATCGTGAATCCGACGAAGATCCACACGATCCAGAAGTGCCAGTAACGCGCCGCCTGAAATCCGCCGAACAACGCCGTCAGCCAGGCGAGCTGGGTCGGCTTGTAGACCGCGAAGCCGGTGAACACCGCGAGCGCACCCAACACTATCACGCCCGTGTAGGCGAGCTTCTGGAGCGGGTTGTGCTTGCCCTGCGGTGGGTGCTCCCGGCGGAGATGGAGGTAGTACTTCGTCATCTCGAGCGCGCCACGAACGTCCCGCGGCCGGAACAGTAGGGCGCGCCACTCGCCGCTCCGCACCAGGTATCCGACATACAGGAGGCCGAAGGCGACGAGCGGCCATGCCAGCGCGAAGTGCCAGTTGAGCGCGCCCGCGAGCCAGCCGCCGAGCCTGCTCCAATGCGGGAATTGTGTGCCGTCGAACGGGCTCACGAAGTACGGCCCGCCGCGGTTTCCGAACCGGGCGTACGCCTCATAGATCTGGAGACCGCTCGCGATCAAACCGGCGAGCACGATCACGGTCGCCCAATGGGTGAGCCGAACGATCCAGTGGTGGCGGCGCACGGTTGGGGCAGGAGTCGTAGTCATGGCAGCATGGGAAACCTGGGGCCATGGCCCGATCCCCGCCACCTTCCGGGGTGCGAAACGCACTCGTCCGTGCGCTTCCCAGGCCGCCCCGCCCGGCCTTAGCTTGCAGGCCGGATGACTCAAACCCAACACAGCGGTCCCCCCCTCCCCGAACGGATCGGAGGGCTCGCCGCCGTTGCCGCGAACCTGTCGTGGAGCTGGAACCGCAACGCGCGGGCGCTGTTCCGCTCGCTCGATCCGGCGCTCTGGCGCCGCACCCAGCACAATCCCATCGAGCTCTTGCGACGCGTCGATCCCGCGCGGCTCGCCACCTGCGCGGCCGACCCTGCGTTCCTGCGCCTGTACGACGCCGTCGCCGCCGCGGCCGCGCAGGACGCGACGTCCGCCGGCACCTGGTTCGCCACCTCGTATCCCGAGTCCGTCAAGCGGCCGATCGCGTACTTCTGTGCCGAGTTCGGGCTGCACGCCTCGGTTCCTATCTATTCCGGTGGCCTCGGCGTCCTCGCCGGGGACCAGTGTAAGGCGGCCTCGGATTTGGGCGTCCCGCTCGTCGGCGTCGGCCTGTTCTATACCAAAGGCTACTCCGACCAGCGACTGCGGCTCGACGGATGGCAGGAGGATGCCGAGGAGCGCTTCGCCGTGGCCGCGACGCCGCTCGAGCCGGTGCGCGGGCCGAAGGGCGATCCCTGCCTCGCTACCGTGCGGCTGTCCGGGCGCCACGTGAGCGTGGGCGCCTGGCGCGTCATGGTGGGCCGCGTGCCGATCTTTCTTCTCGACACGGACCTCGCCCAGAACGACCCGGCGGACCGCGGGCTGTCCCATCGGCTCTACGCCGGCGGGCCGGATCTGCGACTGCGGCAGGAATGGGTCCTCGGCGTCGGGGGCGTGCGAGTGCTGCGGGCCCTGGGACACGACCCGGCCGTCTGGCACGCGAACGAAGGACACGCCGCGTTCATGCTGGTAGAGCGGGTGCGTGAGCTCGTGACGCGTGGGACCCCCTTCGCGGAGGCCGTCCGCGGGGTGCGTGCGACGAGCGCCTTCACGACGCACACGCCGGTGCCCGCCGGGCATGATACGTTCTCGATCGAGCAGGTGGAGCAGTGCGTGGGTCCGGTGTGGCAGGAGATGGGAATCGGCCGCGACGCCTTCATCCGCCTCGGCCATCATCCGGTGGTCGATCACGATCGCTTTCATATGCCCGTCGCCGCCATCCGGCTCTCGGCGCGGGTGAACGCGGTGTCGCGCCGTCATGGGGAAGAGTCGCGCCGCATCTGGGCCCCGCTCTGGCCAGACCGCGACGTCGCGCGTGTGCCGATCGGCCACGTCACCAACGGCGTCCACGTCGCCACCTGGATGGCGAACCGGATACTGACCCTGTTCGACGCGCATTTCGGGCCGGATTGGCTCGCGCAGGTGGACGACCCCCGGTTCTGGGACAAGGTCCTCGACTTGGACAGCGCCGCCCTGTGGGCGGTGCACAACCAGCTCAAGTCCCATCTGATGCGGAGCATCCGGGAGCAGGCGCGGCGGCGCTGGGCGGACCAGTGGAAGGAAGCCTTGCACCTCGTGGGCGCTGGGACCCTGCTCGATCCGGAAGCCTTCACGATCGGCTTCGGTCGCCGGTTCGCGACCTACAAGCGGGCCGACCTGATATTCCGCGATCCCGACCGGCTGCAGCGGCTGCTGGTGAACCCCTGGCGCCCGGTGCAGATCGTGTTCTCCGGCAAGGCGCATCCGGGCGACGAGCCGGGCAAGCAGGTCCTCCAGCGCGTGTACGCCCACACCCGCGAGGCGCGGTTCGAGGGCCGGATCGCGTTCATCGAAGACTACGACATGCATCTGGCCCACAGCTTGGTGCAGGGGGTGGACCTCTGGCTCAACGTGCCGCGCCCACCGCTCGAGGCGTGCGGCACGAGCGGCATGAAGGCGGCCTTGAACGGCGTGCCGCAGCTCAGCACGCTGGACGGGTGGTGGGCCGAGGGTTACGATGGGCCGAACGGCTGGGCCCTTCCGCCGGCGCCGGCGGGGCAGGACGCCGATGCGGCCGACGCCGAGCAGTTGTACCGCCTGCTCGAAAGCGAGGTGGTGCCGTTGTTCTACGACCGCGATGCCCAGGATGTCCCGCGCGGCTGGGTGGAGAAGATGAGGCACGCGCTGCGCATCGCGGGCGCGCGGTTCACGGCCCAGCGCATGGTGCGGGAATACGTCACCCAGTACTACCTCCCCGCAATGCGGGGTGAGCAGCCGGCGGACGATCCGCCGACGGCCTGAGCGAGAGAGCCAGTGGAGGCCCACATGGGCGCGACACCACCAGCCCCGAAGTCCCGGCGGCGGAGCCCCCCCCCCGCCCAGCCACGCCGGACGGCGGCCGCCGCGACACCGCGGCCGCAGATCGCTCCCGCCGAGCGGATCGGTGTCACCCACCTGACGGCCGAGTACTGGCCGTTCGCCCGCACCGGTGGTCTGGGCGAGGCCGTGAGCGGTCTGGCGACCTGTCAGGCCGCCGCCGGCTTGCCGACGACGGTGATCATGCCGCTGTATCAGATCGTGCGTGAAACGACGCCATCGCTGGAGCGCACGGGGTCGCCGCTCGCGATCGCGCTGGGCGGGCACACCGAGCGGGCGTGGCTGTACCGCGCGCCCGGGCCGGGGGGGGGTCCGCAGGTCTTCTTCATCGAGCATCCCGACTTCTTCGACCGGGCGGGGATCTACGGCGACAACGGCGGGGACTACCCGGACAACGCCCGCCGGTTCGCGTTCTTCTGTCTCGCCGCGCTCACGGCCCTTCCTGAGGTCGCCCCGGAGACGCAGGTGCTGCACGCGCACGACTGGCACACCGCGTTGGCGCCGGTGTACCTGCGCACCGCGTTCGCCGGCGAGCCGTTCCACCGACGGCTCGCGGTCGTGACGTCGGTGCACAACGCCGGCTTCCAGGGCCATTTCCCGCCCGAGACGCTGGCGGAGTTGAGTCTTCCCGCCGAGCTGTACAACGCCGACGTGTTCGAGTGGTACGGCCGGATGAATGCGCTCAAGGGCGGGATGGCCCACTCCGACGTCGTCGTGACCGTCAGCCCCTCCCACGCGGTGGAGTTGCGCACGGCGGAAGGCGGGTTCGGCCTGCACGACCGGTTCACCGAGCTCGGCGACCGCCTGGTGGGGATCCTGAACGGCATCGATCCGGATCTGTGGAACCCCGAGACCGACCCGGAGCTCACCGGCAATTATTCGAGCGAGGATCTCGCCGGGAAGCGGCGGTGCAAGGCGGCGCTGCAGCGGGCCTACGGCCTGGCCCAGCGGGGCCACACGCCGCTCTTCGGGATGAGCGCGCGCATGGTGGCCCAGAAGGGACTGGACCTGGTGCTCGGCGCCGATCTCCTGGGGACGACGGACGCGCAGTTCATCTTCCTGGGAGCCGGGGAGCACCGCTACCACGAGGCGCTGGGGAACATCGCCGCCGCGGCGCCCGATCGCGTGGCGGTCGAGTTCATGTTCACCGATCGTCTGGAGCACCGCCTGCTCGCCGGCGCCGACGCGCTGCTCATGCCGTCGCTGTACGAGCCATGCGGGCTCACGCAGATGCGCGCGCAGCATTACGGCGCGGTGCCCGTCGCCCGCCGCGTGGGCGGCCTCAAGGACAGTATTATCGACGGCGTGAGCGGGTTCCTGTTCGATGAGTACTCGCCGGCGGCGCTCGCCCAGGCGGTACGCCGGACGGTAGACGCCTATGCCGACCGGACCGCGTGGCGGAAGCTGGTGCGGGGGGCGATGGCCCAGCAGTTCGGCTGGCACCGCTCCGGCGAGGAGTACTTCGCCCTGTATCGGCGGGCGCTGGCCGTGCGGTCGGCGTCCACTTGACCGGGAACGCGGTGGAGTTCGTCCTCGCGCTCCACAGTCACCTGCCGTACGTCCTCAATCACGGCCGCTGGCCCCACGGCAGCGACTGGCTGTGCGAGGCGGCGCTGGACACGTATCTCCCTCTCCTGGAGCGGCTCGAGGAGCTGGCCGCCGAGGGGACCCCGACCCCCCTGACGATCGGCTTCACGCCGGTGCTCGCGAACCAGCTGGCGAGTCCCGCCTTCGCCCGCGAAATGGAGACGTTCTTCGCCCAGCGCCTGGCCGCCTGCGACGAAGCACCCGCGGCGCTCCGTGCGTCCGGCGAGGCGGCGCTCGTGCCGCTCGTGGACTTCTGGCGGTCGCGGCTCGGTCGCCTGCAGGCGCTGTTCCGGAGAATCGACGCAGATCTCGTCTCCGCCTTTCGCCGCCTGCAGCAGCAGGGTCGTCTCGAGATCATCGGATCCGCGGCGACGCACGGCTACCTGCCGCTCCTCGGTCGGGACGAAAGCATCCGGCTGCAGCTCGCCGTGGGCCAGCAGGAGCACCGGCGCCTGTTCGGAGTCGCGCCGGTGGGCTGCTGGTTGCCGGAGTGCGCCTATCGCCCGCGCGGCAAGTGGCGGGGAAAAAAAGTGCGCCGCGGCATCGAGCGGCACCTGGCGGACGCAGGGTTTCGCTATTTCTTCACCGACGCTCATCTCGCGCACGCGGGCAGCCCGCTCGGCGCGTACGGCGAGATCCCCCTGGGCGCGGAGCGGTTCGACGCGGAACGGCACGATCCCGGGTCTCCGGCAGGCGCTCGGGCGCGGGCGGCGCGCTCGCCATACCGGGCGTACCGGGTCTCCGGTCGCGGCGTGCGCCCGCCTGTCGCGGCGCTGGTGCGCGACCCCCGCTCCTCCATGCAGATCTGGAGCCGGCACCAGGGCTACCCGGGCGACGAATGGTACCTCGAGTTTCACAAGATCCGCTGGCCGGGCGGCCTCAAGCTCTGGCGCGTCAGCGGCGCAAACGTGGACCTGGGCGGGAAGCGCCCGTACGAGCCGCCGGTCGCGCACGAGCGGGCGATGGGGCATGCCTCCCACTTCGTTCATCTGCTCCAGGGCCTCGCCCGGGAGAAGCCGGCCGACCGGGAGGGGGACGGCGTCATCGTGGCGCCGTTCGACACCGAGCTGTTCGGGCACTGGTGGTTCGAGGGAGCGGATTTCCTGGCCGCGACGTACCGCGCGCTGCGCGGCTCCGGTACGGAAGTCGTGCGCGCCGTTACGGCGTCGACGCACCTCGAGGCCCATCCCCCCGGCGCGGCGTTGCAGCTCGCGGAAGGCTCCTGGGGAGCGAACGGCGATCACAGCATGTGGCTGAACGAGCGGACGGCGTGGACGTGGCAGCGGCTCTGGGGTCTGGAAGACGCCTTCTGGGACGTGGCGCCGGCGGCGCTCGCCTCCGCTGCCGCGCAACCCGTGCTCGCGCAGGCGGCTCGCGAGCTGCTGCTGGCGCAGGCCTCCGACTGGCAGTTCATCATCTCCACCGGGGCGGTCGTCGATTATGCGGAGCGTCGCTTCACCCTGCACTGTGATGACGCGGAGTCGCTCATCAAGGCGCTCTCCGGCGGAGACATCGAGGCTGCGGGGCGTACGGCCGACGAGCTCGCACGTCGCGACGACCTGTTCCCCAACGTGCTGGCCCAAGTGGCAGAGGCGCTCGGCCGCTAAGACGCATGCGGTCCATCGTGATTCACGGCCACTTCTACCAGCCGCCGCGCGACGACCCGTGGCTGGGCGCCATCCCCCGTGAGGCGTCCGCCGCGCCGTACCACGACTGGAACGAGCGCATCGAGCGGGAGAGCTACGCCCCCGTGGCCGCTTCCCTCGCTTCCCTGAGCTTCGACTTCGGACCCACCCTGCTGGCATGGATGGAGCGGCACGCCGCCGCGACGTACGGGGCGGTGCTCGCCGCCGATCGCGCCGGCGTGGCAGCGCATGCCGGGCACGGCAACGCGATCGCGATGCCGTACCATCATACGATCCTCCCTCTCAGCTCCCGGCGGGACAAGGAGACGGAGGTGCGCTGGGGGATCGCCGACTTCCGCCGACGCTTCGGGCGCGAGCCGGAAGGGATGTGGTTGCCCGAGACGGCGGTGGACGACGAGACGCTCGACGTGCTGGCGGCGGAGGGGATCCGCTTCACGATCCTGGCGCCGCACCAGGTGGAGCGCGTGCCGGCGGGCGGGCGCCCCGGCGGGCATCGCACTGCCGCCGGCCGCCGCATCGCCCTGTTCCTCTATGACGGCCCACTCTCGCATGACGTTGCCTTCGGGCCGCTGGTACGCGATCCCGCCGCCTGGATCGAGCGGCTCACCGCCCGCGAGGGTGGGAACGGGGGCGGGGGCGGATCCGTCGACGTTCCGGAGGTCTTGGCGATCGCGACCGACGGCGAGACGTTCGGGCACCATCACCGGGAAGGCGCCGTCACGCTCGCGCGGGTGCTCGACGCTTTGCGCAAACGCGGTGACGTGCGGGTGGACAACTTCGCGGCGTTCCTCGCCCGGCATCCGCCGCAGGACGACGTGCGGCTCGTGGCGCCGAGCGCGTGGAGCTGCCCGCACGGCGTCGAGCGGTGGCGATCGGACTGCGGCTGTCGGGTGCACGGGGATCGCGCGACGCATCAGCGCTGGCGCGCCCCGTTGCGGAACGCGCTCGACTGGCTGGCGGCCGAGCTGCACAGGGTATTCGAGCGGGAGGGGAGCACCATCTTCGCCGCAGACCCATGGACGGTTCGCGACGTCTACGGCTCAGTCCTGGGAGCGCCGGACGACGCGGTCACGCGCTTCATCGGCGAGCGGCTGCGTCGCCCCGACGATCGGAGCGCGCTCGCGCGGGCAGGTGAGCTGCTCGAGCTCGAGCGCCACGCGCTGCGCATGTTCACCTCGTGTGGCTGGTTCTTCGATGACATCGCGGGGCTCGAGTCGCTGATCGTGCTGCGCTCGGCCGCGCGGGCGATCGAGCTCGCGGGGACGGACGCGGCCCGCCTCGAAGCGGGGCTGCTGGAACGCCTTGCCCTGGCGCCGAGCAACGATCCGGCGGTCGGCACGGGGCGGGAGCTGTATGTGAAAGGCATCAAGGCTGTGCCGGCCCGCGGCGTGCCCACCTGACATGGACCCGGTGCAGTTCGTGTTCGGGGTGCATTTCCATCAGCCGGTGGGAAACTTCGACCATGTCTTCGCGGAACACCTGCGGGACGTGTACCGGCCGCTGGTCGAGCGGCTCACCGAGCAGCGGTTCCTGCCGTTCGCGCTGCACGTGTCGGGGCCGTTGCTCGAATGGCTCGAGGCGCACGACGCCGCCTACCTCGATTTGATCGGTGGCCTGGCGGCGGACGGTCACGTCGAGCTGCTGCTGGCGGGATTCTACGAGCCGGTGCTCGCGTCGCTGACGCGTCAAGATCGGCTCGAGCAGATCGGCTGGATGCGCGCGGCGATCCAACGCCGCTTCGGCGTCGAGGCGACCGGCCTATGGCTCACCGAGCGGGTGTGGGAGCCCGATCTGGCCGCCGATCTGGCGGACGCCGGCGTGCGGTATCTGCTCGTGGACGACCGCCACTTTCTGGTGAGCGGATTCGAGCGGGACCGGCTGCACGCGCCCTTCCTGACCGAGAGCGGCGGCAAGCGCGTCGCGCTGTTTCCGATCGACGAGCGGCTCCGCTATCTCATCCCCTTCAGGCCGCCGGCGGAGATCAGCGCCTACCTCCGTGAGCTGCGGAACGCGGGCCGTCCGCTCGCCGTGTTCGTGGACGACGGGGAGAAGTTCGGCGGCTGGCCCGGAACCAAAGACTGGGTGTACACGCGCGGCTGGCTCGCGCAATTCTGCGACGCCATCGCGGCGCTCGTGGCGGCCGGCGAAGTCCGCCTGACGACGCCGGGCGCGGCACTGCGTGAAGTCGCGAGCGCCGGGCTCGCGTACCTGCCGACGGCGTCGTACCGCGAAATGGAAACCTGGGCGCTGCCGGCGCGCGCCGTCGCCCGGCTCGGCGCTCTGGAGCGCGACCTCGGAGAGGAACGGGTGGCCGGGCCCGATGGCGCCTTCGTGCGCGGCGGCCACTGGCGGAACTTCCTCGTGAAGTACCCCGAGGCGAACCGTATGCACAAGAAGATGCTGGCGCTGTCGGCGCTGTGCCGCGAGCGCGGGGACCCACCGGCCGCGCGGCGCGCCATCGGCCGCGCCCAGTGCAACGACGCCTACTGGCACGGGGTGTTCGGAGGATTGTACCTGCCGCACCTGCGGGCCGCGATCTGGCGCCACCTGGCGCTCGCCGAGGGCGAGCTGCGCCGCGGCGAGGCAATCGTCGTCGAGCAGCTCGATCTCGACGGCGACGGAGCCGAGGAGCTGTGGATCCACTCGGGCGTCTTCTCGGCGCTCGTCAGCCCGCGCCGCGGCGGCGTGATCGAGGAATACACCGTGTTCGAGCAGTGCATCAACTATGCTGACGTGCTGACCCGGCGGCGCGAGCCGTACCACGAGCCGCCATCCGGTCAATCGGGCCACGTGGAGGCGGCGCACGCTGCGGACGGCACGCCCAGTATCCATGACCTCGAGCATGCCGTCCGGCTGCAACGTCTGCCGCCGATCGACCCTTGCGATCGTGCGCTGTTCGTAGATCGCGTCCTCGCAGGTAATGTGACGCTCGATGGCTATACCGCTGGAGCTTTCGACTCGGTCGCCTCCTGGTCACGCGTCGTCTTCCACGCGAGCCTGGAGCAGCCGGCGCATGCGGTGGAGGTCGTCCTTCATCCGGTGCCGGGGATGTCTCCGGCGGGGCTCGTCGAGAAGCGCATCAGGTTCGACCAGGCGGGGGAATTGACGGTGCGCTACCGCTGGGATCCCGCGGCCTTCCCGCCGGACGCCTTCTTCTGTCCCGAGATCTCGGTCTCGCCCGAAGTGGAGCTCGATCTCACGCCGGCGACCGACGTGTGGAGGTTTCCCGTCGCGACCGTGTCCCGCTCGGAGCGTGGGTTCGAGGAGACGGTGCAGGGCCACTCGTACACGCCGCGTTGGCCGATACGAGCCGGGGAAGCCCGGCTCACCGTACGCGTGCGCCGGTCAGCTTAAGCTTCCTACAAGATTGAGGTGAGACTGCAGGAGAAGTCCGGGAGCAGGTCCTCGCCGTCGAGCGTACCCGTCTCCGCCAGGTGCGTCTCGGTCCCATCCTGTCGGTAGACACGAGCGACGCGCCGCTCGGGGTCGATGACCCAGACGAGACGCGCGCCCCCTTCCAGCCAATCGCCGACCTTGGCGAGCGTTTCGCCGGGCCGGTCGTCGGGCGAGAGAACCTCGACGACGAGATCCGGTCCGAGCGCCGGGAAGCCGCGGGTTTGAGGGTCCGGGAGTCGCTCCCGGCTGATGAATGCCACGTCGGGAGCGCGAACGGTGTCGGGGTCGCTCGCCAGCTTGAATCCTGTCTCGGCGCTGACGATTTGGCCCGCTCCCGTCGCCTTCACGTGTTGCGACAGCAGAAATGCGAGCTCCATGGACACGCGCCCATGGCGATAACCGGCGGGCTCGCGCACGACGAGGACACCGCGGACGAGCTCGACGTGCTTATCGGGGATGCTCGTCTGGAGCAGCTCCTCGGCGGTCATGAGGGCCGGTGGCATGCTACGAACGTAGACGCGGTCAGTCGGCATAGCAACTGAATCTCCCTGCACGACTCAACCATGCATCAACCGCCTGGTTCGCAAGTGTTCGGTACGCGCCGCAAGAATCCGGTTCCTTCCCCGGGCTTTCCCCGCATATCGTTGGGGCGTGTCAGCCTACGAGGATTTGGACGCGTTCAAGGCCTGCCATGAACTCACGCTAGCCGTGCATCGCGTTGCGGAGAAGCTGGAAGAGCGGGACACGACGCTCAGCGGGTACCTGTGGGCCGCGGCCTTGTGCGCCTCGAGTCGGATCGCGCGCGGGTCGGGGTTCCGGAATCGCCGCATGTTCGCGGCGTGCGTGGACCGGACCCTCGCCGCGCTAGCCGAGATCTCCTATTACCTCGAGATGGGATACGCGATGGGCCTGATCTCCAAGGAAGAGCGCCAGGAGCTGGAGAGTCTTGGTGGGCGCGCGTTGTTTTACTCCATGAAGCTGGTCATGTCGCTCGCGGGCGGGAGCCCAAACGAACCCGCCTAGCGTCGCACGAGATCTAATAGGTCCTGGACCACGAAGTCAGGCTGGGGATCACCGGCCCGCCGGCCGGAGCGGGCGCGATCGATCCACACAGTCGCGAGCCCCGCCCCGGCCGCACCGGCAATGTCGCACCGCAGGCTATCGCCGACGAAGACGATTCCCGAGCGAGGCACCGGGAGCGCACTAACCGCCTGGTCAAAGAGCTTACGCGAGGGCTTGACGCTGGAGCCATCGGAAGAGAAGACCGTGATGGCGAAGAGGTCGAGCACACCAGCGCGCCTGAACTCCTCGAGCCAGAGCTCCTTTCGTGACAAGATGTTGGCGACCAAGCCAAGTGGGTGGGAGCGAGCCAGGCCTCGCAACAATACCGCGTAGGGGTCCGGCACCTGGCCGCGTTCATGTTGGGCGACAACGTCCTCGAGGAGCTTCAGCTCTCCGTCGTCGAGCCCCTGCGCGTGAGGCAATGTGCGGAGCGTATCCAGAACTCGCGGGAAAGAATCGCACCGCTCGGGATCGTTGTAGATCCGTTCCAGGGTCTCGTAGCACGCCGTAATGGTCGCCTGGACGACCTCAGTCGTGAGCCGCGATCCGCCGAGGGTTCGATACGTAGCCGCGTAGTCCTGGTCCGGGCCGAAGCGGTCCCCGCTGAACATGAGTGTTCCGTTCATGTCGAGCAGCACGGCGGCAAAACGGGAGAGGATGTCGGGTGCGGTCACGCGCGTCATGCCTCAAGCGCTTGTTAGGGCGGCTCCCTATCGCAACAAAAAGTGGAGCACAACCCGATTGAACGCAGCCGGGCGCTCCATGTTCACCATGTGGCCCGAGCCCCGAATCACAACCACTGCTGAGCTGGCGATGCGCGACGCGAGAGTGTCGACGATCACACGAATAACCGGGCTATCGCGGTCGCCGACCAGTAGGAGAGTGGGGGCACGAATGGCGGAGAGTCGACCGAGCGCGGGTTGGTCGGCGTCTCGCTCAAGATCTCCGTGTCGAAACAGCCCCATCCAGTAGGTCGCGTTGTCAGCGGCCATCAGACGAAGGCGCGTGGCGAGCTGAGGCTGTTCCATGGCCGGCCGCATGTAGTCGGAAGTCAGCCACGCCATCGCCATCCCAATCGAGTCGCGGGCGTGGCCGGCTCGACGGGCCGCAAGGTGCCAGGTCGTATCCTCGGCGGACCAATCCCGCCAGCCGCTGAGGCCTGGGCCAGCAAGAACCAGCTTGTCGACCATATCCGGATGGTTGAGCGCGAAATCGATCGCGATTCGGCCCCCCAGAGACAACCCGACAAGGGACACCCGGCCCACGGCGAGTTGCTGGAGCAACGCGTACAGATCGGTGTGAGCCTGATAGGCGGTGTCGGCAGGGCCGGAACGACCGAACCCCCGGGCATCATAACGGATAACACGGAAATGAGATCGAAGGATTGGGAGCTGCTCGTCCCACATTCGGCAATCGAGGTTGCCGCCGTGAAGCAGGACGATGGTGGGTCCGCTCCCGATGGACTCGTAGTAGAGTCGGCCGCCGGAGACGGCGACGAATCCCGTATCCGCCACCGACCCCGGTGAGGGTCGCAGATCAGGCGACCGACCCCCAATCGCTATCAACGCAAGGACGGGGACACGCAGGAGCTGCCGGGGTCGCAGCACTCGTCCTCTAGGTCGCAGGCCGCTTCGGCACCGAGGGTGGGCTCCTTATCCATCACTTCAAGAACGAGCATCATGTGTCGTGCGGCTTACCGGATCGCGCTCAAGCTGCGGCGCGCCGAATGGCACCGTACTCCGCTGCTCCCATTGGTGGAATATATTTCCATCCATGCGAATCGGCGCGCTGGTAGCGCTTCTGTGCGTGGCCGCGTGCCAGACGCGGTCGCTCGCCAGAATGGCGCAGCAAAGCGACTCGGTGGAGTTCGCCCGGCTCGGGCCGCAGGACTCCACGGACGGCACCCTGGTCGTCCCCCGCGTGGTCGCGGAGCCGAGCGTGGTGCTGTTTTGGCTGCGCGCGGCCGACACCCTGGCGGCGGACGACCGCGCCGACACCTTCGACGACCTGAAGTATTACACGGAACAGATCGCGCCCGCACTGGAAGCGGGCGGGATCAAGCTGCTCGCCACCAACGCCGAAACAGTGTACGTCGCGCTCCCCAACCACACGCGCCGCGCCATCCTCTTGTCGGGCCTCGACTATCCCTACGGGTACCTCCTGATCGATCCGGGCGGACCGGAGCGCATCCTGACGGGCGTCTACGCGGAGGACGACCTCCTGGAAGAGCTGCGCGTCTACTTCGACTTGCCGGACGATACGACCAGCGCTCAGCCGCGCGTCGCGACCTGAGGCCGTGCCGCCCCTCCCGGACACCCCCGACCTGCTCCTCGTGGGCGGCGATGTGCTGCTGCACGACGGCGAATGGCGCGTGGAGCGCACGGACGTTACGGTGAGGGACGGACTGATCGCGCACGTCGGGAAGGGGAACGGGGAAGCGGGAAAGGGGAAGGGGCCCCGCCCCCAACCCCAGATTCGCGACTGCCGCGGCTGTCTGGTCATGCCCGGCCTCATCCAGGCTCACGTTCACCTCTGCCAGACGCTGTTCCGGGGGCTCGCCGACGACCTGCGGCTCGAGGACTGGCTGGTGCGCCGCATCTGGCCGCTCGAGGCCGCCCACACCGAAGAGACGGTCTACTGGTCCGCCCTGCTCGGCGCCGCGGAGCTCTTGCTCGGCGGCACCACGGCCATCCTCGATATGGAGACGGTGCGGCACACCGGCGCGGCGTTCCAGGCGCTCGAGCGGATCGGCATCCGGGCGGCGGTGGGAAAGTGTCTCATGGACGCGCATCCCGAGGGCGCGCCGCTCGAGCTGGCGGAGTCGACCGACAACGCGCTCGCGGAGGCCGAGGCCCTGGCCAAGCGGTGGCACAACGGCGCGGGCGCCGGCGGCCGGCTGCGGGTGTGCTTCGCCCCGCGCTTCGTCCCGAGCTGCTCGGGACCGCTGCTCCGGGCCGCGAGCGAGCTGGCCGAGCGGTTCGACGCCCAGGTGCACACCCATGCCGCCGAGACGATCGTCGAGCGCGAGACGGTGCTGCGCACCACCGGGCTCGAGGAGATCGCCTACCTGGATTCAGTCGGGATCGCCGGCCCTCGTGCGGCACTCGCCCACTGCGTGTGGGTCGACCCGCACGAGACGGCGCGGCTCGCGCGCCAGGGGACCACGGTGGTGCACTGCCCGTCGTCGAACCTGAAGCTCGCGAGCGGCGTGGCGAAGGTGCCGGAGCTCCTGGCCGCGGGGTGCCGCGTCGCGATCGGGGCCGACGGCGCGCCCTGCAACAACCGGCTCGATGTGTTCGCCGAGATGCGCCTCGCCGCGCTGATCCAGAAGCCCCGTCTCGGTGCCGACGCGCTCCCCGCCGGCCGGGTGCTCGAGCTCGCCACGCTCGGAGGCGCCCACGCGCTGGGCCTCGAAGCCGAGATCGGCTCGATCGCCCCCGGCAAGCGCGCCGACCTCGTCGTCCTCGACCTGCGCGAGCCGCATCTCCACCCTGCGATCGGCGACCCGGTGTCGCTGGTGGTGTACGCGGCGTGCGCGAGCGACGTACGCGATGTGTTCGTGGATGGAAAGCCGGTCGTGCTCGGCCACGAGCTTCTCACCGCGCCGATAGACGAAATCGTGCGGGAGGCGGATCGCTCTGCGGCCGAGCTTCACCGCATGGTCAACCCTAGCGTTGCTTGATGAAGGTGCCGTCCTGGAGCTCGGCGTACGCCCGCCGCAGCTCGTCCGGCGTGTTCATCACGATGGGGCCGTACCACGCCACCGGCTCCTCGATCGGCTTCCCCGACACGAGGAGGAACCGGATCCCGGCGTCGCCTGCCTGGACCGTGACCGCATCCCCGCTGTCGAACAGCACGAGCGAGCGGTTCTCCGCCACTCCGCCGCCTCCGCCTACCAAGGGTCCCACGCGTTCGGTGCGGACGGCGCCCGGCTCCGAGGCGTCGCGGAACGTGCCACCGCCCTCGAACACGTAGGCGAACGCGTGCCCCGACGTCTCGACCGGCAGCGACTTGCGCTTGCCCGGCGGGACCCACACGTCCAGATACCGTGGGTCCGCCGCTACTCCCTCGACCGGGCCGGCCTTCCCCCAAAAGCTTCCGCAGATCACCCGGACGCGCGTGCCGTCGTCGTCGGTCACCTCCGGAATGTCGCCGCCCGAGATGTCCTGGTAGCGCGGTCGGGTCATCTTCAGGGAGGACGGCAGATTCGCCCAGAGCTGGAACCCGTGCATGCGTCCCTGCGGGTCGCCGCGCGGCATCTCCTGATGGAGGATCCCGCTGCCCGCGGTCATCCACTGCACGTCACCGGCTCCCAGGGCTCCCTTGTTTCCGAGGCTGTCGCCGTGGTTGACCGTCCCCGCGAGGACGTAGGTGATGGTTTCGATGCCGCGATGGGGGTGCCAGGGGAACCCCGCGAGGTAGTCCTCGGGATTCTCGTTGCGAAAGTCGTCGAACAAGAGGAAGGGATCGAACTCTTTGGTGTCGCCGAAGCCGAACGCGCGGCGCAACCGCACGCCGGCGCCCTCGATGGTCGGCTGCGACTGTACGATCCGCTTGATCGGTCGAATGGACATGGTTGCTCCTCGGAGTCTCAGTTTACGCACCATGATGAGAACTCCAGCGGCCGCCCCAGGGTTCCGGTTACCCCTTCCCGTTCACGTTGAATCGCTGAATTGTCTCCGTGAGCTTGGCCGCCGCGACCGAGAGGTGCTGCGACGTCGTGGTGAGCTCGCCCAGCGAGGCGATCTGCTCCTCCGTCGCCGCCGAGGTCTGCTCGGCGCCCTGCGCCGCCGTCTCGGTGATCCCCGCGACTTCTTCCATCCGCCGCACCACCTCGCGGATCCGCTGCGTCTGACCTTCGGTCTCGCCCGCAAAGGCGCTGGCGAACTTCACGGTGGCGTTCAGGTCGCCGAAGATGGCGTCCAGCGCCTGCCGGGCCGCCGCGGACACGGCGCCCACGCCCTGGGCCGTGCGTCGCCCCTCGTCCATCGCCGCGATCACCTGCCCGATCTGGTCCTGCGTCTGCCGCACGCGGGCGCGCACCTCCTCCGCGGAGCGGGCGCTCTGCTCGGCGAGCTTGCGCACCTCGTCGGCCACCACCCGGAATCCCAGGCCGTGCTGGCCCGCGCGCGCCGCTTCGATCGCCGCGTTGAGGGCGAGGAGGTCGGTCTGGCTGGCGATACGGGTAATCGCATCGACGAGCTTTCCGATCTCCCGCGAGCCCAGCTCCAGCGTACCGGCGGCGCGGGAGACCTGGTCGAGGTGGTCGACGAGGGTCACGAGCAGCTCGCTCGCCCGCGCGATCTCCTGGCCATGGCGCTGCGCCTGCTGCGCCACGCCGGCGATCTGGCGCTCGGCCTCCTGCGCCCGCGCGTGCAGCTGTGCCGCGACGTCCGCCGCGGCCTCGGAGTCGTCGCGCCCGTGGCCGATGAGCTGCCGCTGGCGCGAGGTGCCCTCGGTCAGCCGCTCCGCGGCGGCGGAGATCTCATGGGACGCGGCCTGCAGCTCCTGGGCGGACGCGGCGAGCTGCTGGGCCATGGCCGCGAGGTCCTGGGACTGGTGCTGGACCTGGCGTACCAGACCGGCGATCGCGCCGGTGGTCCGGTTCACGCTCGCGCCGAGGTAGCCCAGCTCGTCCGCCTCCTCGTCCTGCACCTTCACCGTGAGGTCGCCGCGCTCCACCTGCGCCAGGGTGCTCCGCGCGGCTTGCAGCCGCGTGACGAACCGGGCCAGCGTCGGCAGGAGGGCGGCGCTCACGAACGCGAGCACCAGCGTCTCCTGCGCGAACGCGCTCCACGCCCAGCCTGGCGCGCCCTGGCTGACCCGGAGGGCGGTGGCGAGGCCGAAGCCCGTGAGATTGATGAGCAGCGCCTGCCACGCCTCCGTCTGGCCGAGGTAGAGCGCCGCCTGGAGCGGCGCGATCAGGTACACGACGTACAGCAGGTGTCCGGTCGGTCCCACCGCGTAGAGGATCGCGGAGATCATCGCGGCACCCACCGCCATGTCGGCGTGCGCGTGCCAGGCGCGGAAGTCGCCGCCCCGTGCCAGGCGGAGCATCGCGTAGCTGATGGCGGCGAACACGCCGGCGAAGCCCAGGATGAAGGGCCACGAGACAGGAGTGACCCGCGCGGCGCGGAGGATCGCGAGCAGGGCCGCCCCCAACGCGACGAACCGCCAGCGCGCGCGGGTGTTCGCGAGCACGTAGCGACGCTGTTTGGCGCGGTCTTCGTCGGCGAGCTGCTGGGTCAGGTCGGCCGCGGGGGGAGGCATGGAGGGGAAAAATGGCCCCGCGCGGAGGGGAGGGGTAGAGGGGCTACACACGGAACAGGTAGCTCAGCTTGAGGAAGAAGCCATCCGACGTGCGGCTCAGGTTCCGGAACCGGAACGGTTCGGCTTCGCTGAGCGACGCGCCGTAGCCGAGGAACACCACGGTCCCGGGCGTCGGCCTGTACGAGAACAGGAAGTCCGAACGGAAGTCGTTCGTTACCGCCGGCGCCGCGGTCGTGCCGTCCACGAGCAGCGGCTGTCCGGTACGCGGGTCCTCGAGCGCAACCTGATCTTGCGCGAAGTACTGTCCCACGTACCGAAGGAAGATGGCGCGTGACACTTGATACTCCAGCTTCAACCGCGGGATGTTCGCCGTCGAAAACCGGCTGCCGTCGCGTGTCCGCGTGAGCCGCAGGTGCGTCCAGCGCCCCTCGAGCCGGGCCGCCGCAGTCGGTTTCCAGGCCGTCGTGACCGCGACAAAAACCTGGTGGCCGCGTGCCGCCTCCGCGAAGATCGCGGTGGCGCCGTAGCCGGCGTTCGCGGACACCGTCAGGGCGCGGTTGGGTGTGTTCACGCCGACGTTGCCTGCCCAGAGGTTGTAGAGCCCGTGCGGAACTGCGAACGGGATGGTGTCGACCGTGCGATCGACCCGGTAGCCGGCATAGGCGGCGTTGTCGAAGCGTTGCATCGCATTCTGGATGACGCCGTTCACGCCCCAGCCGCCGCGCAGCGTCGCCAGCGGCGTCACGCTGATGAAGCCCTCGAACGTCTCCTTCATCCGGAAGAAGTCGTCGTACTTCCAGATCGGTAACACCTGGAAGAAGGTCGTGAGCTGCTCGAGCAGCGCGCCCGGTTTGCCGTACAGGCTCAGCCGGTTGAACACGCTGGCCTGTACGTAATCCACGCGGTTGACGAACCCGCTGCGGGCTTCGAAATCGCGGGTTACGCCGAACAGCCCGATGTGGTTGCCGTACGATCGCCCCGTCCGGTCGGCGACGGTCACGCTCCACATGTATCCCGCGCGCGCTCCGGCGGCGTCGCGCGTCCAGGAGCCCACCAGCTGCGCGTCCGAAAACCAGATCTTCTTCCAGATCACGCGCGCGTCGGCAGCGAACACGCGGTTGTAGTCGTGGCCGTCAATGCGATCGGTGTACGCGAGGCCGGCCGTGGAGCTCGTACCGAGATCGCGACGCAGGCGGAGCAGGCTGACGACCGGGTTATCCCCCGACACGGACTGGCCGCGGTCGTCCACAGCCGCGAGATAAGCGACGGCCGTTGCGCCGACCTTCCCGGTGAGCTTCACGCCGCCCACCGGCGCGGCGATCTGGCGCGTGTAGATGAGGCGATTCGGCGTGTCGAACTGCTCCAGCCCCTCGAGGAAAAACGGCCGCTTCTCGGGGAAGAACAGGGCGAATCGCTCGTTGACCGTCACCTGGCCGACGTCGGCCTCGACCTGGGAGAAGTCGGGGTTCACCGTCCCCGTGAGCGTCAAGTTCTGCGTCATTCCCCAGCGCACGTTGCCCCCCAACTCCGGCGTGCCGCGGTAGTCGTAGCCCGACGGCGGTGCCGAATCGCCCACCACGCGGGAGGTGAACTCGGGCGTGAAGTCGAGCACCAGGCCGCGGTGGAGGCCGGTGAGCCCCGTCAGCCGCCCCGCCTGGACGAGGAAGCTCGCGCTCGCACGGAACACCGGCGTCCAGGTGTTCTCGTACCCCGAGTGCTGCACCAGGCGCAGCACCTGGACGCCCCAGTTCTGCGGATCGGCGCTCTGGTACCGCAGGCTCTTGAAGGGGACCCGCACCTCGACCTCGTACCCCCAGTCCGTTAGCCGCCCTTTGGAGTCGTACACGAAGTCGGGGTTGCGGTCGATGACCGCGTCGATCCGCTCGGGGATCCCGCCTCCGCCCGCGGCGCCGGCCTCGAGCCCCTCGCTCCATACGCCGTCCTCCTGCACGCCAAGCGGGTTCACGGCGAAGAGCAGGGCGCGCCGGTGATCGTCGAACGTGTCGAGGAGAATGGTGACGTTGTCGTCCTTGTCGATGTTGTCGCGATCGGCGACGGTGGCGCGCACGGCGCCGGCGTGCCGCTCGAACGCGCGGATCCCGAAGTAAATCGCGTCGGGAGCGTACCAGACGAGCACCGCGGTCGAGTCTTCGGCGGGACGGCCGTCCACCGGCCGGTACTGCGAGAAGCCCGTCAGCGTCGCCGCCCGACTCCACACCGGCTCGTCGAGCACGCCGTCGATCTTCGCCTCCGCCTCGACGCGCGGGATGCGCACGTCGAGCTGTTTGGCGAGGCCGCTGTAGCTCGAGCCGCCGTCCGCGGCGCCTTGGAGAGCGAACAGCAGGGCGAACATGGCGTGAAACGTAAGTGCGGAATGCGGAGTGCGGAATGCGGAATGAAGGGACCGAGTTCGGAGCGTCACCTACGAATCGTCAGCGGGCCCTGCCATTCCGCACTCCGAATTCCGCACTCCGCACTCCGCACTCTATTCGTACCGCAGCGCGTCGATCGGATCGAGGCTCGCCGCCCGGCGGGCCGGCCAGATGCCGAAGAACAGCCCGACCGCGGCGCTGAAGACGAACGCCAGGA